>Ga0181532_10002884_pt1 | contig 15838 bp, 9 predicted proteins | sample PEATcosm2014_Bin_33_FD_119768 | JGI IMG/M metagenome (GOLD analysis project Ga0181532, IMG submission 119768) | Peatland microbial communities from MTU Mesocosm Facility, Houghton, MI, USA - PEATcosm2014_Bin11_30_metaG | ecosystem: Environmental > Terrestrial > Soil > Wetlands > Peat | place...
ACCTTCGGTGATCTTCGTGTAGAAGGCCGTCCAACTCCACCACCCGAGCATGTTGTCTGCGCTGATACGACTGTGATGCAGTTCTCGAATCACCGCGCCATAGTTCTCAAGTTGCGAATGATAGTCTCTTCCGGCAGCAAACATCACGCGTTCTGAGATGATTGATTCGCCTGCCGGAATGGGAACGCTTAATTCAATCAGGTTCTCCGCAGGCCCGTCTCGCAGACCGGATTCGGGATCGGTTGCTTGGATCTCCGTAGTTCCAGTTGAATCAACCGTGTATGCAGAGATGCCGGGGCCGTCCGGTGAGGGAGACCGCGTTTGCAAATGAATGATGGTGAGGAAGCGGTCGGACGTGAGGGCCCCCAGGAACAGGCTCTCGTTGGTCTCCCGGTTGTAGATAAGCTGGCTACCCACAGCCCGGTGCATTCCCTGAGGAGCTTTTCCCAAATCATAAATCTGCAGCGGCGGCCAGTCCTCGCTGAAACTGTCGGAGAGAACTCGGTCGGCCTTCTGCGGGCCACCGAGATCGATGATTTTGCTGCCGACGGACTCGACGCTTCGGATATTTTGGATTGTCAGCGGACTGCCAGTGCGATTTCGTACCTCAGCCTCGATGACACCAAACGCTCGCCCATCATAGATTTGTAGCGTATAGGCGAGGTCAGGAGTATTCGGAAGTCCCGACGAAGTAACGGTTATTTTCTTGCCGCGTCCGAAAGCATCTTCAACATTCGATTGAGAGATTGCATGTTTCGGATAATCCGTCGATTTAACCCACTTGTGATCGATCTCCGCCGCGACTCTCGCATGAATGACGCTGTGTCCGCCATCTCCTGTTCCGATCTCATATGTGCCGTTGTCCGGCTGAACCACCACGGATAAGCCCTCGATGGAAGCAACTACCTGAGAAGCCGGGGCCGGGGCAGAAGAGCCCAGACCACCTTCAACTAGGATCAGGACGCAGGCGATCAAGAGACTTGCGGCCTCGACTCCGCGGATTATTCCGACCAATTCTTGGGGAAACCGAAAGCCGCGACACCTATGTTCCATGATGAATTCCTTCCGTGAGGCACGAGTTCTTGATCTCGCCCTCAATCCGAATCCCGGCTCGGATTGAACGGCCACGTAGCTTGCCACTTTGCCCAGATAAAGAAAACCACAACTCCGGTTAGTAACGTCAAGGACCCGATCTTGATGTAGAGCCAGCCCGAGGTTAGAAAAACGTATGCCCATCCAAAGAAGGCAACGACAATGGGGACGGGATAAAACCACATCTTGTATGGCCGAGCGCTGTCCGGAAACTTCCGTCGCAACAGGGGGATGGCAAACAGCTGTCCCAGGAACTGCACTAGGATTCTGGTAGTGATCAACGCACTGACGAGTTGGTCAAGCTTAAGAAACGCGCAAGCAATCGACACACCGCCCAAAACCAGAAGAGAAACCTGAGGATAGTTTTTCGTAGGGTGCAGTTGCGCAAAGGGACGGAAGAAATAGCCATCGATGGCAGCCGCATAGGGAATTCGTGAATAGCCCAGAAGAAGAGCGAACACGGAGCCAAAGGCCGACCAGAGAATCAAAATTGTGACCACGATCGCGGCGCCCCTGCCGTATAGGCGCTCCATGAAGTCAGAAACAATGAAGTTCGAATGGAGTCCTTCCCGCCACGGCACCACTCCGATCAAGGCCAGATGCAGCGCTAAGTATCCTACACAGCAGATTGCCAGCGAGAACAGAATCGAGCGGGGCACTACGTAAGCAGGATTCTGCACCTCGTCACCGATGTAGCACACATCGTAATAGCCGAGATAGTTGTAAACGGCAATCAGGGTAGCACTGCCCAGACCGAGGACAAAGCCGCGATCAAAGGCCATCGCTCCCGGAGGAAAATCGAAGGCCAGGTGGGCATTGAAGTGAGGGAAACCGGTGACGATGATGGCCACCATCGCCAACACCGTGCCAACCCAAAGAGTGAGCGTGGCTTTTCTTAAGAATGTGATCTTTCGGCACAAGAGGAACAAAGCGACCAGGCCTGCGGCTACCCCTACGTATTGTTGGCTACTGCCGCTCAATCCGGGCCATAGGTATGTGGAATAGTTCCCGAATCCGATCATCCCGGATGCGACTTCCAGGGGCCCACTCAAAACGAATTGCCAGATGAAAAGAAAGGCCATAAGCCGCCCCCAGGTTTGATGGCCATACGCCTCGCGAAGAAAATGGTAGCTGCCGCCGGAGCCGGGCAACGCCGCCCCCAGTTCGCTCCATATCAGACCATCGGAAATTACAATGAGCGCACCCGTCAGCCAGCCCAGCATGGATTGCGGACCGCCCATCGATGCCATCAATAGGGGGATAGTGATGAAAGGCCCGATTCCCACCATGTTAGCCATGTTCAGGGCCGTGGCATGAAGTAAACCGAACGCGCGCGTCAGGTGGGGGGGCGGCTCCGCCTTCATTGCCATAGCCGGGCAGGTGGGCGCACTTCGATTTTGTTCGCGGTATTCACTGGGCAATTGCGCGAATCTACCGATATGCCTGCTCGTTTGTCAATCGGATTGTTTGTTTGTGATCGGTTTGGATTCTCCAAGTTACACTTTTTCGGATACAAATCGTCCACATCCGAAATACAATGAGGGCCGCGGAACCGCTAACCCACACTGGGTTCGGCGCCTCGAACTTGGCGCCAGGAGAGCGCAACCATGCTTGCAGAAGAGCGGAGATTTCGCATTCGAGAGATCCTTTCCGGGCAACGCACGATTACCGCGTCCGACCTCTGTGCTGCTCTGGGAGTTACTGCTGCGACGGTGCGGCGAGACTTGGCAGCCTTGGAGCTGGATGGCGTTCTCGTTCGTTCGCACGGCGGAGCGGTTTCCCGCATGTCCAGCACTAACTTCCAGCCCTCCTACGAGACGTTGTCGCATAGCCACAGCAGTGAGAAGCAGGCGATCGCACGCGCTGCCGAACATTTGGTGCTGGATGGCGAGACCGTCTTTCTTGAGGGCAGTACCACGGTGTATGAACTTGCCCGTGGCATAAATCAGCGCCATCGGCTGACCGTAGTGACAAACTCTCCCACCATAGTTTGCCAGTTGCAAAGAAGCTCAGGTGTGACCGTCCTGTGCACCGGCGGCGATCTCCAAAAAGACACGTTCTACTTTACCGGCGAATGGGCGCAGCGTGCGCTCTCTGAAATTCGGTTGGACAAAGCGATCTTGGGAGTGAGTGCAATCGATCTTTCGTATGGGATCTCGACCGCAAACCACGCGGAAGCCCAAATCAAGAAGATGATCACAAGAGCTGCGAAGACCAGGGTCGCGCTAGCCGATCACACTAAGTTTGGCACTCAGAGCTTCGCCTATGTGGGCCCCATCGCGGACATCGACATCCTCGTCACCGACTCTGCTACCGATCCGAACTACATCCAGGGCCTGCGGGAAGCAGGGGTCGAAGTGGTGGTTGCGGAACTGCAGGAAACGCGTAGAACCCCGCACAAGAGGACAAATTCTAACAAATAGATTGACAATCGCTCACGTGCGGGATACTTTGAGTCCGCTTTAAGTTGCGCAATGGGCGAGGGGAAATTGTGAGTGGTTGGGGCAAAAAGATTCGCTTAAATCGTGTGCTGGGAGGCTCGAAACGCCGGGCCCTGGTCGTGGCTTTCGATCATGCGTTGGTTCTGGGGCCGATTCCTGGAACCGAGGATCCATTGGGCAAGATTCGACAATTTGCTCGAGCCGATGTCGATGCCTTGCTGCTGAACCTTGGACTCATTCGCCAATTCGCGAACTCGACAACTCTCGGTCCGATACCGGCTCTGATCGCCCGTCTGGATTGGACCACGGTGTGGTCCGCGATTGGGCAAAACGGAAGCGGTGCGCTACGCAGCTCTCTTCTCGCACATCCAGAGGATGCGTTACGGCAGGGCGCCGATGCCGTTCTCACCTATCTCGTCGTGGGTACCGGTGATGCCGAGTTTGAGATGAACGAGATCACTCGCAACGCCGAAGTCGCCCGCGAATGTGAGCGAGTTGGAATCCCGCTGATTGTTGAATCTCTCGCCCGCGGAAAGGATGTGCAGAATCCAGGCGATCCTAAGTGGCTGAACCTCCACACTCGTATGGCAGTCGAGCTTGGCGCGGATGCCGTGAAGACGGATTACAGCGGGAATACAGCCTCCATGCGTTCGGTGGTGGAAGAATGTCCCATACCAATTCTCGTGCTGGGTGGAAGCCGTCATGCTTCGGACAAACACGCTCTCGATGTGGTCCGCGACGTCGCCGCCGCGGGAGCGGCGGGTGTTTTCTTTGGTCGCAATGTTTTCCAGGCCGACGACATCAGCAAATTTATTGAACAAGCGCGTGCTGCTCTTGACGGGACGCCCGAGACAGAATTTTAGGCGATCATAAAATAATGGCATCAGGTTCGCAGGCGCAGCGGGTGTGGCGCAATAAGAACGTCATGGACGGTCGCCCCGGGTTCCAGTTGCTGGCAGATTGGGGACATATTTCGGTTCTTGCGGGCGGCGGGCATATCTGCGAGTTGAATCTCAATGCCTGTGACCGCGTAAACCCGCTATGGCGGCCGCAATGGGCCACGATCGATCCATTCAAGTACACGCTGGCGAAACATGCGCGCAAGTATGGGCCTCCGCCGGATGGCAGGTTACTTTCCGGCATTGCGGGACATAGCCTCAGCTTTGATCACTTCGGGCCGCCCTCGCTGGAAGAAACGGCCGCCGGTCTCACTACCCACGGCGAAGCGCCTGTGTTGATGTGGAACCTCCAGAGGCAAACACAGTCGCCGAGGCCACAATTGCAATATGGTCTGACGCTTCCCGCAGGGATCGCTTTCCGCAGAAATCTAACACTGGACCCCGTGAATCCCGTGCTTTATTGCGAAGAAGAAGCGGTCAACCTCGGCCGATACGACCGGCCTATTTCGTGGAACCAACATGTAACCTTCGGCCCGCCGTTTCTGGAGGCAGAAACCACCTGGTTCGACCTGCCCGCAACCCGGGCCAAGGTTTGTCCAGCTAGTTACAGCCCGCGATTTTCCCTCCGGCCGGACGTCGAGTTCACTTGGCCCAACGCACCGACAAAAACCGGAAAGCGGGTGAACTTGCGCACGATGCCAGCACACCAATACGGACACTATACGGCGCAATTGCTGAGTCCGGAACTTGCGATTGGTTTCATCGCGGCCTGTAACCCCCGCCTGAAGCTTCTCGTCGTGTATGCATTTCGACGCGCAGACTTCCCTTGGGTAGGCAATTGGGAGGAACGATACAATCGAACTCCAGCACCGTGGCGAGGAAGAACGTTTTGTCGGGGACTGGAGTTCAGCACAACCCCGTTCGCCGTTCCGCGACGCCAAACCATCGACCAAGGGCCGCTGTTCGGCGAGCCAACGTATCGCTGGCTCCCGGCCAAATCCAAGGTTCAAGTTCGGTTTCTGATCTTGTTGTTTGCGGTGCCAGAGGCATTTCGTGGCGTAGCGAGTGTTTCCATGGCCAAAAGAGCGATCGAGGTTGTCGAGTCCGGGAGGCGTGGCCGGAAGCTTTCCGTCGCGGTAGACAAATTCCTATGAATGGTGCCGAGCGTTGAGGAATTCCGCAACGCGATGCCTTGCCTTGCGGGCGGCGGCACGGGTCTCGGCAGATTGGATTAGCACCTTCGGGAACGCAAGCGGCAATCGAAAACCATCATGAGTTTGCTTGCCATCGATATCGGGTCGAGCAGATGCAAGGCGGTGGCATTTGCGGTGACAGGTGAAATACTGACCCAGCACGCCCGTGCCTACCCGCCAGAGTTTCCCGCTCCTTCCCACGCGGAGGTAAATCCCGAGCGCTTTTGGCAGGCGGTCTGCCATTGTTCGCGCGCGGCGTCTAAGGATCTTTCTGATCCCGTTCGAGCACTGTGTCTGAGTTCGCACGGCGAAACTTTCGTGCCGGTCGATGCACGCAACGAGGCGATCGCTCCCGCCATTCTCAACCAGGACAATCGAGCCACGGAAGAAACTGCCTGGCTGGAGAAAGCCTTCGGAAGAAAGCGCCTTTTCGAAATTACCGGTCAGGTCGCTCATCCCATGTACCCGGTTCCAAAACTTCTTTGGTTGCGTAAGCACCGTCCGGATATTTTTGCTCCATCGGTTCGTTTTCTGAGTGTGATTGGTTATGTTCTTTCGCGGTTGGGACTTCCTGCCTATATCGATTATTCTTTGGCCTCCCGCTATCTGGCATTTGATATACGGCAGCGACGCTGGTCCGAGGAGATTCTGGCCGCCACCGAAATAAATGCTGAGTGCCTGCCCACTCCTGTACCTGCTGGAACGATCGCGGGAAAATTAGATGGATCCATCGCCGGTGAACTCGGTCTCCCACCCCGAACCATGGTTGTGCTAGGAGGGCACGATCAACCCTGCGGCGCATTGGGAGTTGGCGCTAGCGTTTCGGGCAGGGTGGCCGACTCAATGGGCACTTACGAATGTCTGTTGGCTGCTTCCGATCAGCCCACTTTAACCGATGCGGCGCTTGCGGCATCTCTCAACTCTTATTGCCACGTGGTTCCGGACAAGTTCGTCACGCTGGCGTACTTCCCATCGGGAATCATGATTAAGTGGTTCCACGATCTGTTGTACGGCGAAGGCATCCTCGCTCAGGATGGGGACCCATCTCACGCGGAGTCGATCCACTATGCGGCACTGGAACGAGAAGCACCAGCGGGCCCAACGGGCCTTTGCATTACTCCCAATCTGATCGGCACCTGCAATCCTGACTTCAACCCGCATGCACGCGGAATTATCTCCGGCTTGGGGCCGAACACTAGGCGCGGCCAGATTTATAAAGGCATCCTCGAAGGACTTGCCTGTGAACTGTCCCAGATGACCGAAATCCTGGCAAACGCAGTAGGAGAGTTTCGGGATGTCTACGTCACCGGAGGAGGCTCGCGGTCGGTTCTAGGCCTCGAGTTGCGAGCTGCTTTATCGGGTCGGCAGCTACATGTCATGGTGTGTCCGGAGGCGGTGTGTCTCGGCGGAGCCATACTCGCCGGAGTCGCATGCGGAGAATACGGGAGCTTGCGGCAAGCTGTGGAGCTTGTCGTCCGCGAGGTTTCGGTGTTATCGCCTGATCATGCGATGGCGGAAGCCTACGCGCAACAAGCCAACCAATACCGCCATTTGCGTTCAGCGCTCACGGCGATCACAAGCTGAAAGTTTAAGAGGCCGATAGGAGGAACGGTGATCCAAGCCACAATCGGATTCATAGTTTTTGGAGTTCACAAAGATGGTCTACGGGATCCAATGGGTACCCCATTCATCGATGACGCATTGGTTCAGAGCGCCAAGAGTGCACTGGTTGCGGCGGGTCTGAAGGTGATTGAGCATGGCATTGTTGTCGCCAGCAAAGAAGAAGCTCGGGCGGCATTCAAGAAAATGAAATGCGACGATGACATCGATGCGGTCGTCTTGTTTTCCGGGACCTGGGTTTGGGCGGCGCACATGGTGGGCGCGATTCGCGATTACTGCGCAGGCGGCAAAGGCTTACTTCTGTGGACGCACCCCGGCTCTCAAGGCTGGCGGCCCGTTGGCGGATTGGTGCTGCACGGAGGTTTGCTCGAAATCGGTGTCCAGCACAAATTTGTGTACGGAAGCCTGGAAGAACGAGATACCGTAAGCAAGATCGTCAGCTATGCCCGAGCCTCCCATCTGAAAAAATTCTTGAACATGTCTACCATGGGCACATTTGGCGGCCGCGGGATGGGGCAAACCTGCGGCGCGGCCGATCCTTCCCAATGGATGAGAATGTTTGGCGTAGATATCGATTCCCGTGACACGACGGAATTGAAGCAAACCGCTGAAGGAATATCACAGGCCGAACTGGATGACTTGCAGCCACGGCTGAAGCAACTGTTTGGCAAGGAACCAGAACGAAACGCCGTGACCGAGCGCTCGATGCGTCTATATCTCGCGCTAAGAAAAGTGGTCGCGAAGGAAAGGTTCGATTTCTACACGATTCAATCCTTTCCGGGTCTAGCCGGCGATTACTCTGCGACATGTTTTGCCCAGAGCATGATGCTCGAGGACGGAGTCGGTACTTCTACGCTAGGCGATTTCAACACGGCTTTGACCGTGCTTCTGCTCACCAAATTGAGCAAGGAGAGAGTGTATTACGGCGATCTGCAGCACATTGACAGGGAGACAAAGGAAATCAAGATCATCGGCGATGGCGCTTGCCCACCTTCCTTGGCAAGCAAGCTGGGGCCGGCTGGTTTCTCTGCACACGGTATCCCTACGGAAGGCGAGGCCGGCGGCCTCTCCGTAAAGTTGGTCTGCAAAGTGGGAGAAGGAGTATTGGCCCGACTCGGAAGAGTAAACGGCGAGTTTCAAATGATCATTACTCACGCCCGCATCTTCGAGCCCGCACCGAATCAGATCGACCAACGGCTCAGTGAATGTGGCATCCCATTTTGGCCCCACGGTTTCGTGACCGCGCATTGTGACATCGACGTTCTGCTCCAGCATTGGACCAATGAATATGCATGCCTGGGCTACGGCGAAGAGCTCTATGCGGCACTCGTCGACTTTTGTGAGATCACGGGAATCAAGGCCATCCTTCCCTGATTCTCCAAAGTCGGCGTGCTTGACTCAAGCTGGAGTTGACACGACACGATGTGACACGCAGACGGGACCGACGAAAGACATTTCTTCTGCTGTTTCGCAGGAATGCTCGCCTGGACCCGCCGTACGAAACGGACGCAATACTTCTCAACTCGATGGAGGAATCTGTGATTAGCTGCTGGATCAGGCAACTCAGGGCAGTGTATGTGGTCCGATTTGCTGCAATTCTGCTGATTTTCGGTGGCGGTGTTACGACGCTTCCGGCGCAATCGTCTGGAGAGGAACACGCTTTGCAAGTCACAGTAGACCCGGCGGACGGCAAGTACACCATCGCGCTGCCAGGATCGAATTCTTATGCCTTGCGAGCCGGAGTCGGGGTTCAAGTGGATGGGCACTGGCTTCATGCCTCCGATTATCCGCGGCGTGCAGTAGAACACTCGCAAGCTCAGGGATATCTGGGGGACGCTACAGACTGGGAAGTCATCTACTCGGGATTAAGCGGGCGACCGGACCTGATGTATCACCTGCGCGCATACTCGAGCGAGCCTTTCGGCGACATTCAGGTAACGGTTCGGAACACGACAGGGAAGGCCATCCACATCGAGAGCATTCGTTCCGTGGATGCAACCGAAGGACCGATTGTCGACTTGGGGGGACCGGTCCTCGATGATCGAGTTCTCTCCGACAGCTTCAGCGAGGACCGGCCAGCCATGACCATCCGTGATTTTGCGGATGCTGAAAAGCAGATGCATCGCGCCGTCGGCAGCCAGCTCATCTACAATCGCCGAAGTCATGAGAGCTTGTTTCTGGGCGCGCTTACTTCGGACCGGTTTCTAACCATTCTGCGGCTTCACCTTGTCAGCTCTCCCGGCAACACATCTCGTCCTGTGGCCTACGAGGTCGATTCGACCGGGACCACCGAGATGGAGAAGGAAAATTCTCTGCAGCATTCCTCGGTCGACGATCAGGTCGAATTGAGCCTGCCGGTCGCGCCCGGCGCGCAGCTCTCCTCGGAGCGTGTGCTCTTCAGTCTGGCCACGGATTATCACCGACAGCTGGAAACCTATGGTTCGTTGATTCGAGAGATTCATCATGCCAGAACCTCGGGGCCTGCGTTAATGGGTTGGTGGAGCTGGACGGCATACTACTTCGGATTAAATGACGGAGCAGCCCTCAGCAATGCCCGATGGGAGGCGGCGCATCTGAAATCGCTCGGTTATAACGTCTTCCACATCGACGAAGGCTATCAATATGCTCGGGGAGAATACATCACCCCGAACGCGACCTTGTTTCCCCAGGGTCTGGCCACGCTCGAGTGCAAAGTTCGCGGCCTGGGGCTGGTTCCGGGGATCTGGACTGCTCCCTTTGAAGTATCGGAGCGTTCCTGGGTGTATGAGAATCACCAGGATTGGCTCGTAAAAAACGCAAAAGGGCAGCCGATCCATGCCGGCAGAGTCGTGGATAACAAGGATCCGTTGTTCGTGCTGGACACCACGAACCCTGGCGCACAGCAATATCTGCGAAGGACCTATTCGACACTGGTGACGGAATGGGGAGTGCATTACATCAAGATGGATTTTATGGACGATAGCGGGATCGAAGGTTACTACCACAAACCCAATACAACCGCCCTGGAAGCCCAGAGGATCGGGCTGAAGATCATCCGCGACACTGTTGGGAACGAAGTCTACCTGGATAAGGATGGAAGCCCCATGCTCAACCCGGTAGGTTATGTGGACTATGGCCGGATATCGCAGGATACGGGGCACACATTCAAGGCCAGCAAGGAGGCCGCACCAGGAATTGCCGCGCGCTACTATATGAATCGCAATTTTTTTGTGTCCGATCCGGATGCGTTTACGGTGTCCACGCAAACGATTGGCGATCAGTCATGGCACGAGAGCGACAAGCCAGCTACTTTGGATGAGGCCAGAGTCTCCATTGTGCTCGCCGCCGTTTCCGGCGGGATGTTCGAGATTGGAGACGACCTTCCGTCGTTGTCGAAGGCTCCTGAGCGCCTCGCGCTGATTCAGAATCAGGATCTCATTCAGATGATCCATCTGGGAAGGGCATCGATCCCACTAGATCTGATGAATTTCGCAGCCGAAGATGCGCAGCCGAGCATATTCTTTCTCAAAGAGGATCCCCGGCAAAGCATGCTGACTGTCTTTAACTGGGCAGACAAAGAGAGGGATCGCTCCATCGATCTTGCCATCGCCGGATTGCCTGCGACTGGCCAGTACGTAGTTACAGATGTTCTGGACAATCGTGAGAGCCCCGCTCCCGCCGGTGTGCTGGCCTTTCATCAGCCGCCTCATTCGGTGCAGGTATTCAAAATAGTCGACGCCCACGTCCCTGCAGGCGCTCCCGCCGTGACGACGGAGCACCCTTCCTCCGGGAATGCGGGAGCCACACTTAGCTTTGCGGCCCACAGCAGAGGCGGGGATGCGGTGCTCTCGTATCACTGGGATTTCGGTGACGGCGTGAGCCTGGAGGGCAGTGAGGTGAGTCATGCCTATACGGAGCCGGGTGATTACAACGTAGATCTAACGGCCACAGGTCTCAGCGGTCCCAGTGCCGGAGACCACTTCCAGGTGCGTATCTCCGGCCATGTGCCGACGACCTTTGATCCTCAAAGTATCAAGCGCTACCAACCGGTTCGGTGAAGCACGTAAGCGTCTGACTAACACACCTGCTCGCGAAATCATGTTTGTGTTGGAGTAGCTGGACGATTATAGAAAATAGGTTGTCAGCACCCAAGCGACGGACAGGAGTTGAAGTTCAGCGGGTCCATCGCATTGCCCTCGAGTGCTTCAATCCACATGCTCCCCTTCCGCCATAAAGCTCTGCTCCGCGGCAGGCAGCCGGTCCCCCGGCCGCGCCCAGAACACATACAACGTCGGCCACAGGATCACGCTCACCAGTAACTCCACGATCAGCCCGCCCACAATCACAATGGCAAAAGGCCGCTGCGAGTCTGATCCAATATCATGCGACATCGCCGCCGGCAGCAGCCCGAGCGTCGCTACAATCATAGTCATCATGATGGGACGCAGCCGGAGCGCCGCGCCTTCCTTGGCCGCCTCGCGGACGGGCAACCCGCGCGTGCGAAGCTGATTGATGTATTCGACCATGATCACGCCAATCTCCACCGAAACTCCGATCAGCGCCAGAAATCCCAGTCCTGATGACACGCTGAAATGCGTGCCCGTCACCAATAGGCTGAGAAATCCCCCCAGCGGCGAAAGCGCCACCACGGCCAGGATCAGGAAAACCCACTTCCACGAGCCAAACGCGGAATAGAGGATGAACGCCATAAGCAGCAGCGTGATCGGCACAATAAACGTCAGCCGCCGGTTGGCGCGCTGCTGGCTCTCGTATTCGCCAGTCCAGTCGAGATGATAGCCCTCCGGGTACTGCACCTTCTGCCCGACTTCTTCAATCGCCTGCCGCACCGTGCTGCCCAAATCGCGACCGCGCACGCTGTACTTGATCGCGATATAACGCGAGTTGCCCTCGCGATAAATCGTCGACGCGCCGTCGTCGAGCGTGATCTGGCTCACCTGGCTAAGCGACACGCGCTCACCCGAAGGCGCAAGAATGCGAATGTTGCCGATGTCTTCCACCGTCCTACGGAACTGCCTCTGGTAGCGCACCGTCAAGTCGTACCTTTGGTCACCGATGAGAATCTGGCTCACGGCCTTGCCGCCCACCGCGCCTTCCACCGCATCCTGAATGTCGCTCACGTTGATGCCGAATCGATCTGCAGCCGCGCGATCCACCACCAGATTCACGTTGGGCTGCCCGCGCACCTGAAACGTGCCGAGGTCGGCCACGCCAGGAATCTGGCTCATCACGGTCTGCATCTCTTCGGCTTTACGCTCCAGCGTCTTGAGGTCGCGGCCAAAGAGCTTCACCGCCAATTCGCCTTTTACTCCGCTGACTGCTTCTTCCACGTTGTCGGAAATCGGCTGGGAAAAATTCCAGTCCACGCCAGGAAACTTGTTGAGCGCTTCATCCATCGCTGCGATCAGTTTATCCTTCGTGCGATATTTCTTCCTCCACCGCTCCCGCGGCAGCAGATCGACGAAGAACTCCGTGTTATAGAAACCGCTGGCATCGCTGCCGTCATCTGGACGCCCCACCTGGCTCACCACCTGCGTGACTTCCGGGAACCCAGCCAGCACCAGCCGCGCCTTGTTTGCTAGGTCAATGCCTGCCGAGGGCCCTGTGCTGGGCGCGAGCGTACCGCGTACCCAGATGGCTCCTTCATCCAGATGCGGCAAGAATTCCGACCCGATAACTCCGCTGAAAACCAGCAGCAGCATCGCCGCCAGGGCCAGCAATCCCATGCCAAGAGTGAACTTGATGTGGTCGAAGCACCAGTCCAGCGAGCGCCCGTAGCTGCGGTTCAGCCATTCCAGCACCGGGTTCCGCCATTCCTTGATTTCGCTGCTGAACAGCAGGCTGCACAGCACCGGCGCGATGAACAGAGCGAACACCAGCGCCCCGAGCAAAGCAAATGCCACTGTCCAGGCCATCGGGCTGAACAGCCGCCCCTCAACGCGCTGCAGCGTAAAGATGGGCAGGTACGAAACAATAATGATGATGCGCGCGAAGAACACCGGCCTCTGCACTTCGTGCGCCGCCACCGCGATGACCTCCATGAACGACTTCTTCCTGCCGCGGGATGAAGTGTGGCGCAGGATGTTCTCCACCATCACCACCGACCCGTCCACTACCATTCCGAAGTCGAGCGCCCCTAGCGAGAGCAGGTTCGCCGGAATCTGTCGCAGGTCCAGCAGGATCGCAGCGAACAGCAATGAGAAGGGAATCGTGATGGCCACAATCAGCGCGCTGCGTACGTTCCCCAGGAACAAGAACAGAATCAGCGTGACCAGCAACACTCCGTCGGTCAAATTACGCAGCACCGTGTGCGTCGTGTGCTTCATCAGCTCGCTGCGGTCAAGATGCGGAACAAACTTTACCCCCACAGGCAGCAATCCGTGGTGCCCACTGGTTCCATTCAATTCGTCAATCTTCTTGTGCAGCGCGTCCAGCGTGGTTTCCGCCACCGCGCCTTTGCGCAACAGCACGATGCCTTCCACCACGTCATCCGAGTCGATGATCGTTCCATCTTCTTGGTGAATGACTTTGCCCAGTTGTCCCAGTCGGACTTTCGGGGCCTGCACAACTCTTGCCAAGTCCCGCACCCTCACCGGCGTTCCGTTCTGCACCTTCACCACGGTCGCAGCGATATCGTCGGTTGTCTCCATCAATCCCACGGCGCGCACATTCAGCGCTTGTTCGCCACGCTCAATGAAGCCGCCCCCAGCGTTGATGTTGTTGGCCGCCAGCGCCTGCTCTACCCCCGCCAGCGACAGCCCGTACGACACCAGCTTTTCCGGGTCCACCTGCACTTGGTACTCGCGCGTCGGGCCCCCAAACGGATTCACATCCACAATGTTCGGCACCGACTTCAACTGGTTCACCACGAACCAGTCATTCAGCGTTTTCAGTTCCATAACGTCGTACTTCGGATTCGTGCTGATCAGTGTGTAGAACATGATCTGCCCGGTCGGACTGTAATCTGGCCCGATCCCGGGATTCACACCCGGGGGCAGAGTCACCAGCTGCAGCCGGTCGAGCACTTCCTGCCGCGCACTGAACGTCGTGGTGTCATCGTCGTAGATGATCGTGATCATAGACAGCCCTGACAACGACACCGACCGCAGGTGCGTGAGGTGCGCCACGCCGTTCAACTCCACTTCCAGCGGGACCGTGATCTGCTGCTCTACCTCCTCCGCCGCATGTCCCGGCCATTGCGTGATGATCTGCGCATAAGTGTCGGCCACGTCGGGATAGGCTTCAATCGGCAGGTTATGAAACGAAATGATGCCCCACACGAACAGGACCAGCCCTCCGCCCAGAACCATCAGGCGGTTGCGCAGCGCGAAATCGATCATGACGCGGATCATTTATTTCTTCTCCCCTGCTGCGCTCGAGAACTCCAGCGCGTTCTCCACCACTTCATCGCCCGGCTTCACGCCCTCGCGAATCTCCTGCATGCCATCCGTCGTCAGTCCGTCTGCCCGCACCACCACCCGCCGGAAATTCTTGTCTCCTTCCTTGCGGAATACCCAGTCTTTATCGTGCAAACGCATGATCGCGGTTGCGGGTACCACCACGCGATTCGTCGTCTTCCGCGACCGGAACTTCGCCACCGCAAACATTCCCGGACGCAGAGCCCCGTCCGCGTTCGCCAGCACAATCCTCACCTTCGCCGAACGAGTGTTCGGGTCGAGCACCCGCGAAATGTCCGCAACTGTTCCGTGAAACCTGCGATCCTCAAAAGCGTTGAGACGGATTTCCGCTGCATCGCCCAGCTGCACGTCGCCCAGATCATTCTCAAACACGTCGCACACCACCCACACTTGGCTTAGATCAGCGATTGTAAAAAGATTCGGAGTATTGTCCAAGCTCTTCACGCCCTCAAATCCGGCGATGTTCTGCTCTACAATCGTTCCCGCCACCGGCGCGCGCAGCTCAATCAGCGGGCTCGGATGCGCTGGATCGGCGCCTAAGACCCGCACGTGCTGCTCCGTAGTCGACACATCTACCTTCGCTTTGTCTTCTAAATCCTGCGCGGTTTCCAGGTCCTTCGCCGCAACCGCGCCGTGGTCGTAGAGCATCTGCGAGCGATCAAGCGCCTTGCGCGAAAGCAGCTCATCGGCCACGGCTTTCTGATAGTCCGACATCGCCGCCGCCAGATCTGGACTCGAAATCACCAGCAGCGTCTGCCCCTTCTTTACCAAATCGCCAAGCTTCACCTTCAGATCGACGACTCGTCCTCCGCCCAGCGATGTCACGTGGATCGTCCGGGTCACGTCCGGGGTCACCGTCCCGTTCGCCGTCAGCTCGGTCGACAGCGCTCGCGTTTCCGCTTTCGCCGTCTTAAACAATTCCGGATGCTCCATCGAAAAAACATCGGGATCAACCGTGACTGGATCCTTGCCCGCCGCCGCCGGAGTCTCCTTCGAACAACCCAACCCAGCCATCAGAGCCGCCATAAGAACTACGAGCGGAGGCCAGGCTGCACGTCGCCACACTCCCATCGTCCGCGATCGGCGCGGCACGGAATAGGAAAACGCCGAATCCGCGCAGCAGGAACGTCCGAACTTACCTCCTCGACATGCCTCTGAAATCAAAAACTTACAAGCCT
>Ga0181532_10002886_pt1 | contig 15833 bp, 17 predicted proteins | sample PEATcosm2014_Bin_33_FD_119768 | JGI IMG/M metagenome (GOLD analysis project Ga0181532, IMG submission 119768) | Peatland microbial communities from MTU Mesocosm Facility, Houghton, MI, USA - PEATcosm2014_Bin11_30_metaG | ecosystem: Environmental > Terrestrial > Soil > Wetlands > Peat | place...
GAATTTGGCTCGCACTGGATCATCAGCTGGTGAGTTGTGCCGCCTTTGATCTCGCTAGAAGTCCAAGTTGAGGGCGACCTTGGCGGAGCGTTAAGAACCAGTTGGGTCATAGCTAGACCTAAGCGTTTCGCCTCGTCAGGGTTGCGTGCCCTTATCATCAGCTTGCCGTCGGGCAACAAGATCATTCTCGGCCAAAAGTCGGGATCTTCCGCAACAGATGGAGGTACTTCGAGAGAGACATTAATTTCACATACCAGCCCGTCCGGGCCGGGCACGTTAGCTAGTACCGATTTGAAGCCCGAGAATATCCGTTCCGATTCCTCCCAGCTAGGGCCACGAACTCTCGCTTCGACAGGCTCGCCGGGTACGACTTTGATTTCTACGTGAGAAAGGGCCTGCAATTTCTGTCCTGCTCTTAGCACGGATTCTCCGTAGCCGCCGAGCGGATGTTCCACCAATAAACAACCCGCTTGCAGAAGTCCACTAGTTGGACGCTTCGGGTGGCGTGGGGAACCTTGTATGCTCAAAGCATGTATTGCTAAGAGGGATTTGCGGGATAGGTCACGTTCAGCCTTGGACAGGATTGTTTGGCAGTTACTGCAGGCTGGAACCGCATACTGGAGAGTACCGCCGATTGAACGGGGAAGGACATGATCTTGGGTAATGGTCAGATCCTCTCGATGGCACCATGTACACCGCATCACATCATGACTTTGAAGATTAGTCTGTGACATTCTAAACCGCAATTCGACGTCCCACAGCTTTGCCCAAGTTTTGCCACTGTGACAACCTGGCAATCCTCACCCGGCTCCGATGGCCGAAGATCTTAACCGCAGCCTTGAATTGAATGCTTGTTTCCGCCCTGTGGATGTTAAGGGCAGTTTCGAGGTACATATCGGTTGTACCAGACACCGAGGGCATACCGACCAACACCCACCGCAACAGTGCCCAGCATTTGCCTCAGGAACCGCCGTTAAGTTCTCGCTGACGTCAACCACTCGGGCATCTTGAACAAACAGATCATCTGGGACAAGTGCGGGAAATCGGCGTACACTCGGGACCGTTATAGAAGTTAAAAAATCAGACTCCTCTTAACAAGGAGTGGTCCATGCGCAACTTCACCCCAACCATGGCTATTTTGGCCCTGATCGTAGTGTCGGGCACAGGGCAATCAGCTAAGGCTCAGACCTTCACCACCCTTCACACATTCACCGGAGACAGGGATGGCGGAAATCCGGTTGGTTTGACCCTGGCGGGCTCCGGCGCTCTTTACGGAGCGACATCATATGGCGGTGCAGGGTCGAACTGCTCCGAGGGCTGCGGGGTAGTTTTCAAGATGACCGAAAAGGATTCAGGCTGGACGCTGAGCCCGCTGTACGAATTCACTGGGAGTCCTAATGGTGCTAATCCTAGTGCAGGCGTCTCAATTGGCCCGACTGGCGCTTTGTACGGGACAACCATCGCTGGTGGCAGCGCTAATTATGGCACGGTTTTTCAGTTGACCCCGCCAGCGACAGTGTGCAAGACGGCAATATGCTATTGGAATGAAGACTTGCTCTACTCTTTCCAAGGTCCTCCAAACGACGGTGCTTCGCCAAGCCAAGGTCTCCTGATCTTCGATACAGCAGGCAATATTTATGGCATGACAGAAAATGGAGGGACTGCAAATGTTGGAACCGTCTTCGAATTAAGCCAATCAAGCAACGGATGGAATGAAAATGTTTATTATAGCTTCGGGCAAAGTCCTACGGACGGAGCTGCGCCATCCGGCGGGTTGGTGTTTGACTGCGCCCCGGGGTGCGGTGGGCTCTTCGGAACTACTTCAAGCGGCGGAGCAGGGGAGTACGGAGGTACAATTTTTCAACTACCTTACTCAGGGTATGAAAACATCCTCTACAACTTTATTCCAGGCAGTGGAAATCCCTACGAGCCCACTGGCACACTATTAGTGGACCAGTATGGAAATCTCTACGGCACGACGGACTTAGGTGGAGGATATGGTAGCGGCATTGTCTTTGAGCTAGCATCGCAGAACGGAGTTTGGAACTTTGAAGTCTTGGCTAGTCTTGAGTGCGGTTTGGGTCCACCACCGTCAGCGCTAGTAATGGATTCTGCTGGCAATCTTTATGGAACGTGTATGCAAGGCACGCTCGGCGAACAGAACAATGGCATGGTTTTCCAGTTGTCCTATTCCCACGGAGGATGGCACGTCAATGACCTGCATGACTTTAACTACTCCGATAGCGGTTGTTTTCCCGGCAATTTAGTCCTAGACGGGAACGGTAACCTATACGGTACGACATGGTCAGGCGGCTCATCGGACGACAATTGTTGGAGTTCTAATTTTGGGTTCGGTACCGTCTGGCAGATCACTAACCTGCCAGCAATGCGTGCCCCCCGACTCCAATAGGGTGTCGTAGGCTGCTAATGGAATGGTAAGGGTATTTCTGTCGCCTCGTCATCATTTTCCCTATCTGGAAAGAGAATCCGAAATCGGAATGTCAGGAATTAGCTGCATTCCGATCACGAAGGAAGTGCGAGTCCGTGGGCAGCTTCCAAGTTAATAGCTCAAACTCTGCCACGCCGGACGGAGCCCGAAGAGCACCTGTTGAATGAAGGAAAACACGGCCTCCCGATTGACCCTGTAAGAACTGTCGCTGTTCAGGAGTTTGCATTGCCCGTCCTACCCCGGCCAGGAGTCCGCTTATCTTTGGCACATACCATCTTTCAGACCCTTGGTTGTACCCCCTAGTGTTGTCCAAGAATGGATACCATCCACGGCCGAAGGACACCACGAGGCTTCCGTCCCCCCTGTAGAAGTAATAAGGCACGGCAAAGTTTTCCGGGTTCAGTCGCTGTGGCAACCTGTTTTCGAGTCGGTCGTGGGACCGCATCATGCAAGCAGTGGCGATGGCCAGCTCGAACTCAGCCAGCTCTTTCAGGGAAATAGTGAGGTTCAGCTGTTGGCTCATAGGCGGCATCATCTGACTCCATTCGTACTAGACGGTCGCATACCTCCGATAATTGCACTAATCATGCCAAAGTGCTAAGTACTGGGATTATAAGGAGTTCTTCAAAACCGACTGGAGCTGCTCAAGGGTCCGTTGTTTCATCTGCATAGCTAGTTCCGGTGCTCGTTTTCGTCCAAGGGAAGTTAGGGGCGGTTTCGAGGTACCTGTTTCTGTCTGAGCGACACCAAGGCCATCAGGGTGGGAATCGGGGAACGATTTGCGCCCCTGTTTGGAACATAAGAAGAGGGATTCCGAAATGAAATGTGTTCGTAGGCTCTCGGTACAGGCGGCGGTTCCGTTTGCAGCGTTTTGTCTTGTGGCTCTCGCAGGCGTGGCGCTCGCTGCGGACAAGGCTCAATTAACCGGTAGCTGGGACTTCAACCCTGCCCAGAGTGACGATGCCCAGCAAAAGGTACAGCAGGCCCAGCAGAGCCAGACGAGAAGTGGGGGGAGCTACCCAGGAGGCGGTGGTGGGAACGCTGGAGGCGGCTATCCGGGTGGTGGCGGTTATCCCGGAGGCGGCGGGATGGGGCGTGGTGGAATGGGCGGCGGCATGGGCCGATTTAGCCGTTAGCGGAAGCATCGGAGCCGTACAGCACGGGTTGCAACCCTACATATCTCGCTTCCTTTGTTCTTTTTCTTCGGCTTTCTTTTCTTCTTCCAGCTTGTGCACCTTCGAGTACACAGCGTCCAACTGAAAAGTCGCAGCGCACAGGTCTAGTGTGTCAAGGGATTCTAAGTAAGTTAAGGTGGATACACCATTCTGCCAGATTTTGAACCCTCCAACCGGAGTAATTTCCTTCCCATCTATCCGCTCAGTATCTTTTGGTTCTCCAAACTTCTGTTTTAGTGAGCTAAACAAACCGAACTCTCTGCAGTCGCTAGTAGAAGCATGGATGGCAACCTCATACAAGCGACCTTGATAAAACTTGGCTAGTTTACCCATTATAGGCATTCCCGCATATGTGGTGCTCGTTGCAAGCCTTGAAGCGGCACACATTTGAGAGTTCTCGACAACATCGGCCTTTGGCTTGCAGTTCGGATTATTTGCTACGAACGACTCCAACGACTCCCCTAGTACATCACGTTGGATTGTGTACGGCTGCGGCTGTTCAGATTGGTTAGCTTGCCGTTGAACCTGAGTACACGACAGAGCAACGCCTATCATGGCCACAGCAAGTGACGGGCTCCCAAGGTGCTTCATTGTGTCTCTCGTTGTCGCTGGCTCGTTTTATTGCACAATGTTCTTTGCGTTGTTCCGCCCAAACCGTATCGTATACGGGTGCACAGCTGCACACAATACGGATATTCTGCATTATTTCCTGCCCGATGACCCCCTTAGGTACTCCCAGCAACCAATCGTGCCTTTAATGGCCTTCCAAAGCGATTTGCGGGGCATTCTAGGATTGTCACCTCCCCATGTGACAGGGGTCACCACATGAAAAGGCGGTTTCAGCCCATAATCTGGTCCAGCGCCCCTCTTTCGACAGTGTCCATGAAGCGTTCGATCCGGCCCCACAATGCAATCTGTACGAATCACTAAAGACAAGTCGATGCGCCATGTACAACGTCCTCTGAATCCATCTCTGGTCAGTTGACAAGGGACTAGAAATTACGTGGTCACTTCGTGACTGCTCGCCTTCTGAAGATTGTTCATCTTGGGAGAGAATATGCGACAACTTCTGGCCGTCGTCCTCTGCATTGCCGTTCCACTCACCATATTCGCTGGAGAGACCAGCTATAAGGTCACCTACGATGGCGGGTCCCTATCTGACCTAAAGACCGGTACCGGCTTACATCTTTACATCGAACAAGATAAAGTGCGGTTCGTAAGAGACGGCAAAGATGTAGCAACCGTGCCCGCCTCTGCAATTACCGATATCAGCTACGGGCAAGATGTCCACCGGCGAGTTGGCACTGCCATTGGCCTCGCTGTGGTCAGCTTTGGAATTGGAGCCTTGATGGCCCTCAGCAAGTCAAAGAAGCACTACGTTGGGCTGACGTGGGCTGACGGTGACAAGAAAGGCGGCCTAGCAATGCAGTGCGACAAGAACGAATACCGTGGCATTTTGGCCGGATTGGAAGGCGTTTCCGGCAAAAAGGCTGTTGATTCGGATGCGATGACCGTCAAGAATTGAAAGGTGATTGCGAGGTCAATCACAAGCGTCGGACGGATTGGCACAGCGAAGCGCTAACGGCACCAACAATGGAGCGATGGCGACCGGCACGTCACTGAACGTTGAACCTTTGGTCTTGGGGGATTGTCTTCGTCGTGCGCACACCACGAAATGTGTACTCAACGGTGAGTGCCTTGAACAAGTTGATAAATGGGTCACCAAAGGTATTCGTATCAACCAAGAAGGATGGCCCACGTTCTTTAATCAGCCTTTGCACTAGCGCTGTGACATCCTGGCCCGTTCGGCTGTTATCTGCAGGGTGATAGAACGCAGTGTGTACTTCAACGGTGTCCGCCTTCTCTCCTGCCCCCCTGGGTCTGGGTCCAGGCTCCTGTAGCTGGAAAACGAGAAAGCTGCCCACAAGAACCGAAAGAGCCACAAATACTGCCAGCCACAACCCTACAATTGCCAGCCGGACTACCGTGATAGAACGGGCAGTCCACAAGCGGTCGGCATCGTATTCGGCAGTCTTCAGTTGCTCGATTCCGAGGTCCGGGCATTTCTGCTTGAAGACAGCTGCAGCTTCCTCGGTGCAAACATAGCCCTTCACGAACCTTTCCTTTGTCGTGGGCACTTCGTAGGTATACAGGGAAACAGCAGCCAGATATACGGCGGCAAGGATCACTAACGCCAAGCCGCTGCTGGCAATGATCTTGTTTATGGTTTGTCGCCTGGATCTCCTGAGAAACTGATAGACGTAGATGAGCGCCACAAGTTCGGCGACCGCTGTGACCAGAACGATGGCTGGAGGCCACGGTGGAGAGAGGCTGGCAATAGCAGCAGCGAAGGGCACAGCTACACTTCCGCCCACCGCCCACAACGAGAGGCCTCGAAATTCTTGCAGAAGCTCTTTGAAGCCTACCAACCCGGGCTGCATTCAGGACTCCGCAACTTCGTAATCGAAAATGTCTTTCCGTTATCCCCAGCGCCTTTGAAACCAAGTGGCCCGCATCGCACCGCACCGTCAGTCCAGCGAGCCAGATAAACGTAATCGCCAGAAACGTAGCTTGCCGCACCGTTCACGACCTCGGTCCAGTGGTCACAAGCCTTGGGATCCGCAGGATTCAAGTGTTGCGCTTCACACAGCTTGTAAAGGAAGACGGGGATGAGAAAAAGTTGACCATCCGGAGGTGTGAGCGCAATGTGTACCTCTATCTCGCCCGAACCGCAACCACCGTGCACATAGAACTTCCCCAAAGATGGATTCTTTTCCTCCCGATAGCGGTTGAGAGCGGCAGCTAGCCGCTGCTCCGTGGCCCGCTGTTCCTTAATCTGCTGGTCCTCGGGGGTGTGCTGAATGTGACTTCGCAATGCCTCTTCTTCTCCGCTCCGGAGTATCGGCTCCCAGACTGAGGGAGGAATTCCAAGTTTGCGAAAGTCATGCTCCCAAGTCACATACAGTATTGCGATGTCGAGCAAACCCTCCAGCTCCTCATTTTTCTGCTGTACTTGTTTCCCGAAGTATGGCAGGTAGTTGCTAGCGTCAACACATTGGCCAACGTCATAAGCGCCGGAGCCACGAAACCCCATCAATCCGTTGGCGGCAAATTGCGCCAGTGTGGCTTTAACTAACGTGTATTGCTCTCTCGGGTCATTGGTGATCAGGGAAGAGGAGGTCTGAGCGGACAGAACCGAACAGACCATCAGGGAGGAAAGGCTTGCCGAGAGGAGTCTGCTCAACATGGTACCTCCTGACGAGGATGGGTCGCAGGTAAAGCCCAGCCAAATGTTCTATCCGATGGAATACACACGGAATGCTGCCCGTGAGAACCTGCACCGGAAAGCATTGTGCCTCACCCACCTCGCAAACTTCAATCAGATTCAGAGCGGTCGAGAGTGTCACGACAGCGTTGGACGGGGCCGGGCGGGGCAAAAGTCTGCTTGCTTAGGCAATGCCACGGTACAAGTCTCGAGCAGGTCTTATCGTTCATTGCAACCTGCACCACCGTCCGGATCATTTCGGAATAATCTCAACCAACTCCACGTCATAACCGAGCGGTCGAAGAATCGAGGTAATAATCCGCTCTTGGCTTCCTTGTAATTTGTCGCCGGGAGCTTTCACTTCCTTAAAAACTACATCTTGACCTCGCCAGAGTGTAAGGTCGGGCCATCCGCTCCGCTGAGTGTAGGGGTCTTGAGCAAAAATTCTCGCGATCGCGTGAAGGCGTTCGTTCCCGAGGGCAGAATAAAGCCCAAGTATTTTCGACAGTGTCACCGTTGGATAAAAGCGAAGTACTTGAGCCGGTGGCGATGTCATCGACTGAAAGTTACTCTCAATTCGCACTGCATCAGCCATGAGAATATTTTCAAGAAGCCACGCCTTTGTGAATTTGTCCTCCTCAAAGCAAACGTTCTGAGCATATAGGGCTTCCACAAAAATGTCCCGGCTGCGCCCCTTGATCTCGGGCAATGATGCAGCTTTGATCAGTGACAGTATGAGGCTTCGTTCTTGAGCGTGTCCCGTCCATCCATCACGCATGAAATATGCAAGCGCAGCCTCTTCCACGCCCCGCCATGCGCATAACGAGTCGTACCTCCAGAGCTTTCGCCCACCGGCTTCAAGTTGAAGGCGACGGTACTTGACCCCTAACTCAGTCGCTAACTGTTCCGTGTTTGACGGCAGTTGGAAGGGGTTGGAAGGCATCCCACGGTACACGTGACGGTACAAGGTGCTTGGTCCTTATTCCCGACCCAAACGACAGAAAGTGAGCGATTCGAAGTTCCTAAGCTTCACGACCCTCAAACAAACTCTCGATAATGCGTCGCGCAAGCATTTCTATCTTATTAGCGTCTTCAGCGGCAAACGGCATAGGATCCCCATGGGCTGCGCTATTACGGTAGACCTTTAGCGCTCCAAGATCAGTTAAGCTCCCCACCGTAAGCAGGCCAGGCGCACGCTTTATTACAAAGTCGGCAAGTCTCTGATAGCGCCCCGTCCGTGCCTTCGCCAGGTCACCCCACATGCGACCGATAGTTAGCTGGTGTTCCTGATCATAAGCGGATTCCTCAGATTCACCATTCTGCCTATCCTTGCTCTGCCGCTTCTGGCTCATGAACTCTATGAAGAGGGACCTCAGTTCCCTCTCAACTGCTGAACCAAGAAATACGGTAGCCACTCTCATCTGCTCACTGGTCTCAGAGAGCATTTCCTTGGCCCTTACCCATTCCTTTTGGCTAAGGTCACTCAGCTGCTTGTAGCGCGGCCACTGTCTTGCCTCCGCAGCTGCCTTTTCCCGAGCTTTCTGCGAAACTGTGTGCTCGATCAGAAGAAGCAATGCACCATCATCCACCGTTTGAGCCGTTGCTGATCCAAGAGCAGTAATAGTCTCCCCAGCCTCTTGTCGTTTGTTCTTCTTAAGCTGTAAAAGTGCTAGCTCTTTCGCCGCTTTTCGGTTTGTCGGGTTGAGGCGCAGAAACTCATTGAGAACCACTTCACTTTGCTTGCAGTCTTTGACCCGCAGAAATAAGCTGGAGGCGTGTGTCGCGAATCGGTAGCCTACGCCGCCAGGGCTTAGTTGGCGGAATGGACAATGCTGGGCGCTCAGTTGGCGGTAGTGATCTGCCGCAGCCCTCAACTGATTTGCGCTTTCCAGCAACTGGGCCAGCAAAGACTCGTAGAAGGATGCGATATCGCCAAGACCTTCACGGACAAGATGAAATCGCTGTACGAGTCGCTTCAACCGTTTACGTTGCCAGTCGGAAAGATCTTTCGGGCCAATTCCAGCAAACGTTGAATAAACGAAGCAAAGGGCGTCTGTGTCTGACCTGGCATCTACGATTGCAGGTGTCCACCCGTAACCATTCATATTCACATCTTCTGAATATGGGCATAAACGACTACGCGTAACCAGGGAGCTGTCTAGCCATCTTCGTAATTCATGTCCACACACCGATAGATAGGTAACATGAAGTTCGAGTGCAAGTAACTCACCTTCAGCTTTAAGATGCACATCCGAAGCATGTCGGAAGATCTGCTCTACCAAGTTCCACTCCTCAGCCGCACAGGCGTTCCTGATTTCCCACCTTGCTTCAGCCCAAGTGGTCGCCGCCTTTGGGTCTACAGTTCGAACGAGGTCGGCAAGATAGCTAGAATACCGTTGTCTGAGGTTGCGATTTTCTTCCTTGTCACATGAATCGAAATAGGCAAAAGGAACGTCTACCCAGTCGTGGACAGATTTGCTCCATCTGCAGTCAGACTCCCAATAGCCAGGAATATACGTTGAAAGCCGCCAGTAGAGAGCAATCGCCCCACTTCTAACGTTTCTATCAGTCGACGCTTTCGCCATTTGCAGCTTGAACTCGTTAACCAGCGCCGAATGTCTCTTGTCGAAGAAGAGCTTCTGAAAATCCCCGGCGGCGTCCGAAGCTCTAATATTTGCGATATCCGGCAGTCGTTCACTCGTCGCGGGTGGCGGGAAAGCGTCTGCCTCTAATCTGTCGAACTCGCTTGGTTCGTTATCCGTGATGGTTTGCTGGCTTGCAGCCAAGATCCACGCCTCCGCTATCTCCCGAATGGACGGATTGGTCTTGCGCCGCTTATCTTCCGACGCTTGGTGTTGACGAGTGCGACGCGCTGCGTCACGCTTCAGCCAGGACTCGCGAATAATTCCCTCAGCCACCTCCGTGGGTGCTGTATGTCTTTCTTTCTTGCCGCAGAGGTCACATTGCGACTCGATCCACACTGAGATGTCGAACTCGTCACCGTCGGCCAACTCTTCAGTATGAATCAACCCACCACAGCCCGGCCTTGAGCATCGAGCAGGAGGGCGAGTGCAGCCGCCACAATCTGATAGTCCAACCGCATGATCTTCAATGCCATCTCGGAACCGAAAAACCAATAAAAGGTTACTGATAGGTCCTCCTCGAAATCAGGCACTCCGAGCGGTAACAGCCTGCATTCGGCGATTGTGGCCTTAATATCAGCCTGAGGCTGTGACACACATCACTGTGCGACGTGCCCTTAGAGAAACTGAGAACGTATCGAAAATGTCTTGCATAAAAGTGGCGTCGGGGAAATGATCAAGACATAAGCTCTCGAAGGAGACCGATGCAGCAGGCCGCCAAACGAATCGCCGCCTTCTTCGCCGCTTTCATTCTGCTCGTGTTTGCCCTGTTCGTGATTAACCAGACCGTCCAGGTTGTCAGACTTGCAAGCGATATCAACCGCTCTTTCGGCAGTGCAGTGCTGTGGGCGCTCGTTTTCATATATGCAGGGCTTCTGCTTATGCCTGCCGTTCTTTGGCTTAAGTTGCCGAAGAACTTGCTGCCGCCACCGCAAGATGACTGTGTTGCTTATGAGGCGTTCCTCCGCAGGCTGAAGAAGCGATTGGTACGAAACCCACAGTTAAACAACGTTCCCCTAAACACACAGGATGACATTCGAGCTGCCTTGGGACTGCTAGATCAACATGCGGATGAGGTCGTGGCAGCGGCTGCATCCACTGTATTCCTTAGTACGGCGATCTCACAGAGCGGGCGTCTGGATGGGCTCGTAGTGCTAGTCACCCAAGTCAGACTGATATGGCAGGTAGCCCATATCTATCTTCAGAGGCCTTCGCTTCGCGAATTTGTTCAGCTCTACGTTAATGTGGCCTCCACCGCACTTATTGCAACCGAAGTTGATGACATCGACGTCGAGGGATTGGTTGGCACAATATTCGGCTCTACGGTTGCGGCGATTCCGGGAACACAGATATTGATGAATTCCGCATTGTCCGGTGCCGCCAACGCGTTCCTCACGCTTCGGGTGGGTATGATCGCGAAAGGTTACTGCGATTGCACCGTTCGTCCTGAAAAGAAGAAGCTCCGGCGTGCAGCCACCGTGCAAGCCGCCAAGCTGTTGGGAAGCATCGTGAAGAACGGTACGACCAAGCTCATGAAAGCCACGCTCAAGGCCACGGTGAAGACACCGGCATCCAAGATTCGCGGAATTCTCAGCCGATCGCGGGAAGATCAGAAAGAGGAGATCAACTCAGCCAAGACGTGACGTTTCGCCTGCAAGATAGGGAGTCAATGGTTGCCCAGTGGCAGGTATGTGGTCCTGCTGGACTTAGAAAGACTGAGGCGGCACAAAATTCGGCACACCGGCACTCCTGTCCGCTCTGTGGATGTTAGGGGCAGGTCGGAGGTACCTATTTCCGTGTGCGGGACGGTTGGGGGTGAGCCGCCCTCCCCCGAACCGTGTCGTTAGCCCAAAATCCGTATCGCTTAGCCCACAGAATTGGGCGTTTGTGCCCCAATCCAGCCCGATTCTTTGCCCAAGTTGTCGGGATTCATCCGAGATCCCTATTGCCGCGCCTGGGGAGTCTTCTTGCTCGGGCTCGAAGAGCTGAGATACTGGTTTAGCGCCTCAAAGCTTGTCTTACATCCCCCCTTCTTGTCATCCGCAAGACAGACCTCGACCTGATAAACGGGATGGATTTCCCAAGAGGATTGTCGTCTGGGTGGCTCTTCGCCACTTACCTGACAGGGCTTATGCGACGTGTCGTACATCAACTGACCCGTGATGCGAACCAATTGTCCTTTCAGCTTTACGTTGAAGAGAGCGGCGGTCCACTGTGCATTGCGGTAATGCGGAGTAATCTCAGCCGTAACACTTTGACATTCGTCCGTCACACCTGGTCCGACGAGCGCGACGTGGATGTCGTTATACAGCCTGGCTTGTTGTGAACCAACCTGAGTTCTTGCCTTGCTGCCGTCAGTGCCCATCTGGCAGTTGACGGTCTCGCCCGAATCCGTATCGGCTGCTTCTGCTTTCAAGATATAAGCAGTCAGATGAACTTGTTGACCCTCGTGGAACGGTCCCTTGAGGCTTGTAAAAGCAGTGCGGGTTGGTGGTTCTTTGCCCGGCTTCCATGACCCGTAATCAGGATCACTGGAAATTGCTCGTTCTAAACTCGCCAGGTCAGTAATGGTGATTTGCGCGACACCGGAATCAGCACAAAAATTACTCTTCGCGGTGTCCTGCGCAAAACTACCCGTGTTTGGCTTAGATGTGCCGGTTGGCGACGGGCATTTCGAGTCAAATTGAGTCTTGGTTCCGAAATTGCCATAAGGGTTGCATTTTGTTTGGAAGGTGCTTTGTGCCATTAGTGTCCCGACGAGCGCCAGCGCCAAAACGCAACATCTCATATTTTGCCTCCTCACATGGCATGAACTGATGCGTGATAGCCACCGAAGTACGGGAGCCATGTCGCCTGTTCCTCCTTAAGCCACACACCTAAGAAGCGGCTGTTGCGCTCACTGAACCAGATGCACCGAGCAGAAGTTACGGCAGCGCTTTCAGTACGGCAGCAAACTTGTCCGTAACAGCAGCAAATCCCTTTTCGGTAGGATGCAGCTCGTTGCCCCACCAGTCCTGATAGGCGTCGTCCGTCAAAACGGTCGAGAGCGTGTTCCGCAGGTCTATGTAGTGAACGTTGGGAACGCTTGCTGCTACCGACGAGACCATCGTGTTGAATTGGTCGATGGTGGTGTGCATCATGTCAACCCTATCAAGGAGGCCAGGTCGAGAAGTTTGCACGATGTCTGGAGCAGATCCAGCGACTTGCGGAAGCTTTCAGGGATGCCCATGACGAATATATGGGTAGTAGAGTGCGTCTACATCAACGAGCAGCCGAAGCTCCTTCAAACAGCGATTTCGGAGACATTGAGGACGGAGCTTGCGGTGCCGGTCGAACAAAAAGAGCGACTCTTGCACGGTATCGTACTGACCACCACTCAAGAGCGCAGCGATCTTGTGGCTTCGCCCTAGCTCGAGTTTCTCGCTTGTTTTGCGAAAGAGAGTAACTGTCCTCGGGCCTACGCGAGCGAACAAGCCGTAGTAGGCAAGATAGTCTAAAAAGCCATCATCATTCGGGCGAAAAATCACGAGGTCTTGGAACCTAGCGATTCGGTCCACAGCCGTTCGGACATTTTCCGCTTCGTCCAAACCGATCCACGCGATCTCATCTGGATCTAGCTTATAACCGGGGTTGTATTCTACTAGCCTAAGCTCGCCCTCGACCGCTTCTCGCGCAATACGCTGAAAGCTCTCCTGCAAACCACCACCGATGTTCATCCTTCGGACGTCATCTTCGTCTTGAGCGCCCAGCGGGCGCGACGCTAACAGAACATTGACGACGGGATCGCCGGCCATCTCCTGCTGTATACGCTGTAGAGCTCGCTCAGCTGGCATGTGGAGCCTCGAATAGGATTTGCTCTCCCAAGGAAATCGCAGCTATTTGTCTCCCACGTTCCACAAAAGTCCGCTTGGTCAACAGGGCGGCGGATTTTCCGCCTTCAATTTCAATCTCAAAGAGGTGGTAGCCCATCAGGTTCAGTGTCGGATTTATATAAATGAGGTTCGAGTGGATATAAAGCACGGCTACGACCAGAAACAAAACCAGCAGGGATAGGTAGTTGGCCGGGTCATCAATCTTAATGTCAAGAAACGGAATGAGGTAGGCGACGATATAGCTCATTGCCTCGGTGTCCTTTCCTGAAATCTTCTCCACGACAAGCCGATCCGAACCGATCGTTCCCGCAACCCGCAGGAAAATGACCAACCCCGCGATTGACGCTATCGACAGCAAGATCATGCTCACGCCAAAACGGTGATGCGACAAGCCATACTTGACCGCCATTATCAGGAACAGCGGCGTGTAAGAACTCAGAAAGAGCACCAGCTTCGTAAGGGAATTCGGCATGGTCGTGCGGTCCGGCCCGGTATCAAATCTACTACTTTACTTAATCTGTTTGTGCGAACCATTGCTGCGGGCTATCGGTCTCCAAGCGAAAGCAGGTCACCTTCCGATTGTAGCGAACAAAACACGAAAGCACCACTCTCTCCGCCTGAACGAGATTCGCAAACGCGTGCCGCTAATCGCCGCGTCGATTCTGGCAGCGCGCAAGCTGTCGCAGTATGAGACGGTAGGGCCGGCAACCGGTGGCACGATCAAGGGCGCAATCCGATTCTGAGCACGAACTTGCCTTTCTTGCGGGCGGTGATCAAAAGGTCCTGGCGGTCGGCGATCTGGCAGATACCTGTTGGTTTGTAGGTATGAGATTTTTGAGTCGCCCGGGATGCTCGGCTCAACGCAACAGACTACGTAACTTCTTAGTGAGAGGGTGAGTTTCCTAAATGGAGCAGGACGACCTAACTCCCGCCGAAAACCGTTCCAAAAAACCTCTTGAAAAGCGCGTCCGTAAGTGGCACAGACCGGGCACACGACGAGTGTCCACTTATTGTTTCAACAATCAACCGTATCTTGAGGCAATTCCCCCTAAATCTGGGCACCCTATGTTTCTTCGCTCTTGCGGTGGGAATCGGAGCGGTATACGATTCGGCAATCTGTTCCGGAGGATCTGCTATGTGTTCTAACAATGTCGGAGTCGCGAAGCGCCTGGACTTGGAAAGCATTTCCGAGGACATCGCAAAACTTGTAAAAGAGCTCGATAAGGAGGTTGAAGGGGAGGTCCAAGTGAGTGAACTGAAGAAGATCGAAGCCAAAGTCCACAAGATCATCACGGCTTAAGTTCCATCTTCGATCCTTGAGCCCCTGGCGACCGATGGTCGTCGAGAGGAAGGACTGTGAGCGCGCAGGTCTCATTGCGATCAGACAATTCGGCAGTAGAGGGACTGGTAGCCTACCCATGGCCCCATCTTATTGTCGACAACTTTCTGACCGAAGATATTTTGGCGCAATCACTCTTGGAGATCGGGTGCGATAGCTACAACTTCGATATCGAGTCCCGTGGCAGCGGACAAATCGAATATTCGCTTCTCAAGAGCGAAACGCTCTGGCGAGCGATTTACTCGAAGAAGACCATCTCCTTGCTTTCTTCGGCCTTTGGAGTCGAGGTGAAGTTGAATCGGGACAACATGGTTCAACTTCGCAGGATGAACGAAGAGACGCCGGAGTTCCCCGTGCACAATGATTTCACTTCGAATCAAGAGTCCATCGCTTCGTTCTTGTACTTGAGTCCCGGGTGGTCCGAAAGTCGTGGAGGACGTCTGCATTTGTTCGAATCAGAGAAGGATCAAGCGCCTTCTACCTCGATTGAACCGCTGCAAAATAGGTTCCTCGCGTTTCAGACCAAGCCTTCCTACTGGCATTCAGTTGAGAGAGTTACCGGCTGGGAAAGGCTCAGCGCTCTCGCGCTGTGGAACGTGTCGGTTGAGGGGTCCATTTCGAAAGCGTAGCTGTTGGTGCTGCGCCTTTAGTCCCAACCGACGGAAAGTGCAGAATCTCTTTCTAAGAAATCCAGCAAAAAATTGTCGCGCTAGGTCGCAGAAGACGGCGTAATTGCCGGACGTCGGGCTTGGCCACAGGCGACCCTCGGCAGCTCCTTTTTCAGGTAGTGATTGCCGGTCGTGAAACCCGATAAAGCTGCCAAACGAACGCTCCCAAGCCTAGGCAAACCACTCCGAAGCGGACCAGCCCGCCAAGATACGGGATGAGCCCGACGATGGTGAGGATCAGCAGACCCACCAGCAGTCCCAGCAGCCAATCGCTCTTAGTCGCTCCAGTTGGCTTCAGAAGCATCTGCCCCAGGAATGCTCCAACCCAAACCTTTGCCAGGTAGATCGCAACCAGATACATCGCGAGCAACATCAGCGAGACCGGAAGGCCAACCAGCGTGATGGCCGTCACCACCATCGCGA
>Ga0181532_10002888_pt1 | contig 15828 bp, 10 predicted proteins | sample PEATcosm2014_Bin_33_FD_119768 | JGI IMG/M metagenome (GOLD analysis project Ga0181532, IMG submission 119768) | Peatland microbial communities from MTU Mesocosm Facility, Houghton, MI, USA - PEATcosm2014_Bin11_30_metaG | ecosystem: Environmental > Terrestrial > Soil > Wetlands > Peat | place...
CGCGAAACGGATTTAGTTGCGCGTCGGTATTGCGGCGCCAATAGTCGGAAACAGGGTTTCCAGGGGCCGAGGTCCAGCTGAGCGCGGAGCACACCGCCTGCGACGCTGCGTTGTGAAGCCAGATCACTGCCTACATTCCTCCGGGGCTAACCAGGATGCAACAAAGCAAAACGCGATAACGGTGGAACGGCCTGGGATCGCTGGGGTGTCGCCAAGCTAAGCACATGATTATACGGTGGTAAGGCGCGGTGTCAACGAGGTTAATGTGCGGGGAGATCCGTGCCGAAGTGAATCGTGATTGGTAAGTAGTGATTAGCGATCTGCACTTCGCCATCTGCGGCGGCTCAGCCGCGTGAACCGCCGCCCCCCGCCTAGAGCTTTTGATTCCGGTGAATTTTGCGACATAGGTGATTTTGTTGCGGTTAGAAAATCGTTTCTCGTTTATTTCCATGGGATTGCGGAATTTCTGAATCCGGGTCTGTCGCGATTAGAAATGGAGCGATGGGTATTGCGCGGCTGGCGGTGGGTTGTCCAGTGGCGCGCCGATGCCGGCCGCGTAGCGAAAAGTGGTCCAAAACTAGCGATTGATTTTTGGAGCTGTGGTTTGTTCTCAATCAGTTGCATCGGTTTTCGATTATGTTTCGCTAGCGATTGAATCGGGCGGTGACGAGTCGCTAGCGCTGAGTGAAGAGAGAAAGGCCGGGCGTGATTGGCGGTCTGGGACCGGTGAAGGGCGCGGAGGACGATGCGGATTCGCGGCGGCCGCGCCGGGTGGCAGAGGGAGTTGCGCGATTGTGATAGCGATTTCATTTTTTGGTTTCGGTTTGAAGCTAGCACGATGAAAAGGCGAAAACAGCTGGGCGTTGGGACAGCCGCGGATCAGAAATGGTACAGAACTAGTACTTACTGTACGAAAATGAGGTGCCACCTGTACTTTTTGCCGTGAGTGCGGAGTGGCTATCCGTTGTGACAGGTCGCGATCGGCCGAGACGGTGGTGCTTGTGTGCTTGACGTTGCAGTGCAAAGATCCGAAAGTGAAGACATGCCGAAGAAAAAAATGACGAAGGAACGAGCCGCCGAATTGCTTACCGATCTCGCGCCGGAACACCTTGCCGGCTATCCTCCAGCGAAGCGCGACGCCAAAATTCGGGCCTTCCAAGAAAAAGCCGCCGCCCTTGAGAAATATCGCGGCATTGGCAATCCGGGGATTCCGTCCGGCCGTAAGGCGATCGTTCGAATCATCCGCCAGCTTCGCGGCCGATGACCACCGCAACTAGCTGAGACATTTTCGTTGCGCGTTGACAGGTGCGGGCGCGGCTCTTACCATGGCTGCGTTTGCGCTGCGTCGAGGTTTGGCTTGGCCGAGGAGAAACGCTCCGATGAATGTATCTAGGAACCGTTTGCCATTTGTTTTGCTCGTGGTGGTGATGATCGGAGCGGGATTCGCGTTGCTAGCTGCGCAATTCATGGCGCTCAGCGAGGTTCATGCGGCGCGTGTGGCGCACGCTGCGGGCTTGGCGTCGGCTGCGACTTCTACTTTCACCGCGACTACGGCGCAGCGTGGTTCGGATAATCCGGTCCTGGCCAAGGCTTACCGGTTTGAGCGTGGGGGATGGATTTACGTGCATCTGGAGGGGGCGCCGCACGATATCGGGTATCAGCATGGATTTTTGCTGGCTTCGGAGATTTCCGATGGGTTTGCGGCGGCAAGTCTGGAGATGACGCACAGCAGCAATCGCGACTGGGAATTTTTCCGGCGGGCGGCGCGCGAGATGCTTTGGCCGAAGATCGATCCGGAATATCAGGCGGAGCTGCAGGGGATTGTGGAAGGACTGCGGGCGCGGCGCGTCAATCTGGACCTTTACGACATCGTGGCGCTGAATGCGTTTATGGAGCTGCCTGATTACTACGTCCCATGGCTTGACAAGCAAACCAGCGGGCAAACGCGCGGGCAGAGCAGTGGAGAGACCGAAGGCGGGCAGAAGGGCGGAGCGAAGAAGGAATCCAGTGCAGCGGCAACCTACGAAGGGCACTGCAGTGCGTTCGTGGCGACGGGAAGTTACACGAAGGATCACCAAATCGTGATGGCGCACAACAACTGGACCAGCTACCTCGAGGGCGCGCGCTGGAAAATCATTTTCGATATCGTGCCGCAGACTGGTTACGCGATGTTGATGGACGGTTACCCTGGAGTGATCGTAAGCGACGACGATTTCGGCGTCAATTCGGATGGATTGATGGTGACCGAGACTACCATCACGGATTTCCACGGCTGGGATCCGAACGGCAAGCCGGAATTCGTGCGCGCGCGCAAGGCGATGCAGTACGCTGGCTCGATTGATGAATACGTGAAAATCATGCTGGATGGAAACAACGGCGGGTACGCGAATGACTGGCTGCTGGCGGACCGAAAGACAAACGAGATCGCGCGGTTCGAATTGGGATTGAAACATTCGAAAGTGTGGCGCACCAGGGATGGGTATTTTGTGGGGTCGAATTTTGCGAGCGATCCGGATGTGTTGAAGGATGAGACCACTTTTGATGTGACGAATCTGGCGGCTTCGGCGAACGCGCGGCACGTGCGCTGGGACGAATTAATGGCGGCGAACATGGGGAAGATTGATACCACCCTAGCCGAAGGATTTCTGGCGGACCATTACGACAGCTACACGAAGCAGACGGGCGCGAACCGGCGCACGCTTTGCGGGCACGGCGATGCGGCGACGCCGGGCGATCCGAGTTTCGCGATGAAACCCTACAATCCGTTTGGCGCGGTCGAGGGCAAGGTGATGGACACGCACCTGGCGGAGACAATGAGCTTCGTTGCGCGCATCGGGCATCCCTGCGGCACTGATTTCAAATCGCAGCCGTTTCTTGATCAACATCCGGATTATAGGTGGCAAGCTGCGGTGCTGACGGATATGAACGCGGGGCCGTGGACCGCGTATCACGCGGGGGAACACGCACCGAATCCATGAGGTTGGAATTTGTTGCGGTACTCGCGAGAAGCCGCGTCATAAATGTCGGCAGAGCGATGGAGGAGCGAGGCCTCAGCGGCTAAGGTCGCTGAGATCTTGCGGCGGTTGCGGCACGGCTGAAGCCGTGCCCTGACGAAAATCAGCCGCATCCACACACTCTTGAGCTGCGCGGGAAAATTGGCGGCGCGCGGGACCGCCGGTTGGGACACGGTTGCCGACGGCCCGAGCGATGCCAGTAGGTAAATGAACTGCTGCTGACGAGTTACGCTAGCTTCCTCGCTGAACTCGCAGGTTGTTGGTTACCGAGAATACGTTCGGGACGCTATTGGCGCGAAGACCGGCCACATCCTTATCCGCTTGGTTGTCCACCGCGCCTTCCAGGGTCACGTGGCCGTTGTTCACGATGATGTGAATTCCAGGAATCGTGCCCCAGGCGTAGCGCTGTAGCGACGGAAAAGAATAGATCTCGCGCAATTCGGCGCGGCGGATTTGGTCGTCGAAGTTTGAAACAGGAAGTACCTGAATCTGGTTGTCCACTTCCTGCACGCCCTCGATGTGTTTTACGACCGACGCTGCGTCATCCTTCAGTACGGGGCGAACCACCTGGCCCGAAAGGATGACTTTGTTTCCCTGTACGGAGTATTCGAGATTGTCGAACACCGAATACCACGGGAGCATCACGAGCTGGTGGCGCACTTGATTGGCGAGCCACGCTTCGGAATTTGGGTTCCCGTTCGGCGACGGATTGCGGTTTGAAGCCGGCGCGGCCGCGAAACTGCTCGTAGCCGACAGGGTCAAACTCATCGCCAAAATCAACGTCCACAGCAACGACGCTGTGAAACTTCTGCCTGCGAACTTCTTCATGACCTTTCCTCTCTTTGGCCCCCACATTTCGATTAGATGCGAATTGTCGGCGGAAGGATTGCGGACGGACCTGGCGTAAATAGCGGCAACGCAGGGGGGATCGAGCTGCAGGCCGGCGACTCAGTCAATGAACTGGTGCGTTGAGGGCGGCCACCAATTCAACGAAAGTTTCGGCGTGCAGGGCTTGGTCGATCGCTTCTTTGCGGCTGAAGAGTTCGCCGGCATCGAGCAGGAGATCGTGCTGGGATTGGTTGTCGCCGGTAAGAATTAGAATGATGAGCCTCGCTGGTTTTCCGTCGCGCCCGTCGAAGTCGATTCCTTGGGCGACCCTGCCTACTACTACCAAAGGCTCGAGCAAGCCGTTGACGCGCGCGTGCGGAACGGCCAGGCCGTTTTCCCAACCGCTGGTGGTGACTCGCTCGCGTTCCTGAACCAGGCGTAGGAATCTTTCCGGAGAGTTGCTGGCGGCTTCGGCTGCGGCGATGCACATCTCCTGCAGGACTTGCTGCTTGGATTGCGATTTCAGCTCGGGGAAAAAAAGTTTGGCGTTGACGGTGTCTTTTAACGTGATGGTGCGGCGACGGCGAATCAGAAATTTGATGGCGGGCGCGGAAACGAGCGACGTAAAGAGAGCCATGATCACCAGAGCCACGAACATGGTTTCGCGAATCAGGCCGAGCTGCAGGGCCAGAAGGCCGAGAATCATTTCCATGGCGCCGCGCGCGTTCATGGCCAAGCCGACGCCCCAGGAAGTGCGGCGATCCATGCCGCCGAGGCGCGCGCCCATTCCGGCGCCGAGCAGCTTGCCGACGCAGGCCACGCCGATGACAGTGGCGGTGATGGGGAGATTGAAATTTGCGACGAAATTGGTGCGCAGGCCGATGCTGGCAAAAAAGAAGGGGGCGAAGACGTTGGTGACGATGCCGTGGATCAGCTCGGAGGTACGTTTACGCAGGTGGGTGGATTCACCGACCGCGATGCCGATGATGAACGCGCCGAAGACAGCGTGAATGCCGGCATATTCGGCGAACGCGGCTGCGCCCAGCGTGAGGGTGAAGATGAAGCCGAGGACTCCGCCGGGCCAACTGGTGTGAGCTTGGATATGAGGCAAGAGCTTATCAATCAGCCAGCGGACGACCGTTAGCGCGATGACTACGAAAGCGAGCACCAGGAGGATGGTGCGTTTCACTCCTGCCATGGAGGTGCCGCCGCCGGTCATCATGCCGAGGATCATGGAGAAGAGAATCCAGCCGACGAGGTCGTCGAACATAGCGGAGGACATGACGACCGTGCCCATTTCGCTGCGCAGGAGGTTGAGGTCCATGAGGATTTTGGCGATGACGGGCAGCGCGGAGATGGAAAGCGCAGTGCCGACGAAGAGCGCGAAAATCAGACGGTCGGCGCCGGGGGCTGCGCCGAGAAAGCGCGGAAATAATCCGGCGGCGCCGAAGCCGAACGCGAAGGGAATGATTACGCCGAAGAAGCTGACGAGGAGCGCGCTTTTGCCTTGGCGGAAGATGCTGCGCAGGTCAATTTCCAGGCCGGCGATGAGCAGGAAGAATACGACGCCCAGGGTGGTAACGGTTTCCAGCGCGATGGGAAGGTTGCCGGTGGCTGGAAAAATAAATGCGTACAATTCGGGTTTGAAATGGCCCAGGAGAGTGGGACCGAGCAGAATTCCGGCGAAAATTTCGCCGAGCACCGAGGGCTGATCGAGCTTTTGCATGATCTCGCCGGCGAGCTTGGCGGCGCCGAGCAGCACCGCCAAAGCGATGAACAGATGCATTATGTCGTGTGGAGCGAGATGCGGCATTCGCTGGGGCCTCTGGCGTGCAGAGAGAGAGTAGGTCGAGTTCGTGTTTAACACGGGCAGGGGGGTATCGCAACAGAATGCGGCAGCCGATAAGGAAGTTATTGAGACGAGCAGCGACCCATTATGGGACTTCGATTTGCGGCTTGATGCGTTCCGGTTTTGCTAGTTGCATTATGGTAATTGGTGCTCAAGCGCCTGCTATCTAATTGAGCGCACCATGCTTAGCGGCGCTGGAAATCACTGTGCCGAGATGCTACAAAGCAATGAGCTTGTGAGCAGGTGTGTCCGTGGCCGAAAATTGCAGTGCTAAAGGCTGTAAGATCAACGTCCCCGCGGGGTTAGCGGCGGAGCATCTGTGCGTCATGCACTTCACTTTATTTATTGAAAATGAGTGCGCGGAGATGCGGCGGGAGACGGCGCTCGGTAATACCAACCACGAACGCCAGATGGAATTCATCACGAAGATTTCAGGGCGGGGTGAAGCACTGGTGCACGTCGCAACCAGCGGATTTCCGATGTCCGATGAATTGAAGGCGCGGGTGCTGAGCACTTTACTCACTTTGATGAATACACGCGAGAATATGGATCGCGCGGCGATGCGGCAGTCCGCGCTGCGGCGATTTGTAGGGTGATTGACTTACGGTAGAAATGCCCGGTCCGGCTGCGCCAGACCGGCCGCTACATAATTCAAAACCAGCGACAATCTAGACATGATCTAGGCACCGACGTAGCGGGCGTAGAGTGAGCGCGCGATGGCGGGATCTTTTGTGCCTTTGATGATGGCGCGGCCGTCGGCAAAGACGGTCATTTCGTAGGTCGAAATGCGGAAACGCAGCAGGAATTCATTGTGATGCACGCCGTCGGCTGAGGCTTTGAGGATGCGGCGGCCCAGCTCGTCGAGGTCGAGGCTGCGTCCACGTTCGTGGATTTGCACGGAATCGCGACCGCACATGGTGATGTGCGGCTGAGCTTCGCCCTCGAGATAGGTGAATTCGCGGCGCACGCAAGCGCGGCAATTTGTTTGGCGGGCGACGCGGATGGATTGGAAGCGTCCGGTCCAGACGTCGGTTGAGACCAAGCGTCCGTGCAGAGCTTCCGGTTTGCCGGCCAGAATTTTTGTGGCTTCGGCGGCTTCGACCGAGGCGATCACGCCGACTGCGGCGTTGAGCACACCTGCAGTGTCGCATGTGGCTTCGGCGCCGATCGCCGCGGATTTTTCATCGCCTTCCAGAAGACAAGCAAGACAGGCGGTTTCGCCGGGAAGAATCGTCATGGTGAGGCCGTAACTTCCGACTGCGGCGGCGTAAATCCAGGGGACATGCAGCGAGATTGCGGCGTCGTTCAGCAGCAAACGCGTCTGGAAATTGTCCGTGCCGTCTAGAATTAGCTGAAATCCACCGAGAAGTTCCGCGCAGTTCGCCGGGGTTAGGTCCGCGACGATACCTTCGACGCGCGCATCGGAATTGATGGCGCGCAGACGGCGTTCGGCGGCGACTGCCTTCGGCAATGCTTCGCGCGCGTCTGCTTCTTCAAAAAGCGTCTGACGCTGGAGATTGGAAGGCTCGACAAAATCGCGGTCAATGATGCGCAACCGTCCTACACCGGCACGCACCAGCAGATTGGCGACGACGGTGCCTAGCGCACCGCAGCCTGCCAGGACCGCGCTCGCACCCAGGAGCTTTCGCTGGCCGTCCTCACCGATTCCGCCGAAGAGAATCTGACGGGAGTATTTTTCGCGCTGTTCGCTGTTCATTCTTGTAGTCTATTAGAGGCGGAGGAACTGTTCTCAATTCAATATCATAGCGCCTTTTCGCATCCGGCAGGCAACGCGGCTGTGCTAACCTTTCCTCTTACCTCCAAGGCGAATGAGAATCCCGTGGAATCGGCGATGCCCGCAAGCCTGTGCTTTTCAACAGACCGGGACTTGGGGAACCATTTTAATTTTCGGCGCGCTGCTGTGCAGCGTCCTTGCGGGGGTATCGGTATGCGCGCAAGAAAGCGAGGTCGAAGGCCAGACCGTCGCTGAAATCCGCATCGTAGACGACACTGGCAATACGCTGCCGGGCCCCTCCCCAGCTCTCCCGTTGGAAATCGGCAAGCCTTTTGATTTTGGCGCGGAACGCGAAAGTCTACGCGTGCTATATCGCACTGGCGATTTCGCGGACATACGAGTGACGGCCGCTCCCGTGACGCAGGGAGTGCACGTGGAATTCATCGTAGAGCGGAATTTTTACAACAACGTGGTGCGTGTGGAAGGCCTAAAAGAGCCGCCGACGGAAGCCGCTGCGCTGGCTTCCATGCGGCTGGCGCTGGGCGAGCCTTTTCGCGAAAGTTCGTTGCGCGAGGCCGTCGAACGGCTGAAGGATACGCTGAGCAGCGAAGGCCTTTATGAAGCCGACGTGAAGTGGACTCTCACGCCGCACCCCGCGACGCGGCAAATGGACATCCTGATAACCGTGGAGCCGGGGCCGCGCGCGGTGGTGGGTAGCTTCATCTTCAAAAATCAGACGCCTTACCCTAATGCGGAACTGGTCAGGCGGTCAAGAATGAAACTGAACCAGCCATTTACTTCGGCGCGGGTCACGCGCGCCTCGCAGCGTCTGAAAAAGTACCTCGTTGCTCAAGGGTACCTGGGCGCCGGCATTTTGATCACCGCGGGAAGCTATGATGCGAAATCCAACTTCCTCGCGTTGAACTACGATGTGACGGCCGGGCCGCGCGTGAGCGTGGCGGTGGGTGGTGCGCACATCCGTCAGGGCAAACTGCAGCAATTGCTGCCAATCTATGCCGAAGGCGCGGTGGACGAGGACTTGCTGCAGGAAGGTCGCCGCAATATTCGCGACTATTTTCAGCGGCAGGGATATTTCGACGCCGAGGTGGAGGTGAGTTCTCGCGACGACCCCAAGGCGGGCGTACGTCTGATCAGTTACGAGGTTACGCGCGGTGACCGTTCGCGGCTGGCCGGCGTTTCTTTCCGCGGAAACAAATATTTCAGCAAGGAACTGCTGGACGGCCGGCTGGCGCTGCAGCCGGCGTCGTTCGCCTCCAGCGGACGGTTCAGCCAGACGCTGGTACGCGACGATGGCGATTCCATTCGCGGGCTGTATCTTTCCAACGGTTTTCTAGATGTAAAAGTCACCTCCAGCGTCGACACCAACTATCAGGGCAAGAAGCAGAACCTTTTCGTTACGTTTCAGATCGTGGAAGGACCGCAGACGCTGGTGGAGGACTTGCAGATTGATGGCGATCACGCCATGAGCAAGGATGCTGTGCTCAATGTGGTGGGATCTTCTCCGGGGCAGCCTTATTCCGCGGCGGCGGTGGCAAGCGACCGCAACAATATTCTGGCGATGTACTACAACGATGGATTTCCCGAGGCGCGTTTTGACGACACGGCCACGCCGGGGAGCGCGCCGAACCGGATGAAGCTTGCTTATAAAATCACCGAGGGCCCACGCATCAGCGTGGCCAAGGTGCTGCTGACCGGCTATCAATTCACGCGGCCGGGAATTATCGCGCGGCAAGTGGTGATTCAGGCGAACGGTCCGTTGCGCGAGGGCGACGTAGTGGAGTCGCAGCGGCAACTTTACAATCTGGGAGTTTTCACGCGGGTGCAGATCGCTCCGCAAAATCCCACCGGGACGGATCCACAAAAAGTGATGGTGGTGGACGTACGGGAAGGCGGGCGGTACACGATCGGCTACGGGTTCGGTTTCGAAGTTCTGAAAATCGGGAACCCGTGCCCCAGCGTGCCGCCACCCAATGCGCCGCCCTGCAATCCGAACGGCACGCAGATCGCAGCAAGCCCGCGCGGCATTTTCGAAGTTTCGCGCGCGAATATGTTCGGGCGCGCGCAGACGTTGACCTTTAAAGTGCGAGCCAGCACGCTGCAGTACCGGGCGCTCGCGTCCTACACGGCCGACAACTTTCTCAACCACAAGTCGCTTAGCGCGGCCTTGACGGTGTTTGCGGATAAGACACTGGATGTGGCGACTTTCACGTCCGTCCGCTACGAAGCCCAGTTTCAAATCTCCGAGAAGCTTTCGCCATCGAGCTCGCTGCTGTACCGTTATTTTTTCCGCCGCGTGGTCGCGACCAACCTGAACGGCACAATTTCCGAAGACCAGATTCCTCTCTACAGCCAGCCCACGCTTGTGTCCGGTATCGGCATCACGTATGCGCGCGACCGAAGGGATAATCCCGCCGACCCAAAATCCGGAAACTTCAACACGGCGGACTTCAGCTATGCGGCAACGACGCTTGGATCGAGCGCGAGCTTTTTCCGTCTCTTCGTGCAGAATTCTTCCTACCATCCTTTTGGACGCGCCTTTGTGTTCGCGCGTTCGACGCGTTTCGGCGTGGAGTTACCCACGGGCACAACCACCGGGAATGCCCCCACAAACTGCGCCGACGTTACGACCACGGGACAGATCATTCCATTGCCCGAGCGTTTCTTCGCGGGCGGCGCCCAGTCGCTGCGCGGCTTCAGCCTGAACGAAGCCGGACCTCGCGATCCGTGCACGGGCTTCCCCATCGGCGGCCTGGCGTTACTGATCTTCAACCAGGAATTGCGTTTTCCGATGAGGTTGCCATGGATCGGCAACCGACTGGGTGGGACGGTGTTCTACGATGGCGGCAATGTGTACAGCGACGTGGATCACATCAGCCTTTCGTGGAAGTCCGCTTCACCCACGGAATTGAACTACTTTTCGCACACGGTGGGATTTGGCGTGCGCTATGCGACTCCGATCGGCCCGGTGCGCGTGGATTTCGGGTACCTGTTGAATCCGGCGGAGTATTCGGTGACGCCGACGCCGCCGACAGTGCCGCCGACGACGAACTATCGCGTCTCTCATTTCGGATTTTCTTTCAACATCGGGCCGGTGTTCTGATGCGACGCGCGCTGCTTATTTTCGGATTGCTGGCGTGGGGCGTGGGATCCGCAGCGAACTGCGCCAGCGCGCAGACGGATAGCCATTCGGAATTGCCGCCGGCTGTGGGCGCTGCAGGCTCGCCAGGTTCCTCGGGTTCTTCGGGTGCGCAGCAGGTGGATGGTGTGGCGGTGCGCATCGAAGACGACATCATCACCGAAAGCGAAGTGCGCGAGCTCGCCGCGTTTCAGATGCTGGTGGATGGAAAAACAAAACCGCGCGCGGAGTTGATCCGCGAACTGAGCGACCAATGGCTGATCCGTTCGGAGGCCAGCGCGACGAAGTACCCGCAAGTTCCGGCCGCAGACGTGGATCGCGCCTATGCGGAGTTCGTGAAGCAGTTTGGATCGGCGGAAGATTTTCAAAAGCGCCGCGCCGAGGCGGGATTGACGGAAGCCGCCGTGCGGCGCATGGTCGCCCAGCAGTTGTATCTTTCGCGCTTCATCGATTACCGGTTCCGGCCGGAAGCGCAGGTGAGCGATGAGCAGGTGGAGACGTATTACCGCGATGAATTCTCTCCGCAGTTGAAAGCGCGGAACGAGGCGGCGCCGCCGCTGGACGACGTAGAGGATACCATTCGGGAAGTGCTGATCCAGCGAGCCATCAGCGATCGCGCCGCGAAATGGCTGAGCGATTCGCGCGACCGGCTGAAGATTGACATTGTGGCGCCAGGAAGCGGCTCATGAAGATTCGCTGGCCACATGGGCTGGCCGCCGTGGTGCTGGGGATCTGTGTCGCTGCTGCGGTGGTGTTTTGCATTTTCGAATTTGGAATCGCGCAGCGCTGGGTACGTAATTCGTTGGTGCATCAACTGGAAGCGCGGACCGGCGCGCGCGTGGAACTGGGCGGTTTTCATTTGCATGCGCTGCGTTTGCGCGCGGAGCTCGATAACCTGACGCTGCATGGCTTAGAAACTTCCGCCGAGCCGCCGCTATTCCACGCAGACCGCGTGCAGGTGGGCATCACTGTGCTTTCGTTTCTGCACCGACAGTTCAAGATAGACGAGCTTCTGGTGGATCGTCCACAGCTGACAGTGCGCTTCGAAAAAAACGGTTCCAGTAATCTGCCCAAGCCGAAGACTCCGGCGAATGCCGGCCCCTGGCAGGAAACGCTATTCAATGTGCGTATTGAGCGGGTGGAGCTGCGCAATGGCAGCGCCAGCATCAACGACCGGCGCGTTCCGCTCGAGCTGAAGGGACAGAATCTGGCGTTTCTATTGCAGTACGTGCTGCCGGCAGAGGGCGGCGCGGCTTACGTGGGGAATCTTGGTTGGAACCAGGTGGAATTGGATTTGCAGCGAGACGTGCCCTTGCGTTTCGATCTTTCCGCGAAGTTCGTGTTGCACCACGACTCGTTTGAGCTGGACGAACTGGTTTGGAAGTCTCTGCAATCCGAACTGAATTTGCGCGCCGAGCTGCCGAGCTTCGCGCGCGCCGAATGGAATATGCATTATCGGGGGCGCCTGTCTCTGGAAGACGTGAGAAAAATATTTCGCGAGCCGCTTACGCCGGACTTGCTCGCGGATTTTTCCGGCGACGCGCAGTACAGGTCGGGTGATTGGACCGGCAGCGGGCACTTCGATGGCCATGACGTGAAGATGCCCTACCCGTGGTACCACGCCACCAACATGGAGGCCACCGGGAATTACACGATCGCGAAAAAAAAGCTGGTGGTGGAAAATCTGGGGATTCGCGCGCTGGAAGGTTCTCTGGACGGCCACTTGGAAATGGATTTGCCGACGCTGGCCTTCCGCACGCAGACGCATTTTCACCACGCCAGCCTGGCCGAGGCCATTCATGCTGTGAATAACATTGATTTCCCCATTGATACGCTGCACTGGGACGCTGGCATTGACGTGGATTCGTACAATACCTGGACGGCAAATTTCAAACATTTCACTACCAAGGGTATCTCGCGCTGGACGCCGCCGGCGGTGCTGAGTCCGGGAATGATTCCGGTGACGGCGCGGATTCTGTTCAACTACACGGAAGACACCGAGACTTGCGCGCTGGATCACAGCGAAATCACCACGCCGAATTCGCAGATTGAATTTGATGGGGCGCTGAGAGGCCTGGACACCACTTTGGAATTGGACTTGAAGGCGCAGAACCTGGTGGAGTGGGATGATTTGATCAATCGCATCCGAGGCGTGGATGTGGCTCCCACGCGCGTCGCGGGCAGCATCACGTTTCGCGGACGCATTCTCGGCCCTATCTCGGGGCCTACATTCTCGGGACACATTCGCGCGACCGACGCTCGTTACGATACCTACCAATGGGACGAGATTTACGGCGACTTGGATTACTCGCTGGACGAATTCAAATTTAGCAAGGCTGTGGTGAGGCGAGGGCAGGCTTCGCTCAGCATGGATCTTGCCATGCAGCTCGATGGCGACTGGAGTTTTGTTCCGGCGAATGTGTGGTCGCTGACGGCGCAGACGACGCACGCGCCCAGCAAAGACGTGCAAGAGATGTTCGGCACATCGTATCCCGCGACGGCTACGATTTCCGGGACATTGAATGGCGGCGGCACCAGCGGCGAGCCGGTGCTGGATGCCAATTTTATTCTGGACGACATTCAAACCAAGGGACTGCACTTCGACCGGTTGAGCGGCAATTTGCATTTGGCGCGCGATGAGGTCCGGCTGTCGCACGCGGAATTGGGGCGCGACTCCGGGCGGGTTTTGGGGGATCTGCTTTATCGTCCAAAGGAAGGAACGACCGAATTCAACCTGACGGGCAACGGCATACAGCTCGACAAGATTCAAGCGTTGCAAAATCCCTCGCTGCCACTCGCGGGAAAACTTGATTTTGCGGTGCGTGGCAGCGGGCCGCTGCGCGCGCCGGCGGGGCAGGGCGATTTTCATGTGCTGGGATTGAAAATTGGCACGGATGAGGAAGGAGATTTCCACGGGCGGATCGATTCGGACGGGCAAGCTGTTCGCGTAGCGCTGAACTCGGAAGGGACGCATGGGCAATTGCAGGGGCAGCTCAGCATCGGATGGTCGGGCGACGAGGAAATTTCCGGGCGGCTTTCGGCGGTGCAGTTCGATCTGGATCCGCTGTTTTCGGCGGGGTTGCATTTGAAGAACCTGACGGGGCATAGCGTGGTGGACGGGAATTTCACTTTGGCCGGCGCGCTACGCAAGCCCGATTCGATAGAGGTGAATGCGGATATTTCGCGCATTTCGCTCGATTATTTGTTTGTTTCGTTGCAGAACGATGGGCCGGTGCAATTCATTTATCACCGCAACGAAATTCGGATCGCGCAGGCGCATCTGCATGGACCCGATTCGGATTTTCAGATCAGCGGCTCGGCGCGATTTGACCGCGATCGTCCCGTGCATGTGACCGTAACGGGCGCGGTGAACCTGGGTTTGCTGAAAGGAATGATGCCGGACATGCGTGCGCAAGGGGAGGCGAACGTGAATGTGGCGATCGAGGGCACGATGTCCAAGCCGCGCATCACGGGCCGAGCAAGCGTGCGCGATGCTTCGGCGAACTATTCCGATTTTCCGGTGGGGCTGAGTCACTTGAACGGCGATTTGGTTTTCGACCGCAGCCGATTGCTTTTTGAGAATGTCACCGCGGATTCGGGCGGGGGGCAGCTGACTTTGAACGGCAGCGTCACGTATGGAGAAGAAGGACCGATTCGCTACGAGATTTACGCCAGGACGCCGCAGGTGCGCATTCGTTATCCGGCGGGGATGAGTTGGCTGACGGGCGGCACTTTGCAACTTGTGGGGACGACCGAGCGCGCTGTGCTCAGCGGGAACGTGGAGCTGAAGCGCTTGTTATTTGCGCCGGGCGCGGATATCACTTCGTTTTTTGGCGCTTCGCCGGATACTTCCGCAGCGGCTGCGTCGTCGTCTTCGTTTATGCGAAATCTCACGTTTGATGTGGCTGCGCACACCAGTCCGGGAGCGCGCATCGAATGGACCGGGGCGCAGGTGGAAATTGACAGCGATTTGCATTTGCGGGGGACCTGGGAGCGTCCGATTTTGCTGGGGCACATTCATTTGCTGGGCGGGGAAATGTCGTTTCGCGGAAATACTTTCACTTTGACGCGCGGGGACATCAATTTTGCGAACCCTTTTCAGCTGGATCCGGAACTGAACATTGAAGCGACTTCGACGATCAGCCAGTACGTGGTGACCATCAATTTCTCGGGGCGCGCGAGCAAGCTTTCTTTGAGTTACCGATCGGATCCGCCTTTGCCGGATACGGATATTATTGCTTTGCTGGCGCTGGGGAGCACGGGGCAGGAGAGCGCGTTGCGTTCGACGGCCGCAGGGTCGAACTATGGGGCGACCGCCCTGCTTTCTGAAGCTGTTTCTAGCGGGGTGGGTGGGCGCATCGAACATCTTTTCGGAATCAGCCATTTCAGGATTGATCCGTTTCTGGCGGGGACGGCTACGGAATCGAACGCTTCGGCGCGGGTGACAATTGAGCAGCAGATCACGCGGGATCTTACCGTGACTTATTCTTCGAATGCGGCTTCTGATCAGGAACAGCTGATTCAGGTGGAATACCACGTGAGGCGCGATCTTTCGGTGGTGTTCTTGCGCGACATCAACGGTACTTACGGCCTGGACATCAAGTTCGTGAAGCACTTCCACTGATCGTTTATTTTATTCCGGCATAGCGAATAGCGATTCGGGCGCTAGACGCACGCGCCAGGGTTGCGGCCGTCCACGGAAGCGTTCCCATTTTTCCTTGAACACTTCGGCTTGCAGGTGGGCTTCGCCGGCTTCGGCGCGCTGAGGATCGAGGCTTAGGAAAAGCGTGATGCGGAAAGGCGTTTCGGACGTGCGCGCGATCCAGCAGGGAATGACATTTGGTTCTGCTGCGGCTTCGGCTGCAGTTTCTGGGAAATCAATGTGGTGCGCGCGAATGCCGATGAACTTCGGTGGTGCGGGCGGCGTTTGGGCGAGGCGCAGGCGGCAGGCCCAGTCGAGCGCTTCGACGGTGCCGTCTGGATTCGCCCGTGCGCCCGAAATATTCTTGCAACCTGTGAGGCGCGCGACTTCGGAAGTTGGCGGGTGGCGGAATATTTCTTGTTTTGCGCCGAGCGCCGCGACCCGACCGCGCGCCAGGACGAGCAGTTGTTCGCCGAGGCGGTAGGCTTCTTCCATGTTGTGCGTGACCAACAACGCGGGCCGGCGATAACTTGCGAATGTTTCCTGCAGCTGCGCTTCCACTTGGCCGCGCAAGTGCGTATCGAGGGCCGAAAGCGGCTCATC
>Ga0181532_10002889_pt1 | contig 15820 bp, 11 predicted proteins | sample PEATcosm2014_Bin_33_FD_119768 | JGI IMG/M metagenome (GOLD analysis project Ga0181532, IMG submission 119768) | Peatland microbial communities from MTU Mesocosm Facility, Houghton, MI, USA - PEATcosm2014_Bin11_30_metaG | ecosystem: Environmental > Terrestrial > Soil > Wetlands > Peat | place...
GCTAGACTGTCCCGAGGTCCCCCGCGCGGCGTGCATCCTGCCAACCCCCCCAGGGCCGGAAGGCAGCAAGGGTACGCGGGCTCTGACGGGTGCGCGGGGGACCCTTTCCCGTCCCAGGGACGTTCACGGGAATCCCGGCCCGGCGAGGATGGACTCATGACACAAGCTCCCTCGGGTCCGGCGCAACCAGAAGCGGCGGGGAGCTCGCCGCCAGCCGGCCCCGCGGTGACCCCGTCCGGAGCCGCAGGCCTGGCGCTGTACCGGAAGTACCGGCCGGCCACCTTCGCCCAGGTCAAGGGGCAGGAGCAGGTCACCGAGCCGTTGCGCCAGGCGCTGCGCAGCGGGCGCATCAACCACGCCTATCTCTTCAGCGGGCCGCGCGGCTGCGGCAAGACCTCCAGCGCGCGCATCCTGGCTCGCTCACTGAACTGCGTGAACGGGCCCACGCCCGATCCGTGCGGGGTGTGCGACTCCTGCGTCGCGCTGGCGCCGTCCGGACCGGGCAGCATCGACGTGATCGAGATTGACGCCGCCTCCCACGGCGGCGTGGACGACGCGCGGGAACTGCGCGAGCGTGCCTTCTACGCGCCGGTGGCCGGGCGCTTCAAGGTGTACATCATCGACGAGGCGCACATGGTGACGCAGCAGGGCTTCAACGCGCTGCTCAAGCTCGTCGAGGAACCCCCGCCGCACCTCAAGTTCATCTTCGCCACCACGGAGCCGGAGAAGGTTATCCCGACCATCCGCTCCCGGACCCACCACTACCCGTTCCGGCTGGTACCGCCGGCCATCCTGCGCCGGCTTCTCGAGGACATCCTCGTGCGGGAGGGCGTCGGGTTCGAGCCTGATGTGCTGCCGCTGGTGGTGCGCGCGGGCGCCGGCTCCGTCCGGGACGCACTGTCGGTTCTCGACCAGCTCGTCGCGGGCTCGGACGAGCGCGGGCTCACCTACGAGCGTGCCATCTCGCTGCTCGGCTACACCGACGCCACCCTGCTCGACGAGATCGCCGACGCGTTCGCGTCGGCCGACGGCGCCGCGGTCTTCGGCGTCGTGAACCGGATCGTCGAGGGCGGTCACGAGCCGCGCCGGTTCGCAGCCGACATGCTGGACCATTTCCGTGACCTGATCGTGCTCGCATCCGTTCCCGACGCGGGCCAGACGGGGCTGCTCGACGCGCCGCCGGACCGGCTGGATCTGATGAGCAGCCAGGCCGAACGGTTCGGGGTGGCGGGTCTCACCCGTGCGGCCGAGATCATGAGCAACGGCTTGGACCAGATGCGCGGCGCGACGTCGCCGCGACTGCTGCTCGAGCTGATGTGCGCGCAGGTCCTGCTGCCGTCCGCAAGTACCGACAACGAAGCGATCCTGGCCCGGCTGGAACGGCTGGAACGGCTGGAACGCGGCGGTGCCCTGGCCGGACCGGCGCAGCATGGCCCGCAGGCCGTCCCGGCGCCCCCGTCCGCGTCCTTGGCCCGGTCGCGCCGGTCCGCCGATGCGGTGCAGAGCCCGGCCGGCTGGCCGGGTGCGGGAGCGTCCCCTGCGCCGGATACGATCCCCGCCGCGCGTTCCGCCGAGGGCCGGCCTGCCGACAGGCCGACCGCAGAGGGCCGGGGGAACGAGGGCCAGGGCACTAGTGCGCCGGCCCGGCCCCGTCCGGCGGACGATGGCGCCGTAGCCGGTCCGCCGGCCGCCACACCGGAAGCCACCCCGTCCGCCCCGTCCGCCCCGTCAGCGGATACGGCCGCCGCGCCGCGTCCGGGGCCCGCAGGTCCTGGGGGGCACGCAGGGCCCCCCGCCGGGGGACCGGCCGGCGAAGTGATCAGCCGCAACTGGGACGCGGTCCTCGATGCCATCAAGCGCGAGCGCCGGGTCGCGTGGATGCTGCTGAGCAACGCGACCGTCGTTTCCCTCGACGACGGCATCCTTACCCTGCGGTTCGCGCGGGACGGTGACGTCAAGGGCTTCACGACCAGCGGATGCGACGCGGACCTGCAACGGGTCCTCGCGTCCGCGTTCGGCCTGAACGTCCGGATCAGGGCAGTGTCCGGGAACGACACGGGCCCAGGCGGCGACGGGCTTTCCCGGCTGAACGCGGTCCCCGCCCGCCCGGCCGATCCGGGACCGGCACGCATGCCTACGGTCGCAAGCAGCGACGGGGCCGCCGCCTGCGATAGCGGTGCGGCCGCGAGGCAGGACCGCCCCGGTGGCGGGGAACTTCCCCGAGGCCCCGGAAACCCGGCCTCCGCGATCGAGACTCCCGACGCCGAGGACATGGCCTCACCGGGTCAGGCCGAAATCACCGGGATGGACCTGATCCAGCGGGAACTCGGCGGCAAGATCATCGGCGAGATCGAGGACTGACGCAATCGGGCCATCCGCCGCGAAGTAGCCTTCGGCGTTCAGGGAACACGCCGGGCGGGTGCAGACTAGCCATGCGGCCGCAAACGCGCCCGGCCGGTCATCCGTCACCGGCGGAACAGCGGCCGGGACCAACGCAACCGCACGCTGACAACACCCACTGGGGGCAAAGTGAACCCTGACGGCCAGCTGGACATGCAGCAACTGCTCGCCGCGGCGCAGCAGATGCAGGAACAGCTCATGAATGCCCAGCAGGAACTTGCCGACACCGAGGTATCCGGCACCGCGGGCGGCGGCCTTGTTACGGCCCAGGTCAACGGCCAGGGTGAACTGGTGGACCTCAGCATCGCCCCGGAGGCGATCGACCCGGACGACCTGGAAGAGACGGCCCAGACCATTGCCGACCTGGTGCTCGCCGCTGTGCGGGACGCCTACGGGCGGGCCGGTGACCTCCAGCAGGAGAAGATGGGCCCGTTCGCGACGGCCCTCGGTGGCGGTATGCCGGGCCTGCCTGAGATGCCGGGGATGCCGGGCGACCTGGGAACGCCGGGAGCCTCCGGGCTGGGTGGCCCCGGCCTGTCCGGCGCCAGCGGCCATGATCCGCACGGCGAATGAGGAGGGCCGCCCATCCGGGCGGCCAGCGATCTAGCGAATCAGGATCTGACGTGTACGAAGGGGTCATACAGAACCTCATCGACGAGCTCGGGCGGCTCCCCGGCGTCGGGCCGAAGGGGGCCCAGCGGATCGCCTTCCATCTGCTCGCCGCCGACCCGGAGGACGCGCGGAAGCTCGCGGCGGCGCTGCTGGAGGTTACCGAGCGGGTGAAGTTCTGCCGTACCTGCGGCAACGTGGCCGAGGAGGAGCAGTGCCGGATCTGTCTCGACCCGCGCCGCGACCCTTCCGTCATCTGCGTGGTCGAGGAGCCGAAGGACGTCGCGGCGGTGGAAAAGATCCGCGAGTACCGCGGGCGTTACCACGTGCTCGGCGGGGCGATCAGCCCGATCGACGGCATCGGCCCGGAAGAATTGCGGATCAGGGAGCTGATGGCGCGCCTGTCCGACGGGACGGTCACCGAGCTGATCCTCGCGACCGATCCCAACCTCGAGGGGGAAGCGACGGCGACCTACCTCGCCCGGCTGATCAAGCCGATAGGCCTACGCGTCACCCGGCCGGCCAGCGGACTGCCGGTCGGTGGCGACCTGGAGTACGCGGACGAGGTGACACTCGGGCGCGCGTTCGAAGGACGGAGATTGCTTGATGTCTGAGCCAGCAGGGGGCCCAGCAGGGGGCAACGCGCCGCAGTCGCCCGGGCCCGCGGGCGCCCGGCCGCAGGAGGAACCCGCCACCGAGCTGAGCCCGCTCGCGGATCAGATCGCGGGTAACGTCCGGCTCTTCCTCGACGGTGTCGAACGGCTGGCGGCCGGTGACGGCCACGACGAGGCCGTGCCGCTGCTCCTTCTCGAGGTGTCCCAGATCCTGCTGGCGGGTGCCCAGCTCGGTGCCACCTCCGACGTGATCCTGCCCAGCAATCTGGAGCCAGAGGTGGGCGACGACCCCGACCTGGACGCGCTCCGCGTCGGCCTGGCCCGCCAGGTCCCGGACTGCGACGACTACGCGGAACTGTTCGACCCGTACGCGGACACGCAGGGAACGCCGTTCCGTCTGTCCGATGACATCGCCGCCGTCGCGGCCGACCTCATCCACGGGCTCAAGCACTACCGCGCGGACCGGAAGCTGGAGGCCTTGTGGTGGTGGCAGTACTCGTACTTCAATCACTGGGGAACCCACGCTGGCGCCGCTCTGCGCGCCCTGCACGCGGTGGTTGCGCACGCCCGTCTGGATGTGGCCGAGGAGCGCACGGCCCTGTAACGGCGGATCCATTCAGCCGAACGGGCCAGTTACGGTGAGGCGCTCATACCGGCCCGGCGATCCCGGTCTTGCGCCGGGTGAGCGGCCGGTACGTCGGCGGGTACCGTGGCGGGCGGCGGGGACCCAGGGGGTCGTCCCCCCGGAAATTATTGTGAGGGGCCGGTGGCGCCTGGATACACTCCAAGCGTCCCCTGCCCGCAGAACCGGTGAGGAGCGGCTGCCCCGTGGCTCTTGTCGTGCAGAAATACGGTGGCTCGTCTGTGGCCGACGCGGATGGCATCAAGCGGGTAGCGCAGCGGATCGTCTCCGCGCGCAAGGCCGGTGACGATGTCGTCGTGGTGGTCTCCGCGATGGGCGATACCACGGACGAGCTCATCGACTTGGCCAACCGGGTCAGCCCGCTGCCGCCGGGGCGAGAGCTGGACATGCTGCTCACCGCAGGCGAGCGGATATCGATGGCGCTGCTCGCGATGGCGATCGCCAGCCTGGGCCTGGAGGCCCAGTCGTTCACCGGCTCGCAGGCGGGCGTCATCACCGACTCGACGCACGGCAAGGCGCGCATCATCGACGTGACCCCGGGCCGGATCGCCACCTCGCTCGAGGGCGGGGCGATCCCGATCGTGGCCGGTTTCCAGGGCGTCTCGCAGACCAGCAAGGACATCACCACGCTGGGGCGCGGCGGATCCGACACCACGGCCGTGGCGCTGGCCGCCGCGCTGAACGCGGACGTGTGCGAGATCTACACCGACGTGGACGGCGTCTTCACCGCCGACCCGAGGATCGTCGCTGCCGCCCGGAAGATTCCGCGGCTCAGCTACGAGGAAATGCTCGAGATGGCCGCCTGTGGCGCCAAGGTGCTCCATCTGCGCTGCGTAGAGTACGCCCGCCGGTACGACCTGCCGATTCACGTCCGCTCCTCGTTCAGCAACAAGGTAGGCACCTGGGTCAGCGGGCACGCCGGGCACAAGACAGACACGAGCCAACTGAGCACGGCGCTGGCCGGCGCCGGGGAAGACGTGGAGGATTCCGAAGTGGAGCAGGCGATCATCTCCGGGGTGGCGCACGACCGGAGCGAGGCGAAGATCACCGTCGTCGGCGTTCCGAACCGGATCGGCGAGGCGGCGAGGATCTTCCGCGTGATCGCGGCCGCCGGCATCAACATCGACATGATCGTGCAGAACGTCTCGGCCGTGGCCACAGGCCGGACCGACATCTCCTTCACACTGCCGCGGGATGACGGCCAGGCCGCGATGTCCGCGCTGCAGCAGCTGAAGGACACCATCGGGTTCGAATCCCTGCTCTATGACGACCGGATCGGCAAGATTTCGCTGATCGGCGCAGGTATGCGCTCCCACCCGGGAGTCACGGCCACGTTCTTCGGCGCGCTCGCCGAGGTCGGCGTCAACATCGAGATGATCTCCACATCAGAGATCCGCATCTCGGTCGTGGTCGACCAGAAGGACGTGGACGAGGCGGTCAACGCCACGCACAAGGCATTCGAGCTCGACGCGGCCGAGGTCGAGGCGGTCGTGTACGGAGGGACGGGGCGATGACCATCAAGCCATCCCTGGCCGTTGTCGGGGCGACCGGCGCCGTCGGCGCGGTGATGCTCGACCTGCTTTCGACGCGTGAGGACATCTGGGGTGAGATCCGGCTGATCGCCTCGCCGCGGTCGGCCGGGCGAATGCTGCGGGTCCGCGGCCAGGGGTGCGAGGTCGTCGCGCTGTCGGAGGAGGCCTTCGACGGCATCGACGTGGCCATGTTCGACGTCCCGGACGAGGTTTCCGCACAGTGGGCTCCGGTGGCCGCCGCGCGGGGCGCCGTGGGCGTGGACAACTCCGGGTCGTTCCGGATGGACCCGGACGTTCCCCTCGTCGTGCCCGAGGTGAACCCCGGCGACGCGGCGAGGCGGCCCAAGGGCATCATCGCCAACCCGAACTGCACGACGCTGTCGCTCATCGTCGCCGTGGCCGCGCTGCACCGGGAATTCGGCCTGCAGGAAATGATTGTCGCCTCCTACCAGGCCGCGTCGGGGGCCGGTCAGGCGGGCATCGACACGTTGTACGCGCAGCTGAACCGGGTCAGCAGCCGCTCACTCGGGCAGCGCCCCGGCGACGTCCGCGGGGCCGTGGGTGACCTGGGCCCGTTCCCGGCGCCGCTCGCGCTGAACGTGGTGCCCTGGGCCGGGTCGGTCAAGGACGACGGATGGTCCTCCGAAGAGCTGAAGATCCGCAACGAGTCCCGGAAGATCCTCGGGATGCCCGACCTGCGGGTGTCAGCCACCTGTGCGCGGGTGCCGGTGGTGACGACGCACTCCGTCGCGGTGCACGCGGTCTTCGGGCGTGAGGTCGAGCGCGCCGCCGCCCAGCGGGTGCTGCGCGAGGCCCCCGGCGTCGTGCTCACCGATGACCCGGAGCGCGGCGAGTTCCCAACCCCGGCGGACGCCGTGGGCACCGACCCGACGTGGGTAGGGCGCGTGCGCCGGTCCCTCGATGACCCGTGCGCGCTGGACCTGTTCGTCTGCGGCGACAACCTGCGCAAGGGGGCCGCGCTGAACACCGCGCAGATCGCCGAGCTCGTGGCCGCGGAACTGGTCTCCGCCGCTGCCGTTTAGCGGGCGCCCGGGAGCCCGGGATCGGCCGCGCGCGTGCCTGCCGGCGCTACCTGCCGGCCGCCAGCAGAGGCACTTCGGACAAAACGGGCGAACATAGTTTCACAGGAATGTAATATATCGTTTCGTGCCAGAGCTGTGACCAAACCTGCTACGGTATCGACTCGGCTGGCGAAACTGTGATATCAGCCCTTTAGCCCGTTCCAACAGCATATAAATCGTGTGCCGCTCTCAGATCTCTCCAGATCCTCGTGATCTTGAGGAGGTATGTCGTGACAACGACCCGCACCCGCTCGCGTGGCCATACGGGGTCCCGTGCCTCGGCCGCGCGCGCGGGCGCAGAACGCAGGCCGATGATCGTCGCGTCCGTCGCAGGCGGCGTGATCCTGCTCGCTTTCGCCGCCCTGGTGACGTCGATCGGGCACATCGTGCTGGCGGCCACGGATCACTTCATGCTGAAGTACAGCGGCGTCTTCGCGCTTATGCTGCTGACCGGCACGACCTGCATGGGCGTCCTGGCGACGGACCGGACCATCCTGAACCCCGGCCATCGCGTTATCGCCCAGGCCGTGCACCGTGCGATGGCGTTTGGGACGCTGGCGTTCCTCGTCGTGCACATCGTGCTGGAGATAACGGCGCCGCACCTGGAAGAGTCCAGCACAGTGCACGTGCACGTGCTGGACGCGTTTATCCCGTTTCTTTCGCAGTACCGCACTTTCTACATGGCCGAGGGAACAATAGCCTCGGATCTTATTATTCTGCTGATCATTACCGGCATATTTCGACGGCGTTTTACCGTCAATGGTAATGCGTGGAAATGGCGTGCTATCCATTACACAAATTATGCCGCGCTCATTCTTGGTGTGCTGCACGGTCTGCTGGCCGGCCGCAAGGCGATCGGCACCTTTGTGTACTGGAGCTATGGGGCCGTCCTGGCGATGCTCGCGATAGCCGTGCTCGTCCGGATCCTCGCCACGTCACTGCGGTCGAAGGACATGGTCGCGGGGGCAGCGCCCCTGCCCGATAACCGTGGCTCAGGCTCGGCGCAGTCCATGCCTGCGCGCGCTGCGGCGCTCGGCCTTATGGGCCAGATGAGCGGCGCGGTGCCCCTGGGCGGGGCGGCCAGGACCGTGCCCGCCCTGCAAGGCGGAAGTCCGGGATCGGCTGCTTCCTTCGCCTCCCCGTACGGCCCCGTGGCCGAGCCCGCGCGGGCCGTCGCCGCGCTGCCGGACCCAGCCCGCCCGGGGCTGGCCCCCCCTGGGCTGGCACAAGTGGGCCGGCTACCGCGGTACGAGCCCGGTTACGCCGGGCCGCCCCGGTACGAGGGCGCCCCGGCGCCCCATGTGAGCGACCGGGTGAGTCAGGGGCCGGTTAGCGGTTACCCGACCGGGCCCCAGCCGGCTTACCGGGCCGGGTCCCGCCCATCGAACCGGACGGGCCCGCAGCCCGTCTATGGGAGCGGCCCGCAGCCTCCCTACCGGACTGGCCCTCCGCCTGCCCACGAGACGGGTCCCCAGCCTGCTTACCGAACAGGGCCGGAGGCGGCCCACGGGAGCGGCCCGCCGTCGCTCGACGGGACGGGGCCGCAACCTGCCTTGGGAACCGGACCCCGGCCATCCCGCCGGACCGGGCCGCAGTCCGCGTACCGGCCGGTGCCAGAGGGCCGCCGCGGGACCGGGCCTCAGCCCGTCTACCCGCCTTCCAGCGCGACCGGGCCGCAGCCCGTTTACCCGGCCGGATCCCGGCCGGACCCCGGAACGGGGCCGCAGCCCGTTTACCCGGCCGGATCCCGGCTGGACCCCGGAATGGGGCCGCAGCCCGTTTACCCGGCCGGATCCCGGCCGGACCCCGGAACGGGGCCGCAGCCCGTTCACCCGTACCCGTCCGCGTCCGGGTACCCGTCCTCGTCCGCTCCGGCCGGGCGGGAGTTCCCCGCCGCGTACGGCACGGGGCCCCAGGCCCGTTACCCGACCGGCCCGCAGCCGGTGTACGACTCTGGCCCCCGGGCCGGCCGGGAGCGGGATTACCCGCAGGACCATCCGTACGGCGCGGATCCCGGTTACGGCCAGGGCTATGGGATGGAGGCCAGTTTCGGGCCCGACCAGGGCTACGACGCAGAACCTGGTGATCATGCGCCAGACCCTTACGGACCGCAGCCGCGGCGGCCACCGGAGGGTTACGGCGGCCCGCCGGGCTACCGAACCGGCCCCGGACAGCCGCGGTCCGGCCCGCGGCGCCGGCCGCAGCCAGCTGACAGGCCATCAGGCGAACGTACCGGCCCCCTTCCACGGGTTCCTTCCTACGGCGGTGATGAACGACGATGATCTCCAATTCGGCGATGCAGCCGGGACCCGCGGCTGGCCCCGCCGCCCCGGCCATCATGCGGATCGGAGCAGCCCGGATGACCGCTGGGCTCGATCGGTACCCGCGGCTGGACCTGGAGGCCCACCGGGACCTGTTCGGCAGGCTGCCGAGGCTGTCGGAGGCCGAGCTCATCGCGATGGCGCGGCAGGTCGATCTGCGCGGTCACGGCGGCGCAGCATTCCCGTCCGCCTGCAAGCTGCAGGCCGTCGTCGACGCGTCCCGCAAGAGCGGTCAGCCGACGATCGTGGTGGTCAACGCCACCGAGGGCGAGCCAGGAAGCTTCAAGGACAAGATGCTCCTGATGAGGTCGCCCTACCTGGTCCTGTCCGGCGCCGCGCTGGCGGCGGAGGCGATCGGGGCCGAGGAGATCATCGTCGGCGTGGCGGGCAATGAGCTGGCCAACCGGTCGCTGGATGCCGCCATCGCCGCGGAGCCGGGCCTGCGGGACCTGGTGCGGGTCGTCGAAGTGCCGGAGCGGTTCATCTCGGGAGAGAGCGGCGCCCTGATCCGGGCCATCAACGGGAAGAGCCCGGTGCCGCCGGGCCGTAAAGTGCTCGCGGCCGAGAGCGGCGTGTACGGCCTGCCGACGCTGCTGTCCAACGCCGAGACCTTCGCGCAGCTCGCCGTGCTCGCGCTGCTCGGGCCCGAGCGTTATGCGTCGGTCGGCATGCCGGAGGAACCCGGCACCGTCCTGCTCAGTGTGAGCGGATCCGCTGCCCGCCCGGCAGTCGTCGAGGTGCCCACTGGTGTGCCGCTCGGCTCCGTTCTCGACATCTGCCAAGCGCCCGCAGGTGACGGCGTGCTGGTCGGCGGCTACCACGGGATGTGGCTACCGGCCGAGAACGCCTACGTCGTGCCCGTGTCGCGGGCCGGTCTCGAGGCGGTCGGCGGGACGCTCGGCGCCGGCATCGTCCTGCCGCTGGGCGACGGAACCTGCCCGCTCGGCGAGGTGTCCCGGATAGCGAGCTACCTGGCCGGGGAGTCTGCCGGACAGTGCGGGCCCTGCAAGCTGGGCCTGCCGCGCATCGCCCGGGCGCTCGCCGCGCTGATCGACGGCTCGGGCGGCATCGAGGCCCTGGATGTGGCCCGGCGGTCCGCCGCATCGGTGTCGGGACGCGGTGCCTGTACGCACCCGGACGGCATGACCCGCTTCGTTCTGTCCGCGCTGGATGTCTTCACCGAAGACCTCGCGGCGCACGTGTTCCACTCGTCCTGCGGGCGCCCGGTCCGCGGCATCCTGCCGCTGCCCTCCGGCCCGGAAGTACAGGCCCAGCAGCGCCTGGTCGTCGACTGGACACGGTGCGAGGGCCATGGGCTGTGTGCTCACCTCGTGTCGGAGATCATCCACCTGGACAGCCACGGCTTCCCCGTGATGCTGGACATCCCGGTGCCGGACTGGCTGCAAAAGGACGCCCAGCAGGCGGTGGACATGTGCCCGGCGCTGGCGCTGCGGCTGACCAACGCGCCGCAGAAGCCGTACGGGCAGTCGCCCCCGGTGCCGCTGCCCATGCCGGTCGGGCGCACCGCGCTGATGGGTGGCGGTCCCGGCGGCCCCGCAGCACCGCCCGGACGGCGGCAGATCACCGCGTAGTGCTTTCCGCGGCGAGCCGGGGAGATGGGTTACGCCTCCGCCAGTTCTACCTCCACCAGGAGTTCCTGCGCGCCGTCGGGTTCCAGCACCAGGGCGCCGACGTTGCCCGCGGCGGTGATATCCCCACTGAACGTGCGCAACGACTCCAGACGGCTGGCTGGCCCGTGGATGCGGACGCTGCGGACCGGGGCGCGCATGGACTGCCGCGCCTCGGACTTGGCCTTGCGGATCGCGCTGATGACGGTACCCGCCATCGTGATGATGCCGCTGTCGGCGGCCGGGATGGCGGTGGCCGCCGTCGGCCAGGGGCTTGTGTGCACCGAGTCGTCATGCCACCATGACCACGCTTCCTCGGTGCAGAACGGCAGGAACGGGGCGAACAGCCGGAGCAGGACCGACAGTGCGGAACGCAGCGAGAGCCGGGCCGACTGCGCGGCCGCTCCGCCGTCGTCGTCGTACGCGCGCTGCTTGACCAGTTCGAGGTAGTCGTCGCAGAAGGACCAGAAGAAGCGCTCCGCGGCCTCCAGCGCGGCCGTGTACTCGAAGTCCCGCAGCGCCGCCGTCGCCCTGCCGATGACCTCGTCCAGGGCGGCCAGCATGGCCTGATCCAGCGTTTCGGTGACCGTTGCCCCGGGTGCTGGTTCACCGAACCCGAGCACGAACCGGCTGGCGTTCAGCAGCTTGGTCGCCAGGCGCCGGCCCACCTTCATCTGGCCCTGGTCAAAGGCGGTGTCCGTGCCAGGCCGGCCGCTGGCCGCCCAGTAACGCACCGCGTCGGACCCGAACTGCTCCAGCAGGTCGATGGGCGTGACGACGTTGCCCTTGGACTTGCTCATCTTCTTCCGGTCGGGATCGAGGATCCAGCCCGAGAGCGCGACGTTCCGCCACGGCAGCGTGCCTGATTCGAGCTCGGCCCGCAGGATGGTCGAGAACAGCCAGGTCCGGATGATGTCATGCGCCTGTGGGCGCAGATCCATCGGGAAGGTCCGCGCGTAACGATCGGGGTTGTCCTCCCACCCGCACACGATCTGCGGGGTCAGCGACGACGTGGCCCAGGTGTCCATGACGTCGGGATCGCCCGTGAAGCCGCCCGGCCGGCCACGCCGATCCTCGGTGTATCCGGGCGGGACAGCCGAGGACGGGTCCACCGGCAGTGCGGCGGTGCTGGGCAGGATGGGCGCGTCGTAGCGGGGGGCGCCGTTCTCGTCGAGCGGGTACCAGAGCGGGAACGGGACCCCGAAGAAGCGCTGGCGGCTGATCAGCCAGTCCCCGTTGAGGCCGCGGACCCAGTCGTCGTACCGGGCCTTCATGTACGCCGGATGCCAGCGCAGCTCGGCGCCGCGCCGCAGCAGCGCATCCTGGTGAGCGAGCGAATGGATGAACCACTGCCGGCTGGACACGATCTCGAGCGGTTTGTCGCCCTTCTCGTAGAACTTCACCGGCCGGACGGTTCTGCGCGGCTCACCGTCCAGGTCGCCGGACTCCTGCAGCATCGCCACCACGCGCTCACGGGCGGTGTGCATGGTGGTCCCGGCCAGCTTCTCGTACGCCGCGCGCCCGTCCGGGCTGTCCAGGCCACTGGGCGGGTCAGCTAGGACGCGCCCGTCACGCCCGATGATGGTCCGGGTCGGCAGCTTCAGCTCGCGCCACCACTGGACGTCGGTCAGGTCGCCGAACGTGCAGCACATGGCGATACCCGCGCCCCGGTCCCGTTCGGCGGCCGGATGGGCCAGAATCGGCACGTCGACCCAGAATACTGGGGAGGTGACGGTGCTGCCGAACAGCGGCTGGTAGCGCTCGTCGTCCGGGTGGGCGATCAAGGCCACGCAGGCGGGCAGCAGTTCGGGCCGTGTGGTCTCGATGTCCACGTGGCCGCCGCCCGGGCCGTGGAACGCGATCCGGTACCAGGCACCGGGGTGCTCGCGGTCCTCCAGTTCCGCCTGAGCCACCGCGGTGCGGAACCCGACGTCCCAGAGCGTGGGCGCCTCGGCCTGGTAGGCCAGGCCCTGTTCCAGCAAGCGCAGAAATGCCCGCTGCGAGACCCGCTGAGCGTGCTGCCCGACGGTGGTGTAGGTCATCGACCAGTCCACCGACAAACCGAGCCGCCGCCACAGCCGCTCGAACGCCTTCTCGTCCTCGGCGGTCAGCGTTTCGCACAGCTCGACGAAGTTGCGGCGGGAAATATCGACCGGGCGCTGCTGCTTGCCCGCGGCGGGCTCAGGCACGGTGAAGCCGGGCTCGTACGGCAGGGACGGATCGCAGCGCACGCCGTAGTAGTTCTGCACGCGGCGTTCGGTGGGCAGCCCGTTGTCGTCCCACCCCATCGGGTAGAACACGTCCTTTCCGGACATCCGCTGGAACCGGGCCACGATATCGGTGTGCGTGAAGGAGAACACGTGCCCCACGTGCAGCGAGCCGCTGACCGTGGGCGGGGGCGTGTCGATCGAGAACACGGTGGTGCGACCGCCGTCTCCGCGGAACCGGTAAATCCCTGTCCGCTCCCACTCCTGCGCCCATCTGACGTCAATCCCGTCGAGGGACGGGCGCTCAGGCACCTTCGGCGTAGTCTCGGACACACGTACACAGTAGCGTCACCGACTCCCGGCCCGGTTCTGATGCGGGGCAGCTATCCGGGCGGGTGTTCGACGCCGGCGGCCTCGTCGTCCCGAAGCCAGCACGCGACGCGATGTACATCCGGTCACGTAGCCCGGCCGTGTCACGGGTCAGCGTTTGATCTCGACGAGCAGGACCCAGCTGTTGATGATTCCTGTCGCGGTGGCGACGGCCATGGCGGCGGCTAGCCAGTACAGGCCACCGAAGCTGGTCGTCATCGTGGCCGCGACGCCCACGATGGCCAGCACGATGATCATGACGACGGGCACGATGTGGCTCAGCCGCCAGCTGAGGGGATCGCCGTGTTCCTGCCGCCAGCGCGGCACGTCGATGGCAGCCGCCAGCCCGATTAGGCCGGCGGTGAGAATTGCCTGACCGATTCCCAGGGCCGTGCTCGACAGGCCGGGCAGCTGGATCAGCAGGCTCGCTGCCAGCGGGTAGGCAAAGAACGCCAGGGTTTCGGCCGCCCGGCGGGGCAGCGTCTTGTCCCGCAGGATCTGATCGAGATTGAAGGAGATGGCGACGAAAGCCAGCCCGAGCAGGGCGCCTGCAGCGCCAGCGAACGAGGTGGCGAAGTCGTGCCACTGTTCGGGTTGGTACGGCACCGCAGGGCTCCCCCATCACTGGTGTGTATGTTGTGTCTCCACACCGCGACTTTGATGAAAACGGGGCGCTGCCGGGGTGGCCTCATGCCGACGTCCCGATTGAGCACGAGATCGGACCCCGAATACAAGATCAGCGCATCTGGCCGCGCGGCATCACTGCCGGGATCATAGCCAATGTCGCTCGCTGGCCTCGGTAGCGCGAGACTGGGCGGGTGGATGTCATAGACCTGGACGCTGACCCGCTGCGTCAGCTCGCCACGTGGCTGGACGCGGCCCGCGCGGCAGGGCAACCGATGCCGGAAGCCATGACCATCGCGAGCGCAACCAGCGACGCCATTCCATCGGCCCGCCTGGTGGTCCTGCGCGGCCTGCAGCGAGGGCTGGTCTTCTTCACCGACTGCGAGAGCGACAAGGGCGCCGAGCTGACGGCCAATCCGCGGGCGGCTGCCGTGCTGCACTGGCTTGTGCCGGCACACCGCCAGGTACGCGTGGCGGGGCCGGTTGAGCGGGTAGGCGAGGACGAAGCCAACCAGTACTGGAGCACGCGCGCCCCCGCCGTCCGCCTCAGCGCCGCTGCCTCGCACCAAAGCCGCGTCGTCGCCAGCCGGGCGGTCCTGGAGATGCAGGTCCAGGACAGCCTGCGGCGCTACCCCGGCGGAGCCGACGTTCCCCGTCCGCGGCGCTGGGGCGGCTTCCGGGTGCTGCCCACCCGCGTCGAGTTCTGGCAGGAATCACCGGACGGCCTGCACGACCGGATCTGCTACCGCCGGGGAAGCGGCGGCTGGATCATCGAGCGGCTCTCGCCATGACGATCCGGCGGCCGCAGATCCCTAACGGCCGAGGCTGGCCAAGAACGCCGCGATGTCGCGGGCTATGAGCGGTGGCTCCTCGGCGGGGCCACATGGCCGGGCCCCCAGGCATCGGGCGCCAGCTGGGGATGTGTACATGCGCTCGGCCCATTCTCCGGGTGGCTCGCAACCGGGAACGAACATGTGCGGGGAAGCCGCGATCCGGATCCGGTGAGTCAGCTGGCGGTACGAAATGAGAGGGCCCTCAGTGATAACGGACCGTTATCACTGATACCGGCGGCGTGGAGTCCGGGGTCAAGCGATGGAACAATCTGCCTAACGTCGCGATTTGTTCCCGCCGACCAGTTGCGCCACGCGTGTCGGCTGACGGGAGGCTGCGCGTGATGGCTCTCGGCGGCCCTCGGCCGACGGTCATCAATTACTGACCAGGCGATTCTGGCATCAAGGAAGGGATTCCACATGGCCCTCGGCAATGCGTGGCACTTTCCCGGCAACCCTGAACCCTTTGGTAACGCCGGCATGCGAGATCCCGTCTTCCCCACGGATCCGGTGTCGGCGGTTACCGTCTTCAGCGGCAACCAGTACCAGGGTGGCGGCAACCCCGGCAACCAGCTGCAGGACGGCAGCGCGGTGTTGTTCAAGCGGACGACCGACGCGGCGTGGACGACGGTGCCCATGGTCTTCGCCACCGCGATCGACGACAACAAGTACTACTCGGCGGCGATCCCGGTCGGCGCGTTCGCGGCGGGCACCGTCGTCCAGTACTACCTGGTCATCGCGTACGACGATCACGACACCACGTTCCTGCAGGCCGATGCCACCGACATGCTCTCGGAGACGACGGGGGACGAGGCCGCGGCGCAGGCCGCGCCGTTCACCTTCACCATCGAGACACCAGACAAGCGCGGTCAGTGGGGGGATCCCTTCACGTTGCGAAACGTCGGCATCCATGCTCACGTGCTGCCGACCGGCCTGGTGCTCATGTGGGGCAGGCGGGATA
>Ga0181532_10002891_pt1 | contig 15811 bp, 16 predicted proteins | sample PEATcosm2014_Bin_33_FD_119768 | JGI IMG/M metagenome (GOLD analysis project Ga0181532, IMG submission 119768) | Peatland microbial communities from MTU Mesocosm Facility, Houghton, MI, USA - PEATcosm2014_Bin11_30_metaG | ecosystem: Environmental > Terrestrial > Soil > Wetlands > Peat | place...
CCGCCGATGAGCGGTCTGCCCTTCTACCAGTGCACGCATGTCGCGATCCATCCGCATACCGGCGAGCTTTTCATCTCCGACGGCTACGGCAATGCGAAAGTACACAAATACACCCCCGACGGCCGTCTGCTCTATTCGTGGGGCGAGCCGGGCAACGAGCCGGGTCAGTTCAATCTACCGCACAATATCTGCACCGACCGCGACGGCTATGTCTACGTCGCTGATCGGCATAACAACCGGGTACAGGTCTTCACGCCCAACGGCCGGCTCGAGGCGATATGGAACGGGATGGCGTTGCCGTGCGGCATGTGTATCGACACCGCGAGCGCGGAGCAGCTCTGCTACATCGGCGAGCTGAGCTCCGCCTGGTGGACGGGCATGGGCCCCTACGGCTTCTTCAACATCTGGAATGGCGCCAAGACGATGGGGCCGCGCGTCAGCGTCTGGAGCCTCGATGGCAAGCAACTGGCGAAACTTTGCGACAACGGCCAAGGCGAGGCCGCCGATCAGTTCGTCGCGCCGCACGGCATGGCGGTCGACAAGGACGGCGCCATCTACGTCGCGGAAGTCTCGTGGACCCTCGCAAAAATGTTCAATAAAGGCGAACCGCCCGATCATCCGGTGAAGAACGCAGTGAAACTTAAGCGAATTCGACGTACCGATCGCCGACATCATCAATGATTACGATTAACGAGGCCCACGATATTTCAGGTGAATCATAACGCTTGTTTTGGATGTATTTAGGATGAACGTAGTTGAATTAATAGTAGGTATGTCCTAATCTTATCCTCAGTTAGCAATGATAAGGGATAGCACCTATGTTCACACCCTCAGCTCCTAAACCTATCTTCTGGAAGCGTCAAGCCATCCTTGATACCTACAGGAGAAGCAAGCCATCAGAACAGATCTATCGGACACAAATTCCCGTAACTAAAGACGAAGGTAAGATCGTCTGCGACCGCTGCGCTGAGGAGGGGGCTCCGATCGTAGGTATCGTTGTGATGCCGGAAGCGGATAAGGCTCACCTTTACTGCGATAGCTGCTTTGAACGCACCCCGATCGTGCGGCGCGTTCATCCGGAATGGCGTTATTTCGATGTGACGGGCACCTTGAGCATCGAGGAGCTTGCCACGGCGCTCGCTTCGCAAGGGCTCCTTGCACGGAAGTCCTAGCGCCTATCAGGTGGGATCTCGTTCAGAGTCAGTTACGCCGCTTCATGCGCGCGGCTTGAGGAGAAAGCTTTCGTCGAGCTCGGCGAGGCTGGTGCAGCCGATTTGCCCCATCACCAGATTGACCTCGTCGCGCAAAATCGCGATCGCCTTGCGCACCCCCGCGATACCACCCGCAGCGGCGCCGTAGAGCGTCGCACGTCCCACGAAAACGAAGCGCGCCCCATAGCACAGGGCAATCAGGATGTCGGCGCCGCGCCGCACACCGCCGTCGAGCATCAGAGTGACCTTGTCGCCCACCGCCGCGCGGATGCCCGGCAGAACCTCAAGCGGTGACGGCGCCTGATCGAGCTGCCGTCCACCATGATTCGATACGATAATGCCGTCGACACCGATTGCGGCCGCCCGAACGGCGTCGTCGCGATGCATGATGCCCTTCACCACCAGATGGCGCGGCCAGACCCGCCGAAACTCCTCCAGGTCCTGCCAGGTTACGGTGGCGTTGGTCTGCGCCGCGGCAAAGGAGTTGACCTTTTGGATGGTCGAACCCTCGCGCGCGTAGGTGGCCCAGTTGTCGAAGCGCGGCATCCCGTGACGCAGATAGCCGGCGACCCAGCCGGGGTGACGGAGCGCTTCAAGCAGGATCGTCGGCTTGAGTTTGATCGGCAGGATGAAGCCGTTGCGGATGTTACGCTCGCGCTTGGTCGTAAGCGGCACGTCGACCGTCAGGACCAGCGTGCCGAACCCGGCGTCGCGCGTCCGGCGGATCAAGTCGAGTGTGATCTCGCGCTTCCGCGCGGTATAGAGTTGATACCACGTATGGGTCGGGGCGATTTTGGCGGCGGCTTCGATCGAAGCGGTGCTCATCCCGGACATCATGAAGGGAATATTCGCGGCGGCGGCCTCCTCCGCCAGCATCAGATCGGCGCCGGGCCGGAACAGGGCCGCGAGACCGGTGGCCGAGACGCCGAAAGGACTCGCGTACTTGCGGTCGAAGAGGTCGGCGGTTTGATCGCGCTTCGAGATATCGACCAGATAGCGCGGCACCAGCCGTTCGCGATCAAAGGCGGATTCATTGCGCGCGATACATAGCTCGTCCTCAACGCCGCCTTCGATAAAGTCATAGGCTATGCGCGGCAGCCGCCGCTTCGCCATCCGCCGCAAGTCATCGATATTGATCGCGCGCTCGACGTTCACTGCGAAACCTCTTCCCCTGAGCACCTTCGTTCTTGAACTTTTCGCGCTATCTTGTAAAGCACTGACATGAGCACCAAGTTGCCACTTGCACGTTTCAAGGTGATCGACCTCACGCGTGCGCGGGCAGGCCCGACCGCGGTCCGTCAGCTCGCCGATTGGGGCGCCGACGTCCTCAAGGTCGAAGGGCCGACCGATGGTGCGCCCGAGGTCGGCTCGCGGCACGGTTTCGACTTCCAGAACCTGCATCGCAACAAGCGGAGCCTCACCCTCGATTTGAAGGATGCGGAGGGCCGCGAGGTCCTCAACCGGCTGGTCGAGCGCGCCGACGTGCTGGTCGAAAACTATCGCCCCGACGTCAAGCATCGGCTGGGCATTGATTACGCGACGCTCCGCGCGATCAACCCGCGCCTGGTCTACGCCAGTATCTCCGGCTTCGGTCAGGAGGGCCCCTATCGTGAACGGCCGGGACTCGACCAGATCGCGCAGGGGATGGGCGGGCTGATGTCGATCACGGGGTTGCCGGGGCAGGGGCCGGTCCGCGTCGGGATTGCGGTGGCGGACCTGACCGCCGGCATTTTCTGCGCGATGGGCATCCTGGTCGCCCTGCTGGAGCGCGAGGAATCCGGCGAGGGCCAATGGGTGCAGTCGTCGCTGCTCGCCGCGCAGATCGCGATGCTCGATTTTCAGGCGGCGCGCTGGCTGCTCGCCGGCGAAGTGCCCGAGCAGGCCGGCAACAACCATCCGACCGCGATTCCCACCGGCGTCTTCGCCACCGCCGACGGCCATATCAATATCGCGGCGTCGGGGCCGGAGCTTTTCGCGCGCTTCTGCAAGGCGATCAACGGCGAGCATCTGGCGAGCGACCCCGCCTACGCGAACGGCCGGGCGCGGCTCAAGAACCGTGATCAGCTCAACGCGGCGATCGAAGCGATCACGCGCACGAAGTCCTCAGCCGAGTGGATCGAACTGCTTAATCAGGCCAGCGTGCCGTGCGGTCCGATCTACCGGATGAACGAAGTCTTCGCGGACCCACAGGTGCGCCACATCGGAATCGCGCGGCCGATCGAGCATCCGCAACTCGGGCGTCAGGAGCTGGTCGGTCAGGCGGTCGAACTCAGCCGCACGCCATGGGCGCTACGCACACCGACACCGGAAAAGGGCGAGCACACGGAGGCGGTGCTCGCCGAACTCGGCTACGACGCGGCAGCGATCGCCCGGCTCAAGTCGCGCGGCGTGGTGTAACGGGGGTCAGGGACGGAGCGCGCGCATCACGCGCTTGACCGTCCGGCAGGGGGCGGTGGGAAGAGCTGCAAAAGCCTCGCATCAACCTGCGGGTTCAAACAAACGAATCGTTTGTCCTCTTCGATGACCACCGCGATTTTGAGACTCGTGGCCAACTCGATTCGTATTGCCTCAGGTTTCTCGTCCAGGAAAATTATCAAATTATTCGTCGATCCCGATTCCGAAAATCCATAGTCGAGAATCTGACCGAGAGCGGCCCTGAACGCTTGCCGTGGCAAGAGCCAATCTTGAATGATCTTGATCTCACCCAGGAATGATGCCTCGCCTATCTTGAAGCGGATGTCGACGTAGTTGTCTTCGGTCTCGTTGCTTCACAACCTGGTTGCGTAACCATTTAACGAGCCTGATCTGATAATGCCGATGGGCCGGGAACACCGTCCTCTTGCCGCCCTCCAAGACATATTCAAAGGATTTAGGAATACGCATCCTCTGAAGAAGTTTCGATGTTGGCTGCGGTCGTAAACCTCTCCACCAGTCCGGCTGTTTCAGATCAGTTAGCGCTAATTCCTCGCGGAGATAATCGACGACGCCCGGTGAATGTCCGGCCTTATAATTAGGGACGACCTGATGTTTTTTGGCAGCAGCTTCAGCTAACTGAAAAACCAGTCGCCGAATGTGCGCCTCGATCCCTTCGTTGAGAAACGACGGTTGAATGGTTATTTGCACAGCCGGCGGCAGGTACCTGTATGGCCAACGTTTCACCGTCGCGACCCTTCTGATCGCGGTCTGATCTTTGCTGGGAATCGCTCGAAATTCTTGCTCGTCAACGTACGCTACAAGAGTATTCGAGGTGAGCTGAACCACCATGGACCATCCCACGTTTACCCTTAATCGATTCCGGTCGAGCGTGACTTCCCACGACGATGCGCTAAATCGCGAAGCTCCTTGAATCGCGGCTGCTATCAAGTGCAGGCACGCTCTCCGGGCTTTAGAGTCCGGAACCAAAGCCGTCAGATATTCTCGCGCGTACGCGGGTTTCAGGCGAAAAGCGGGAGTTGTTTGTACCATAGGTCGTGCGAAGTGACCACGGGGTGCGTAATATGTGCCAGTCTAGGCTACGGGCACACGCGGTATCGCGTGGCGTCGTGTAGTTGTCAGGGGCGCAGCGCGCGCATGACGCGCTTCACGGCGCTCGCGCGATCCTCGCCGACCGGATTGACGAAGACGATCGCCCAGCCCACAGCCGGCGCGGTCAGTTCGGCGAGCCGTTCGCGGATGCGCGCCTCGGGACCGACCAGCAAGGTCGCGTCGATCATCGGGTCGGTAACCGCCGCGATTGCGGCTTTGCCGTCGCGGCCGGCCGCGCGGATCCCTACCATCTCGCGAGCAAAGCCGGCGTTGGCGAACATGTTGCCGTAAAAGCGCATCGCGCCGTAGCGCGAAAGCAGGGTGCGCGCCGGTCGCCGCGCCGCTTCGAGGTCGTCGGAGATAAACGCTGTCGCGAACAGGGTGGTCTCGACTTCGCGCGGATCACGGCCGGCCTTCTGCGCTCCCTCGGCGATTTCGCCCAAAGCCGCTTTGACCCGGGCGGGCGGAAAGAAGTTGAAGATCACGCCGTCGGCGATCTCGCCCGCCAGACGCACCAACGGCTTCGAGACCCCCGCCAGATAGATCGGCTGCTTGCCCTCGACCTTCGGGTTGGTGCGCCCGCCGTCGAGCCACTTGCGCAGCGCGGCGACCGTCTCGCGCATCTTCTTCATCGGGTCGGCCGGGCCGCCCATGTCGATTCCGATCGCGCCGTTGGCCTCGCGGTGCCCGGCGCCGAGCCCCAGGATGAAGCGGCCGCCGGTGAACTCATGCAGCGCGGCGACTTCATTGGCGAGCAGCAGCGGATGGCGCAGGTAGATATTCGTAATAGCCGTACCTAGCTTGATCCGCTGGGTGTTCATCCCGAGCCCGAGCGAACAGGCGAGCGAGTCGTTGTTGGCCTCGGTCAGGAACACGCCGTCGAACCCGGCGTCTTCCGCCGTCTTCGTCCATTCGACGATGGTCTTCATCGGGCTGTCCGGCATCAATGCAAACGCGAGAGCTATCTTGGCCACGGTGGTTCCTCTTTTTATTCTGGACGCAGCTCGCGGACTTGCCTGCTCGCTCCGCGCGGCAGCGCGCTCCGCTAGTGTCTGCTTTCGTTATCCGATGTTGATAACGTTAAGCGCGGACGATGGCAAACGGGCGGCTGTCGCAAAGCGTCGATTATCGTTATGATTCGTCCTCATGATTCGTTGCGGGAACAGCGGCAATGATCGCGATCGTTGATTATCGGGCGGGCAATCTCACCAGCGTGGCGCGCGCCCTCGAGCATTTGGGCCATCGCTGCGAGATTACTGATCGCGCGGAACAGATCCGCGCCGCCGATCACGTTATTTTGCCCGGCGTGGGCGCCGCCGGTGCCACCATGGAGAATCTGCGTGCGCTTGGCCTCGTCAGCGTCCTGCGCGACGACGTAGCGCGCGCTGGCAAGCCCTTCCTCGGCATCTGCATCGGTATTCAGGTACTGCTCGATCACAGCGAAGAGGATCGCGCCGACTGTCTCGGTATTATTGGCGGGGAGGTCAAGCGCTATCCCTCGGCCGTCGACGGTCATCCTTTGAAAGTGCCCCAGATTGGCTGGAACCGCGTGCGCCAGAGCCGCGCGCATCCGGTCTTTGCCGGGGTGCCGGACAATACCCATTTTTATTTTGTGAATTCCTACTATCCGGTGCCCGCGGACCCGGCGGTGGTGATTGCGACCAGCGATTACGGGATTCCCTTTACCGCGGCGATTGCTCGCGCCAACGTGATCGCCACGCAATTCCATCTGGAGAAGAGCGGCGAGGCCGGTCTCAAATTGCTCGACAATTTCTGCCGCCTCGGGACCTAAGCGATGCGCTTGCCGACGCGAGAATATAGATGATCGCCAAACGAATCATTCCCTGTCTCGACGTGCGCGCCGGCAAGGTGACGAAGGGCATACAGTTCCTTGAGAACGTTGACGTCGGCGATCCGGTTGCGATGGCGCACTATTATTATGAGCAGGGCGCCGACGAGATGGTCTTTTACGATATCACCGCCTCGAATGAGCGGCGCGGGATTATGATCGATGTAGTGCGCGCCGTGGCGCGTGAAATCTTTATTCCCTTCAGCGTCGGCGGCGGCTTGCGCACGGTCGACGATATGCGCGCGGTGCTGCTCGCGGGCGCCGAGAAGGTCTCGATCGATTCCGGCGCCGTGCGCAACCCGCAACTGATCGCGGAGGGCGCCCGCGCTTTCGGCAGTCAATGTATCGTGCTCTCGATGCAGGTGCGGCGGCGCGCGCAAAGCGAAGCCTTCCCCTCCGGCTGCGAAGTCGTGATCGACGGCGGACGCACGCCGACCGGCCGCGACGCGCTGCTATGGGCAAAGGAAGGTCAACGGCTGGGGGCGGGCGAGCTCTGTATCAATTCTATCGATCGCGACGGCACCAAGCAGGGCTACGACCTGGAGGTGACCCGGCTGGTCAGCGAAGCGGTGTCGATTCCGGTCATCGCGTCCGGCGGGGCTGGCGAGCCGCGCCATCTGCTCGAGGCCTTCACCGCCGGCGCCGCCGACGCCGCGATCGTCGCGTCGATTGTGCACTATGACGAACATCCATTGCCGGACCTGAAACGTTATCTGAAAAGCCATGGCGTCGAGATTCGCGACGCAGTTATTCTCGAAAGGAGCGTCCAGTGAGAATCGCGCTGGTGGTTTCGGATTTTAACTTCGATGTGACCTCGATGATGCTTGAGCGGGCGCGGCGGCATGCGGAGTTCCTCGGCGTGGAAGTAAGCCACGTGGTCCACGTCCCCGGGGTTTTCGATATGCCGCTCGTGATGCGCAAGCTGCTCAAGCGACGCGACGTCGACGGTATCGCGATTCTGGGCGCGGTAATCAAGGGCGATACCAGTCACGACGAGCTGATTACCGGCCCCGTCGCGCGGACGGCGGTTGACCTGGCGTTGCAATTCGACAAGCCGGTCGGTCTCGGAATCACCGGTCCAGGGATGGATCGGATGCAGGCGCTGGATCGGATCGACAATGCGAAGAACGCGATCGAATCCGTCGTGCGGTTGCTCAAAGGCCTTGAGGAAATCGGCGATTAGCACGAGCGGATGCCGGCGGGTCTTTATTTTGGCCGCGCGTCGCAGACTCTTTCTTTCTGGACGCACCTCGCAGACTCGTTAGCTCGCTACGCCTTCGGCTCCGCTGGCGCGACCCCGTCCCGTGCCTCCGGCACGGTCGTCTTTGCACAGCCGCCTGTGCAAAAACGCCGCCCCACCGATTGAGGCGTGAGTCCGCGCTCCCTATACTCACTCGCGTGGTGGTGACGACGGGCGAGGGCGGAATGCAGCGTGCGCAGACATTTTCCACGCGCGCGGCGGCGCGCATTCTGGCGGTATCGCCGGATCGCATTCGCTATTGGGTCAAACGCAGGTTGGTCAACCCAACCGCGCAGCGTGGGCGGCGCTATCGCTTCGCTTTCAATGACCTGCTCATCATGCGGATGGCCAAGGAGTTGCTCCCCACCCGTCGCCATCTCGAACCTTTCCGGCGCTGTTTCGACCGCGTACTGAGCTATTGCGACACCCGCCGTCCGATCACGTCGCTGAATCTGCGCAACGATGACGGCTTGATCGTCGTGCGCGATCGCGACCTGGTGTTCGAGGCGGAAAGCGGGCAGTTGCTGCTTTTTGCCGATACCGAGCGGCCGGCCGGCAAGGTCGAAGACGGCTTCGGACCCGCGCGGGTAAGGGAACGCTTCGAAGAAGCCCGGCGGATGGCCGAGTCCGATCCGGCGCGCGCCCTGATGTTGTATAGCGATCTGATCGGCCGCGAGCCGCGTAATTTCGAATTGCATATGCGGATGGCCGAGGTGCTCGAACATGAGGGCGATTTAGCCAGTGCGATGCGGCATCTGCTCGGCGCGGCCCTGCTGGTTCCGGGCAATGCCGAAGTTCATGTGCGGCTGGGCCTGATCTATCGCAAGCGCGAAGACTTCAACCTGGCACTGCAGAGCTTTGTTCGTGCCACCGAATGCGATCCGCTTGCGGTAGTAGCCCATCGCAACCTCGCCGAACTCTACGATCGTCTGGGCCGCAAGCGGGAAGCGTTGCGCCATTTGAGCGCGCTCCATCGCCTGAGCCGCGATAACTGACGTCCCCGCGCGCGGTCATTCGCACGGCCGTTGGCTTCCATGGGACGGCGGCGATAAGCTGAATCCCAAGATGGATCGTCCGCTCAAGCGTATCGACATTCTGCGCCACGAACTCAAGGCGCTGCGGTTTATCCTCGACAACTTTCACGCCGGCAAGATCGCGCCGGCGAGTATTCCGCCGCGCGACGATTTCCAGTCGGAGCAGGCGCGCGTCCTCTACGATCTCATCCTGCGGGCGCCGAGCCGCGTCGCGGCCGAGGAGAAGATCGCCACGCTCGATCTCGACGACGTCGATACGGCTTCTTTTCTGCGGCTGAGCGGCGAGCATTACTACACTTACCCGGGGCTGGTGCGCGAGCGGGCCGCCGCCATTCGCAGCGGACAGCTCAAGGTCGAAGCGGCGTGAACGCGCTGAACTGCGACGAACTCAACTTTCTGCTCGATCGTGAAGGCGCGATCATCGCCTTCCAGGAAAAGGATCAGTCGTGGGCCGGCGCCCTGGTCTTTTCGAGCGAAACGCTGGCGCAGCGTTTCATCGCCGCCAGTCGTCTCGACGTGGCGGAGGTTGCCGCCGTCGTCAGCGACGATCGCGAGAGTATCGCGGCCCTGATTGCCGCGCTGAAAAAGCGGCCGATTCGCTACCTCCTCCTCGATCTCGATTATCAGTCCGGCGCGTGCCGCCAGGTCGACTTCGACGGCGCGAACCTCGGCGCGGTGACGCCGCGGCAATTCACCGCGGCGCACCAGCACGACTGACGGCTGTTCCGCGAGACGCTGATTGACGACCCGGCGATGGATTTCAGCATCGACGATATTGCGCGGGTACGAGAGCGGCTGCGAGGAATCCTGAAGCCCACGCCGATGCTGCGCAGTGCGACCCTCGAGCGCATGCTCGAGGCTGACATCTATCTCAAGCCCGAGAATCTGCAGAAGACCGGCTCGTTCAAGCTTCGCGGCGCGTACAATCGCGTGGCCACACTCTCATCCGAGGAGGCGCGCCGTGGGGTGATTGCCGCGTCGGCGGGCAACCATGGCCAGGCGCTCGCTTACGCGGCAACGCGCGCCGGTCTCCGGGCGACTATCGTGATGCCGCGGACGGCCGCTATCGCCAAGGTCGACGCGACCCGCGGCTACGGCCAGGAGGTGGTCCTTGCGGGCGCCGATTATCAGGCGGCGCGTGCGGCGGCCGAAGCAATGCGTCAGCAAAGTGGCGCGACCTTTATCGACGCGTATGACGATCACTTGGTCATCGCCGGCCAAGGAACCGTCGGGCTCGAGATTGCCGATGAAGTCACGCCCGACATCGTGCTGGTGCCGGTCGGTGGAGGCGGTCTGATCGCGGGAATCGCCGTTGCAATCGCGGCGCGCGCCCCCGCCGCCGAGGTCATCGGCGTCGAAGCTGCCGGCGCGGCGCAGCTCAGCGCGAGTCTCGCGGCGGATCGACCCGTCGCGATTACGCGGCCGGTCGATACCATTGCCGACGGGCTCGCCACCGGCCGCATCGGCAAGCTGCCTTTCGAGCTGATCCGCGGACGGGTCAAACGGGTCGTGACGGTGGACGATTTCGAAATTGGCGAGGCGGTATTGCTGTTGCTCGAGCGGATGAAGCTGCTGGCGGAGGGTGCGGGTGCGGCGGCTCTGGCAGGCGCGCTCAAAATCAAGTCCGAGCTGCGCGGCCGCCGCGTCGCGATAGTCGTCAGCGGCGGCAACATCGACAGCAACCTGCTCGATCGCATCATCGGCTACGGTCTCACCAAGGCCGGCCGTCTGGCGCGGTTGCAGATCGATCTGCACGACCAACCCGGCGAGCTGCAGAAGCTGCTCGCCTTGATCAGCGAAAGTAGCGCCAATATTCGCACGATCGCCCATGACCGCGTGCGCCGGGATATCCCGATCGGCAGCGCGTGCGTCACGCTCGAACTCGAAACGCGGGGACCCGAGCATATCCGGGAGCTATGGCAGCGGCTGGTCGACCGCGGCTATCAAATCGCGTCGCAGGATCTTCCGCCGTCACGCCGCGAACATTAGGTTCGCGTCCGGCACCGTCTCTTCAGGTGAACATCGCGGCGAGGCCCTTACGTTTCACCATTTTGCCCGCCGGACGCATCGCATGGGCAAGCGTGTCGAGCGACTTGCGAAATGCTTCGAGCTCGGTCGCCTGTCGCTGACCCAACGCGGTGTCGTCGTCGCCGCGACCGATGGCGTCCTCGCGATCGCGCTTGCGCCTGGCGTAGAAAGGCTCAAACGCGTCGCGGACCGCACGATACATCGGCAGGTTGGGCACGAACGACCCGTGACAATGGGGGCAATGGAAAACCACGCCCGCCTGAAAATGGCGGTAAGGGAGCTCGAAGTTTTTGCCGCAATCCTTGCAGATGACGGGAACGATCCAGCCCAGCGGATCAAATTCGTCGCGCGTCGCCGGTGCGGCGGGCGCGGTTGGCCGAGCCGCGTCGCCCGCGGTCGAAACGGCGACCCCGCCAGCCGGCGCTACAGAATTGTCGGTCTTTTCTTCGGTCATCAGTCGAGATCACTCGTGCTTGCGGAGGGCAAATCCTAACAACCGAAGCGCCCGGCGGCAATTCAAGAGACGCCAGCTCAGGAATTGCCCGGACCCACGCGAGGCAAAAAACGGTCGATCGGTATCGGCGATTTCGTATCAGTCGGATGTATCAAAAATGAAAAGCTAAGGGACCGAAGGGGGGAAGAAGTCACATGTTTACAATCTACCGAACCGAATTACGGGACGATTTTCAGCGATATCAGGCAGTTCTTCAGAGTTATTCTTATACGCTTACATCACCTTTAACGTCGAGAGTGAGCGTCGGTGCGGTCTGATCTTCGCTATTTCTTATAGCGCCTTCCTGGTCTCCTCAGGCGTTTCGGGCCAGTGGCACGGATGTTGGATTAAGCTTAGAAGTGGGAATTTCAGCAAGGACCGCTACTTTAAAAAAGCCTTTCGACACATGGGCAATCCTGTATCTTCGTAACGGGGGCAACAATGGATAACGATGATCGTTTTCTGCCGGAATTCGGCGTCCGGGTCTTTCTGGTCGAGGATAACGCGGAGCATTCCTTCATTGCGGTCACCGTGATCCGCCAATTGCTCGGCGAGGCGAGCGAAGTGATAGTCGCCGAGAACGCCGACGAAGCGATCGGCCTGATTGGACAATTCACCGAGCACGATCGGCCCGATTTGATGTTGGTCGATCTGCGCTTACCCGATAACGGTGGCTTCGCCGTTTTGGCGGCGTCGCGCTCGCACGAGGCTTGCGCCAAGGTCCCGGCTTTCGTCATCACCAGCTCGCTCTATGATCACGATATCGCGCACAGCTACGAGCTGGGAGCTTCCGCGGTGCTGTGCAAGCCCCTCTCGCGCGCCAGTCTGCGCGAGGAGCTGATCCGGATTGGCAAGCTGCCGCCGGTCGAGTTCCCGACTCGGATCGCCAGCACGCATTAGCAGCGGTCAAGAGCGCGGGGTCAGTCAGTCTGACCTTGCCGCCCCATCAGATCGAAGGCCAGTGCCCGTTCCACGGGCGCGCTTGTTCATAGGCGTACGCGGCCTGCATCACCAGATCGTCGCGATGGCGTTCGGCGACGATCTGCAACCCACACGGCAATCCCTCATTGGTGATCCCGGCCCGGACGGAAGCCGCCGGATGGCCGCTGAAGTTGAACGGATAGGTAAACACTAGCGCGTGCATCACGTCGTCAATTGGGCGCCCCTCGATCACCTTGGGCGGCGGGCCCGCCGCAGCAAAGGCCGCCGTCGGCAAGGTCGGCGTCAGCAGCAGATCGAAGCGCGCGAAGACCTCTCTGAGCCATTCGTTGAATTGGGTGCGGACGCGGTAGGCCGCGCCATAGTCACGCCAACTGGTTTTCGCGGCATTCTCCACACCAGCCAAAAACGTGCGGCCGTACTGTTCGCGATGGGCCTCGAGATACGGGTTCAAGGCGGCAAACGACTGCGGTCCGCCGATCGTGCGCCAGGCTTGCGCGGTCTCGATCACCGGCTCATCGAGAATCGTAACTTGATGGCCGAGGTCCCTGAAAGTCATCGCCGCAGCCGTGGTCGCGCGTCTGACCTCGGGGTCGATCGCGTGGCCAAAATCCGGATGAAACGCGATCCGCAGGTTGTGCGGCGCGTGCTCGAGCACGTCGCAGTAGGAGATTCGCGGATGGGGTAGCGAGCCGGAATCCGACGGATGGTAGCCGACGACCGCGTCCAGATACAGCGCCGCGTCGCGCACCGTCCGCGTGATCGGTCCGACCACTGCGAAGTCGACCCATTGGGTCATCCCCAGACGGGGTCCCGCCGGGATCAATCCCTGCGTCGGCTTGAGCCCGAACGATCCGGTGTAGGCGGCCGGGATACGGATCGAGCCACCCCAGTCGGAGGCCGTCGCGAGCGGCGTCATCCCGGACGCGATCGCCGCGGAACTGCCGCCCGAGGAGCCGCCCGGCGTGCGTGCGAGGTTCCACGGATTGCGACTCGCTCCAAACAGCAGATTCCGGGTAAAGGCGGTATGGCCGAACTCGGGCGTGTTGGTCTTGCCGACCACGATCGCGCCCGCTGCTTTGAGCCGCGCGACCTGCACCGAGTCCTCGTGCGCGAGGTTATCCTTGAACGGCGCAGAGCCGAAGGTGGTGGTCATCCCGGCGACGTCCTCGAGGTCCTTGACGCCAAAGGGCAGCCCCGCCAGCGATCCCGTTGCGGCACCGCGCGCGAGCTTTTCGTCCAGCACGCGCGCCTCGGTCATCGCTTGGTCGAAGCGGGTCGCGCAAAAGGCGTTGAGTTGCGGATTCAGGGCTTCGATCCGCGCGATCGTCGTCGCCATCAACTCGCTCGGCTTGAGTTCGCGCCGGCGAATCATCGCGAGCAGCTCGCAAGCCGGCATCCAATGCAAATCAGTCATCGTCTATGCTCCGCTACGGTCTACGGCTTTGGATCCTATTACTACCGTCGCGGCCCGCCGCAAACCGGAATGTCTGTCGCACCAGGATTATTGACAAAAACGGCTCTTCCGCCGACGGCGAAAGTGGCTCGATTTGCCGACGACATTCGCTACAATTAGACGACATGAATACCGCCTTGCCGCTGTCCCTGGGGAAACGATTTGGACGCTGCGCCCGTCTTCTGCTTCAGGCCGGAGCCTTCGCGGCCTTGGCCACAATAGCGATCGGCAACTCCCGCCTCTTGGCCGACGCCGGGACCAGCACGTCCTTGCAGATCGAGGACGTCAGCGCAAAGATATCGCTCGCCGATGCAGAGAGTTATAGCGGTCATCAGCTTGGCGTGACGGTGGATTTTGGCGTCGGGCCCGGTTGGCACATCTACGGCGAGCCACTCCCACCCGATTATACCCCGACCAAAGTAAAGTTCGACGGCGAGCTGATTCAGCGGCAGTCGCTCAAGTTTCCCCCGCCAACGCCGCTACGCTTCGAAGCGCTGGATCAAACGTTCCCCGTCTATCATGGGAGCTTCAAAGTGGTCGGCAATATCGTACTCAAACCGAAGCTCAATCCGGGCGCTTACAAACTCGCCGGAACTATCGAATTTCAGGAGTGCAACGATTCTATGTGCAAGGTTCCTCAGTCGGTGCGCTTCGAACTGCCGCTGACGATCAAGCCGCCGGTTCCGGCGCCGCCCAAGGCTTAGCACGGACCCGGACGTCGCCGATTCAAGCCGCGGCGCGGGCGCCGAGCACCTGACGTAGAAAATGTCCGGTGTGGGAGTTGGCGGCCGCCGCGATCTCTTCGGGTGAGCCCTGCGCGATGATCTGGCCGCCCCGGTCGCCACCCTCCGGCCCAAGATCGATTACATAGTCGGCGGTCTTGATCACGTCGAGATTGTGCTCGATCACGATAATCGTATTGCCGCTGTCGGCGAGCCGTCCCAGCACACTGAGCAGCCGCTTTATATCGTCGAAATGGAGCCCCGTGGTCGGCTCGTCGAGGATATACAGCGTGCGCCCGGTGGCGCGGCGCGAAAGTTCCTTCGCCAGCTTGATGCGTTGGGCCTCGCCGCCTGACAGCGTCGTCGCCGACTGGCCGAGGTGAACGTAGTCGAGGCCGACGTCGCGCAACGTCTCGAGCTTCTGCCGAATCGGCGGCACCGAGCTCATGAAGTCGAGCGCGTCGAGCACCGTCAGATTGAGGACTTCGGCGATACTCTTGCCCTTGTACTGAATCTCGAGCGTATCGCGATTATAGCGCTTGCCGCCGCAGACCTCGCAGGTCACATAGACGTCGGGCAGGAAATGCATCTCAATCCGGATAATCCCGTCGCCCTGACATGCCTCGCAGCGCCCGCCCTTGACGTTGAACGAGAAGCGCCCCGGGCCGTAGCCGCGCATCCGCGCGTCGGGCAACTGCGCGAACAGCTCGCGGATATGCGTGAACAGCCCCGTGTAAGTCGCGGGATTCGAGCGCGGCGTACGGCCGATCGGTCCCTGATCAACGTGGATCACCTTGTCCAGATGCTCGATACCCTCGATCGTCTTGAAGGCGCCCGCCCGCTCGCGGCTGCCGCCGAGGCGCTGGGCCAGGGCGTTATATAACGTATCCAGCACGAGGGTCGATTTACCCGAACCGGATACCCCGGTGATACAGACCAGCACGCCCAGCGGGAATCCCACGGTGAGGTCGCGCAGGTTGTTCTGCCGCGCGCCGCGCACCGTGAGCCATCGATTACCGACCGGCCGCCGGCGCACGGGCACCGCAATTTCAGCCGTGCCCGCGAGGTACTTGCCGGTGAGCGAGGCGGGATTACTCATGACCTCCGCGGGCGTGCCCTGCGCGACCACGTAACCGCCGTGAATGCCCGCGCCGGGACCCATGTCCACGATATGGTCAGCCTCGAGCATGGTGTCGCGATCGTGCTCGACCACGATCACGGAATTGCCCAGTTCCTTCAGGCGCTTCAAGGTCGCCAGCAGACGTTCGTTGTCGCGCTGATGAAGGCCGATCGAAGGTTCGTCGAGAATATACA
>Ga0181532_10002892_pt1 | contig 15803 bp, 17 predicted proteins | sample PEATcosm2014_Bin_33_FD_119768 | JGI IMG/M metagenome (GOLD analysis project Ga0181532, IMG submission 119768) | Peatland microbial communities from MTU Mesocosm Facility, Houghton, MI, USA - PEATcosm2014_Bin11_30_metaG | ecosystem: Environmental > Terrestrial > Soil > Wetlands > Peat | place...
CCGGTGCCTGGGACGCCTCTCTATTCAGAGATGAAGGAGCAGGGGCGATTGCTCGACGACGTGAACTTTGCGGACATTCACGGGCAGTTCCAATTCAATTTTCAGCACGCAGCGATTTCCCGGGCAGATTCCCAGAAATTTCTGGACTGGGCATTTTTACGGGATTTTGAGCGCAATGGCCCTAGCCTGTATCGCATGTGCCGCACGATGCTGGAAGGCTGGAAGAGGTATCGGGATTATCCAGACCCCCGGGTGCGCGAACGCTTTAGCCGCGAGATGAGCAAGCTGAAAAGCGGATACAGCGCCGCCTTGTGGGCCATGGAGCGGCAATTCCGCGAGCTAAACGAAAACGTCAGCGCGCAGATTAAAGTGCTGCGCGGCGAGGTGGAGAAAGAGTTTGGCTTTGGCGCGCGATTGAATGCCCGCGCGCTTGGGCCACTTTTGCTGTGGACAGCGCGACGCGAAGAACGCCGACTGGCCAAGGGAAAAACCTACGAACCTCCCACATTCCTGGAGCGCACCAACTGGGTGACGACCTGACGTCGACCGTCACCGCAGTGGTCGCTTTTCATCAGCGCTTCTCTCGCCGATAAAGTTTAGTTAGAACTTCACCATGATGGCCATGTCAATGAAGGATTCATCCTTGCGGAGATCCGGGAACCAGACACTGCTGTGTCCGCCGCCGCAGGCGGTTTCGGCCGGCCCGAGAGCCGATTGCCCTGAAGAGGCGCCACTGCTGCAGACGTAATATTGTGGCGAACCGTTATTTCCGCCGGGGGGCGTGATGCCGCCGGGACCGGACCAATACGGGACGTTGGCGTGGCGATAGTCGTACTCCCAACGGAAGGTGATGTATTGCTTGGGCATGTAGTCAAAGGTGATTGACGAATCCCAGGCTTTGAACGGATTCCCCGGGTTCTCCGAGAAGTACGGTGAATTTGTAGATGCGGTAACGGCGGTCTCGCCATTGATTGGAGGAAGCAGCACGAGATAGCGTCCCGGATTGTTGATTTGGCCTCCGCCAATCGTCAGGCCGAACAAATCCCGGTGGAACCAGAAGCGGTTATAGGCCATGTAGCCGATGAAGCTCTGCTTGGGGCCGCCTTTGTGATCGCCATAGCAGCTCACTCCCGCGCCAAACTCGCAGCCGATATCGCCTGTCAGCGAAAATGCCAACTTGTCGAGAGTTTTTTCCGGCTTGTCGTAGTACTTCACTTCGACACTGTCGTCGGTATGGATGCGCCTGCGCCCCGGGGTGAATAGATCATCTTCGCCTACCCCGTAATTGTTCGAGATGATGTTGATCCAAGGTCGTGGGGTCCATTTAATCTGACCTCCGACGCCCGGGGTGTGATTGGCCGAAGCATAAGACTGCCACCCATTGATGAACCAAGGCTCAATCTTTAAATGCGCAGTCGGAAAGATTTGTACGCGCACTCCGTTGAAGAACCACGGAGTGTTCGAAGAAACATAAGAAGGCTGGTAGGCCCAATTGTCGAAGTTGTAGTAGCTAAACAGGCCGATGTAGGACATGAAAATGCCCGCATCCACGTTTATGCCATGCAGCACATTGAAGTGATAACCTCCATAGCCTTCGGAAATGTAGCGGTAGGCACCGGCCAAATCCCATTGGCCGTGACCGGGGCTGGGATCATTTCGCGGGGTGGTGACGGAGTACATGCCGAACTGGGTCATGAGCCGCCCACGAACGTTGTCATAGTGGAAGTCGCCACCGACACCTAACTGTTCCAACTGAACTTCGTAGGACCGGAAAAGCTCGCTCGAGCCACCGATGCTGTGATCGGTCGGATGATTAAAGTCGGCGACATAGTTCGTGTCGAACCGGATTTCCGGGGTAAAGAATTTCGTGTCCCAGTAGATATCCTTGGTGCGGGCGTTGCCGTTCAGCCAGGTCCAGTCGGCATCGGAGAACGGCTCGACGACGGCTGGCTTTGCGTTTGTCGCGACTGCGTTTGCGGACGTGGTCTGGTCTTGCTTTGCGTCAATGCTCGACGAAGAACCTGGATTAGCACTGGCGGGAGTCGCGGCGATCGCATTTGCTGCGGTGCTCACGTTTGACCCTGCGGAAGCAGGAGATGCGACAACACCGGCCGAGCTGGGCGATGGGGAACTTGCCGGGGCCGCAGCTGTGGTTGCAGCCGTGCCAGAGCCTTTTGATTCGAGTTCAGCGACTCGCTTTTCGAGGAGCTCGATGCGCTCCATCATCCATTGCTCGCGCTCGGTCAGTCCCGAAGAGGGCTTGGCAGAGGCATCCGGCTTCACAGCCGCTTTTGCGGTTGTGTCCTTGTCTTTTGTACCGTCAGGCGTGCCATCTGCCCCATACGTCGCGGGGTTCAGAAGACACAGAAAGGCAAACGCCAACAGGACTGCACGTGCAAACGAAATGCGCATAGGTTCTCCCCTTACGGTGATCGGGCAACGATATTTGGGAATGGCAGTATGCCGCTGCCTTCGGCGTTCCAAAAATTTCTACTCGTTGCCAAGGAAGGATACCGCCGGGGACATAAAGATTCCGTGAGAACCGAATGAGCGAGGTGTAAGTCAAAGTGCGTACGATGAGGGTGTAAGCGATAAGTAGCTTATTTTCTGTCGATTACAGATTTATGAGATATGAAATTGGGGACACCACTCGGACTCCCATGGTAGTGCAAGTCGCCGGGGTTGGGGGGCAGATAAGGCACACGAATGGACCGCCAATCTAAGAATTTTTTGACTCTCTGTTACTTCATTCTGTCATTACTTGTGAGATATAGTGTGCCCCGCGATTTCTGCTGCAACGTTCACCATTTCCTGATGAACTAAACCATTAGAAGCGAGTATTGAGGGCCCCCCGAGAACATAGGGCTGTCCCTGCATATCCGTAATTTGTCCGCCCGCTTCTTCGACAAGAACAACGCCGGCGGCGGTATCCCATGGATTGAGACCAAACTCCCAAAAACTTTCAAAGCGGCCCATGGCGACATAAGCCAGATCGAGCGCCGCGGAACCATCACGCCGCACGCCGTGGGAGCGCAAGGTGAAATCCCAGTAGAAATGGATATTAGGATGCGACTGACGATTGTGATTAGGAAAACCGGTGCAGAGCAGGCTGTTCTTCAAAGCCACAATTTTCGAGCAATGGATTTTCTTGCCATTGAACGAGGCACCTTCACCGCGGGCTGCCGTGAACAGCTCATTGTAGATGGGGTTGTAGATCACTCCGAGAAGGAGTTCGTTCTTGCACGCCAGGGCCATGGACACGCAGAAGCAGGGGTAACCGTGGGCGAAGTTCGTGGTGCCGTCGAGCGGGTCGACATGCCAGCGGAATTCCGAAGCTGTGTCCTTGCCGGTGCCTTCTTCGGCGGCCACGGCGTGTTCGGGGAAATATTTCTGGAGCCGGCTGACAATGAGGGCTTCGGAGCGGCGGTCGGCCTGAGTGACCAGGTCAAACTCTCCTTTGTAGGAAATGGCCGGCGGGCGCTCCATCTCCTCGCGCAGGATTTTACCCGCCTCCTGGGCAACTTCGACAGCAACTTCGAGATAGGTTTTGATCATTCGTTTCCCGTGGTCTCCAGCAAGAATTACTGAGGGCCGGTGAGATAGGTCGTCCGGTGACGCGCGGTATAACCCGGCAGAACCTTCACCTCAATTGTACGGTATGTGTTGGCAGGTCCGCGCGGGTTCGGGTAGTAGGCCAGACGGTATTGGGTACGGAGCTCGTTATCGATGCGGTCGAAAATCATGGGGAGTTCCTGGGAAGATTCAGGAAAGAACATGGCGCCGCCAGTCGTATCGGTTATGGTCTGGAGCGCATGTTCGCCCGCGGTGTTGCGGCCGTTTTCGTTTTTCACGGGGCGGATGACGATGGTGTAGAGAAGAATGCCAGCGCGGAGGGCAACCTTGCGGGCGGAGTCAAAATCGGCACGACTGGTAGTCTCGCCCGCGTCTGTAAGCATGATGATGACGCGGCGACGTTCTCCGCGTCGTTTCTGCAGGGCCTCTGAGCCCAGCAGGACCGCGTCATAGATCGAAGTGCCTGCACCGTCCTGTATTTTGCGAACCGCCTCCTGAAGCGCGGAGACCTTGTCCGAGAAATAGGGAGGGAGTTGCCGCACTTGTTCATCGAAGGCGAACACGCTCAAGCGGTCTTCCGGCCGCATGATCTGCTGGATAAAGTGAGAAGCGGCCTCTTGCTCCGTGGCTTTCTCGATGTGGGCGCTGAGGCTGGCATCGATCATCAAAGCAATGTCCAGGGGTTGTTTGGTTTCGGACTCGAAGACATCAATCTTTTGCAGGTTGCCCTCTTCCAGAATCTGGAAGGCTTCAATGGGCAGGTTGGGCGCGGGACGATTGTGCTCGTCGAGAACGCTGACCAGGACGGTGACGAGATTGACGTTCACCTTCACCGTATTGCGCGATGACGGCGTCTCGTCATTTTTCTCCGGCGGTTTCACGGGTTCCGCAGGAGGCGGACTCTGCGGGGAGGAGGATGGCTGAGCCCAGGGCGGCCGGTCCGGCCTGTCCTGGGCCATGTGAAGAAGCGGAAATGTAAACAGGACGATGATCGCAGCAGTTAGCTTTTTGGGCTGAGCATTCATCTGGTAGCTAGGATGCGGATTTGGGATCAGAAGGTGGTGCGGGAGGCAGTTCCCCGTCGGCCCAAACCGCGCCATCCTCGAAATACTCCTTTTTCCAAATGGGAACGGTGCGCTTCAGGGTGTCAATGGCGAATCGGCAGGCCTCGAAAGCAGCGGCACGATGAGGCGCGCTCACGGCAATGAAGACGCTGGTTTCGCCGATTTCCAGGCGGCCGAGACGATGAACGATGGCGAGGCGATGGATGGCGAATTTTTCATGGATTAGGTTGCCAATTTCCCGCATTTTGGCGAGCGCCATGGTCTCATAGGCCTCGTACTCGAGGTACAGGGTGCGGCGGCCGTGAGACTCGTTGCGGACAAAGCCATCGAAGGTAACAATCGCGCCAGCCTGATCGGAGCGGACGTCGCGGACAACCGCTCCCAAATCGATGGGAGAGTGGAGTAAGGAGAAGAAGTCGTTTTCTGTCGCGGCATTTCCCATTGGGAAGCTTCAACCCCCGCTAACCGGAGGAAGAAACGCGATAGTATCATCCTCGGTGAGGAGCGTATCCCAGGAGGCAAACTCCTGATTTCGGGAAGCCACCAACGAGGCGCGGAAGGTGGCCAATCTGGGAAAACGAGCCGCGTAGCGATCGAACAGATCGGCAAGCGTCGCGCCATTAGGCAGTTCTATGGCTTCCTCGGCGAGGCCGGTGAATTCTCGCACGGGTCCAAAGAAGAGCACTTTGACGCGAAGATTGGGTAAGACGTGGGGCACAGGAAAATTGTAACCCGAGCCTGCACGCCCTGCCAGCAGCCTCAGAGGAGTTCCGCCCGGAGCTAGGGAAAGAAAGAAACACCATGAAGATTCTAGTCACAGGTTCCACCGGGCTGGTGGGTAGCGCGTTGCTGAGCGAATTGAAGCAGTCGGGGCATACCGTGTGCCGGCTGGTTCGCCCGGGGACGAACGCGGAGGGGATTCGCGGGAGCGAAGGCTTCGACGTGGGATGGAATCCGGCCACCGGCGAACTGGGTGCGGCGGCGGTGGGCGCGGACGCGGTGGTGAATCTCGCGGGTGCATCCATTGCGGAGGGACGATGGACGGATGCGCGGAAAAAAGTGCTTCGCGGCAGCCGTGTGGATACCACGCGGGCGCTGGTGAATGCTCTGGCGAAAATGGCTGCGCGGCCGCGCGTGCTCGTGTCGGCGTCGGCAATCGGATTTTATGGCAACCGCGGCGACGAAGTGCTGAACGAAGAGAGCCGGCCCGGCGATGATTTTCTGAGCGAGATTGCCCAGGAATGGGAAGCGGAAGCAGAGAAAGGCGAAGCGTTGGGAATCCGCGTGGTGCGTGCTCGGTTCGGAGTCATCCTCGCCAAACAGAGTGGGGCTTTGCCGCAGATGGCGCGGCCGTTTCGGTTTGGTGTAGGAGGAAGAATGGGTTCCGGGAAGCAGTGGATGAGTTGGATCTGCCTGGAAGATGTGGTGGGGATTTTGCGGCTTGCTTTGGAAAATGGCGCCGTGCGTGGGCCGGTGAATGTAGTGTCGCCGCAACCGGTGCGCAATGCGGAGTTCTCTGCCGCGTTAGCCAAGGCGCTGCATCGCCAGGCGCTCTTCCCTGCCCCGGCGTTTGCGCTGCGGCTGATGCTCGGAGAGATGGCGGACGCGCTGCTGCTTGCGAGCCAGCGCGTCGTGCCTGCGCACTTGGAGAAGTTGGGCTACAGATTCCTCCACCCTGATTTGCCCACGACCCTGGCACAGTTGTTTTCCTGAGTGTAGAAATCACTTCACCACATTCATGGTGACGGTAATGGTGAGGACTCTTCCGCTCAGGGGATCGGCGGCCTGCGTAGTTTGAATGGTCTGGCCGTCGCGCATGGTCAAATTCAGTTCCGTTTTGAATTGACGAATGATGGGCTCTTTGAAACGTCCGGAATTTGAGTCGCTTGCGGTGCCTGAGGGCTTCTCTCCAGAGACAAGTACGTCGCCTTCTACCCAAGACCGTTCGAGGTTCAGATAGATGTCAAATCGCCCGTCATCGTTGGTCCAACCTCGCGCGTCGATATTGGTTCCCACGTCGATATATTGCATACCCCCTTCCTTCCCGGAGTAGACGGGAACGCGGCTGCCCACGCGCACTTTGGTCCAGGGAGGAGGAACGGGAGTTGCATCGGACGCTTTCAGAAAAAATGTGTAAGGCAAATTTGCCAGCTTCTTTTCTCCTTCACTTTCAGTGAAGGTCACTTGCATTTTGACCAGCGTCGAGGGCTTTTTGGCATCGGCCTTCGGGTTCTCCTGGGCAAACAAGTGAAGCGAAGCGACGGAGAGTGTTAGGAGTGCTGTCAATGCAAAACATACTTTTTTCATTCCTTCCTCCATAAAGCTCGATGACCAAGCTATTCTTTCGCTTTAGCTTCCAAGGGCTTCACTTCCAGGCTGTCGATTTGCAACAGCGCAATCTCGACGGAATCGTCAGCCTCGGCGGGGCGCGTCAGGGCCAAGGCAACGTCTCTGTCCTCGGGAACCTCCGCGACAAATTTGGCAAAGGCCTGGCGCTCTTCTGCAAGAACGATGACTTGCGGGGTGGCAGGCGAGGAAACTGCCGGACCGACGCCTTTGTCCCTGGGCTTCGGAAGAACGTTTGCCGACTCCCGGAATGGCTGCACCACAGGCTGCGGATTACCGATGGTTCGCGAAGCAATCGATGATGTCTTTGGGGAATTTAAATGGTCCACTGACCGGAGCACCACATAGCCAATGCTAACGGCCAAGATCGCGACAGCTGCCACAATGGCATAACTCCAACGAGGAGTCCACGCGCGCCGCGGTACGAACTTCTTGTCCATCCGGGCACGCAGGCCAGGCAGGAGCGAAGGAGGCACGGGTTGATTGACTAACAGCCGGAGGCTGGCATCGACGGACCGAAAGAGATTTCGCTGTACATCGAAGAATTGGGCACAGCCAACGCAGGAGTTCTGATGAGCGGCGACATCCGGCACCGGAAAGTCTTTACCGGCCGCAAGCGACTCCAGGATTTTCTCTTGACACTTTTTGCAGTTCATCGCAACTTCTCCGATAGCCGTTTTCTGGCGAAGAACAATCTCGATTTCACCGTGCCCAAGGGAACCCCGAGTAGTTCGGAGACTTCTTCGAGGGTGTAACCCTCCATCGCTGCCAGCAACAGCACCAGCCGCAGCTTTGCCGGCAGTTCCTCCACCGCCTTCTCCAGGCGAGCCTGAAATGCGTTTGAGGCTGCGATATCTTCGGCCGTTGGCGGAGAGGGCCGTCGCTCCGGCAAGGCCCATTCCGTCTCGCGCTGCTCGCGCCGTCTTGCCGAACGCCAGCGGTCCAGCGCCAGCCGAAAGGTAATGCGCACCAGCCATGCCCGGAAGCGAGTGGCATCCCGAAGCCGGTCGAATTTCTGGTAAGCGCGTAGCATGGCTTCCTGAGCAACATCTTCGGCGTCCGCTGCATTGCGAAGCACGCCCTGTGCGACTCGGTACGCCAGCGGGCCGCATTCCGCGAGGCGGGATTCAAACTCGCGGTGCAGCCGGGACCTCGCGAGGTCTCGCGCCGAATCTGCCTCGAGCGTTCTTCCCGGCTGGACCAGAACCAGCTCCTGCATTCTTGAGCTCCCTACCATTGAACTAGACGGCGCCCTACGGGTTTTGGTTCACGAGGAAAGAGGTTTTGATCAGATATTGAGAAGCCCCAAAAGATCCTCGAGGTTTGTCTCATCGACGAGGAGGTGGACGGCCGCGGCCGCTTCCGCAGTCAGAGGGACGGAGCCTTCGTCAAAAGCTTGGAACAAACGCATTTTGGCGATGGCATACTCTTCGCTGCTGGTCAGCGGGCGGCCATTGGAAACAGCCCACGCTTCGAGTGCTGACTGCTGCACGATAATTCTGAGGCCAAACATGGTTTTGCGGTCGGCAGAGATTGCGTAGATGAATTCCCCGACAGGGCCGCCGTTGTTACTGACGCGATTCACCTCATAGAAACAGTACTGATAGACATAACCATTTGCCGCGGAATAGCTCTTCACGCGGCGAACCGCATCGGGGCGTGCCATGGGCGGATTATTGGCGCCACCGCAAGGAAAGTCAATGGAAGCAAGAAAGAGAGCACTTACAAACTGGGATGGAGCGAACGCAAGGATTTCAGAACAGAACGGGTGGTTCGATTTGGGGTGGTTGGCGACGTTTTTCGAGTGAATCCCAAATTGGCTTTGCATTTCTCCAGTATCCGCGACGGTCGTAGCCAATGGACGTATCACGTTGACCGCTTCGCAAGGAGGGACCTCCAGCGGCTCGTTCAGTTGGAGCGTCAATGGAATCGCGGGAGGTCAGAAGCGGAAGCTCACATCCATGGTGCGAGAAATTCGTTACGCGGGCTTTAGCTGTTTCGGGAGAATGCTTATGTGCCGGCAGGGACCATCCAGCCCCCACCAAAAATCAGTCCCGGCCCGAGAGACGCCAGAAATACAGGCAGGCGTTGCTCGGCAGGCTGCGTAGCGGCATGGTGCAGGGCCGCGTGTAAGGCCGCACCGCACATCGAAGAGCCAAGATTGCCGCGGGTGCTACCGATGGGAGGAAAATGTTTAATCGAGACGCCAAGTTGCTTAGCAAGCAGCCTAACCAGGCGGGGATTCGGCTGATGCGTGGCGAACGCGCCAACCTGGTCGCGCGAAATCCCGCTGCGGTGTTCGACCTCGTCGATGACCTTCTCCATGCGGCTGACGGCCGCGCGAGAAAGTGCGTCGCCATCAAATTGCACATCCAATTGGCCTCCGCCGGATTCACTGATCGTGATCGCCTCGGCGTATTTCGCGGCACACCCAAAGAAAAATTCGCCCAGCCGGTAGGCGAGGCTTTTTGCATCACGCGGCTTGCCGGATAAAAGAAAAGCACTGGCGCCGTCGCCAAACAGCCCTCCGAACTCTCCGGCAGCGCGGCCGGGGCCCAGCGTGCGACTGTGCACATCCGCGGTGGCCACAAGGATTTTCCTGGCGCGGCCGGAGACGAGCAGCGCCTGCGCAACCGCCAAGGTTTGCAGTAATGCGAGGCAACCGCTGCCGACATCCAGTGCATTGCAGTTTTCCCGCAGGCCAAGTTTGGCGTGGAGAAGGGCGGAAAGCGAAGGGTAAGCGTGGTGCGTTTCACTGGCTGCAAGAATCCAGTCCAGACTCTCCGTCTCCTGACCCGTATCTTCCAAAACCCGTTTGCACGCCTGCATGCCGAGCGTTCCCTCGTCCTCATGCTCGGAGGCGTGGGCAACGGACACGATTCCGGCACGGCTCTTTAGTTTTCCCGCGGGCATCCCGAAAGCGTGGTCCACTTCCTCGGAAGGGACAACCCGCGAGCCAAAGGCACTGGCAGAACCAATCACGTAAACTTCGGTAACGCTCAAAGCAGGGACCTCGTTCGTTTCCAACTCAGCAGTTCGGAAGAGGAGTAACTAGTGTAGAACATCCGAAAGACGCTATCCATCATCCGGCAGGCAGCCTCGCAATTCCAGTCCTGAAAAGAGAAAGAACAGTCGGGCTTGCTCAATCAGAAATACTCGATGGCTTCAGGGGAACTCCGGAAACCGTACCGTTCGGACTGCAAGCGCAGGGCATCTTCAAGAGCGGCGGCACGGCCCTGGGAAAACAAGGAATTGCTGGTTACGTCGGCGAATCCATGTAACTGCAGCAAGCGATCCTCGGCATCTCTTTGCGTTTCAACGGCCGCTCCTCTCTTTAGATGCAATGGCACGACTCCGCGCTGCACCACTGCGGGGCAGATCAATAGGAACCGGTGGCAATGCAGCGGATCCTCTTCCGCGCACATTAGTACAACATTTTGGCTTTGTATCGCGCCTAGAAGGCGATCCATGGCTTCGCCAAAATCGGGCGCATTGCGCCGTGCCGCATAATCCACCAAGCCGTCTGACCGGTAATACCGGGAATCCAGCGGACGCCCGCCAAATTGATCCCCAAAAAACTGGTAGATGATCTTCGCGCTAGCAAGCTGAGCCATAAGCGGTTCCCGGTTGAATTGGGGAAAACGGAAACTACCTGGGCGGCTGCGCACATCGCAGACGATGTGAATTTCATGGCGGATGAGGATTCCCAGGAATTCCGACATTTCCAGATTGGAATGGCCAATAGTGAACAGGCGGTGCGACGACTTATTGGATGGGCTCATGAGCAGGGGTTGGGCCAGAAGGAATTGTAGCGCTTTGTGCGCTTGCGGCAAAAGCGAGCGGGGGTTCAGGCCTTACGAGGCACCGTAGTACCTGCAAGAGATTCGAGGGCGGTTACAACGCGATCCAGCTCTTCGATCAGTGCGTTACTCCCTGCTTTTCGAAATGCTTTCACCAGTGCGCGGTAATACCACAGCGTGCCTTCTTTGCTGCCCTTAAATCGCTGGAACGCACTTTCTCCATCCACTCGGAGATCATGCAACACTTCCCGTGTGTTAGAGAGTTTGTCTGCTGCAGAAACTAGCTGAACATCTTCGGATTCGCCGCCCACGCGCGCGACGTAGGCACGCTTTCGTTCCAACCATGGCAGCTTTGGCTCTGTGTAGGAATCAGTGCAGCCGTCGACGATGTGAGCGACGCGTTTGCCAAATTTCTTGCGGATTTCGCGAAGGCGCGCCATGCCGCCCTGGTCTTCCACGGCGTCGTGCAGCAATGCCGCGATGGCCATTTCTTCATCGCCTCCGTATTCAATCACGATGGAGGCGACACTCAGCAGGTGTCCAATATAGGGCCGCCCGGTCCCCTTGCGAAATTGCCGCCCGTGCAGACGCGCGGCGTATCTCAGCGCTTGGTAAAACCGGCTGGAAAGCAATCGTTTTGTTCCGCGTTTGGCGATGGAACCGACTTTCATTAACGGCGGCGCACTTTACTCAACAGGCGCAAAATCTCCAGATACAACCATACCAGCGTGACCATCAGCCCAAACGCACCATACCATTCCATGTACTTCGGTGCACTCATGCGGGCCGCGGATTCGATCATATCGAAATCAATGATCAGGTTCAGGGCAGCAATCACCACGATGAAGAGGCTGATTCCAATGCCCAGCGGCGAACTGCTATAGAGAACAGAGATCTGCGAATGGAACAACACGCTCATTACCATGTTCGCCAGGTAAACCAGAGCGATTCCGCCGGTTGCTGCGATAACTCCTAACTTGAATCCTCTGGTGGCGCGGATCACCCCGAACTTGTAGGCCAGCAACATCACAAACATCACCGCAAAGGTCAGGCTTATGGCTTCAATGGCAATGCCAGGATAGGAACGCTCAAGCAGGGCGGAAATGCCGCCGAGAAATAGTCCTTCCAGCAAAGCGTAAATCGGCGCGCTGATCGGCGACCAGGCTTTCTTATAGACGGTTACAAGCGCAACAACGAATCCGCCGAGGGCACCTCCGATCATCCACGGGTAAGCTGCTTCAGGGGTTTCGGAGTGGCCCAATCCCCAAGTCCAAGCCGCGCTCACCACGACCAGAAACAGCAGCAGGCCGGTCTTGTTCACTGTGCCTTGAATGGTCATCACATCGCCGGTCGCAAGTTGACCAGCAAATGCACTTGCCTTCAAAACCGGATTATTGGAGCGAAGCAGATCTGCCATGACAGTGTCCTCCGGCCCACACGGGCCTGAATCGTAAGAATATCATCTTTGGGGAAACAGCAGAGTTGGTAGCGCTAACGGGAATCGAACCCGTATTTCGGCCTTGAAAGGGCCGCGTGCTAACCGTTGCACCATAGCGCCACAGGGGGAAACTACGAGCTCTCAATTATACGGGATTCGCTGGCCTTGCGCCATTCGCAGCGTTTTCACTGTTTTCACTTATTTCTGGCGATCTTCCCATTCTTCGTGCCAGGCCATTTGGATGGCTTCGAGTTTGCTCTCGTTGGATTTCTGCGGGTCGCCCGCGAAACCGGAAAGCTCGGTGATCCATTTGTGCATGTCGGTGAAACGCACGGTCAACGGGTCTACGTCTGGATATTTATCCGTCAAGCCGATGGCGATGTCGTCGAGGTTGTCCCAATCGAAAGTGTGTGGCATCGCGATTCTTTAATGGTCCAGCTCTTTCGCGTAGTTCTTGTTCCAGTCGGGGATCTCGACCACGATGTCGGTCGTGCCATCCGGCACGGTCTGACAGCCAAGGCGGGACTTCGGCGTGATGCCGGGCGCTTCATCGAGTTCGTCCAGCTCCGCATCGGTCGCTTCGTTGCAAGATTCCAGCCCTTCCTTCACCATCACGTGGCATGTCGAGCAGGCACAAACCCCGCCGCACGCGTGGTCCAGGCCTATCTTGAAACCCTCCGAAATATCCAGGATGCTTCCCGGCAAACCGTTATGTCCGTAGGGAAATTTCTCCGGTTCGACCTCGACCGTCTTACCGCTGGGAAGAAAAGTGACCTTAAACTTCTGCGTCGCCTTCTTATATTTCACTTCTTCAATGTAAGGATTGCTGCCGCCCATATGCTTCTCCCTAAACTTCCGCCAACCTTTTGCCTTCGAGAGCCGACTGCAATGCCGAATTCATGAGCAATTCCGCAAGGTGTTCCGTGGCCTGATTTAACTCATCGATTTGCCGCCGAATCTGTTTGTAATCGCTGCCCTGGGTCGCTTCTTTCAGTGCCGCAACGCATAAATCGATCTTGGCGCGTTCCGGCGCAGCCAGATTCGCTGCGTTCGGATTGGCCAGTGCCTTCTCGGTTGCGGTGAGAATGGATTCCGCCTCGGTTCGCGCCTCGATCGCTTGGCGCTCCGCAAAGTCCTGTTCCGCATACTCGATGGACTCTTCCAGCATGCGCTCAATGTCGCTGTCATTCAGGCCGTAGCTTGGCTGGACCTCAATGCTGTGTTCTGTGCCGGTACGAAGATCCTTCGCGCTGACCTGCAGGATGCCATTCGCGTCAATCAGAAGTTTAACCTCGATGCGCGGCAAGCCTGCGGGCGCCGGCGGAACTCGAAGCGTAAAGCGGGCAAGCGAACGGCAATCCTTGGCTAGCTCCCGTTCTCCCTGCAGAACATGGATGTCAATGCCCGTCTGGTTATCCACCCCGGTCGTGTACAACTCCTGCGCGCTGGCCGGAATCGTTGAATTCCGGGGAATCACTTTGGCCACCGCGCCGCCATAGGTCTCAATGCCCAGCGAAAGTGGCGTGACGTCCAGAAGAAGCATGTTCTGCACGCCGTTCGCAAGGATGTTGGCCTGCACCGCTGCACCTAGCGCGACCACTTCATCCGGATTCAGTTCCGTGTGCGGCTTGCGGTCGAAATATTCCTGCACGGTGCGCCGGATCAGCGGCGTGCGCGTAGCGCCACCGACAAGAACAACTTCATCCACCTCCGCCGGTTTCAGATGCGCATCGGCGAGCGCCTGTTTTACCGGCACCATTGTGCGGTCCACCACCGGATGAATGAGCGCTTCGAGGGCGCCTCGCGTAAATTCGTGAATGAAAACTTTCCGATTCGGCAGCGGGAATCGTAGAGTCACCGAATCCACTTCGGACAGCTTGTGTTTGAGTGCGATCAGCTCTTTGCGAAGTTCCTGGGCCAGCTCGCCATGCGGAGAAAAATCAATTTTATCGGTCCGCAAAATTTGTTCATGGACAAAAGCCTGAAGGAGATTGTCGATATCGTCGCCACCCAAGTGGGTATCACCATTCGTGGACAACACCTGGTAGATATCGCCATCGCTGGTGGAGATCAGCTTCAGAATCGAAATATCGAATGTCCCGCCGCCAAGATCGTAGACGGCCACTTTGCCACGTTGCTCTTCGTGAAGCCCGTAGGCCAACGCCGCCGCGGTTGGTTCGTTCACCAGACGCAGCACTTCCAGGCCGGCCAATTTGCCGGCATCCTTCGTGGCCTGGCGCTGCGGATCATTAAAGTATGCGGGCACGGTGATCACCGCGCGATCCACGATCTCGCCGAAATAGGCCTCAGCCCAATTCTTGAGCTCGCGAAGAATGAACGAAGAAATTTCGGGAGGCGTAAAGACTTTATCGCCGAGCTGAACGCGAATCACATGGCCGCTGGACGGATCGATCCGGAAAGGAAACAACTTCAACTCGCTCTGCACGTCCGCGGGGCCACGGCCCATCAAGCGCTTAACGGAATAAATCGTGCGTTCGGGCTGGGTCAGCAACCGGCGGCGCGCGGGCTCGCCCACGATAATGCTGCCGTCGGGATCCAGGCTAACCACCGAAGGACACAGCGTGCTGCCGCTTGGCCCGGGGATACACTTTGGTTGTCCGGTCTGCGCATCCAGATAAGCGACCAGGCTGTTTGTTGTTCCCAGATCGATTCCGACGATTCTGCCCATATCCTTACAAAAGTTCCTTTTGGACGTTGACCACTAAATTCCGGATGTACGAGCGGCGGTTGAGCAGCTCATTCAGCTTGCTCATGAGCGTCTTGCGCTGAGTGGGATCGGCTGATTCATCGATCGCTTTGTCCCACTCCCGCGCCGCATTTTGTAATTCTCCATCGACCTCACGCAGCTTGCCTTCGAAGTTCGTTTCCGCAGCTTCCAGGCGGCGTTTCAACGACCCGGTATCGGCACCTGAGGACTTTGCCTCGCGCAGTTCATCGAGCGATTCATTCAATTCGAATACTTCCTCGAGCAACTCCGGCGGCGCCTGCTGCTTGGTTTGCCCTTCCTTGCGCGCCCCTTCGATCGCCAGAAGGTACTCGACACGGGCGACCGGATCTTTCAGAGTGCGATACGCGTCGTTCAGTTCCGAACTGCGTTTCAGCGAGATCTCCCGCTCCTCCGCCGTGGCATTCATAAAATTGTCCGGGTGAAGCTTCCAACTGAGTTGCAGGAACTTCTTCTCCAGGGCCGTCATTTCCACCCAAAGCTTGCGTGGCATCTCGAACATGGCGAAATAATCACTGTGTTCCGCGACTTGAAGTACCTTGCCGCAGGACGAGCAGAAATGCGTGCCGACGGTGCGCTCGTGGCAATTCCAGCACACCAGCGGCGGATTCGTGATGGGAAGTGAACTGGCCATAAGAAATCTAAGTTGAGCCTCCGAACATAAAAAAAGTGGCTGGCGCTTGCGGTAGCCAACCACTTGTCCGACCTAGACCGAATCAGTCAAGGCACAAACGCCGTGCCACCGCTACGCCGTAAATGAACTCCCGCAGCCGCAACTCCGGGCAGCATTGGGATTCTGGAACACGAAACCTTGCCGCATGAGCGTCTCCTCGTAC
>Ga0181532_10002894_pt1 | contig 15801 bp, 10 predicted proteins | sample PEATcosm2014_Bin_33_FD_119768 | JGI IMG/M metagenome (GOLD analysis project Ga0181532, IMG submission 119768) | Peatland microbial communities from MTU Mesocosm Facility, Houghton, MI, USA - PEATcosm2014_Bin11_30_metaG | ecosystem: Environmental > Terrestrial > Soil > Wetlands > Peat | place...
ATGTTGATCGCGTTTGCCTTCTGGCCCGAAAACCGCGCGGTGCAAGGCCCGCCGCAGATCGTCGCACAAGAAATGACGCAGCCGGTAAAACCGGCGGCGAAGCGTTTCGGCACATCGATCGTCGCGTCTCGCGTATTTGGTGAACTCTCGGCGACAAACGCCAAGGCGCCGGAGCAGCGACCCCAATTCGAAGTCTGTCGGCCGGTCGCCGGCGAGGTCGTGGATCGCTATCAAGCGCCCGGATACCTCAAGCCGTCACAGTTCGTGCAAATCCGTTCGTTGGCCAGCGGGTATTTGCAGAAAGTTCATTTCCGCGCCGGCCAGTCGGTCAAGCGGGGCGATCCTCTCTTTGAAATCGACTCGCGGCTTCGTGCCGCCGAGCTGAATAAGGCCGAGGCGGAAGTGAGCCGCGCCGAGTCGCGCTTCAGACACGCAAGCGTGGAATGGGACCTAATGAACAAGCTCCATCGGTCAAACGCCGCGACGACTGGGGATCTGAGCCGAATTGAGGGGGAAAGGGACGCGGCACGGGCCGACTTACAGGCTGCCAAGGCCGACTTGGACATCTCCCAGCTTAAGTTATCGTACACCCGCATCACAGCACCGATCGACGGACGCATCAGTGCGCCAGCGTTCGATGTCGGCAATCTGGTCAAAGCGGATGAGACGACCTTGGCCACGCTGAGCTGTCTCGATCCGATGTACGTCTCTTTCCACGTGGACCGCACAACCTGGCTCAGGCTACGCGCGGCAGTCGCACGGCCCGGCAAGCAGGTCCCGGTCCAACTTCTGAATGGCGACCTCAACCGCAAGATCCGCGGCGCGGTTGAATCTGTCGGTGATTCCGGAAGCCCGGACGGCACGATTCAAGTGCGGGCCGTCGTCTCGAATCCCGACGGACTGCTGATACCCGGCTTGAATGTGCCTTTGGAACTAACTGTTGGCGATCCGTTTCAGGCGTTACTCGTGCCCTACGAAGCCGTGGCACATGATAAAAACGGCCGCCCGTGCGTTTTTGTGGTGACGGAACATCATGTCGTCGAGCCCCGATTCGTGAAATTCGGGCCGCTTAACGGCTTACAGGCCGTCAAGGAAGGCCTCAAGGCTGAGGACTGGGTCGTCATGAATGCGAGTCGCATCATGGTTTTGGAGGGCCGCACCGTGGAACCCAAGCAGGTCGGGTGTTCGCCCGTGAGTAAGTCCGCGGGATCGTCAAAGTGAACCAGGGCTCGGCGCGGCATCTGGGGGCCAGCGATGTCCGAACAAGAATTTGAACTGTATCTCAAGCTCCTCTCGCGCTGCTTGGGCCTAACGGCGGCCCAGCGTGAGCAGATCGCAGACGAGCTGCGCGACCATCTTCAGGAGCGGTTGGAGGAACTGGCCCACAGCGGCGTTCCGCGCGACCAGGCCGTCCTGCAAGCTATTGACGAATTCGGCGACGCGGCGGTTCTCGCCGGTCATTTCACGACCATTGCCCAGCTGAAACGAAGGAGATTCCTCATGCGTCTATCGCTTGGTTCGGTTGCCGCGCTGGCTGCGGCGATGTTGATCGCATTTGCCTTCTGGCCGGAAAACCGCGCGGTGCAAGGTCCACCGCGGGTCGTCGCACAAGAGAAAGCGAAACCGCAAACTGCAGCTTCGGCAAAACCATTGCGTGCGCCAATCCGCACACCGCAGCAGATGCCGGCCGTGCCGCCTCTCGTCACGGACCATCCGCTGAGCTCCGACGTGGGTCAGTACCCTAAGATCGAAGCGGCGCTCGAGCAACGCGTCGACTTCGCCATCGACCCCGAGCCCCTCAAGGACGCGATTGATTTCATCGCGACGCGGTACCAAATTCCGATTATGCTCGACACTAAAACCTTGGAAGACGCCAGCATCGACACCTCGTCCGAGGTGAAGCTTGCCGCTCCCGGACTCAAGTTGCGGCAAGTGCTGACGCTCCTCCTGGATGAGCTTCCCCACCCCCTGGGATTCGAGATGCGAGACGGGGTCATGGCAATCAGCACGATTGAAAAAATCAGGGAGCACTTGGTTGTCGTGGTCTACGATTGCCGCGATTTGGTCCACATTCGCTCAATCGCCGTCAGCGAACCGCGGCCGCGGGGCGGGACAACGGGAACGAGGGCCTTGTTCAGCTCCGCTCCCGAAACCGCCTCGCAAGCTCCACCCTCCACCGTCGCATCGACGAAGGCTCCAGGGCCAGTAACTGGCAAAGGGGAGAGTGCAAAACGGTTGGAGAAGGCGCAACGGACTCAGGACGATCTCGCTTCCCGTCCGGCCATCCCGCTCATTCGCGTCATTCAGAACGCAGCGGAACCCAACAGTTGGGCCGAGAACGAGGGAACGATCACGGAATTCGGCGGATTGCTCGTCGTGCTTCAGAATCCGATCGTTCACGAAAAGATCAAGCGGGTCCTGGCCGACATCCGCCGTATAAAGAGTGAAGGGGCCTTCTCGACGCTCGACAAGGATCGCAGTAATCTTCTAGCCATTCCGCCCCAGGGAATAAGCCCTCAATCCAATTCGCCCCAGGCCGGAACTGCGGCAGGGTTCTAGCTGCAGTCAATCAATGTTGGAGCGCGGCTTAAGTGGGGCAGACAGGAATGTCTGCCCCACCTAATCCTGATAGCAGAATCCTGAGGGCAGGCCTTCAGTCGGCCACGGGCATGCGGATGCGCGGGCTGCGGAGGGAGTCGAGGCGGTCGAGTTCGGCGTCGGCGGCCAGCAGGCGGCCGTAGGTTGTGCGGTGGGTCATCACCACCAGCGGTACGATGAACTCTTCCGGCTCGTTCTCCGGCGCTTCGTGCTGGATGATCGACGCCAGGCTGATGCCGTTGCGGCCCAGGATGTCGGCGATGTCTGCGAAGACATGCGGCCGGTCGAGCACGTTGAACCGGAGGTAATAACGGTTGGCGACCTCTTGCGGCGGCTGGACCGGAAACGGCTGCCGCTCCTGCCAGACGTCAATCCGCGGAAACGTCAGGGCCGCCCGGCCCGTGGCCACGTCAATCAGGTCCGCGACGACGGCCGACGCCGTCGGCATTTGTCCCGCGCCGGCCCCCGAATACCACGTCTTCCCGACCGCGTCGCCCTCCAGGGCGATCATATTGAACGCTCCGCCGCACTGGGCCAACGGACGATCATGATGCACGAGCGTCGGCTGCACGTGCATTTCGAGTTGCCCGTCGATCAATTTGGCGACGGCCAGCAGCTTGACCGTGTAGCCCAGCTCGTCCGCGTATTTCAGGTCGGCCAGTTCCAGCGTGTCGATCCCCTGCCGTGTGAAGGCCGTCGTGGCGACCTTCGTGCCGAACGCCAGCCGGGCGAGAATCGCCAGCTTTTGTGCCGCGTCGGTTCCGTCGACATCCATCGTGGGATCGGCCTCGGCATATCCGAGCCGCTGCGCTTCGGCCAGAACGTCGTCGTAGGACCGTTCGCGGGTGAACATTTCGGTGAGGATGAAGTTGCTCGTGCCGTTGAGGATCGCCTCGATCCCCGTGATCTGATTGGCCGTCAGGCATTGGTTGATGCAGGCGATAATGGGGATTCCCCCCGCGACGGCCGCCTCGAATGTGACGGTGCGGCCGAGCCCGCGGGCCCGTTCGAACAGGACGTCGCCATGCTCGCACAACAGGGCCTTGTTCGCCGTGACGACATCTTTCCCCGCTTCGAGCAAGTCGAGAATGATCTCGCGGGCCGGCTTGACGCCACCGATCAGCTCGATCGCCACGTCGATCTGGCGATCCTGAATGACAGCCTGATAGTCGTCGGTGAGGACTCCCGGCGGCAACTCGACGCTGCGCGGCTTGCGCGGGTCGCGGACCACGACTTTGCGCAGCTCAATCGGCCGCCCCGCGCGCCGCGCAACACGGTCGGCCTGATGGAGAAGAATGTTCGCCACTCCGGTGCCGACGTTTCCCAATCCGAGCAGGGCGACTCGCAATGGTGTCATCGTTAATCCGCTCGATTCTTTCGCCCGGGCCGTGAACCGCGGTTAATTTGTTCCGTCGGCGACGGTTAATAAGGGAGAGGGCAAATTGGTGGGGCAGGCATTCTTGCCTGCCCGGGCAGACAGGAATGTCTGCCCCACCTGCCTGGTTGTGGCCTAGTCAGGAGACCGCTCCACAATAAAGAAGTGCCCATTCTTGCACCTCGCTTTCTCATTCTGCCGGAGGCGGGGGACCGTGGTCAATCGCCCGTCGAGAGGTTCAAAAAGCCGTAAGGCTTGAACACAACGCGGCAATGCCGCATTCTATGAGGGTCAGGTGCTGCAATGCGGTCGGCGAACAATCCCAGGACGGAACACGACGTCATGACGACACCGTCGATCTGTGGGCCCGTGCGAATCGGGGCCGTCACCTATTTGAACTCCAAGCCCCTCATCGAGGGACTGGGCGAGTTGTTGCCGGAAGCCGAGTTGACGCTCGATTATCCGAGCCGGCTGGCCGACGATCTTGAAGCCGGTCGCCTCGACGTCGCGTTGGTGCCGTCGATCGAAGTGCTGAGGCACGCGGATTACGAAATCGTCTCGGACGCCTGCGTGGCGACGCGCGGCCCGGTGATGAGCGTTAAACTGTATAGCCGTGTGCCGTTGGGTAAAATCCAATCGCTGGCGCTCGACGCCGGCTCGCGAACGAGTGCGGCCTTGGCACGGATCATGTTGCAGGAACGGTTCGGCGTCAGTCCCCGCATGGAGCCGTTGCCCTTCGAGCGGTCGCTAAGCTCGACGGGAACCGATGCCGTGCTGCTCATCGGCGATCGGGCGATGCACGTGCCGGAGGAGCCTTTCACCGCGACATGGGACTTGGGCGAAGAATGGCTGCGTTGGACCGGTCTCCCGTTCGTGTTTGCCGTTTGGGCGGCCAAGGGGAGCACGGAACTGGGCCCGGTTGAGGAGACCTTGGGCACCGCCCGAGATCTGGGACTTGAACGCGTGGCAGAAATCGCCCGCCGCGAAGCGCCGCGGCTGGAAATTGCCGAGGCGACCGCGTACGACTACTTGACGAAGAATCTTCATTTTCGGCTCGGTCCGGCTGAGCGGAGCGGACTGCGGCTGTTTTCCGAATTGTCGGCCCGGCTGGGACTGGCCCCGGAAGGAGCGGATCTTGTCTTCCGCGATTGCGCCACTGCTTGAAAAGGCCGTCGACGGCGAGCGGCTGACTCCCGAGGAGGGACTGCGGCTCATTGAGTCGCATGATCTGACCGCGCTGGGCCGGGCGGCCGACGCCGTTACGCGGCGGCTGCATCCCGAGCCTTATCGTACCTCCAACATCGACCGCAACGTCAACTACACCAACGAATGTGCGGCCGTTTGCGATTTCTGCGCGTTCTACCGGCCGCCGGGGCACGAAGAGGTCTACGTGCTGCCGCGCGAGGTGCTCTATCAAAAGATCGAAGAGACCGTCGCGTTGGGGGGCGATCAGATTTTGATGCAGGGGGGCTTGCACGCCAAGCTGCCGCTCGAGTGGTACGAAGAGCTGCTCTCCGACATCAAGACGCGTTTTCCCCAGGTCAACATCCACGGCTTCAGCCCGCCGGAGATCCATCATTTCACGAAAGTCAGCAAGCAGCCCTTGCGCGTCGTGTTGGAACGATTGAAGCAGGCGGGGCTCGGTAGCCTGCCCGGCGGCGGGGCCGAGATCCTCGTCGACCGCGTGCGTAAAGAGATCACGCGGGGGAAAGTGCTCACGGAAGATTGGCTCAACGTCAATCGCGTGTGGCACGAGATGGGAGGCCGATCGTCGGCAACCATGATGTTTGGGCACGTCGAAACGCTGGCGGAGCGAATCGAGCACTTGGACCGGCTGCGGCAGCTGCAGGATGAGACCGGCGGATTCACCGCCTTTATCTGCTGGACCTTCCAGCCCGACCACACGGCCCTCTCGCACATTCCGCCGGCGGGGGCCTTCGAGTATCTCAAGACCCAGGCGGTCGGCCGGCTCTACCTCGACAACATTCCGAACATCCAATCTTCGTGGGTGACGCAGGGGGAAAAGATCGGCCAATTGGCTCTCTATTTCGGGGCCAACGATATGGGCAGCCTGATGATCGAGGAAAACGTCGTCGCACAGGCCGGTACGGTCTATCATCTCTCCCTGTCGACGATCCGTCGCTCGATTGAAGAGCTGGGCTACATCCCCCGGCAGCGAAACGTCTTTTACCAATACATCGACGGCGAATGATCCACGTCGAGAACCTGTGCAAACAATTCAGCGACCTGCGGCGCGGCAGCATCGCGGCGTTGGAGGGCGTCAGTTTCGACGTTCGTCCGGGTGAGATCTTCGGTCTGCTCGGTCCTAACGGGGCCGGCAAGACGACGTGTCTGCGGATCTTGAGCACGGTCCTCAAGCCGACCAGTGGAACGGCCCTGATCGCCGGTTATGATGCGCTGACGCAGGCGGCCGAGGTGCGGGCGCGAATCGGCTTCATGTCGGGCAACACGGGCATTTACGATCGCATGACCGCCTGGGAGCTCGTCGAGTACTTCGGCCGGCTGTACGGCATGCAGGAAGTGCTGCTCCAGCAGCGTTTATTCGAGATCTTCACCACGTTGCATATGCTCGATTACCGCGATGTGTTGGGTTCGAAGATGTCGACCGGCATGAAACAAAAAGTGTCGATCGCCCGGACGATCATTCACGATCCGCCCGTCCTCATTTTCGACGAACCGACGACGGGGCTCGACGTGCTCGTCGCGCGGGCCGTGCTCAATGCCGTGGCCGCTCTCCGCGACAAAGGGAAGTGCATCATCTTTTCGACGCACATCATGCGCGAGGTCGAAAAGCTCTGCGACCGGACGGCCATTATCCATAAAGGCCGGATCCTGGCCGCCGGTACGCCGGTCGAACTCGGCGAACGTTTTCACCAGAGCGACTTCGAGGAACTGTTCTTCGGGCTCATCTCGCAAGCCGAGGAAGGCATGGCGGCCTCGCGATGAACTGGAAGAACGTTCGTCTTATCTTTCTGCGCGAGGTCCGCGACCAGATTCGCGACCGCCGCACGTTGTTCATGGTGGTCATTCTGCCACTCTTGCTGTATCCGGGCCTGGCGATCGGAATGGTCGAGGTCCAGCTGTGGTCTAACGAGCAGCCGCGGACGGTCGTCGTCCTCGGTGCGGCCAACCTGCCGCAAAAGCCTCAACTTTTGGAGAAAGGCGGGTTCGCCGCCGAGTGGTTCACGGTTCCTTCCGACGTCAATAAGTTGCAAGTTGTCGCCGACGCAGGTTCACCGCCGCCGGACGATAAGGCGGCCGCTAAACGCGCCGTGGAACTGCTGCACGCCGCCCGAGAGCTGCGGCCTCTGGTCGAGCAGCTCGGAAGCTTGCAACAGGCGGCCCGCGAGGCGGGCAAGTCTGCCGACGGCGATCGGCTTCTCGAACAGATCCGCTCGGCCAAAGACAAGGTTGCCGAGGGGTTCAGCACCACCAAGATCCAGGTGCTGATCATCGTTCCCGCCGGTCTGACGCAGCGGATCGAACAGACCAACCAGATGTTGGCGGCGAAGGGAACGGAGACGGCCGACGGGGCCAGCTCGAAATCGCCCCTGGGCTTTCTCGTCGTCGAAAACAGCGCCGATGAAAAATCCGGCTTTGGCTACCAACGGGTCAAGCAGATCCTCAACGCCTGGGAGCAGCGGATCCTGCAAGACCGTCTGAGCCAGGCCAAGCTTCCCCCGACTTTGGCGACTCCCGTCAACCCGATGACGATCGACGTCGCCGCGGTCAAGCAGTTTTCGGCAAACATCTGGAGCAAGATCCTGCCGACCCTGCTGATCATCATGGCCGTTACGGGGGCGTTTTACCCGGCCGTCGACGTGGCCGCCGGCGAGAAAGAGCGCGGCACGATGGAAACGCTCCTGATCTGTCCCGCGCAGCGCAGCGAGATCGTCGTCGGCAAGTTCCTGACTGTGCTCGTCTTCAGCGTCGCCAACGTGCTCTTGAATCTCGGCAGCATGGGATTCACAGGCAAGTACGTGGTCGCCGCATTGCGGACCGAGGCACTTTCCAAGACGGGCGGCGGCGTCCTTACGTTCCCCGGCGCTTGGGAAATGCTGTGGCTGGCGATCCTGATGGTCCCCCTGGCGGCCTTTTACAGCGCGATCAGCCTCGCGCTGTCCACGTTCGCGCGCAGCACGCGGGAAGGGCAATATTATCTGACGCCTCTGCTCTTCGTGACCCTCGGATTGACGTTGTTCTGCATGTCGCCGGCCGCGGAGATCGACCCGTTTTATAGCATCTTGCCGGTCGTCGGCCCGGCCCTCCTCTTGAAAGAGGTGCTGGCCATGCCCGGCAGCACGGCTCCGCTCGTCTATGTGCTGCCCGTCCTGATGACGAGCATCGCCTACAGCGGCGTCGGACTGTGGTGGGCCATCAGTATGTTCAACCGCGAAGACGTCCTGTTCCGCGAAGCCGAGCGGTTTGACGTTCGATTGTGGATCCGCCATCTTTTGCGCGACAAGGAGTCGACTCCCAGCTCCGTCGAGGCGGTGATCTGCATCGTCCTCATCATGCTGTTGCAGTTCGGCGTGCTGGAATTGAGGCACGGCACGGGTCCGCTCAGCGGGATCGAGATGCTGCGGCTGTTGATCATCCAGCAGCTCGTGTTCATCGGCTGTCCGGCCCTCTTCATGGGCATCATGCTGACGACGAGCGTCGTGCGGACGTTCCGTCTGCGTCTTCCGTCGTGGAAGTATCTGTTGATGGCTTGTGCCATGCCGCTGGCTTTGCATCCCTTGTCGTTCAGCCTGGGGATGTGGCTGCAGAAATGGTTCTTCCCCCCATTGCCCGAGCAAATCGCCCAGATTGCGCGTGTGATGGCGAATCCGGAGATCCCGTGGTGGCTGGTGATTCTCGCGATTGCCGTCGCGCCGGCCGTCTGTGAGGAATTGGCATTTCGCGGTTTTATCCTCAGCGGTTTTGTCCGCTCGTCCCGGCCCAGCGTGGCGATTGTGCTGTCGAGTCTCGCCTTCGGCATCGTGCACATGGTTCCCCAGCAAGTCTTTAACGCCATGTTGCTGGGAGTGTTGCTCGCCCTGTTTGCCCTGCGCAGTGGCAGTCTGCTTCCTGGCATCCTGTTTCACCTGACGTTCAATTCGCTCGAGATCGTGCGCGAGCGAGCCTCGTCACTGGACTTGAAGGGACCGGTCGTCGACTGGTTCATCACGACGACCACGTCGAAGGACAACGAGCATTTGCTGCAATACAGTTGGCCCACGCTGGCGATCGCGTTCGTCGTCGCCGCGCTGCTCATCGCGAACTTGATCAGATCGGCACCCTGGTCGAAGCAACCGACGGATGACGATTTGCCGAACCGAGCACGCGGCGAGTCGACGGCTCCTCCGGCCCGGCCGCCGGTTGCCACGCGTTGAATGCCGGCGTTGACAGAAGCTGAAGCACGGCGCGCCGGGACTCTGTTTTCCGTGATAATCGACGAAGCGGAGCTTCGAGGAGAGCGCCCCAAGCCGACGGCTCCGCCGTCGGAATCGACCGCAAGCGGTCGGCTTGGGACAAGGGAGTCGGTTGAAATCGACGCGGCTAACCCAATAATCGCGCAAACACGAAGTTACGTCCGGATTTACGTTCTCGATGCAATTTCCTGTGAAGCATAGCCGACAGATCCTCCAGGCGCGTTGGATCTATCCGGTCGCGAGCGAGCCGATCGCCCACGGGGCGATTGAGATTGCGACCGACGGGCGAATCGCCGCCGTTCATCGCCGCGCGCCGCGGGGTGCGGAGGATTTGGGCGACGTCGCCATCGTGCCCGGCTTCATCAACGTGCATACGCATCTCGAATTCAGCGATTTGCCGGTCCCATTGAGCCCGGCCCTGCCATTTGCCGCCTGGCTGCATGCCCTGATCGGCTATCGTCGCCAGAGAGGCGACGGCGCAATAGCCATTCGCCACGGGCTTGAGGAATCTCGGCAGTGCGGGACAGTGGCTTTCGGAGAGATTGCCACGCAGGATGGTCCGGCCGAAATGCCGGCCGACGTGCGCGGGGGTGTCCTGTTTCGAGAATTGATCGGCCTGCCGCCTGAGATGGTGAATGGCCAGCTCGAAATCGCCGAGCGTTTCCTGCAGACTGACGGCGGCGGTCGCACTGGCTCGGCCGTTCGCGGCATCAGCCCGCACGCTCCCTATTCGGTGCATCCGAGACTGTTCGAGCGGCTCGTTGCGCTGGCCGCAGAGCGACGAGCGCCGCTGACGATTCACTTGGCGGAGACAGAGGCCGAACTGCAGTTGCTTCGCGAGGGACAAGGCGAGCTAGTCGACCTGCTGTCCGGCCTGGGAGTCTGGCGGGACGGAATCGTTCCGCTCGGCACGCGGCCCTTCGATTTTCTGCGTCCGCTGGCCGCTCTCGAGCGGGTGATCGTCGCCCACGGAAACTACCTCGACGATGAGGAACTCGACTTCGTAGCCGCCCGCCGTAACATGGCGGTCGCCTATTGCCCGCGGACGCACGCTTATTTCGGCCATTCCGATCATCCGTGGCAGAAACTACTGGCGCGCGGCGGCCTGGTCGCGATTGGGACCGACGGTCGCTGCTCGAATCCCGATTTGAGCGTTTGGAACGAGCTGCTTTATCTGCATGGTCGTTTTCCGCAGTGTAATCCGGCAATCCTGCTGCAGATGGGCACGCGGAACGGCGCCCGCGCTCTGGGCATGGAGGCGGAGCTTGGAACACTCGAGGCGGGGAAGACCGCGCGAGCTGCGGTCGTTCGGCTAGGCCAGATCGGCTCTGATGATCCGTACACGGAATTATTTCATCCGGAATCGCGCATTGTGGGACTCCTTTCGGACTGAACGGCGCTCGCCGTTGTAGGTGGGGCAGGTATTCTTGCCCGTGCGGCGCACGATCGAATCGTTTGCGTGATTGAAATTGCCCGCCGATCGGATACGCTACAACGTTTCTTATTGGACCCTTGCAACTTGGATGTTGGGCGCCGCGAACGCCCGTGTGTGCGTTGTCAATCAAATGCACAGCCGAGGAAGGCCATTGATCGCGTTCGGCCAGGCGAGTGAGTCGTTTCCGCATCTTTCGGACGCGGAATTCTTTGCCAGCATCACTTGGGATCAGGCGGCCCCCGTGCGGCTACGGCGTGCGGGCGAAGCCGAAGATCTCGACCGGATTGTCCGTCTCGTCATCGAGGTAGCCGGCGGGAATCGTGCGCGGCGATCGGCCGTGCGCGAGTCCGACCGCGAAAAGCAGTCGCTCTGGTCGCGTTATCATCTGGAAGAGACGCCGCGGGCCGCGACGTTGATTGGCGCCTGGGATCAATTCCGGCGGGATCGGCACGGGCGTACAGCGATGCGCTCGACAGCACGCGTCGGCGGTCGCGAGAACGGACGGGGACGCCACAACGGACAATCGCCGCACGGCGGGAAAATGCCTTTCAGCGCGCGAAATGGTCGGGGACCGACAACCGCGGCCGATTTTGTTTCGACCGCGGACCGTTGGACGCAACTTTGCGCGGAAGGCCCGTCCCTGTCGCTCCTCGAGATGCTGGTGCTCTTCGAGATGCTCCGCGACGTGGGACGGCGAATGCCGGCCGCTCTGGCCACGAAACTCTGGCGGCTGGCTTTGACGGCAGCCATCCAGATCACTGACGTCGAGGACGGCGCGAGCACGGCCCGGGAGATCGCGGCCGCCGTTCAGATGCTTGGGGGCCGGCGGCGATTCATCGAGGCCGAGCTGGCCTGGCAGGCGGGGCTCCTTTTCGCGCCCGTCTTGGGCGCCGAGCAGATTGCCGCGTCGGCTCGCAACGCGCTCTGCGAGATGCTGCTTAGCTCGACCGATGCGGCGGGAGTCCCCTCGGCTGAAATGGTCGCCGAGCTGCCGGTCTGGCTAGCGACGCTGGTGCGAGGCCGGGAATGGGGACGGCGATTTGGCCGCCCGTTGTTCGGCGTGCCCCAGGAAAAGCGGTTTCGCGCACTTGTCGGCGCCATTTCCCGGTTGTGTCGCGGGGACGGGCGAACGGCCTTTTCCAACGGAACGGCAAATGGACTGCGGGGCGTGTGGTCGGCGGCCGCGACATCGCTTCCCGATCGAAACAGAGCTTCTTCCCCTGCGATCCAGTATTTGCTTTCACTGGAGGCGGGTCCGCCGCCTCGGCCGGCTCAGGGCCGGATGAAAAATGGCCGATCGTCGACCGCGTCAAATGGTGTGGCCCGGCGAAAGGGGGCGACGCCCGTTTTTCAATCGGACAACAGTCGCCTGGCCTGTCTACGCAGCGACTGGACGCGCGAGGCCAATTCGCTCCCCGTGTTGCATCATGGTCGTTTTCCCGCGTTGGAGTTGGCCGCGCGCGGAAATGTGCTGCTGAGTGGCGACTGGGAAATTGAAGTTCGCGTCGCAGGCGAAGAGATTGCGTTTGACGGTCCCTGGTCGTGCTCCTGCTGGTATTCCGACGAAGAGGGGGACTATCTCGAGCTGCAAGCGCGTCCCACGGCCGAGATCCGCATTGAACGGCAACTGCTCCTGGCCCGAAACGACGATCTGTTGTTCCTGGCCGATGCGGTGATCGGCTGCGGCGAGGCACGCATTGACTACGTCTCGCGGTTGTCCCCAGTTTCCGGAGTCGAGGTCGTACCGGAAACTCGGACGCGGGAGTGCCAGCTAATGGGGAAAACCAGGCCCGCGCGGGTCTTTCCGCTCGGGCTGCCCTGTGAGCGAGTCCACGGATGCGCCGGCCAATTGGCCCCGTCGAACGGTCACTTGGAGCTGCGACAAACGGGAATTGGCGGGCTTTACGCGCCGCTCGTCATCGACTGGAATCCCGCCCGCCGCCGCAGTCCGGCAAGCTGGCGGCCGCTGACCGTGGCTCAGAACGGGGCCATCATCTCACCGCGGGCTGCTGCGGGGAACCTTCTACAAATCGGCAAGGCCCGCTGGCTCGTTTATCGCAGCTTGTCGTCCATCCTTGAACCCCGGACCGTGCTCGGCCAGCATACAATGTACGAGACGATGATCGGTCGGTTCGTGCAAAGCGGCACAGTCGAGCCGATCGTCCTGGTGGAACAGCGGGCAGAGGGGACTTGATGAGCCGCAGTGTGCTGGTCCGATACGGAATGATTGCCGAGGTCTCCCGTTTTACGAGCGCGGCTCCCGTCGCACTGGGACGGGGTGAGCGCGTCGTCGTTCGCAGCCATCGAGGCGTCGAGATCGGAACGTTGCTCGAAGATGCGCCGCCGGTGGGGAATGGCGACGACATCCAACGTGACCCGGAGGACACTGGCGGACAAGCCGCCAGTGCCAACGAGTTGGCCGACAGCGCGACCGAGACAACGGATCTGCACATTCTGCGGGTCGCGACTGCTGAAGACGAACGGACCGTCGACAGGCTGCAGGGTGAGTGCGAGGGAGGGTTCCACACTTGGCGCCGCCGGATCGACGAGTGGAATCTGCGTCTGGAGCTGATCGATCTCGAGTGGACGCTCGACAAGGCCAAGCTGATCCTCTATGTCTTGAATGACCGGGGGCCGGAGAGCACCAAGCTCGCGCTGCAGGCGGCAGCGGCCGGGTTGGGGACCATCGAGGTCCAACCGGTCGGTCCCGATGGTCCGATTGTGGTGAGTCAGGGAGGCGGCTGCGGAAGCGGTCACTGCGGGTCGGGCGAAGGTTCTAGCGGCTGCTGTGGTTAATATGGCCGAAGACGCATTTTCGACGATCGAGACAATTCGCCAATCGAGCGGCCCGGGCGCTGCCGTCGAGGAATTGATTCGCACACTCGAGACCCGCGGTGAGCACCACCGGCTCTTCGACGCGATCCTGCTCAAGAAGAAATTCGAGATGGGTCTGCCGCTGTCGCGGCCCACCTCGTTCGACAGCGTGCCCGAAGATCGCCAAACGGAGTTCGAGGAGGCCTACATCGCCGCCGCCCGCCGCGTCGGCACCGCTTTTCTGAACCAAAACAATATTCCGCAGGCCTGGATCTATTTGCGAACGATTCGCGAGCCACAGAGGGTCGTCCAGGCCCTCGACCGGATCGTTCCCGGCGACGGTCTTCCGGAGAACGTCGACGAGCTGATTACGGTCGCCCTGTACGAGCGAGCACACCCGGTGAAAGGACTGGAGCTGATGCTGCAGTCGCGGGGCACTTGCAACACGATCTCCGCATTCGATCAGGCGGTGCCGCAGATCTCGGCCGACGAACGGATCCGCGGAGCCGAGCTCCTGGTAAGGCACCTTTACGGTGAGCTGCTGCAGTCGGTCTGTCGCGACATCGAGCGGCGGGGCGAGGAAAAATTCACTGGGACGACTCTCCGCGAGGCGATCACGGGACGGGATTGGCTGTTCGATGACGGCAACTACCATGTCGACGTCTCGCACCTGGGGTCGGTTGTTCGCTTCGCCCGGTTTCTCAGTCCCGAAAGCACGGAGCTCGAGACGGCCATCCAGTTATCCGAATACGGGATGCGGCTCTCGCCCCAGTTTCAGTTCCCCGCCGACCCGCCGTTTGACGCCTATTACACGGCCCATCTGCACTTCTTCCGAATTCTGGCGGACGATCAGCGGAATGAGGCGATCGAGTATTTTCGCGAACGCCTGAGATCGTCGACAGAAGCGGACGATCGGCGGCTGATCGCTTATGTGCTCGTCGATTTATTAGTGCGGATCGGCGCGAACAACGACGCCGTCGCCGTCGCGAAGGAATTCCTTGCGGATCTCGACGAATCGAGCGGATTCTCTTTCGCTCAGCTATGCGAGGAAGCCAAGCGGATGGACGTTTACGGCAAAGCGGCCCAAGACAAGGGGGATCTGGTGGGATTCACCGCCGCCCTCCTCCGCGATTCGAGCGCGAATCGAAGCTGAATCCGACGGCCGCTTTGCGAATCGCGATCGCAAGGAGGTGACGCATGTCCGTCGCGGCGTCCGCGAACAAACCCGACCTGGCGGTTCCGCCTGGCAAGGCCCTGCTGATTCTCGCGGCCGCGACCGTCGCCTGCCTGGTCCCCTTTATCAACAAGGCCTTCTGCCTCGACGACCCGATGTTTCTGTGGGCCGCTGCGCAAATTCAAGCACATCCGTTCGATTTCTACGGCTGCGACGTAAATTGGTACGGCACGATGCAGCCCCTCTACGATGTCATGAAGAATCCGCCACTGGCGTCTTACTATCTCGCCGCGACGGCCGCCCTTGTCGGAACGAGTGAGCCGGCATTGCACTCAGCTTATCTTTTGCCCACCATCGGCGTCATCTGGGGGACATGGTTTCTGGCCCGGTCCTTCTGCCGTCAGCCGGTTTCGGCTGCTCTCGTGGCGCTCATTACGCCTGCCTTGCTGGTTTCCAGCACCAACCTGATGTGCGACACGACGATGGTTTGCTTGTGGACTTGGGCGATTGCCCTGTGGATCAGAGGGCTCAACCTGGCGAACGGCGGATGGCTCGCCACAGCCTCCGTGCTGATTGCCGCTGCCGCGCTGACCAAATACTTTGCCATCAGCCTGATTCCGCTTCTCGCGGTCTACTCGATCCTCCGGGAACGCAGACCCACGTGGCGACTGGCCTGGCTGTTGATGCCCGTTGCGTTTCTGGCCGGATATCAATGGTGGACCTGGCGTCTGTATGGTCGAGGCTTACTTTCAGACGCGGCGGCTTACGCCTGGCAAATTGCCGCCATCCCCGGACCGGGAGCGATGTTCTCCCGGGAAACCGTGGGATCCAAAACGGTCGCGGGCCTTTCGTTCCTCGGCGGTTCGTTCATCGCGCTGTTGTTTTGCGCCCCCTGGCTCTGGTCGAAACGAGGCCTCGCGGCGGCGCTGGTCGTGGCAGTAGCAATCGGCGCTTGGGCAAGGTGGTTATC
>Ga0181532_10002896_pt1 | contig 15794 bp, 20 predicted proteins | sample PEATcosm2014_Bin_33_FD_119768 | JGI IMG/M metagenome (GOLD analysis project Ga0181532, IMG submission 119768) | Peatland microbial communities from MTU Mesocosm Facility, Houghton, MI, USA - PEATcosm2014_Bin11_30_metaG | ecosystem: Environmental > Terrestrial > Soil > Wetlands > Peat | place...
AGCATTGAAGCTTAGACGGAAGATCCTCAGTCGACGTCCCGAATCCGATCTGGCAGAAACGAGGGGGGCCAAAGTTCAGCGGACAATCCCCCACAAGGCCGAGTTCTGTGCATAAGTCAGGTGGTAGGGTTGGTGGTCGATCAACACGAGAGTGCTGTCTTCCGGGCGAAGTAACGCTTCGAGCCCGGTCTTTGCGGTTTTAGCCACGGGTATCTCCTTGGTTGAGTTGGTTTGTAAAACGGGTGCTTAAGCGCCCGCGGGCTCGAGAAATACGTAGATCGAATGGATGCGGCCCTCCTCAAAGTGAGCAAGATCCATCCCGGTGACCGCTACCGGGCCATCGGGCGGACCGGAGCGCCATTTTAGGCGGCCGAGATTGTGGTGACCGATGGCCGGCCCGGCCGCGCTGAATACGAAGTTCGGAGGCAACTGGGCAAGCAATGCAGTCACTGCTTCAGAGATTGCCGCGTGACCCTTAGCGGAGGCGTCCGGCTCGTACAGCACGGCGTCCTCGGCATAAAGCTCGCGGATCGCCACAATGCGCCGTCCGGCGTCGCGCTCGTTGAATACGCGCGTAAGATTCGCCTGCATCAGGCGGTTGTAGTCAATGGCTTCCGACTTGGGATGATTGCTCATGTTCTGCCTTTCTAGTTCAAAAGTAGTGGTTGGATCGCCTACCCTATAACGTCGCCGCCTATCGACGACTTAAGGTCAAGCCAGAGATAACGGTATGACCGCCGCGCGAAGCGCCACGCTCCGTCACGTTTCACGAGCTCATCTTCGTAGAACGCGTGATTGTTGTACGGTCCATTGTTGCGAGTGCGACCAGTCTCTTGGACCGACCAACGCGCTGTCGCTTGATCGGCATCGATCGCGACGACACCGCTATGCACCTGCTGCACGAAAAACGCGAGAGGCTCTGCGAGTTCGATCATGTGCGCGCGGCAATGTTCGCCGCGCCGTTTGCGATTGAATAGAGCGGGGCACCGATTTCCCAAACGCCGCTCTCGTCCCATAGGGATTCGAACACAGCGGCGTCCCGTCGGTTTACTGCGTCCGTAAACGCGTAAGCGAGGGCCCGAATAGCCAACTCGTCGGCTATTTGGTCCGGTCGCGGACGAATTCCGATTGTGCGACTCATCCTCGCACCTGTATTCCGCCCGCTGTGTGCAGCCATGCGGGCTTTCGTAGATAGGCGATGATCCCGGCGATGACGAGAAGCACGACTGGGGCGCCGAGGGAATGTTCCAGCACTGTTAGTTGCGCGATGATCGCTCCAATCATCACCATTGCCAGCGCAACTGCCCCGTAGAAAGCGTAACGGGGAATTAGCAAGCAGATGGCAGACGACACTTCCAGGATGCCGGTGAAATATCGGAACCATTGGCCGAAGCCGACCTTGTCGAATATTTCGACCATTGCAGGGGCGCCTATCAGCTTCGGGATGCCGGCCGCAAGGAACGTAAGTGCTGTCAGAACCGAGAGAGTCCAGAGAATGATGAGGCGGCCCTTGCCGGAAGTCGCCGGTAGTTCGTTCGACATTGTCATAAGAACTCTTTTCGAAAGCGTTACCGTTGCAGGTTGTAGGGGCGATAGCGAAATTCGACGCTTAGCTACAGGCCTTGGCTCGTCGAGATGGCTCAGTTCTCAAGGTCCGCGTTCATGACAATGTCGCGCTGATTAAGAATCGGCTGATCCCTTTGCCGCGAAGAACCCTACGGCATTGTTTCCTGAGAACGGCAGAAAATCGGCCATGAGCTTGGCGTGCGCTTGCCCCGTCGCAGAGCGCCAGTCGACGAGGAGCTCTGCTCCGACGCCAACCCAGGTCACCGGGACGATGCCAGCTTGCACCATGCGTGCAATGGCACCGTCCTCCACCAACTTATTCCACGTGCCCGAGGCGTCCAGCACCGCGTATACGTCGTATCCCGCGTCGCGTGCCGAAAGCGAGACAAACGCAAGGCAAACTTCGGTAGAAATCCCTGCGATGAGTAATTTCTTTCGCCCTATCTTCTTCACCGCCGTGACGAAGTCCTTGTTGTCCCATGCGTTGATCTCGCCAGGCCGATGCACGATCGTTGCCTCTGGAAGCCCTTCTGCAACGGCGGGCATGATGGGGCCGTTCGGCCCGTCGTGAGAGCTAGTCGTGATGATCGACGGCAACTTGTAAATCTGCGCGATCCTTACCAGCGCCCTGACGTTGTTGATGAATTCTGGCGGGCTCTGCGTCTGAACACCGTTCGCGAGTCCCGTCTGGTGGTCGATGAAAAGCACCGCCGCATTGTCTGAGGTGAGGCGCTCATAAGGCATGTTTACTCTCCTTGTTGATTGACGGTCTTTTCTTGATGACAAATCAAGGAAGCAAAAACAATGCCACTCGAAGTCCTCTCAGAATCTATGAGTTAGGACATGTTCGGGTCTCGGATTTTCGGGATTTCCCGGTAGACCGGGAAATTGCGGAAGGAACGTCTGTGCAGGTTACTGCGTCTGCAGCTTCAGCCTACGTTGGACTTAAATCGATATTTGTCGATTCCCAAGCGCTGGATTTTTGTTTCCAGAGTGGAATCGGGGATGCCCAGCTTGGTGGCGGCGCCCGCTGGTCCCGATATCCGTCCACGACTCTGGGCGAGTGCTGCTTCGATCACTTCTTTTTCGCGTGCCAGCAGCACGCCGTTAAGAGCCACGCTTGCATGAGGGACTTCGGATGGCTCTCGCTTGAGCCAAGCTTCGTCCACGGCAAACGTATCTGAGTCACTCAGGGTGACCGCGCGCTCAATCACGTTCTGCAGCTCACGGACGTTTCCAGGCCAATCGTAGTCTTGCAGGATTTTCTGAGTCTTCTTCTCGATGGCCTGGAACTTCTTCCCCATCTTCTTTCCAAATCGTGCGATGAAGTATTCGACAAGGATAGGAATATCGGCGGCTCGCTCTCGCAGCGAGGGCATCGCGATCGGCACAACATTCAGCCTGTACAGGAGATCCTGGCGGAACTTACCCTCCCTTACGAGCCTATCTAGATCGCGATGGGTTGCAGCCAACACTCGAACGTCCACGGGGATGGGCCTGTCGCTGCCAACACGTTCGATCTCGCGCTCCTGCAGCACTCGCAACAACGCAATTTGAATGTCCGGAGGCAGGTCCCCGATTTCGTCCAGGAAAATGGTGCCACCGTTTGCGGCTTCAAACCGTCCCAAACGGCGTTGTGTGGCGCCGGTAAACGCTCCCTTTTCGTGTCCGAAGAGCTCGGAAGCCACCAACGACGTTGGGATCGCACCGCAATTCACGCCGATAAACGACCGCCCCGCCCGGCCGGAACGCTTGTGGATGGCACGCGCAATCAACTCCTTGCCCGTGCCAGTTTGACCCAGAATAAGAACTGTTGAGTCTGAGAGCGCGACTTTACTGACCTGGGACAGCACTTTGCGTAGGGGCTCCGAGGAGCCGACGATCTCCTCGAACATCGACGCTTGATTGAGCTCTTCACGCAAAGCAGCATTCTCTCGATCTAGCCTATCCTCGGCTCGTTTGCGGTCTTCGATATCAGTACACGCAGCGTACCAACGGAGGACTTGTCCCTGCTCGTCGCGCACAGGGTTGTAACGATTCAGAAACCAACGATAGCTTCCATCACCCTTGCGAAGCCGCACTTCGATTTCAAAGGCAGAACCACTCGACATAGAACGATCCCACTGAGACTGGAGCCGTCCCGTATCATCGGGATGACCGACGGCGCCGGGCCGTGTGTCTCGCCACTCATCAAGAGTGAGGCCAAAATAATCAAGACTCATGCGATTGGCATAAAGACGTTCGAGGTGTGGGCCGAAAACAGCGATAAGTTGTGGCGCGAGGTCCAGGATTTGCCGAAGCTCCATTTCCTGTTGCTGAAGCCTCTGTTCAGCAACTCTACGCTCCGTTATATCCATTATCGCGCCGACAGTTTCTTCGTTACCGTCCTCATCTCTTAAGGAGTGCGCGAGGCTATGAATATGTTTTATCGAACCATCCGGCATCAGCAACCTGTGCTCAAAGTCAAAGTCACTTCCGCTCTGCCCAGCCCGCTCAAGAACCTCTTGAGAAGATCCACGTCGTCAGGATGGACTCTCTGCAGAATCAAATCGGGTGTTAGTTCCGTCCCGGGAGCATACCCGTAGATCCGAGCCGTTTCCTCGGACGAAAAGATCCTCTTGGTACCTGCTTGCATTCCTGCGCTACCGGTATGACTGAGTGTCTGGGCATCTGTTAAATGCGCTTTGCTCCGTCGAAGTTCCACTTCGGTTAGCTTTCGCGCGGTAATATCCATTACTGCGCCAATGACCTCAATGCTCCCGGTGCTATTCTTCTCTGCTTTTCCGACAACGTGTAGATACTTGATCCTTCGGTCGGGAAACTGTAAGCGACACTCAAAATCAATGCCGGTGCCGATGGCAGCGGCGTCTAGTGCCGTCTTCGCCGTAGGCCTATCTTGCGGATGAACGCACTCCAAAATGATTGGCAGTGAAACTTTGGAAGAAGGGTCGAATTCAAAAATGCGGAAAGTCTCGCCGGACCAGAAGTGCTCGTCCGAAGAAACGTTCCACCCAAAGCTGCCGGTGTGGCTAAGCCTTTGTGCTTCTGCCTGAAGATGCTCGTTACGCCGCAAGGCTTCTTCGGCTCGCTTCCGATCGTCAATGTCGAGGTTTATCCCGATCCAGTACAGCAACGTCCCATCGCTTGCTCGGAGAGGTTCGAGGCGACTGAGGAACCAGCGGTATTCTCCTTCAGAGTTTCGTATTCGGAAGGTCGCTTGGCCGGCAGTCCCAGTTCTGTTACAGGCCGCCCCGACTCTAAGCGTCTCTTCATGATCATCGGGATGTACCAGCTCGATGTGGCTGTCCCAAGGTACATCGACCTCCACCCCGAGCCGAAGAGGATTATCCTTGGCAAGACCGAGGTAATCCGCGTATCCCTCATTTACGAACGTAAGGACGCCGGACGGGAGCGCGTACCATGTGTACGCTGGAATCGTATTGAGCGTCTTTCGCAACTGTGCCGCAAACGATGGTTCTTGCCCAGAAGCGCAGTCTATATTCGATCCGTCGGTGCGGTCGGCGTCATTTTGCGAAGGCATAGCCATGCGTGCATCACCCATCAAACCATACCTACCCATCCGCGGTGCAGGTAGACACCATCAGCGCTTGAAATGGTGCGGTCCTGATTAGCCGCCGCGAACCCGGCCCAGCAAAAGCGTATAGCGCAGAGCGAGTATAGAAGCCAGCGGCAGCAGCAATCAAACCCACTGTGAAGTGCTCATCCGAGAGCAGATTCCGCTGGCGTGGTTGCTTGAGTATGGCCTGGAAGAATGCTTCGGCAATGTCCCCATCGAGCAGGCGCTCGCGGTTCTTGGTGAACACGGTCACGTCCCAGATCGGGTCATCCATGTTCAAGCCCACGAACCAGCGGAACAGCAAGTTGTAGTCGAGCTGTTCCATTAACAGTCGTTCGCTCCGCACCAAGTACAGCGCTTGCAGCAGGAGCGCTCGCAACAACTTCTCCGGTGCAATCGAGGGCCGTCCAGTTTTGGCGTACAGCTTGTTGAACCGTGGCTGCAGATCCCTCAATGCCTCATCCGTCATGACGCGCAGCGGCCGAGGTTGTAATCCAATGGCACCAATCTGGCCGCTTACCGATCTGGATCGCTACATCGGCCGTTTTGTGGATGTTGGCGATTTTGTATTCGGTCACCGCCCTCGTGCCGATCAACAACCGTATTAAGTCCAATCCGCCTCCCGATTGGAAGACGTACCGGCGTAGATGGGATCTGCTTCACCGCTGGCGTGTTGTACTCCTCACGACAGCTTTCGCGTTTCTAATCGCGGGATTCGTTAGCAAGTAGTCATCTTTGGCCTCTTCCGCAAGGGCAGCTATCGCCTGAGATCGGGAGCCGTGGCAGTCTTCGCAGGATGGCGGTTTCACCCCCTCAAACGCAAGGGTGTTCAGGAAACTGTTCTCAATTCGTACTTGATCCGGTCTCTGCGGAGTCGATCAAGCTCCCGGTACAGTGCCGTGATTCTCTTGGATCGGGAATGGTATTCCCAAAGCTGGGCAGATGTCAGGGACGATTCGAGACGTAGGGTGTCAATTTGCTGTTGAATCAACTGTTGGACTTCGTGCCTGATGCCAGAGACTGGGTCTGTCACCATAAAAACCTCTCCATGCGAAATAGGCCGCGAGTTTCCTGTTGCCAGTCAGTCACGCAGCCCAAGACAACCTTAGAGAGTTGTCGGAGGCATGATACACGACTCAATGTTGTGAAGAACCGTTCTTTCCTACGCTTGGGTACTTTTTGAACGTCCCGTCACATTCACTTGCTCAATGTGCTTCTCTGCGTTTGAAGTCCTGCTGCCGATCTGCGAAGGTAGCCGGCTCACGGGTGCCAAGCTCACTGGGGAAGAACTCAACGCAGCACACAAGTGACGCAGCACCAGGCCGATGTGGAGAGGCACGGTGATGAGGCGATGGGATTTCCGCATGACAAGACCACGCATCATTTTCTTCTGTACTCAGACGGCGGTGCGATCGAAGTGAGCTTGAACGACAATAAGGATTCCGAGAATTTACAGGCAATCAGGTCTCACCTGACGCACATTGTCACGATGTTCTCTAAAGGGGAATTCTCGATTCCCATGTTCGTTCATGACCAGGTGCCGCCTGGTGTACCCGCAATGAAGGAAAAGGGGCTGAGATTTCTTACAGCTATGGAGAGTTGCCCGCGGGTGGCAGGGTACGGATCAAGACAGAAACCCGGACGCGCTAAAGGCTATTCACGAATTTCTTTGTTTTCAGATCGTGGACCACCAACTGATTCTGAAACAGTCGCTTTCCCGCTTTCAGACTTATCGGCACGTTTTCTGACCGCGCGAAACTGCATGTCGCTCATTCTAAAGATGAAAACCTAGTGCCGAGAGTGGGTTATGAGTAGACTAAAAATCACTCCAACTTATTGATTATAAAGGAGTTGGCGGAGAGAGTGGGATTCGAACCCTGCTTCGCCCAATGGCTTCCGTAACTTGTAGAAACTACATTGCCAAGAATGCCAAATTTACCACTCTCGCCACGCACCATTGCACGCTATTGCACGCTGGCAAAATCAGATACCTAAATAAGCCTTGATAGTCAGGCTGCTCGTTTATGCCGCCAAAGGACGCAAGACTGTGGCTGTTGGGTTTGCTGCGCCCCGTCCGTTCTTGGCTCACGGAAAGAGGTAAGGTACATGCAGACGACAGTATGGCTCGGTTCGTTAGGGGGCGGTGCCAAGTCTGTACTGGGGCGGGGAGACGCCCGACATAAGGGTGTATCGTCGGTGTTTGACCGCGCCAAGGAAATCGCTACAATTGGTCATGGAGAAAGGAAATCGGCCATGATGATTGAACTTCCAGAGAAGCTTGAAGCGGCCCTGAAGGTCCAGGCCAACGCGCATGGCGTTTCCCCCGCCGGTTATGTTTGCGAGGTTCTTGAACGTGATCTCGCGTCCTCGCTCGAAGGCCAATCATCGGGTGTTCCGTTCAAAACGGGACGCGGCATGTTCGCCAAATACGGACAGGCTCCATCGGCAGAGGAGATCGACGCCAATCGCGCCGATATGTTCCAGAACTTCGGTGAACATTTTTGATGATTGCTGGCGTTGCCGACACCCACACGGCCCTTTGGCATTTATTCGACGACAAGAGACTGTCCGCTGCCGCCGAAGCCTTTATTAACGAAGCGGCGACCGCCAGACGCAAGATTGCCATTTCGACCATAAGCCTGGCCGAGGTGGTTTATTTGATCGAAAAGAACCGTCTGCCGCAGTCCGCTTATGATGAACTGACGCAAGCCTTGGCCGACCCCGAGCATGTTTTTACGGAAGCCGTTTTTAGCGCCGCCATTGTCCAGGCGATGCGGCAAGTGTCACGCGCCGAAGTACCGGACATGCCAGACCGCATGGTGGCGGCAACTGCCGTCTATTTCGATGTACCGGTTATCAGCCGTGACAGGTGCATCCGCGCTGCCAGCCTGAAGACGGTTTGGTAAATGGGGCAAGGGAAGCTACCCACGTGGCTTCGACAATCGTCCTCCGAAGCCCAACGCTGGCATAGCAAACTTATACTCACCGAGTTGGATTGTCATTTCGCAATCCACCGCTCGTTCTGCCGCTAAGGCCTTGTCAGGTCCATGGAGAGCAAGAAAGTCGGAACGATTGTTCGTTACAAACGTGTAATCCTGTGCGCGAATGGTAGCCATGAGCTGCCAATCTTTCGAACTACCGAGACCGAGATAGTTGACGTGATCGGCTACGTGACCGGCAGCATGCGCCAGTTCAACCAGAGAAGTGTGCAGGCATTCATCGATCAAAGGTTTCACCGTGCCCCCGAAAGGGCACGGGCGCGCCGGGTTGCATGAATCGGTTTTTGCTTCGCCCACGGGCGAGAAGCCGGACGCCCGCGGCGCGGAAAGGCTTGGACATAAAGAGGAGCGAGGTCGATTTTCTCTCTATCAAGAGCTGGGTAACCCTCTAGGATCTCTTCTGGCCTTGCCCCTTGCGTCAACATGTCAGCAATAAGTTCAACCGGAATGCGCGTCCCGCGATACACGGGCGTCCCGCGCATAATCTCAGGGTCGGAAATAATTATGTTCGCTGCGCACTCAAGTTTCTTCAGCTCCTGGTCGAGTTCCAGTCGCACCGACTTCACCTGAATTAGCAGGGCTGAACCCTCGGTAAGACTGGCCAGGAACCCATTGGCCCTTTTGTTGTCCTAGTGAGGGTAAGACAGCTATCAGGACGAAGCATGCGGAAAACAAGATTGCGATTTCGGTTTTCATGGATGGTTTTATCACTTTCTGTCGTGTAATGGAATTGCGTTCTTTGCGGAGATGTCTCCGCTTGTTCCGCTTACCGGCTTTACACAGCGAAAGCCGAGATGATTCGTACCAGTGCTAACCTCGCCTTTACCTCGTGTACCCACAACGTAACGCGAGCAATATTGGTCAGTGCACAGAAACGAACCGCCGCGGTGAACTTTCTTTTTCTCGTTCGGCTCCGCAGGGTCGAAGGATGTGTCCGGCCCCTTCGGATTTCGCGTCACGCCTCCAGACGGCGCTAACTGCTGGTAGTAATCGGGGCGATACCAGTCGCTGGTCCACTGCCACACGTTTCCTGCCATGTCATACAAGCCGTAGCCATTCGGCGGAAACTGCGCGACTGGAGCAATTCCCACATAACCGTCCTCTCCGGTATCGGTGTCAGGGAAATGTCCTTGGTGTGTGTTTGCCATCCACTTTCCGCTCGGCTGGAATTCGTCGCCCCACGGGTAGCGTTTTCCGGCGAGACCTCCGCGCGCCGCAAACTCCCACTCCGCTTCCGTGGGCAACCGCTTGCCTGCCCACTTGGCATAGGCCAACGCATCTGGATAGGCAACTTGGACGACTGGATATTTCCCGCGTCCCTTGAGGGTGCTTTCAGGGCCCGTGGGATGCCGCCAGTTCGCTCCTTTTACGTACGCCCACCATTGGTCATGGTTGGTCAGCGGTACGGGATGATTGGGCGGCGAGAAAACGATGCCGCCGGCGACCAGATCTTCCAGTGGAACGCCGGGAAACTCTTCCGCGGTCGGCGTGCGCTCCGCGATGGTCACATAACCTGTTGCCTTGACAAAGCGGGCAAACTCTTCGTTGGTTAAGTCAGTTTTGTCCATCCAGAATCCATCTACGTACACGCGGTGAATCGGGCGCGCATCGACTGCCTCATGCATGCCGACCTCGGTACTGGCTGGTGGATCCATCGCCCCCATGGAAAATTCTCCGCCCGGAATCCATGCCATGCCTGGTGGTGCAGGGCGCGGAGCAGAAGCAGGGTTGGGAATGGTGGGACTGAACGCTGTCGTTCGGGCGGCTTCAGTCGTTGGTTCGGTCACCGCCCTTGCCTCGACCTTGATGGGCGAGAGACGCGACGAATAGAAGATGGCGAATGACATAGCCGCAGCAATTCCAGTCAGGGCGATCCCGATCCACACTGAGCGTCTGACAGTGGACTTCGTCCGTCTCGTCTGCGCTTCGTTTCCCTTCCTGCGTTTCATGTGTGCGCTCGTTCCGAGTTCGCTGTCGGTTGTGGCGATTTTCGTGGGTCCGACTTTGGAGAAATAGCGGAGCGCAAACTTGCACTCCGCCGTCTGATCCGCACCGTCAATCCCGCTGGCCGCCGAAGTTCGTGAGGTTACCCGCGGGGGGATTGGGATATTTCTTGACCGACTCCAGGTACTCCGTGATCGGCTTGTACGAACCGTAGATCATGGGCCAAAGGTTAATGCCACCCACGTTCAAGTCTTCGTGGGGATCCATCTCGATGTTGTAGACCTTCGGGAAGTACATTGGCGAAACGCCCGTGTATAACCCACCAAGCATCTGCGGCCCCGTGCCGCTGAGGGGCATATCTTTGAAGTAGAGACGCCATTGCTTCCATCGCACGGCCACCAGATCTGGTCCGATGAAGGTGAGCAGCGCGTCGCGTGCGCCCTTCTCGCTCTTGCCGAAGAGCACCGCTGTCTGGTCTACACCGTCGATCAGTCTGTCCGCTGGCAGCTTGGCGCCGAGGATGGCCGCGAACGTCGGCAGGAAATCCATCTCTGAGAACATGGCATAGGAGGTGGTGTCCGGTGCGATGTGTCCGGGCCAACGGATGAAGCAGAAGGTGCGGATAGAGCCCTCGGTTGCCTCGCCGAGTTCACCGCGGAAGGGACCCGCATTGCCCATGTCGGCCGATCCCAGGTTCCCGAGTTCGCGTAATATCATGCCCGACGGACCGTTGTCAGATGCGAACACCACGATGGTGTTGTCAACTATCTTCAATTCCTCGAGCGCGTCCAACACCTGCCCGACGTGGTAGTCGCCCTCCATCATCTTGTCGCCGTAGTTCCCGATGCGCGATTTCCCGGCAAATTGCTTAGACGGGTAATTCGGTGCGTGCCCCATCGAGAACGGAAGGTAAACGAAGAACGGTTTGCCTGCCGCCTGCTGCTGCTTCATGAACGCGATGGATCGGTCCGTAAGGTCGTTGTCGATCTCGGCGCGCACCTCGGGCGTGAAGGGCTTAACGCGCTCCATTGGCCCACCTGCCTTCTGGCGTATGATCCACGGTCCCTTCTCGACGAGGACGCTCTCGGGGACATCGAGTGAATGACTCATTGTGATTAGCCCGACGGTCAAAGCGTCGTTCCACGAGGTATTCGGCGGAATGCCATAGAACTCATCGAAACCGTGTGCGGTTGGGACGCTCTGCGGATCTTCGCCCAGGTGCCACTTGCCGAACATGGCGGTCGCATAGCCAGCGTCCTTGAACAACTGCCCCATGGTGTAGGCCTTCGCTGAGAGCGTGTTGGGAGAACCCGGTAGGCCGATGAGCGATAGTCCATTGCGGATCGGGTATTGCCCCGTCATGAGCGCAGCCCGTGACGGAGTGCATCCGGCCTCGACTAGAAATTGCGTGAGGCGCAGCCCCTCGCGCGCAAGCTGGTCGGAGCGCGGCGTCGGGTAGCCGCGGAGTTCGCCGCCGCCGTACGGTCCCAGATCGCCATAGCCGACGTTGTCGGCCAGAATGAATACGACGTTGGGTTTCTGGCCTTTGGCTGCACTGTTCGGGTTTTGTGCCTCCAGCGGTGAGCACGCCATTCCAAACACTGTGCCCATCGCCACAAGGGCAAGGGTCATTCTCTTCAGCGAATTCGTCATCACATTCCTCCAATGCGCAATCGATTGCAAACGCGTACAGAATCCAAAAAGAAGCACGCCCCAAAGAAAAACTGATGGAGACGCCATTCTTGAAGCAAGCGGATTAACCGAGCATCTTCAAAACTGCACGGACCAGTTCGTCAGTGGGGGTGGCAATGAACACCACGGGAGCCATGGGCAATGCCGCAGCCACCGCCAAGACAATGAGGGTGGACTTATCTATAGGCACCAACCGCATTTCTCGCACCACCACAAAGCTGACTCCGAGGTCCGCCAAAGACGAGGCGTCGTGGTTTCCCAGAATCACCTCTCCCGAAGCGTGTTCGCCATGAATCCATTTACAGTCGAACAACTGGTCGTGGTTTGTCACCAACGCTCCGTATTCGAGTAGGGCTTTTCTTTTGGTTTGGTGTAATACGGGCAGGACAACCAGGAGGGGAGCGACGAGGAACAGTATCGCCATGACACCATAGGCGATCATCGGCAATTTCAGCGACGAGAGGGTTGATCCTTCGTAGGCGATGGCATTGCCGATCTCGCCAGAGATCACTGCACCTAAGGCAAAGACGATCGGACTAAACGCCTTTTGCCCCTGGGATAGAAACCCCAGGCCGGCGGCCATGTCGGTGTGTGTAGCAACCAAATGCAGATTAAGTCTGGACGCACGCCATAGGAACAACGTCCATAGGAACATCCTCCACGCCCACCGCAGTAGAAGGAAACGAAAGAAAGGTTGGCTGACCAGTCTGAACCACCAACCGGCTAGACTCGGTGCGCCTGTGGCAAGAGAATGCCAATTCGAGGCGGTCAAGAGCAGCTCTGAAGAAGTAGAGGCCGGGATGTATGCGAGCAATAGCATCACGGCTTCAGGTAGAAGACGATCACGCAGCCGAGTGATTTTTCCGATAACGGCTTCAAAAGACGGAAGCTCTGCTTCGTTGACCAACCTAGATCTGAGGAACTGGAGAACTAAGGTACGCCACCTCTGGTCAATCCTTGATTCCGCCAAAATCAGGATGGGCAGAGCCACTAAGAAACGCACGTTTACGGCAAAGTCGAGAACGAATGGGATCCTAACTTGCTTTCCATAAGCTAGCCCCTGTATCAGCGAAAAAATGAAGAGCGGTAGCCACGTTATCAGCGTCGCCAGCAGGGCTCTGCGAGCGACTCGTTCACGTTGAGAGCCGGACCGACCGAGACGAACCTGGAGCCGATGCAGCGGGCCTCCCTGGGTCAGTGAGAAGGCTTCCGCTGCTGAAGAATATAGTCCGCCCATGTCCTGTTCCCGACTTTTCGCTTTCTGGTTGATCTACCGACGGGGTGAAAGTATATCAGGTAAGGAAGCCTTGGAGCCCTCGTCGGCACCATTACCAGAGGCCGGCGCGTCCGGCTGCACGTGCTCGTCGGTCCATTCCTTGGCCCGGGAATTGAGCGGGCAGAACACGAAGAATGTGCCTTCGTTGCGAACGAGCCTATTCTGAATCTGAGCGAGTTCCACGGGACGCGAGCATTCCTCGTCATCGTTTGCCAAGTGGTTCAGTCGCGTGCTTATGGGATGGCAGGGGCTAAGAATGTCCCCCTGTTGCCGGATACCTCTCTTCAACGTAATCCTCAACCGCATCAAGCAGCATTTTGAATTGCTGTAGGCGAGACTCAAGATAACGTTTGATGTCTTCAGGTTTGCGGCTCTGCATATTAGGCAAGTCCAGCTTCGCGGTCTCAGTATCGAAGTCCGCAAATGCGTTATCCAGCGAGTCAAGCACCCTTGTGAGATAACGATCGCCCTCAGGTATGGCCGCAATCTGTCTTTCAGCTTCCTTCGTGCTCATTCCTGAACAGGCAGCGGCGAAGTATTTAAGATAGGAGGCGTCCAGAGGAGCGGTGAACGCGTCCGCCAGTCCGGGTGTCAATTCGACATCTTTAACATCCTCCGCATCAGTGTGTCTGGCGCGGTGGACAAGCCTTTGCCAACGCGATGGACTTGAAGGGTCCCCTTAACAGCCGCAAGCGAGCGATTCTACTGTCCGAATTTTCGGATCCGGATCGAGCTAGTCCGCCCGGTATACGTTTTGAAACAAGAACAAATCGCAGCTTGTCCACGTCGAATCACGGACAGTCAATTGACTTCGCGGGCTGCTCGCGTGAGCAGCCCACGTGGTTCACATCCCTTATTTGACCAGTTCGATCTCACCCGCCCGCCAGGTCTTGCTGAAGAACGGTTCGAGTGGGCTGTAGCAGCGCAGAATCGTGTTCCAGCCTTTGCCCGGAACGGTCTGAATCCAGTTGCCGTCACTCACACCCGCCGGCTTAGTCGGGCCGAAATACACTGTTGTCGAGCCATCGGGGCTCGTCGTCGCCGCCGGAGACGGGTAGCTCTGGCTGCCTGCCCTGGGGTAGCGCTGCGGTGTATCCAGCATGGATCGCGTCTGGTTGTCATGGACGGTGAATGACCAGAACTTTGCCGCTGGAATGTTCGGTGGAAGCGTTACCTTGTACGTCTTGCTGCCATCCAAATACTCGCCGTTGGAATCCACGAACGCGGCAAGGTATTGCGAACCGACTTCCGTGAGACGCATGCACATCGCCGGAGTGATGCCAGTGGCGAGGTAGAACATCGCGGTGCGGGAATTGAGCGTCCGCGCCCCTGTCGGCGGGTAGGGCGTGACGACTCCGGTGGGACTCACCTGCGGTGGTGCCGTTTCGAACGTGTAGCCGCCGACGAATAGGCTGTTCATCCACGCAGAACCGGGATAGTAAGCGAAACCTTCGGACTCGCGGTCCCTCCAAAGCAAGGTTCTCCCGGTGGCAGTCCCGATCGCCGCCGCGTCGGTGAGAATCTTCCGCATCCGCGCATCGGGATTGAACGGCTTGCCTTTGACGATACCGATGGCCGCGATGGAACCCATGATTTCCGGGTCCAGCGATCCAGCGGGCTCTCTCTGCACGACTTCGTTGAGCATCTCGAAATAGGTGTAGTCGCAGGGCGGAATCGTGTTCATCACCTTGCCGCTGCCTTCGACGAAATTTGCGGGTGGGTGCGGTTTCAGGAAGGACCAGTCCAGGTGGCCATTGGAGTCGCGCGCCAGTGGGACCTTACCCTCCAGCGCCGTGGCGATGCTGGTACCAAAGCCGCCGGGCTGGTAGGGGTAGATCTTCATTGTCCTTTTGATTAGCTCAACTGTTGCTTTCGGGCTGTTGTCCTGAAGGAATGCACGGGCAAGCAGGTTCACCCGCGTCGTGCGCACCTTCTCGACGATGTAACCGCTGTCGGGGATTTCGCCCGTGTAACCCGGAGGAAGCAGCAAGTACTTTCCGCCTGCGCCACGGTCGGGACCGGGCAGGCCGATGTCAGTCACCCATCGCCACCACATGTCGTCAATGACGCCGAGCGACATTGGCGGCATCTCTATGACCATCGGACCATTGCTCAAATCAATGATGGGCCAAAAATAGACAACGTCCGCATTAGCCGTCAGAAACAGGGACTTCGAATCCATCAGCTCTGAAAAGATGAGGACCGAATTATCAGGAATGCCAGCATCGTTGAATCCCTTCCAGATGGCATATGTCGAAACGCCCTGATAAGCGTTCACGTAGGCCTCGACCGCGTGCATCAGGTCGAGGTAGTCATAAACTTTGTCAACAGTTTCCTTGCTCGGCGCGCCGTCCTTGAATTCGAGCGTGCCGAGAGAAGATTCGAGAGAGTCCGGCGTGGCAATGTGCGGCGGAGCGTCCGTCGTCACCTTAATCCCTTTAAGTGTGGTTCCCATAGCTGTTTCCTTTCGGTGGTTGCGATAAAGGAACTTTTTTAACCAGACGCAGTTCTGCGCAATGCGAGGCTATAGACACCGGGGCGACCGCGAAACTGGCAGAACTGACAGCTCGCTCAGAAAATCCTCGTTTCAACGCTTTGAGGGCGGGATTGCCGACAATGTGGGGGATGTAAGAAATCACTTGCGCAAGGGGCCCTGCGCATCCGATATTCGGTTAGGGACCCTCCATTCCTCAGGTAAACATCAAGACGGGCCTCACGACGCCGGACGGGCGCGAAGAAC
>Ga0181532_10002897_pt1 | contig 15793 bp, 15 predicted proteins | sample PEATcosm2014_Bin_33_FD_119768 | JGI IMG/M metagenome (GOLD analysis project Ga0181532, IMG submission 119768) | Peatland microbial communities from MTU Mesocosm Facility, Houghton, MI, USA - PEATcosm2014_Bin11_30_metaG | ecosystem: Environmental > Terrestrial > Soil > Wetlands > Peat | place...
ATTCTTTATGTCAAGGAACCGGCCGACTTCACCGGTTTTCCCACCTTGCTTTTGTTCATCACCCTGTTCCGTCTCTCGCTGAACATTGCTTCCACGCGGCTGATTCTGCTCGATGGCTATGCCGGACACATCATCGAAGCGTTCGGCAATTTCGTGGTGCGGGGCAATTACGTGGTCGGCCTTGTCATATTTTTGATCCTCGTCCTCATTAATTTCATCGTCATTACCAAGGGCGCGGGGCGCATTGCGGAAGTCGCCGCCCGTTTCACTTTGGACGCGATGCCCGGCAAGCAGTTGGCCATCGATGCCGAATTGAATGCCGGAATGATTAATGAAGGCGAGGCGCGCCACCGCCGCCGCAAGATCGAGCAGGAGGCCGATTTTTACGGGGCGATGGACGGCGCCAGTAAATTCGTGCGCGGTGACGCCATCGCGGCCATTCTGATCACGCTGATCAATGTGCTGGGTGGTTTTGCGGTCGGCATCATGCAAAAGGGCATGAGCGTCAGCGAAGCTTTGCAACGATTCACGCTGCTCTCGATCGGGGATGGTTTGGTTTCACAAATTCCCGCGCTGATCACTTCCACCGCCGCCGGCATTCTGGTGACGCGCGCGGCGGCCAAGGAGGAACTGGGCACCGAGCTGACCCGGCAACTGCTGGCCTACCCGCGAGTGCTGACAATCCTCACGGTCATGCTGACGGTGTTTGGCCTGGTGCCGGGGCTGCCGATCATTCCGTTTTTCCTGCTCGCCAGTGTGACCGGATTTTTGGCCTATAACATGAAAGGGGCGGAAAATCTTGTGAGAGCCTCGGCGGTCCACGAAACGGCCGGGGAAACACCGGCGGGTGGCGGAACTTCGGGCAAAGCCCCAGCCGGCGCCACGGGCGATAAACTCGAACCGCTGCTCAACCTCGATGCCCTTCAAATTGAACTGGGTTTTCGACTGGTCAGCCTGGCAGACGCGCGCAAGGGGGGGGACATGTTGGAACGAGTGACGGGTGTGCGCAAGACCTTTGCCCAGGAAATGGGGGTGATCGTGCCGCCGATTCGACTGCGGGACAATCTGCAATTGGAGCCCAACCAATATCGTTTCTTGTTGAAGGGAAATCCCATCGCGCAGGGAGAACTGATGCCGGACCACTGGCTGGCCATGAACGCTTCCAACAGCAAGACCGTGCTCAAAGGGGTGCCGACCGTCGAGCCTGTTTTCAAGCTGCCGGCCACCTGGGTCACGGACGTGGAACGCAAGAATGCCGAGATCAGCGGTTACACGGTGGTGGACGCCTCCTCCGTCCTGGTCACGCATTTGTCCGAAACGGTGAAGCGGAACTGCCACAATATCCTCAGCCGCCAGGACGTCCAAAACCTGCTGGATAATTTGAAGCAAACCCATCCGACAGTGGTCACCGAATTGATTCCGGCTCAACTGAACGTCGGCCAGGTGCAACGCGTCCTGCAAAATCTCCTGGCCGAAGGAATCTCCATTCGCAACTTGGCGGGCATTTTGGAAAAGGTCAGCGATTACGCCAGTGTGACGAAAAATCCCGACGAGCTGTCCGAGCACGCGCGACGGGCTTTGGGTTCGCAAATCGTCAAACCTTATCAGGCGGACAACGGGAGTTTGCAGGCGATCACGCTGGATCCCCGCCTCGAGCAACAAATCGCCCAGGGAGTGAGGCAGTCGCCCACGGAAATCAGCCTGATGATGGAGCCAAAACTGGCCCGTCACGTCGTGGATACGCTCTCGCAGAAGATTCAACAATTACTCACGGCCGGACAGCCGCCCGTCATCATGTGCGCTCCGCAAATCCGGCTGGCCTTTCGGCGCTTCTTTGAGACGACGTTTGCCGATCTGACCGTGCTCTCCTATGCCGAAGTCCCTTCGCGGGTGCAGATTCAAAACGCCGGGATCGTCCCGTCCCTGGAATAATTTTGCCGTCTATTTATGGAACCCACTTCCTTCATGGCCGCGTCAGCAGAGGAGGCCGTTGCGCTGATTCGGGCGAAACTGGGGCCGGAAGCCGTGGTGTTGAATGTGCGGCGGCTCCCGCCCAATGGCCTGGCCCGGCTCTGGCAAAAGCCGATGATTGAAGTTTTGGCCTGCAAGCCGGAAGCGCCCGCTGCCGAAGCCGCCCCCATTTCCGAAGCGCTGGCGGAGTTTCGCCAGGAGTTGGCGGAGATCAAGCAACAGGTGGCGAGCCGGCCCGCGCCTGAAATTCCCGCAGCCTTGTGGGTGGCCGAGGATGCCGGCTTGAACAGCGGCAACTGGCGCGTCGGGGCGGTGCTGCGGAAAAGCGGTCTGCTGCCGCTGCACACGCAGCAGGTGCTTGACCGGTTGCACGCGCAATACGGAGAGAATCCACCTGCGTCCCTTGGCGAGGAAATCAACCGTACAGAAGAGGTTCTGGCTGCGTCCTGGCGCAAGCCTGCTCCCGTGGCGGCAAAGTCCCTCCATGTTTTAGTCGGCCCGGCCGGGTGCGGCAAGACCACGTACCTGTGCAAATGGCTGACCCAAACCGTCCTGATGGAAGGGCGTTTGGCGCGAGTGTGGCGCCTGGATGGCGCAACCGCAAACATGGCGGAGTCGCTGAGTGTGTATTGTGAGATTTTGGGCGCCCCAAATGAACGCGTCTGGCAACTTGGCGGCGGAGCCATCGCGGAAGACATTGGCTTTATTGATCTGCCGGGGGTGGATTGGCGCAAACCGGCTGCCGTTCAAGAGCTGGCCGGTCTGCTCAAACAATTCGGCTCGACGTGCGTTCACCTGGTGTTGAACGGAGCCTACGATATTTCGATTCTGCTGGCCCAATTCCGCGCCTTCGCCGTGTTGCCGATGGAGGACCTTGTCATCACCCACTTGGACGAAGAATCCTGCTGGGGAAAGATTTGGAACCTGGTATTAGGCACAAATTGCTCTATTCGCCACTTTAGCGCCGGGCAAAATATTCCGGGAGACCTCTGTGAAGCATCGGCCAAAATGATTTTTGCCCGACAATTTCCGGCGAAACAGGCTGGCAACATATTTGCTCAGCAGTTCCCGGGCTGACCTTGTTATGAGATTACTAATGTTGATCGGTGGCTTGCTGGGATTCAGCATTGGCCTGCTTTTCAGTTGGGCCGAAGAAAACTCGGGTCCGGCCTGCCTGTGGCATGCGTGCCTGGCGGCCTATCTGACCGCCCTCCTAATGCGCTGGTGGGGTGACGCCTGGCGGAGAAACCTGGTGGAAGCGCTGCGCGAACGCCAGTCCAAGCAGGAGCCAATCCAACCGCGCTCTCTTTCCAAAGCGAGTAAATCATGAGTTCAACCACCCTCGAATTGGCGGCAGCCGCCGCGGCTGAGCTTCCCGCAAAACGGCAGGAACTTTGGCTCCGCTATGCCAAGTGCGGCGCTGGAAGCCCCTCGGAAAACAGCCTGATCGAACAATACCTGCCACTGGTCAAAACGGTGGTGGGACGGCTGGCCATGACTTTGCCCTCGCATGTCAACAGTGACGATCTTTACAGCGCCGGGTTGGTGGGATTGCTCGATGCCGTGCGCCGCTTCGATCGGAAATGCGGGGCCTCCTTTGAACATTATGCGCGGATGCGAATTCGCGGCGCCATCCTTGATGAACTGCGCCGGCTGGATTGGGTGCCGCGTTCGGTGCATGACAAGGCCAAAAAGGTGGCGCGGATCATGCAGGAGCTTGCCCAACGCCACGGCCGCATGCCCTCCGATGCGCAGATGGCCGCGGCATTGCATCTTTCAATGAGCGACTATGAGGATCTGCTGGAAGAAATCCGGCCGGCCTCCTATGTCTGTCTGGACTCGGTGCAGGACGATGGCGTGGAAACGGCCGGCCCCAGCCATGACATCGTTGCGGACGATGGGCAGGCGGATCCCGCAGCAGAGACAGCCACGCGGGAAATGGCCCGCCTGGTCGAAGAACGATTGCAGGAACTGCCGAAGATGCAGCGCGAGGTCCTGGCGCTTTATTATTTGGAAGATTTGCGTCTGCGCGAAATCGCCGAGGTTTTCGGCGTGACGGAGTCGCGCATCTGCCAAATCCACGCCAAGGCCATCCTGGCGCTCAAAGCGCTGCTCAAGCAGCAGGAGCCCGACGTATTTGCTCATCGTTAGACATTCAATCATGATCATTATTCTTGGCGCAATCATTGTCCTGGCTTCGGTTGGCGGCGGCTTCGTCATGGGCGGCGGCCATCCGGTTGCGCTGATCCATATATCCGAATTCATCATCATCGGCGGCGCGGCCCTCGGGTCCATGGTACTGATGTCGCCGCGGAAAGTTCTGTTTGACATGGCCAAACAAATCCTGGGCGCGCTGAAAGGCGCCCCTTACACAAAAGAGGCCTACGACGAACTGTTCAAGGCGCTGTATGAGTTGTTCATGTTGGGCCGGCGCAGCGGGATGGTGGCGCTGGAAGAGCATGTGATGAATCCGGAGAGCAGCCCCATTTTCAGCAAGTACCCCTTGTTCCAAAAAAATCATGACGCGATGCATTTCCTCTGCAATGGATTGCGGCCCATCATTGATGGCAAGATCAAGCCGGATCAACTCAAACTGCTTTTGGAAATTGAGCTGGACGCCATGGAGGAGGAGCACGAGAAGCCGGTTGGAGTGCTGACCAAGTCCGCGGATGCGATGCCCGGGTTCGGCATTGTGGCGGCGGTGCTGGGCATCGTCATCACCATGGCCTCCATTGCCGGGCCCATCGAGGAAATCGGCGTGAAAGTGGCCGCCGCGCTGGTCGGGACGTTCCTGGGGATTTTTCTTTCCTACGGATTTATGAATCCCCTGGCGGTGAACATGGAATTTGTCAACATGGCGGAAATGACCTACGTCCGTTGCATTGCGGCCTCGGTCATCGGCTTCGCCAATGGCATGTCCCCGATCATGGCCGTGGAAGTGGCGCGGCGCGGACTCAGCAGCGAGGTGAAACCGACTTCCGATGATTTGGAAACCATGCTTAAAGCCCTCAACCAGGCGCCTGCCAAATAGAAGCGATGAGCAAAAAAAAGCATCATGGCGGGGCATGGAAAGTGGCATACGCGGACTTCGTCACGGCGATGATGGCGTTGTTCATGGTGCTGTGGCTCACCTCACAGGACCAACGAATCAAGGATGCTGTCCAGCGCGCGTTCAGGAACCCCTTTTCCTCGGTGACCAAAGAATCCACGGGGCTTATCCCGAACAAGGACACCCAGGCGGTGAAAACCACCAGCGGAAATTTTGATTCCGCATCGGCGGTCGAATTGACCATGCTGCGCCGCCTGAACCAGGATTTGTTGAAATCTTTGCAAGGTGACGCGGATGACAAGGCGGAGAATTCGGTGAAGTTGGAATTGACGCCGGATGGGCTGTCAATCAATGTTTTCGACCGCTCCCATAAACCGATCTTCGAGCCGCAATCGACAAAATTCACTCCGTATGGCGATTGGGTTTTCTCGACTCTGGCCTGGGAAATTTCGCGCTACAATAAATTGTCTGTTGAACTGGAAGGCCACACGGAAAGCGGCCAGCCTGCCATGCGCCCGGATTACGGTGACTGGGAGATCTCCGCCGACCGCGCCAATGCCGTCCGCCGCAAGTTGGTGGAGCACGGGGTCACCAGCCGTCAGGTAAGAAAGGTGGCGGGCTACGGCGCCACCGTTCCCATGCCCAATACGGATCTGGGCAACGAGATCAATCGCCGCGTCACAGTTTTGCTAAACGTCAAATCAACCGGTATATAATTGCCACAGTTTCACGCCATGTCTGAATCATTTGCCCCATTGGTGCCCGCCACAGCAGGATCGCAGGAGGCGGCGTTTACTTCCATTCAATTAAAGGGATTGGCGCCCAGGACCGCGCAATCCGCTCCGACCGCGCCCGGGGCTGCCCGCTCCGAGCCTGGAGCGTGTTCCAATCCGGTGGTCACCTTGCGGCGCAACGGCGAGACCGTATCCGGAATTCGCATTCAGTGCGGGTGCGGACAGGTGGTTGATCTGGCCTGCGTTTTTTAAGATGCTCCGACTTCGAATAACAGGGCAGTTTTCTCCCAGGTTTGACGGCAGGTTTTGCCGGTTGCGCGCCCGGCGGGCGCTTAGACCGTTCAAAATGAGGCATTTGCCGTGTGGCACAGGCGTTGCTTGCTAGGCTTTGCATGAATGTCAGCCTCTACCAGGCAGCGGCGGCGCTGAACGCCAACAGCCGATGGCAGGATGTGATTGCGGACAATTTGGCTTCGAGTTCGGTGCCGGGGTTCAGGAAACAGTCACTGACCACGGCTGCGGTCCAAGCCGGGTTGCTGTCCGTCAATTCATCCGCTTCCCCCCAGTTTTTTAGTGTTCCCAAAGCCAGCGTTTCCGTCAGTTTTCAAAGCGGGGAGATGGATTACACTGGCGACGATAAGAATGTTGGGATCGAAGGCAAGGGCTTTTTCCAGGTGCAGCTTGCCAACGGCATCACCGCCGTGACGCGCGACGGAGAATTTCAAGTTAACTCGCACGGCCAACTGGTGACGAAGGAGGGCTACACGGTAATGGGTCAGAACGGCCCGATTCAACTGGACTTTCACAATCGCGATCCACTTTCCATTTCCTCGACGGGCGAGGTGTCCCAAGGCTCCGAGGTGAAGGGTAAATTGAGCTTGACCGATTTTGAGAACCCCGAACTGCTGACGCAGACCAACGGCGTTTATTTTTTGGCCACCAATCCGGCCCTGCGCACCAAACCCGCCACGGGCTCCTTGCGCGATGGATTTGTGGAAGCGGCCAACACCACCGCCTTGGGTGAAATGGCCAATATGATGACCGCGATGCGAGGTTTTGAAGCCAATCAGCACGTCATTCAGATCCAGGACGACCGCCTGGGCAAGGTAATCAACGAACTAGGCAACCCGAGTTCAAGCTAATCTATGTTACGCGCCCTCTATTCAGCCGCAACCGGAATGGAAGCACAGCAGCTCAATCTGGATGTGATTTCCAACAATCTGGCAAACGTCAATACGACGGGGTACAAGAAGAGCAAGATCGAATTTCAGGACTTGCTTTACGAGAACATCCGCATGCCCGGAGCGGAGCAGGGGAACGGCCTGGAGTTGCCAACCGGATTGCAAATCGGCCACGGCACGCGCGCGGTGGCGACCACGCGGGTTTTTACCGAGGGTGAATTGACCCAGACGGGGGAACGGCTGGATGTGGCAATTCAGGGCGACGGATTCTTTCAAGTGACCATGCCGGATGGCACGCTGGCCTACACGCGCGACGGCTCTTTGAAGACGAACGCGCAGGGGGACATCACGACGAGTGATGGTTTGACCGTGCAAAACGGTTTTCAGCCGATCCCCGCGGGCACCACGTCGGTCAACATCTCCGCCAATGGCCAGGTGACCACCACCAGTTCGAGTGGCTCGCAGAATTTTCAAGTGACACTGGTTCGTTTTGCCAATCCGGCGGGATTGCAAAGCATTGGCCGCAATTTGTACCTCGAAACGACCGCCTCCGGCACGCCTGAAACAGGCAACCCCGACTCGAATGGATTCGGCAGCTTGCAGCAAGGCTATGTGGAAATGTCCAACGTCAGCGTGGTTGAGGAAATGGTGAACATGATCGTGGCCCAGCGGGCTTACGAGGTGAATTCAAAAGCCGTCCAAGCCTCCGATGAAATGATGCAGCAAAGCGACAACCTTCGACGATAATGAACTCTTTTAAGAAGGCCCTGTTTTTGCTCTGGATCGGCCTGCCTCAGATGGGCTGGGCCCAGGCGGGCAGCGTGGCCGAGCCGGACTCGTGGAAACTGCTGCCCCAGGCGCAGGTGGATGGTTCGGGCGTCTTCCTGGATCAGATTGTGGTTGCTTCCGGCGCAACCCAGGTCCTCCCCCATGTCCGTTTGGCCCGCGCTCCTCACTCGGGCCAGACGATTTCTTTCTCCCGGAGCGAGGTGGCCGGGATGGCGCAGACCTGCCAGGGAGGGCTGCTGGTGACGAATTGGAGCGGCGCCATGGAAGTCCGCATCTCGCGCCGCGTCCACGCCTTGGAGGATTCCGAGCTGCTCGAACTCCTGACGGCCACGTTGCAAAAGGAATATGTCAAAAGCCAGGGCGAACTGGAGCTGCACTTGACGCGTTCCGGGCCGAAGCTGCAGGTTCCGGATGAGCCCCTGACTTTGAAGGTGGCCGAGTTGCCCGCGATGGGTGTCAGCCCGACTCTTGTGGTCACTTTTGAACTGTGGGCGGGCAAGGAACGCCTTGGCAACTGGCAGGTGCATGTCCAGGCAGCGGTTTGGCGCGACATTCCAGTGGCCCATTCGACCCTGCCGCGCGGCCAGTCGTTAAAGGACGCCGATGTGACGATGGAACGCTCCGATGTGCTGATTCAGCGCGATGCCTTTTTGAATTTTCCAACGACCGACGATTCCCTCGAACTGACCGAGAGCATTCCCGCGGGCCGGCCGGTTCTGAATCGATTGGTCCGCGTCCGTCCGCTCGTCCTGCGCGGCCAAACGGTGGAAGCCGTTTTTCAGGATGGCAGTTTGGGCATATCGCTTCTTGTGGAGACCCTGGAGGATGGCGCGCTCGGCCAGACCGTGCGGGTGCGCAATCCGAAAACCAAACATGAATTACATGGAAAGGTGGAAAATGAAAAAACGATTCGCATCAATTTATAGCCCAACGATTCTGGGCCTCGCCTTGATGACGGCGCCCCTCTGCAATCTGTCGGCGGATTCCTTATGGAATCAGGGCCTTTCCCGCAACATTTGCGCCGATAAAAAGGCGCAGGCTGTCGGCGATATTCTCACCATTCTGATCCAGGAAAACAACGGCGCGACCCGCCAGAACAATACCACGACTTCCAAGAAAGCGTCCCTCAACGCCGCCATTGCCAGCATCCTCTATAGTCCGACGGCAACCGGTTTGCTGAGCAAGAAAGGCACCCTTCCCGTCATCAATTATAATTCGGATTCTGAGTTCAACGGCGGGGGTTCGATCAACAATGCCGAAACCATCACTGCGCAAGTGTCGGTGAAGGTTGTGGATGTGCTGCCCAACGGCAACATGGTCGTTGAAGGCCAGTTGCACACGGCGTTCTCCGGCGAAAAACAGGATGCCATCGTGCGTGGAACAGTGCGTCCGGACGACGTGATGGCCAATAATACTCTCTACAGCTACAACATTGCGGATGCCACCATTCAATTTATGTCCAGGGGCACCATCACCGACGCCCAACGAAAGGGCTGGTTTACGCGCGTATGGGATAAGGTAAGTCCGTTCTAAGAAAATACAATGCGTCGCCCTCTCCATTTATTGGTTGCGACCTGCCTGCTGGCGTTTGCTTGTGCCGCCATGGGCGGGGGTGTCCGTGTTAAAGACATTGCCATCTTTTCTGGAGTGCGGGACAACCAGTTGGCTGGCTACGGCTTGGTGGCGGGTCTGGCGGGGGATGGCGATAAGAATCCCGTCCAAACCCTGCAAACAATTGCCAATATTCTGCAGCGGTTCGGGTTGACCGTTCCGTCCGCGACTTTGACGGCCAAAAATGTGGCAATTGTGCTGGTCACGGCGGATATTCCCGCTTTCAAGAAGACGGGCATGCGGCTGGATGTGAATGTGGCGTCGATGGGGGATGCCAAGAGCCTGCAAGGGGGCGTCCTGCTGCAAACTCCGTTGCTCGGTGCCGATGGCAAGGTCTATGCCGTTGCGCAAGGCGCGCTGGTCCTCGGAGCAGTATCGTCGGGGACGGAAGGCGGAGGCGGGGCCTCAGTGCAAAAGAACCATCCGACGGTGGGCCTGATTGCTGACGGGGCATTGGTGGAGAGGGAAATTCCGGCGCAGATTATCAGCGATCACCATTTGGAATTGATTTTGCGCGAGGCGGATTTCACCACTGCGGCCCGGCTGGCCGTGGCGCTCAACAACAAATTTACCAACAGCTCGCTGGCCCTCGATTCCACCACGGTGCGGGTGCGGGTGCCGGATGAGTTTGAAAGCGATCCGGTGAATTTTATTTCATTGCTGGAGGCAGTGGAGGTGGACGCGGATATTCCGGCGCGCATCGTCATCAACGAACGCACCGGGACGATTGTGACGACTTCGCACATCCGCATCTCCAGTTGCGCGGTGTCCCACGGCAACCTGACCATCAGCATCACTTCCACGCTCAATGTTTCGCAACCCAATCCATTCAGCCAGACCGGCCAGACGACAGTCACGCCACAGACTGACACCAAGGTGAAGGAAGAAAGGGCGGCGATGGTCGCGCTGCCCGAATTGCCCACCGTTGAAAAAGTGGCTGCCGCGTTGAATTCCCTGGGAGTAACGCCGCGCGACATGATGTCCATATTCCAGGCCATGAAGGAGGCCGGCGCGTTGCAGGCCGAACTGATTATCCGCTGATTTATGGACATTCCCGCCCTGCAATCACACGTCAAAGCCTCGGTGGTGCCGTTTAACCAACTGGCCGCGAACCCGAATGTATCGCAGCAGGACAAAGTCAAGGAAGCTTGCCGGCAGTTCGAGGCGGTTTTGTTGCGTCAAATTCTGGGCGAGGCGCGCAAGACAGTCATCACGTCGTCGGTGAAGAAGGACTCAAACGAAACGGAAATTTACAATGACATGATCAACAACCAGATGGCCGACAGCATCAGCCGTTCCGGGGCGTTCGGACTGGCCAAAAGTTTGGAGAACCAATTGGTCCGCCAGGTTTTGCCAAAAGCCGCGGACCAGAGCCGGCCCGGATCTGTCGCCATGCCGGCGGTGAAATCAACCGATCATTAATTCATGACCGAGAACATCGCGAGTTTAGTCAGCGCCTTGCGCCAGGAATTGGAACAGTACCGCGAAATGCTCGCTTTGCTGGAGCGCCAGCAGCAACAGATCGGGGCGCGGTGCGCCGATGAAGTGTATCAATCCATCGGCCCGGTCCATCGGCAGGGTCTTGCGATGCAGCAGGCCCGGGCCCACCGGGAAGAATGCCGCGCTCAACTGGCACAAACGCTGCACCGGACCAGGGAGTCATCATTTGCGGAGCTTATTTCGCTGCTGCCTGAGAATTGCCGGCCTTTGCTCTGCGCGCTGGTGCGGGAAAACAACGAGTTGCTGGCGCGCGTGCGGCAACGGGCGCGGCAAAACCATCTGCGCCTGAGCCGTTCGATAGAGTTAATGCAAGGTTTGATCAACTCACTTTTTCCGGCGCGCATATCGCGCCTCTACAACGACCGGGGGACCATGAAGTTGCGCCGCCTCAACCCGCGTTCGTTTTATGAGGCAACCTGCTAACTCCATCGGTTTATGCTTTCACTATTTGGCGTATTGAACATGGGCGGGCAGTCGCTCTCTGTGCAACAGGAGGCGACGGCGATCGCAGGCCAGAATATGGCCAACGTCAACAATCCAGCCTATGCCGATGAGCACTTGATGGTGCAGGCGGCAACGCCGTTGGAAACTCCCACCGGAGAGGAGGGGACCGGCGTGGAGGCCGTCTCGATCACCTCCATGCGGGACGCGCTGTTGGATGCGCAAATTGCAGCGGAGGGCAGTGTCGCCGGTTCACTCACCGCCCAGCAAAGCGCGTTGCAGCAGGCGGAGGCGTATTTGAATGAAGAGCTTGGCAACAGCTCCAGCAGTGCCGCCTCCAGTTCGAACGGGTTGACGGCGGACTTGTCCAGTCTGTTCAGTTCGTTGCAAACCCTATCCACCAATCCCAGCAATATCTCGGACCGACAGGCCGTGATCCAAAGCGCGCAGCAGCTGACGGAGCAATTCAACCAAGTGTCATCAGGCCTGGCTACTGTGAGCTCCGAGATGAATACTTCCATTCAAAGCGGCGTAGCCGCAAGCAACCAGGACCTGAGTCAAATTGCATCGTTGAACCAGCAAATCATGGAGGCCCAGGACAATGGCGGAACGGCTGATCAACTGGTTGATGAGCGCGAGAAGACGATTGAAGACCTGGCTGGATATGTGAATCTGACGACCTCCGCGCAGTCGGACGGCGCGATCAGTGTGAGCATCGGCGGCGTGGCCATGGTGTCGGGCGACACCACGCCGGATAGTTTGGCGACCTACACCAATGCCGACGGACAGCTATTGGTCCAGGCGCAAAACGCCGGCACGCCGCTGACTCTTTCCGGTGGCAGCATCGAGGGCAGCATCACCGCCAGGGACGGCGCGGTGGCGACCTTGCAAAGTTCGCTCAACACCCTCGCCTCGCAACTCATCTCGTCGTTCAATCATGTGTATTCCGGCGGATTTGATTTGAACGGCCACAACTTGCAGAGTGTTTTTTTCACAGGCTCTGACGCGGGCAGCATCGGCGTGAACAGCACGGTGGCGAATGATCCTTCGACCTTCCAAGCCAGCGGCGCGGCAGGGGATGTCGGCGACAACACGGTGGTGCTGGCGCTGGCGAATTTGGCCAATCAGTCCATGGCCGGCTTGAACAACCAGACTTTGGGCCAGAGTTACGCGGGAACGGTCGGGAATTTCGGATCGTCTTTACAATCGGTCAACGAGCAGCTTGCCAACAGCACGTCCGTGGCGCAAATGCTCTCAACCCAGCGGGATTCGGCAAGCGGAGTGGATACGGACACAGAAATGACCAATCTGCTGCAGTTTCAAAAAGCTTATGAGGCTTCGGCCGAATTGATCACGACGGTGAACGAAATGTTGGCAACGTTAATCAGCATGAAAACAGAGTAAACACCTTAACATACCTGATATATGCGCATATCCGACTCAACTTTTACGGACAATTTTCTCAGCCAAATCCAGCAACTGGAGCAGCAGCAGAACACGCTGCAAGAGCAGTCCAGTTCGGGTCTGAAAGTGACCTTGCCGGAGGACAACCCCGCGGTCATGGCCCAGGTGTTGAATCTCCAAACCGACTCGGCCGCGAACGCCGCGTACCAAAGCAACATTACGCAGCTTCAAGGCGCGGCCATGGCCTCTGGCGCCGCGATGACCAGCCTGCAGACGATCATCAGCCAGGTCAATGAGATCGCCACCACGGCTTCCAATGGGACGAACTCCTCCTCGCAGCTTTCAGATTATGCGACCCAGGTGGCATCCCTGATCCAAGAGGCTGTGCAACTGGGCAACACGCAAGACGCCGACGGGAATTATATTTTCGGCGGCACGGCCATTGACACCAAACCATTCGTTGTCACCACCCTCAATGGTAACATCACGGCGGTCAATTACGTGGGAAACCCCGATGTGGCCGAGAGTGATATCGCGTCAAACACGACGGTCTCGGCGCAAGTTCCCGGCGCGAATATCAGCGGCTCTGGCGCGGAGGGTCTTTTTACGGACAGCCGCACAGGCGCGGACTTGTTCAATCACATGATTGCACTGCAACAGGATCTTGCTTCGGGCAACACCAGCGCGATCGCCTCCACGGATGCGCCGGCACTGAACAAAGACGAGGACAACATCATCAACCAGATCAGCGCCAATGGCGTGATGCAGTCCGCCCTGACCGCCGCAAGCAACATCGCCACGGCGCGAAACACCCATGCGACCACGCAAATTTCGGGTGACACCAGCGCCGACCTGGCGCAGACGATTACGGAGCTGAGCCAGACCCAAACCGCATACGAGGCTGCCTTGGAAAGCGGAACGAAGGTGCTGCAAATTTCGCTGGTGAACTTTTTGGCGTAAGCGCCCGTCGCCGCCCTGTTCCGAACAGCAAGATGAAGCCATTTTCAAAAAACGCTCCAAGAGCGCAACTTCCCGCCAACGAACTGCACCACAATGTGGGCAAGGATCTCATCGAGTGGCATGATCGCGCCCGCCGTGCTGTTGAATTGGTTTCTTCCCTTCCCGCCCGCACCGCCGCCCCCATTGTAGCCGACCTGGGCTGCGGGCGTCAGACCTTGAGGGGCTTGTTGCCGAAAACATGGATTTACCGCCCGTACGATTATTGCAAGCGAACCCCAGATACCATTCTTTGCGACTTCAACAATGACCCTCTTTGCGGAGACTTCGACATTGCATTTTGCCTTGGGGTTATAGAGTACCTCGATAAACCCACTGCCTTCCTGGCGCAAACGGCCCAACGCTCATCCTATGTTGTCTTATCTTACAACGGGCCGACAACGTCTGAGAGACGCCAGCGCCAGGGGTGGAAGAACTGCCTCAGTTTTTCAGAGATAGAAGGAGTATGGGTGAACAGCGGCGGCCGAATCGTGAGCATGATCGAGATGCCTGAGAATGAGCGAATATACCTGTTCGAGCGCAAAGCGCATTCTGCCTCCCCTCACTTTCATAAACCGGCAGACACCGGCGCCAACGCTCCGTTGGGTTCGTCGTGCCGGCCCAAAGTGCTCCTGCTGGCGGATCGTCCGGGGTGGGCTTACGACGCCGCGGCGCAGGCGATCTCCAAGGATTTGAGCGGTGAATTCGAGTTCCGCATTGAATATGTCTGGCAGAAGCCCGACCTTGGCGCGTGGCCGTTCGACCTGATCCACGTTTTCTTCTGGGGGGAAACGTATCATCAGCGGTTCGTGACTGATCCAAGGCGTGTGATCAAGGAAATCAGCAGCCATCGTTGGGCCAATGAGGATCAATACGGGCGGCTGACTCCAAAGCAAATGGAGGCAAAATACTTGACCGACGCCGGGACACTCACCGCGACTTCGCTGCGGCTTCAAAGGATTTTCTCCCCTTTGCGCAAAGTGTGGCTAGCTCAAAATGGATTCGATCCGGCCCAGTTTATGATGAAGAAGCGATCCGGAGGACGGCTGCGCATCGGGTGGGCGGGCAACGCCAAGGATCCCTGCAAGGGATTGGAGGACATTTTGCGCCCGGCCACCGCGCCGGATTTTGAATTACGTTTGGCGGAAGGCGGTCTTAACTCCGTCGAGATGGTTGATTTCTATAATTCCATCGACGTTCTCTGCGTCGCCTCCACCGCCGAAGGGGAGCCTTTGACGCTGATCGAGGCGATGGCATGCGGCTGTTTCCCAGTGACTGTGGATGTGGGGATTGTGCCGGAGTTGGTCAGGCACGGCAGCAATGGCCTGATAGTGAACCGGACTCCGGCCGCCTTTCGGGCCGCGTTCCAGTGGTGCGCCGCCAACGTCGAGCGTGTGCGCGAGGCGGGTCGGCAGAATGCGGAAACCATGTTGCGCACGCGGGCTTGGAGCCAGCTTGCCCAGCAGTGGCGGGAAGTATTCCGACACGCCCATCAGGCACTGACCGTTACAAACGCATCGTCGAACAGGACCACTCAACTGACTCCCGCTCCTTCCACGTTTCCGAATCGTCCCAAGTCCCTGGCTCTGTTCAGCGCGGCTGTGAACGGTGACAACTCAGGCGACGCGCTGATTGAGGATGCCATACGGCGGCTGCTCCCGGAGCACCCGGCCACAACTTTTCCCCTGCTGCAACCGCTGACCGATGAGCAGATTGAACAGGTAAACGAGTGCGACGTGGCCATCATTTGCGGGACCAATCTTTACCAAAGCAGTTTCTGTTGCGCGCTGACGCCGGAGGTTATCGCCCGGATTCGCATACCCATTGTTCCGCTCGGGGTTGGTACCAGCGCTCTGATCGGGCGTTTGCCGGAAATGAATGCAGAGGGCGCAAGAGCGGTGCGCATGATTCATGAACGCTGCACAGTGGGGAGCGTGCGTGACCCGGCCTCCCTGCGGTTTGTGCGGGGCCTGGGCATTCGGAATGTCGAGCTGACCGGATGCCCGGTGTTGTTCCACGCGAAAAAAGAACCGTACTTTGGAGAGGGCGACTGCTCCCGTCTCGTCCTCTCCGTGCGCGCGCGCTTGCTGTACGTGGAGAACCGATGGGGTGCAAAA
>Ga0181532_10002899_pt1 | contig 15788 bp, 19 predicted proteins | sample PEATcosm2014_Bin_33_FD_119768 | JGI IMG/M metagenome (GOLD analysis project Ga0181532, IMG submission 119768) | Peatland microbial communities from MTU Mesocosm Facility, Houghton, MI, USA - PEATcosm2014_Bin11_30_metaG | ecosystem: Environmental > Terrestrial > Soil > Wetlands > Peat | place...
ATTGCGGCAGATGATGGCCACATCGTCGCGCCCGGCGCGCCCGGCGAAGGCCAGCGCCGCACGGCGAGCATCCTCGTACGCGGCTGTGGCGAACTGGGACTTGTAGCCGGCGCCACGGTGGATGCTCGAGTACCAGGGGACGAACTCGTCGACCCGGCGATGGACCGAAGGCAGGCAGGCAGTGGAGGCGGCGGCGTCGAGGGAAAGGTAGGGCCGCTGACTCCCTCCCACGCAGGGTACGAGTGCGCCGTCACCAACCAACGCAACGGGCGGCCCAGTCACGAGGTGTGCTCTCCGGTATCCCTCACGGGTGCGCTCCGGTGGACCAGCTCGCGAACACCATGGAGCGCGAAACGGTGCATCAGCATCGGAACAGCATGACAGGTCGCGTCGTCGCCACGGGGTTCGCTTCGGTGTGGGTGAGGCACAGGACCTCGGCGCCGCCGCCTTCGCCGATTACCGGGGACCTGGTGGTGGCAGCTTGCGAGCCCGCGCCGGGTATCGCCGAGCGGAGGGCACTCGAAAAGGGTCTCTCCCCGCAAAGGGCCGTTCGGCCCTACCGGTCCGCCGGGGCCCGAGCCATGCTGGTGCCATCAGCCCGGTGGCGTCGGATCGGTGAGCGGTGCCGGAGGAGGAATTCACACATGAACGTCCCCGGTGAGCACAGCCTTGACTCGGAACAGCGGAATGAGCCGACCGGCCCGGAGGCGCTGGGCAGCCCGGCCGGCGACGTGGACACGATGCGCGTTGCCGCAAGCGGGCAGCACATGGAGGCCGGAGTGGGGTCGCACACGGCCCCGACCCCCCTGAGGGACCTGCTCGCCGTTTACGACCGGGAAGTCGAGGATGCGCTGCATGGGGCACTCGAGTCGACCACGGGCCTCGACCGGGTCAGGGTCCTACACAACACTCTGCGCCGGTCGATCTCCGTGCATGACGCGGTGCTCGTGTCGGCCCTGTGCCCGCACCTTGAGGACCTTCCCGGTGGATCAGCGGTCGCTGAGCGGCTGCGCCAGGGCTGCGAGGAGCGCGCCGAGCTGTTGGGCCGCTTCGAGGCGGTCAGCCACAATGTTGCGGCGCGCAACGTGTATCCAGTCTCCGGCGAAGAGATCGAGCGGATCCTCGAGGGCCTGGAGCGCAGTTTCGCCGAACACGTCCGCGACGAGACCATAGAAGTCGGAGGGGTATTGGACGCGGCAGCTGGGAGTTCCAACCCCGACGTTGTCGCGGCAAAGATGGCCATCGAGGCCGAGCATGCTCCGACTCGGACCCACGTGGCGACGGTGAAGCATCCGAGATCGGCGGTACTGAAGACGATCTACCGCTATGGAGACAGGTTCCATGATTGGAGCGATAGCCATTGGGGATGGTCAGATCCTCAAGGCACACGTAAGTCGCCACGAGCTCAGCAGGTGGATCTACTGAAGAGCCAACCGACCGGATCGCCGCCCTCGATACGAGACCTCCTCACGGGTTACGACGCTACGGTGGAGGAACTGATCGTCGAGTTGCGTTCTACCCGGACCGGTTTGGAACAGGCGGAGGCGGCTTACCGGCTCAACGCCGCGATTGCCGTCCATGACTCCGTACTTGGTGGTGTCCTGTGCCCTCTCTTGGAGGCCGTGCCCGGTGGCGAACCGTTGGCCGTCCGGCTGCGTGAGGGGTGTCACCATCGGGCCAAGCTGCAGCAAGCGTGGGACGCGCTGACCAAAGGAGTCAAGGCGGACGATCTTTCTCGGCTGGCCTCCCCCGAGGCGGAGGCGATCATCGAGCCATTGATCGAGAGTTTCCGCTCTCACGAAAGGGAAGAAAGTCTCGATGTCATTTCGCTGCTGGAGCATCTGCCGGATAGTTCCTACCGGACCAAGACGTCACCATTCAATGACGTCATGTGGCCCTGGTACAGCGAGGGCCCGAGCGTGTTGGCCCTTCACATGGCGCTGTGGGCCCAGTCCGGCCCGACTCATGTCCACCCATTGATGGTGAGACACCCCACCAGCCGTGCGCTGAGGACCTACTACCACTACGTAGATGACTTCCGAGACCATTGGGGCGACAGTACGATTGGCAGGTGGCTCTTCCCAGTACTCCCGTCACAACAGTTCGCAGGTAAGCCGCGACAAGGAGATCCAAGGGGCGCGGCGCCCCGAGCGACGGGCCTTTCCGAGCACCGCGATGTGGAACGTCCTGCGGAAGAAGTCCCGTGAACTGACGGATAGTCCCGTTCGGCGGAAGCACTGTCTGCACGCCTCATTGGCGCCGGCCCTCCGATCATCTTGGCGCACCGGTAAGTGAGACTGGCCACATGAGCGACCGGGCGGCCGGGTTCGATCCGCATCACCATGGTGAGTCGGCCAATCGGTGTCAGCCAAGCTAAAGGGCATCACAATGTCGACCGGGCCCCCTGAACTGGAGTTCGCGGCGGCTTCAGGCATCATCCGATGTGGCCTTCTCCCTCCTCTATATCGGCTTGCGTCGCATCCTCGGCCTTGCGATGTCGTGGCGTCGAAGCGCTTCCGGCAAGGACGTCGTGCTCCGCCACCACGTCCGTATTCTCGAACGTCAGCTTCACCCGCATGTCCAGTATCGGTCAGCGGATCGAACGATTCTCGCTTCTCTCAGCCGCTTGCTCCCTCGAACTCGGTGGCGGTCCTGGTCACCCACGACACGCTGCTGCGTTGGCATCGGGAAGCGGCCAAGCGCGAATGGCGACGGTGGGAGCATGTAGAGCGGCCCTGGTCGACCACCGATGAGCAACGAACTGGCGGCCTCATCGTCCGGCTGGGTCGGGAGAACCGACGCTGGAGATGCGTGCGCATCCAGGGCGAGCTGCGAAGGGTTGGGATCCGCGTCTCGTCCAGATCAATCCGGCGAGTCCTCCGACAGCGCGGGCTCGGGCCTGTGCCACGGAGCGGGCCGACGTGGTCGGAGTTCTTGCGTTCCCGGGCCCATTGCGGGCTGGCCACGGACTTCTTCACCGTGGACACTGTGAGGCTGAAACTCCTTTACATGTTATTTGTGATCGAGTTGTCGACACGGGAAGTGCACATCCTGGGAGTCACTGACCATCCGACCGCTGCCTTCGTCACCCAGGTGGACCGCAATCTGGTCGGTGATCTCGCGGACCGGGTTCGGTCCATCAAGTTCCTCATCCGGGATCGGGACACCAAGTTCACGGCTGGCTTCGACGACGTGTTCCGCTCCGAAGGGATTCGGGTGATCAAGACATCGGTCCGATCACCCCGGGGCCAATGCCTACGCGGAGCGTTGGGTGAAGACGGTCCGGACTGAATGCCTGGATTGGACCCTCATCCTCGACCATCGCCATCTAGAGCGAGTTCATCGGGAGTTCGTCGGCGATTACAACGGCCAGCGCCCTCATCGAGGCATCGATCTCAAGGTGCCTACCGGTGTGGTCCCCCCCACTCTCCCGCTGCTCCAACACATCGATCGCCACGACGTGCTTGGTGGTCTCATCCACGGGTACTTGCCGGTGGCCGCGTAACCAAGCCATCTCCGGACCCCCGGCGCTCACGTCGAAGGCAATGTCTTGCAATCGACCACATCGGACCCGACGATCCGCAAAGGTCCGCTCCCGCCAGCCCAAGGGTCGAAACAATCACTGGCTTCGGCAACCACGTTCACAGCCGCTGTAGCGATCCGACCATCGCGACGTCCGAAGAGCGGAGAACTGCTTCAAAGTCCAGATCCAGCGATGCGAATGACTTCTTGGTGCCCTTCGCCTTGGAGAACTGCGATCAGGACCGAACCTAACGCCTCAGGGTCGCGCCCGGACCGTCTTGCCTGATCCCGCGACGAACGAGTGGACCGCCACCCATCGTACCGTCCGGCTCACGGCAAATCACCAGATAACTCGTGGTGCCGCGCGGAACCAAGGTCGTGCAACTCCGAAGTGAGTCGGCGTCCCATGAGTGACGCCACGGCCGCCTCGGGCGACCGCTCCCCCGCCAGCATGGCGCCCACCTGCTCAACGACAGGCATCTCGACGCCTGCTTCGCCGGCCAGGGCAAGTACGGCCGGTGTGGAATCCACTCCCTCGGGGACCATGTTCGTTTCGGCCAGTATGTCGCCAAGGTTCCGGGACTGCCCTAGCGCCACCCCGACTCGGTGATTGCGGCTCTCTGGGCTACTGCAAGTCGCGATCAGGTCGCCGTTGCCGGCAAGGCCCAGGAAGGTCAGAGGATCCCCGCCCAGAGCGACGCCCAGCCGGGCCAATTCAGCCAGGCCACGGGTGATGAGAGCGGCACGAGTGTTCCAACCGTAACCAAGGCCATCTGCGACGCCAGAGGCGATGGCGATGACGTTCTTGACCGCGCCGCCGATCTCACATCCGAGGACGTCGTCGCTCGTATAGACGCGAAAGTGAGCGCTGTTCAGTAGAGACTGCAGCCAACGGGCGATGTCAGGGTCGGGAATGGCCACCACGGTGGCCGACGGCTGTCCCGCCATGACTTCACGGGCCAGATTGGGACCGGCGAGGACGCCGATACGACCGCGATGGCGAGGTCCGAACGCCTCAGCGAGGATCTCAGTCGGGCGGCGGAGCGTGCCGAGTTCGATCCCCTTGGTCAGGCTCAGCGTCACGACGTCGGGACCGACCAGCAGGGCGAGTTGTTCAGCCACACCCCGCATGTGCTGGGCCGGCACAGCCATCACCAGCAACTGGCGATCCTCTACTGCCTCGTGCTGGTCTGTCGTCGCTCTCAGTGACCTCGTCAGCGTGAAGTCGGCAAGATACGTCGGGTTCTCGTGACGGACCGAGATTTCCTCGGCGACTTCGGGCTCGAGGGCCCACACCATGGTGTCAAACCGCTCGGCCAACATCGACGCCACCGTGGTTCCCCATGATCCGGCACCGATCACTGCGATCCGCACGTTCGTCCCCCTGTCGGGACGGCTGTTGGTTCCAGTCTGTGTCCGAGCCTCGCCCCCGGCCGGCTCCGGGTCGGGGCCAAGCCGTTCATGATTGCGGTTCCCCCCCATGCATCTCCTCCACTTGATCTAGGTACTTGTCGATCACGACTTTCCACTTGACCTTGAGCTTCTGGGCCATCTCCACGCAAGCGATGGTGAACTCATCATCGAGGAACTGGCGTGCACGCACATGTTCGATCCGGAACAGCTTGGCACTCAAAGTGGCTCAACTCGCCCCGGTTGGATTCGATATCGTCTCGAACGCCTCGAGGGCACGAGCGTTGACGAGAGCATCAATGAGATACCACTGGGCTTCAGGTTTCACGGTTCCACCGTATTCCTTTGAGTAACGCGCAGGCATAGACCTGCGGACGCAGTCCCGTAGGGTCCTCCGCTTCTCTGCTCTGATTGAGGGCGTCGATGAATCTCGTCTGGTGCTCCTGGTGTTGACCCGACCACACGCGCACCCTGCCAGCGACGGCGGCGGTCACCGGGAACCGGTCTCAATCGGCACAGTGATGCGCCTCACCGCGATCACCGGACGGCATTGTTGGCTCTTGGTGCACCGAAATCGAGGGACTTTCCGGCCTCCGAACAGGTCCTTTACAGTGAGGACGACACGGTCGACACGAACTTGTTGGCTTCTCAAAATTGAGCCTTCACAGACGACAAGTCTCTGAGGACCTGGGATTTTGGCGCGCTCGGCAGGATTCGAACCTGGAACCTTCTGATCCGTAGTTCTAAATGACCTCTTATCCGTCATATACCATGAGTACCCGGCAGGTTCATTTAAGTTCCATGAGCTGGACCTGTTCTCATTCCAAATCGACCAGAACTTACCACCAATGACCGTCACTTTCCACGGTCTGTGGCCGTTTGGTTCTCACGACGGTTCTCACGGCGGTGGCTGCTGCCCACCTCCACCCGGGCGAAATGCCGCATAGCGCACCACACCGGCAGAAGACCCGGGGCGGCGGCGTAGCCCAGCAACTCCTACGATGCGAGTTGATACCTATCCCTGACGCCACCCGGCACAGGCTCGAAGCCAGTCTCAGGCAACGTCGTCGGGAACGCTGGCCGGAGCTCGCCTCGACCTCGGTGCGTACACGCGGGATCTACGCCTACATCGCAGGGGCCACCGCCGACCGAGAGTCCCTTCCCCTTTGTCGGCTGCGCTACCTCGACACCGCGTCATGGTGGGGGTTCTCCATCTACTTGGCGAGCAAAGAAGGATACGAGCCCCCGGTGCTGCCTCGCGGGACGCCCACTGGAACACCCGAAGAGGTGCTCGACCGTGCGTGCGGCCTCTACCTCGGCGATCCAACCGCCTGGCTAGGGTAGGTTGCGCCCGAGAATCCTGACTGGTAACTCGGATTGGCGCACCGTCAGCGGCACATCACCCCAGCGATGTGCAGGACACCCGCCGACACAGGGACGCACGCAGATCGCCGAATATGGCGAAGTCCCTAGGCCTTCGCCGGTCGAGCTTGCGGATCGTTCTGGCGCGACACGGACCCGGCGTGCCCGGACAACCGTGGCGCATTGCTCGGGGCCGGGCCACGGTCACCGATCAATTCCAGCGAGTGATTCGGCCGGTTGGGCGCTCTGGGGCGTGAGGTGGACTTTTGTGCACTGATCAAGAATCCGTGGGCAGTTGCCGATGTTCACGAGAGTCATGGCAATCACCGACCAGCCTCCGCGCGGTAGCGAAAGCGCTCACCCCGAAGGGGGGTCGAGCTCCGGATCGGTATTCGACGGGCAGAGGCGCGGCCAGACCACAGACGTCGGTTGGCATCCAGGGGTGCGTTTCATCTTGGTTTCGGTCGTTGTGCTCCCGATCCTCGCTACCGGTGTCTTCACCGAATCCGGAGTGGTTTCGGGCTGGTCGTTTCGCCAACATGCGCAGGTGGTGGCCAACGACGCCATTCAATTGCAAACCGTCGCGTCCGCCAGGGCGCAAATGAACCCATTGTCGGTACCGCTCACGGCGGTGTCCTACGCCGCCCAGCTCGGCATCAGTGAACCCGCCCTCGACACCCTCCTCAAGCCGGCGGTCCCCTTTGGCGTTCAGCTGGCGCAGGAAACGGAGCGGATCGCCGGATTTCCTACATTCTCATCGACACCGACCCTCAGGGCGGACGTGGCGCAGCTGCAGGCCCTGATCCCGAAGGTGATGGCCAACACCGTCTCTTTCACCGCCGCCCATGCCTTCATGATCAAGATGTCGGCCGACATCGACGACATCTGGTACCGGGACTACAACCGCCTGCTGGCCGACATCTCGACCTGGCAGGCGCCGGGATCCTTCGCGGTACACGCCGCGGCGCTCCGCCAGGCCTACCAAGCTTTCGTCACCGGTGGCCACGAGGTCGAAGGGGCCATCTATGTGCTCGAAGGGATCGGCCCAGCCGGTGCCAAGCAGGAACTGATCCAGTCCGCCGGTGAGTTCGACACCGCCACCTCGGAGTTTGCCGGTCACTTGAGCCCCTTAGCGCAAGCGGCCTGGAGCCGCCTCCAGCACAACCCCGCGGACGAGCACTTCGCGGGGACGATTCAGCAAGGGCTGACCGTCGCCCTCGACGGCTTGCCGCCGCCGTTTTTCGGCAACCTGGCCTTCGCAGGCAGCTCCATGGCCCCGGGGCTTCATTATCTGGCCGACCTCAATACGCTGGTGACCGCAGCGTCGCAAGACCTTCACAACACGGCGCTGGCACTGGCATCGAGCGCCACGCACCGGCTCATAGGCGAGATCGTCTTCCTGGCCGTACTGATCTCCGTCAGTGTCGGCGGGGTCATCATCGCAGGTCGTGTGCTCACCCGTCCTCTCAAGCGACTGGCCACCACCGCATTGCAGGTTCACAACGGTGATTTCGAGGTGTCGCCGCTGCCCGAGACCGGCCCCAGGGAGGTGGTGACCACGACGGCGGCATTCAACGATATGAGCTCCACCTTGAAGGCGGTGGAAACAACGGCCGTCGCCCTCGCCCACGAAGACCTCTCACACCTCGAGCATCTCAGCCCACTGCCCGGTCGGACGGGCCGCGCCCTGCAAGCCTCGGTCGACGCACTCTCTCTGCGGATTCGCGAACGCGAGCTGCAACGTCAGCTGTTGCACGAAGCAGCCACTCACGACCAGCTGACTGGGCTGTTGAATCGCGCCGCGGTGCTCGACCATCTCGCCAACGACGTGAGTCGGCGCAGGGAGGCGGGCGAAACGGTGGCGGTGCTGTTCATCGACATCGACGGCCTGAAGCCGCTCAACGACACCTATGGGCACGGGGTAGGCGACACGGCCATTTTGAACACCGGCCTGGCGCTGGTGGAAGCCACCGGCGAGTGCGACGTGGTCGGCCGTCTTGGAGGCGACGAATTCCTCGTCGTGCTGTGTCCCGAACACAGCTGCGATGGGGACGCAGCGGCAGAGAATATTCGCCACAGCGTGTCCCGACAATCGATTCGCGTGGGTGACAGTGTCGTTCCTCTCGAGGCGAGCGTGGGTGTTGCCCTGACGCAGTGCGATTCGGGGACCGACCCGATGAAGTTGGTACGCCAGGCCGACGAGGCCATGTACGAAGCGAAGAGGGCGGCTCGCGCCGTTCGCGATCGGGCGGCCGCCTCCTTTGGCTAAGAGCACAGAACCTCGGAATCGCAGCTCGTGGGGGCACGTCGCGTTTCCGGCTGAGTAGGCCCCCGCTGGAGGCGCAACGTCTCAACGCCTCCGGCGGGGGCCCAACCAGCCGGTGACGGTCACTGTCGACGCCGTGCGTGCCCTGTTCGAAGGTGGCCCCGTGTACCCCGACCTGTGGCAATCGGTGGTTTGGAGCCTTGGGAGCGTTGTGGTCTTTCTCGTCGTGTCGCTGAATCTGTACCGACGGGCGTGGGGAGACCCTTGATCGACGAGTTGCTGCTGTGTTGCCGATACTCCGATCGTGGTTCTCATGCGCGGGCGAGATTCCGGGTCTGAGTGGTAAACACTCACAATGGCCGACTTGGATGGACGAGACCCCTTGCCGGGCACACTGACCCGGCAGCAAGGTGCGTCGGGCCTTGATTTCGATGCCGCCTATGAAGGGTCTCCCCCGTGGGACATCGGAGCACCGCAACCGGACCTCGTCGAGCTCGCGGACGGAGGAACGCTGAAGGGTCGTGTCCTAGATGTGGGTTGTGGCACGGGCGAGCATGCCTTGCTCGCGGCGGCAAGGGGTTTCGAGGCCACCGGCATCGATGCGTCCCCGAAGGCGATCGCCATCGCCCGAGACAAGGCGAGTGGCCGTGGCCTCGCCGTCCGGTTCCTCGTGGGCGATGCCCTCGACCTGGGTGCTCTGGGTGAGCAGTTCGATACCGTGATCGACTCGGGGTTGTTCCACGTCTTTGACGAAGAGCAGCGCACTCGATATGTCGGGAGCCTCCGTGCTTCCACTGTACTCGGAGGGCATGTCCTCCTGCTTTGCTTCAGCGATCGCATGCCGGGCGAGTTCGGGCCGAGGCGGGTCTCCAAAGAGGAGCTGTGTGCGAGCTTTGCCGACGGATGGAGAGTGGACTCGATCGACGAGGCTCGCATGAGCGTCACGTTCGCACCCGACGGTGCCTTCGCGTGGCGCGCCGTGTTGACGCGCGTGAACTGATGGGCCGCCTGGATTCCCCACACTGCTCGGCCGTCCGTCGCAACCCGACGATCCCCTACGACGAGCGTGGCAGCACGCGAGTGCGCCAGACACATCGCTGCGATCCCTGGCGCTGCTCCGGGCGCGCATGATGGGTTGGTGGACTACATGCAGATCGCCGAATTGGTGTGAGATCCCTGTTCGATCCGCCTCCCGTAGAGAGGTAGCTGTCGAGCAGACCCACGCCGCTCAGAGCACGATCACTCCCGGAGACCCTTCGCTGCCACGGCAGCGTCAAGCGGGTTCGATGGAACACAGGTGACAAAGTGTCCTTCGACCCTGGCCCGTTGACGCCCTCTGAGTTGCAATGAGTCCGTGAGACTCCTGACGCGATCAGTGACCATGTCGCGGGGGCACCGTTGGGCTGCATTGGTGGTCCTGTGTTCGTCTGTCCTGATCGCCAATGTGGACATCACCATTCTCAACGTGGCTCTTCCCACCCTGGTGCGGAAGTTGCACGCCACCTCGAGCGAACTGCAGTGGATCGTGGACGCCTATGCGATGGCGTTCGCGGGCCTCCTACTCGTCGGTGGAAGCTTGGCTGATCGGCTGGGACGGAAACGATTCTTGCTCATCGGTCTGACTCTCTTCGCCGGAGGATCGATCGGTGCCGCGTTTTCGGGATCCGTGAATCTGCTTATCGGGTGGCGAGCCGTCATGGGAGCCGGTGCAGCGCTGATGATGCCCTCAACCCTGTCGATCATCAATGATGTTTTCCGTGATCCAACGGAGCGCTCCCGGGCCATCGGGGTTTGGGCTGGGACCAGCGGACTCGGGATTGCCATCGGCCCGATCGCCGGCGGGTTGCTGCTTACGAGGTTCTGGTGGGGTTCCGTCTTTCTGGTCAACGTTCCTATCGTGATGGCCGGGATCGTGGGAGTCCTGGTGCTGGTCCCGGACTCGAAGAACCCGGACGCCGACCTCCCCGACCCCGTTGGGGCAGCGCTGTCGATCGCCGGGCTGGGTTCGCTGCTGTGGGCGATCATCGAGGCTCCGGCCCGTGGCTGGACTTCAGAGGTCGTCGTGGGAGTCGGGCTGGCCAGCCTGGCCATTCTCGGCGTGTTCGTCGCCTGGGAGGCCCGCTGTCGCCATCCGATGCTCAAATTGGGGTTCTTCAGCGATCGCTGTTTCTCCGTAGCCGCAGCGGGCGAGTGCCTCGGACTCTTCGGGCTGATGGGGGCGCTGTTCGTGCAAACGCAGTTCTTGCAATTCGACCTCGGATATTCGCCCTTCCAGGCCGGATTGCGTATCCTGCCCATCGCCGCAGTGCTCGGTGTGAGCGCGCCCCTATCTCCGTTCGCCGCCCGACTCATCGGGACCAAGTTCACCACTGCTGCCGGCCTTGCCGCGATCGCAGGCGGTTTGTGGCAGATTTCAACAGCGTCCACGGTTGCGGCGACCTACGGAGACGTTGTGCCAGGCATGCTGCTGATCGGAATGGGGGCCGGGCTCCTGCTGCCTACGGCGACGAACTCCGTCGTGGGATCGGTCCCCCGGGGCGATTCCGGGATCGCATCAGCCACCAATGGCGTGGCCATCCAGCTCGGTGGGGCCCTCGGCGTCGCCGTGATCGGAAGCGTGATGTTGACTCGTTACCAGAATCACATGACAGCTTCACTTGCCGGCCAGCACGTGCCGGCCGCCGCTGCACAAACAATTCTCGGCTCGCTCGGCGGTGCCCTCGCAGTGGCCGAGACCGTCGGAGGTGCGACCGGCGTCTTGTTGGCTCATGTTGCCCACTCAGCGTTCATGAGCGGAAACAAGGTATCGCTGGCGGTTGGCTCGGCAGTCGCGCTCGGGGGCGTCTTCCTGGTTCTTGCCGCCCTGCCATCTCGCGCCGCTCCACGGCCGCCAGATCCCGGGGCGAAATCCTAGAGCGATCGCGGTGCATCCGGATGCCCAGTGGATGACTCAACGGCTCTCGGTTCCGGGATCGATGGCTGGCGCGGTGCGGGGCCACGTGCTCACTTCTGCGAGCGGTACATATCGTGCCATCTGCGCTGCCGGAGCCAGTGATCAACCCCGGGACCCGAGCGCCCTGATCGACGGCTCGGCGTTCGCCTCGGCACGCGGCACCTCCCTGCCGAATTTCTCAACCGTGGGCAATCGAACGAATGAAGTCGGTGAGGAAGTCGTCTCGTTCCAGGTGCGTGTATGCAGCCTGCCAGAGCTCGGCCGCCTGCTTGGGCGAGGCGAATCCGCACTGACCCCAAAGGGCTGTGAGGTCGTCGAAATCAGCTGCCCGCGCGGCGAGCAGCTTCATAACGAACACCTGCTGCAGCGGTGCGCCGAGCACCAGCAGGTGGGGACGCTCGATCAACACGGGGCACTCTTCTTCGCTGAGCGTGGCTGGAACGAATCCTGCGGCGAAATCATTGAGCCATCCAGCAGCGAGATCGTGGCGTTTCGCCACCCCGGCGACGGCGACCCGCAATGGATTCTCCAGGCGCTTGACGCTCTCGACATCGGCAGTCGTATCCCGGAGCCCGCGCCAGGCGAGCAGAGACCCACCGATGACGATGTCGACGTGCCGAGGTCCGGTCGTGGGGAGCACGCTGGCAACCTCGAGCAGCACGCGACGGATGTCGTGTGCGGTGAGCGGCTCCTCAGGCACCGATTGTGGCCCGATCCCGCCACAGGCTGCGGGCATCGATGAGCAGGCCGCGCCGGAGCAGCTGCGGGGGAGTCGCAGCTCGAAAAGCAGCTCGCATCCGGGGTGTTCCGGGGCTCAGCCACTCCTCGGAGAGCACCGGCACGTGTCGAGTCCAAGATGGCCGCAGGAGGCCGGCGTCATCAGCGAGCTTCTCCGCGATTCCGGCGAGCAGGGCATCCACCATCAGCGACCCGGACTTCGGCGGTCGTCGAGCGATCGCTGTCTCGACCTGCTCGGGGTGGAGCATGAGCTGGTCGATGAAGGCGCGAAACCTGGTCCAGTCCGGGCGGTCTCCTGTGTGCGTGACGTTCCAGGCGTCCGTAAGATCGGCGAGCGCCGGTCGTTGTCCCTTGAGGGCCTGTTGCGGCCCAGCAGAGCGGACACCGTACCGGGCCGTGGACCATACGGATGATCGCTGTGAAACCAGAGTGGATCACCCGGCAGGAGCCAGGTGCCGGTATACGGTCTTTCGACTGACACCCAGCGTCTTGGCGACGGCCTCCACGGTGTGCTCCTTCACCGCTTGCCGTCGTTAGGCTGACCCCAGTGGCCGACCACCTTTCAAGTCCTGATCAGCGAGCCAGGCACTGGGAGAACGTCTACGAGGGCAGCGGCCCAGACGCGGTGAGTTGGTATGAGCCTGAGCCGGTCGTATCGCTGGAACTGGTTGACGTGCTCGGCGTAGCGCCAGAGTCCGCGGTGATCGACATCGGCGGCGGTGCGTCTGTCCTTGTCGATCGGTTGCTCGCCAGGGGCTTCGCCGATCTGACCGTTCTCGACATCTCTGAAGCTGCTCTCCGAGCCAGCTGTCAACGGGTGGACAACGATCCCCGAGCGACCTGGATCACCGCGGACCTGCTGTCCTGGCAGCCGACACGCAACTATGACCTCTGGCACGACCGGGCCACATTCCACTTCCTCTCCGGTGCAGAGGTCGATACGTATCGGAACGTTCTGCGTCGTGCTGTCGCCCCCGGTGGATCGGTCATCATGGCGACCTTCGCACCAGACGGTCCAGAGCAGTGCTCGGGACTTCCGGTGACGCGGTACGGCGCGGACGAACTCGGTGCGGTCCTGGGAAGTGGATTCAAGGTGGTGGAGCACCGTGGGGAGGTCCACACAACACCGTTCGGTGCCGTGCAGCCATTCACCTGGATCGCCGCTCGGCGTTCCTCGCTCTAACATCCTCGGCCTGCCTCACTCGGGTGTCACCCACCGACAGGAGGGTGGCGCTTCGCGAATGTGAGTGAGAAGCGGAATTGGGACTTCTGCCTCTAGCGGAAGTGAGAATGTCGGCTGAGCATGGTGGTAAGGAACGGGGCGGAATGGAGGGGGATCACGGTGCGTGCGCGAATCGGGGACCGATTGGTAGTCGCCGGGCGTCGGGCAGGTGAGCCTGAGCGCACTTGCAGGGTGTTTGGAATCTGGGACTTTTCGGGTGAGCCGCCCTATCTCGTCCGGTGGGACGACAGCGGCGGCGAGGAAGCATCCTCGCCAGGGCCGCACGCTTGCCTCCTGAACGTCGAACGACCAAGGCTCTGAGTCGTTTGATCTTGCCTGACATCCTGGGGGTCCAAGTTCGACCAAGCGGCACCCCCTGAGTTGTTGGATCTGCGGCAGAGGTTGCCAAGGACTAATCGAACCAGGGTGCCCCCCATCGGTTGGGTGGAACAGTGCCCAAAGCTGACGCTCCGGTGGCACGGTGGGGGTTATCAAACGGCTGTCACGCCGAGGCGACGTTAGGGAACGCATGGGAGCCGCCTACCAAGCACTGGAGCACTGGTCTGCTGAAGCGGTGCAGCCCATCGCCGATCTTATGGCTGGAGTCAACGCCGCCATCGACGCCACGCTGGACGGCCCGGACGCTCTGGTCACAACTGCCCCGCTACTGCGGCAAGCACTGCTATCCGCTGGTGTTTGGCTGGAGGCCCATCCTTGCCCCGACGAGGTTCTCCGCGATGGTCTTCGCCTGCTGGTCGAGAAGTACTCTGCTGCACTCATCACCATAGGGCTGGACCCGCGCCAAGACTGGGGAAGATTGTCGTCGGTCCTGGACGAGCAACTCTCTGTGCTGGCAGGAGGTTTCACGGAGTTCCTCGCCGACCTGCATGTTGAACTCGGCGGCTCCTGACCTTGGCTCCCCGACAGTCCCGCCTGTTCCAGCGAGAAGCCGTCTGACGCCCTCCAGGCCCTCGGCGTGTCGATCACATGACTGGAGCCGCATCCGACGTCTGCCCACGATGGCTCGGCCCGTCCACCGCACCGGCTCAGGGCAGTCCGCGGGCGTGTCGACCCGGTAGCCGGCGCCCCGGCTGATCATGCGCCAGGAGACCCCCGGTTCGGCCCTGATGGCGTTGGCGTAGTGGTCGACGGATCCACGGGGGACAGGGTACGACGTGGGAGTGGCAGCGAACGTGTGGGGAGTGGTAGCAGGTGCACTGCGGCGCTCATGGCCCGACTCAAGTGGTCCCCGGCCCCATTCAAGCAGTGAAGCCACTCGTTACGATGCGGCGCCGGGTCAGTAGTGCGAGGTCCCGCCGCCTTGCTGCTGACCCGGCAATCTAGCGCGTTGGGCTCATGTCGGCTCGTACCGGGAGATGTCACCCACGCGCAGGGTAGGTTGGGACGCGAAGGACCCCGGAAGCAGCCGGGAGTCCATCGCCAGCTGATCGAGCGTCCCGCACCCCCCGCGCAGGTCCATTCGATCTGGTACGGGGTTGATGCCCCCCGTCCGCTGCATCGCGCCACCTGAGGGCTGCGACTGAGTTGATTCAACATCCGATGGGTGGAAAGTGAAACCCCTATTCTTCTGAACCGACCCTGGTATTTGGGAACTGGACCGGCACCTAACCCCCACGCCGAGCACAAGCGCTGCACAGAGGCAAACGTAGGGTTTCTCCTTGTTTCCGGCGGGGCCATCAAGTGGTCGCCGGCGCCCAGAGTCACCGCCTCCACTGGCGTCAGCCTTACAGGTGGCTCGGTGTCTCAGGTAACGGTCGGCAGTGACACCTTCCTGAGGATCGCTTACTCCGGAGAAAGTGTTGCGTCCGGATCATTTGCCAACGCCGGTGGCGCGGGACTGACGGTAACCAGCATCTATGACATGGCGGGGCTTTCGGCGGCGTGTGCGGGTGGACCCCGGACCGCAATCGCCTTCAGGGGAAGTATCACTCTCTAGTCGGCTTGACAGGGGTGGGAGCCGCACTGTTCGTAGAGTGGCCATTCGATCCCTGACCTGTCGCCCCAGGCGCATCGGTCATCACGGGCACCATTGCACCAGACGGTCCATCAAGGTGTTCAGGACTTCCGATAACCCGGTACAACGCGGACGCACTCGGTGCGGTCCCGGGAAGTGGATTCAAGGTGGTGGAGCTCCGTCGTGAGGTCAATACAACGCCAGCCGGGACCGTGCAGCCGTTCACCTGGATCGCCGCACCTCGCAACTCGACCTAACAGCGCGAGCGTCTTACGAAACCGTTCTGTGGGTGGTGCCCCAGTAGCGATGGAGGGCGATGATCGCCCAAATTGCCTCGACC
>Ga0181532_10002900_pt1 | contig 15787 bp, 13 predicted proteins | sample PEATcosm2014_Bin_33_FD_119768 | JGI IMG/M metagenome (GOLD analysis project Ga0181532, IMG submission 119768) | Peatland microbial communities from MTU Mesocosm Facility, Houghton, MI, USA - PEATcosm2014_Bin11_30_metaG | ecosystem: Environmental > Terrestrial > Soil > Wetlands > Peat | place...
CACCTCGACCCAGGGCGAAGGACCGCCGCTCGACAACTACGATCCGGTCATCACCGGAACGGTCTCGCTGGCTCACTCGATTACGCCGGAATCCAACACGGTCATCTCCGGTACCAACGAGTTATACGAGAACACCACGACGGCAAACTTCAACTACACCCAGGGATTTCCTACGGGCACGCTGCTGACCGTCGGCTTCGACAACACGCGCCTGTGGCAAAACTCCATCTACAACACCCTCAATCCCACGCTGACGCCGAGTTTTAACTTTCAGGTGCGGCAGCATCTGCTGCAGGGTTTCGGCTACGATCCCAACCTGCGCTATCTGCGCATCGCCCGCAATAACAAGCTGATTACGGAAATCACGTTTCGCGACCAACTGATCACCACGGTCTCGCAGATCGAGAACATTTACTGGGACCTGGTGAACGCCTACGAGAACGTCGAAGTACAACAGCGCGCGCTTGACCTGGCAGTGAAGACGCTCTCGGATAATCAAAAGCAGGTGGATCAGGGGACATTGGCGCCGCTCACCGTCGTGCAGTCGCAAAGTGCAGTCGCCACGGCCAAGCAAAACCTGATTGCGGCTCAGGTGAACCTTCAGCTGGAGCAGTTGCTGATGAAGAATGCGATCACGCGCAACATGGCCGATCCGATCCTGGCGGTCGCGCCGGTGATTCCCACCGACACCCTCAACACCACGTCGGAATATGAGATTGGTACGGTGGACGAGCTGATCGCGCAGGCCATGAAGGAACGGCCGGAGATCGCGACCGCCCGTCTGACGCTGACCAACAACGTCATCACCAAGAAATCGCTTCGCAATGAATTGTTGCCGACGCTCGATCTGTACGCCTTCTACGGCGCCACGGCGCTGGCAGGGCCTGGGAATAATTTATGCAACGACCCGACTCGCTGTGCCACGCCCGGATTCCCGACGAGCTACGCCGGCGCCTTCGGCAACTTGTTCAACGGCAGCGCTCCGGATAAGGGCGTGGGCGTGAATCTCAACATCCCGCTGCGCAACCGCCAAGTGCAGGCCGACCAGGTGCGCAACGATCTGGAATATCGCCAGGCGCAACTGGCCCTGCTTCAGACAGAGAACACGATTCAGCTGCAGGTGCGGCAGGCGCAGTTTGCCTTGACGCAAAACTGGGTCGCGTTGCAAGCGGCGATTTCGGCTCGCGATTACGCCGCCGAAGCCCTGGATGCGGAACAGAAGAAACTGGTCATGGGCGCGTCTACCAGCACGCTGGTGCTGCAGGCTTCGAGCAACTTGACGCAAGCCGAGTCCAACGTGCTTGCCGCAGCTACCAACTATGAGAAGTCCAAAGTGCAGCTCGATCTCTCAACCGCCGACACGCTGAGCAAGCTCGGCATCGACGTAATCGACGCCCAAGGGAGTCAGGTGAAACATGAGCCTAAGGTGCAAGGCGTAATTCCGGCGAGCGCGCCTAACGAACTGACCACGCCTCACCTTGTGCCGCTCGGTCCAGGAGGGGTTGGAACCGGCCCGACGATGGCCCCGCAGCAGCCGCAGCAACCGGCATCGCCGCCGCAACAATGAAGCTAACTCCTAACGGATGAACCGCGGCTTGAAGAGTGAGAGAATTGACGGTGGCATCTACAAGGTGGCTGCTGCTCTTGCGTCGTCTCGCACCGAATAGACCGCCATCGTACCTCACCCAAACAAGCAAAGCCTGGGTGGGGGCATGGCTTCCTTTGGTATGCAACCGCCGAGCTACTCACCGTCAATGGCTCGGATTACAGCCTGTGGCGCGGAGTTTGATTTATTTCATATAATGTTCGCTGCCGGACATCAAAGGTTCGCACAAAGCCAACCGAGCGGTGAGAGCTGCATAGGAAACTGCTCACTGTTGTTTCCTGAATCGTCTCCAGTGCACCTCATCACGCTGCGAAAGAGCCACTCGCGAGAGGCGGATGATGGCAATGGAATGGTCGAGGCGGCAACCCTCAGGCCGTGCCCTTGTTATCACCAACCATGCCGGCGACGCGGGAAATATCCGGGAGTCCTTGCTGAGCGCTCAACCGCATCCGTTGCCGGTGGAGTGGGTCAACACGTTGTCCGAGGGTCTGGATCGGCTGAAACGGCTGAGCATTGAAGTTGTCATTCTGGATCTTTCCCTGCCGGACAGCCACGGGATCGAGACCTTAGACAAAGTATCGAGCTGCGCCCCGGGAGTCCCCATCCTGGTATTAAGCGACTCGGCCGCGGAAGAAGTCGCCAAAGAAGCGGTGCGCCGCGGCGCTCAAGATTACCTTCCCAAAGATCGTCTGGATGCCTACTCGCTTCCCCGCGCAGTTCAGACCGTGATGGCCGTAAAGCTCGCCGCCGAGATGCTGGGCGACAACCGGGAACGGGTCGAGGCCACGCTCAACTCAATTGGCGATGCCATACTTAGCACGGACGTCCAGGGAAGGATCACTTATCTGAATGCAGTCGCGGAAAGAATGATGGGTTGGACGCTCGCGGAAGCGTTGGGACGGCCCTTGGACGAAGTTTTCCGCATCGTCGACCGGGAAACTCGCGAGTCAGCCGCTAATCCTCTGGAGTTCGCGATTGAACAGGAACAGATGGTGGGGCTTACGGCGGACTGCCTGCTCATCCGGCGTGACGGATCGGAATTGACCATTGAGGATTCTGCCGCGCCCATCCGCGATCATGCTGGCCGGGTGGTGGGAGCCGTACTTGTCTTTCGCGATGTCGGTAGATCGCAGGCCCTGGCACATAAAATGTTCCACCTGGCGCTGCATGACTCTCTCACCGAATTGCCGAACCGCGTTCTGCTGAATGACCGGCTCATCCAGGCGGTCAGGATGGGAGAGCGCCACCACAAGAAACTTGCAGTGCTCTTTGTTGACCTGGATCACTTCAAAGCTATCAACGATTCGCTTGGTCACGCTGCCGGCGATGCCTTGCTTAAATCGGTAGCAAAGCGCATGCGTGAGACTTTGCGCGACATGGACACCGTCAGCCGCCACGGCGGAGACGAATTTGTAATCCTGCTGCCGGAGATTGAGGAGGCGAGCGACGCTGCCCTGGTGGCGGAGAAGATCCTTGTCAGTTTGGCAGCGCCTCACTTGATCGAGGGTCGCGAGCTGCACGTCAGCGCCAGCATCGGAATCAGCATCTACCCCGATCACGGCCACGCAGCGGAGCTGCTGGTGAACCGCGCCGACCTGGCCATGTACGAGGTCAAAAAAAGCGGCGGGCGCAACCGTCGGTTCTTTGAGTAGGGCAGCGGCCGAATCCTTGAGCAGCGGCAGATTGCGCGCCTTGCCCGCATCCTGCGCATCTACTAGCATGTAGAGTTCGTCCTACTGTGGGGTATTCATGGCAAGCAGCCGCAAGTCTAACGGGAAAGTCCTGTCCGAATCGCCGGTGACCGATCTGTTCGAGGCCGGGCGTCATCCTTCCGAGTCCGAGAAGCAATGGGCTGAGAAGACGCTCGCGCCAACGCTGGAGAAAAATCCCGAGAAGCCCATCGGCGCGTCCACGGGCATCAACCTCGACGAGCACGGCGACGCCCGATTTACCACGATTTCCGCCCTGCCCATTCGCCGCCTCTACACGCCCGCCGACCTTCCCGAGGACTGGAGTTACGACAGCTACCTCAACTATCCGGGCCAGCCGCCGTACACGCGCGGCATTCACGCTTCCGGCTATCGCGGCAAGATGTGGACCATGCGCCAGTTTTCCGGCTTCGCTTCGCCGGAGGAGACGAACCAGCGCTACAAGTATCTTTTGGCCCACGGCGGGCAAGGCCTGTCGGTCGCCTTCGATCTGCCCACGCTGATGGGCTACGACAGCGATCATCCCTTCAGCGAAGGCGAGGTCGGCAAGTGCGGCGTCGCCATCGATTCGCTGGAAGACATGGAAATTCTTTTCGACGGCATCGACTTGGAGAAGACGACCGTCTCGATGACCATCAACTCGCCCGCGTCGATCTTGTGGGCGATGTATCTCGCGGTCGCGGAAAAACAGGGCGCGGACTGGAAGAAAATTTCCGGCACCATTCAGAACGACATTCTGAAGGAATACATCGCGCAGAAGGAATACATCTATCCGCCGGCGCCATCGATGCGTCTGGTGATCGACACTTTCGAGTTCGGCTCGCTGTTCACGCCGCGCTTCAACACCATTTCCATCTCGGGCTACCACATTCGCGAAGCCGGCTCGACCGCGCTCCAGGAGCTGGCCTTCACCATCTACGACGGCGTCGAGTATGTCGAGTGGGCGCGTCGCCGCGGCCTCGATGTCGACGAGTTCGGCCCGCGCCTTAGCTTCTTCTTCAACGCCCATAACGATTTCTTCGAGGAGATCGCCAAGTATCGCGCCGCACGCAAAATCTGGTATCGGTTGATGAAGGACCGCTTCGGCGCGAAGAACGAGCGCACATGGCTGATGCGCTTCCATACGCAGACGGCGGGCGTCTCGCTGACCGCGCAGCAGCCGATGAACAACATCGCGCGCGTAGCCATCCAAGCGCTCGCCGGCGTGTTGGGTGGAACGCAGTCGCTGCATACAGACAGCTATGACGAGGCATTGGCGCTGCCAACCGAGGAGGCTGTGCGTATCGCGCTGCGCAGCCAGCAGATCATCGCTTACGAGTCAGGCGTGGCGCAGACCGTCGACCCGTTGGGCGGCTCATACTTCGTCGAGCGGCTCACGCTCGACATGGAGAACGGGGCGTTTGACTATTTCAATAAGCTCGACGCTATGGGTGGAATGGTCGCAGCCATCGAGAAGGGTTATCCGCAGAAGGAGATCGCCGAAGCCAGCTACCAGTTCCAGCGCGCTACCGAAGCGCGAGAGAAAATCACCGTCGGCGCAAATGAATTCGTCGTTGAAGAGCCTTCACCGCACATTCTCTACATCGGCGAGGAAGTCGCACAGGCGCAAAGCAAGAAGCTGAAAGCCCTGCGCGAGCGCCGCTCCAACGACGAAGTCCGCCGCCGTCTCGACGCGCTGAAGAACGCCGCAGCCCAAGAGCCGAAAGCCGGCGCCAACGGGCAGATCTCGCCCGCGAACACCATGCCGTTCATCGTGGAAGCGGTGAAGGCCTACGCAACGGTGGGCGAAATCTGTGAAGCGCTGCGCCAGGTGTATGGCGAGTACACAGAGACAGCATTTGCGTGAGGAGCGAGCCGTCAGCTCTCAGCCGTCAGCTCTCACTTAAGGGATAGTTGTGACTCGGTGAGCCCGAACGGTAAAGGCATATCGGAATTAGCGTGCACGTCTCCGCTGTTCGATGAGCGTTTCCACGGAGTCAAGCACCCGGTCGACAAAAATCTTCTTGGCGCGCGCCGCAAGGTCGGAGCTGGTCGCCGTTGGCAGGAACGATGCGGCCAATCGGGCGGTCGCGTTCGCGCAACTCCACTGTTTTGCCGGCTTGCAGCCACGCTTTGAGGCGACGGGCGTCGCGGAGTTGACGCATATTCACGGATGGCAATGGGGAAATGTGGCATACCGTCAATCTTTGTGCAGATGGCCAGCTCTACTCCACCGGCAGCAAAAACTGGAAGCTCTCACTGCCGAGGGGCACAGTCACTCGCACCACCCGGACTTTCTTGCCGTGGTTCGGCGCGGCCGCACTCTCCGACAACTTGCCCAGGGGAAAATAGAGAACACCTGCCACATTGGCTCGCGGCGGAACCGTATTAGCCAACAAGGCGCACTGTTCCACGAAGTCAGGCGAGTTTTGCCGCTGTAGTTGCGCCAGTACATCTGCACCCTGGCCCTCGCGTGTGCGAAGGCGGCATACCACGTCGCACTCCTCTGCATGGACCGGCTCCTCACCCGATTCCAAAGCCCCAGGAGTATCGGTGTAGAGAAGGTTATTTACCGCATCGCCGCCACTGTTGGCTCGCGCGGCCATTGCTCGCATCAGCTGCAGGAACTGAGGACTCGCCATCTCGCTGGTGATTGGAGCGTCACGTGAATCACTGCCTGCCATAGCATTCACACCGAAGCGGGCCATGTTGTACGATTTGCGCATTCTCCGTGCGAGTTCCGCGCCTGGGATTGCAGACACACCATGCCCGGCGATAACGTCTTCCACCAGGATGTCTTCCGGCTTCACCGTGACCGATCGCTGGCCGGCGTTATACACCCGCACTTTCACCGCGAGGAACTTGTGATTGATTACCGAATGGGCCGCGGCCACCACCGTGTGATCGGTTCTGCTGGCATACTGATACACAATTCCATCGACATAGAACGCTCCCGCCGTAGCTCCTGATGGCTGAGGAGCCGAGGCTTCGGCCTGGTTCTGGGCAAACAGAGAACAGCTGAACAATAAAGCACACAGTAAATAGCGCATGCAGCCTCCGATTCACGGAATCTGCATAGCAGATCGGCAAGTGCGCCGTGTGCCATTAAGGCCGTGATTCTCTCGCCTTTGCCAAAAGCATTCGAAAAGACGGTGCTCCCATGTGACGACAGGACGAAATTCCACAAAAAAGGGACCGTGCGCAAACGGGAATATGGGGAATTTTTGGCACATGAATGCCCGCCGTGCTGCCTCTGCTGGAGTGCTACACTGGCTCGTGGTAAAGGCAATGCAGAATCTGGGAGCCAATACTGAAAGCGATCCCACTTCTCCGGGAACGCTATATCTGGTGGGAACACCCATCGGCAATCTGGAAGACATTACGCTGCGCGCCCTGCGCACCTTGAAGGAAGTGGACCTGATCGCCTGCGAGGACACCCGGCAAACGGCCAAACTGCTGAATCACTACGGCATCGAGAAGCCCACGTTCAGCTATCACGAGCACAACGAACTGACCCGCGCGGCCGAAGTGGTGGTGCACCTGGAACGCGGGGATAACGTCGCCATCGTGAGCGATGCGGGCATGCCCGGTGTCAGCGACCCGGGATACCGGTTGGTGGCGCTGGCCATTCGTCACCATATCCGCGTGGTGCCGATTCCGGGCGCATCAGCCTTACTCTGTGCTCTGGTCGCGAGCGGCCTACCCACCGACTCCTTCCACTTCGGAGGCTTCCTGCCCGCCAAGGCAGGTGCCCGGCAAACAGCGCTGGAGGCTGTCCGCAATTCTCCGCGCACACAAATCTTTTACGAGGCTCCGCATCGCATTGTGGAGAGCATTCGCGATGTGGTGGACGTCCTCGGTCCAGAGCGTCATATAGTCATGGCACGCGAGGTCACCAAGCTGCATGAGGAATTCCTGCGCGGCCGCGCCGAGGAAGTTCTCGCGCAACTGGAAAAACGGACTGAGATAAGAGGCGAAATCACGCTGCTGATCGGCAAAGCAGAGGAGATGGCGCACGTGCCGACTTCCAGCAACACGGTCGCGAAGCGGGTCAAGGAACTGGTCGGCCTGGAAAAGCTCGAGGAAAAGGCAGCGCTGAAACAAGCAGCCAAGGAGTTTGGCCTCTCCAAGAGCGAGGCCTATCGTAAGTTGCAAAGAGCCAAGCTTTAGCAACTACGATTTGACAACCGAACAACGCTTAGAAACAATAACGGACAAGTGGGAAGTGGTTGGGCCGCAAAGACCTGTATCTGCTTGTTGGCCGAAGTCCCCAGCCCTGTCGCTCCAAGGACAAAACGGTATGGCCAGAATCCTTTGTGTGGACGACGAACCGAGTATCGTAACCCTGAAGTGTGCGATTCTTCAGGCGGCCGGGCATGAAGTAACTCCCTCAACCTCGGCCCATGATGCTATCGAAAAACTGGCGCAAAACAGCTACGACGCCGTCGTCACCGACTGGCGCCTGGGCGATGCGAACGGCCGCGCCATTGTCCAAGCCGCAAAGACGCACTCCACCATGCCGGTAGTGGTGGTTTCCGGGTATGTGGCCGAAGCTTTCCAAGCGGCCGAACCGCTCGCCGACCTCTATCTGGAGAAGCCCGTCAACCCCGAGGAACTCGTCACCATCGTCAATGAATTGCTGAAGACCAGCGACCACGCGGCGACATAGCCTGCGCCGGGAAGCTTACTGCATCGGCTGACCGTCAGTTAATGGAGTTGGAGGGCAAAGCGACTCTGACTCGCTGATTGCCCGAGCCGGCAGCAGCGGCAGCCACCCGGGAAGCCGGCGGATCGAGGGCAACCGAGGCGGTAGCCTGGGCCAGAATCCGGTGATGCACAACGAAAAGAGCCAGTTCCAGGCGGTCCGAGACCCCTATCTTGTCGAAGATATTGCGCAGAGCATTCTTGACGACCTGCTCGCTGGTGTACAGCTGGGCTGCAATCTCCCGGTTCTTATAGCCTTGCACGATGGCCGCGATGATTCGCAACTCTCTGTCTGAGAGCCGCTTGCGTACCCTCGCTCCCACCAGGTCTTCGTTGACCTCAACTTCGGCAGAGTTTGGACTCTGCAAGAATGATTGCCCTTGCGCCAGCCGCCTCACAGCTTCCACCACAATACTGCTGCTGGCCGAACGGTAGATTACACCCTGCACACCCATGCGCATGAAGTCGGAAGCGTCTTCGCGGTTATCGCAGATCACCAGGACGGCAATTTGCCGTCGCAGTGCGATCTCCTGAACCGCGGGAAGATAAGCCAGGAAGCCAGTCGATAAGATCACTACTGCTGGCCGCAGTTTCTCCAGAGCATTGAGTATCTGCTCGGGCGCAGCGGGTTGTCCAACGATTCGGAGGTCTTCTTCCACAGCCAAAAGCTTGGCAACGCCCGCACGAAAAATTGCCTGGTTGTCGGCGATGACCACGTTAACCATCATAGATATCGGAAGCTTTCCTATTTAGTTTTTATTGCTGTCAATTGCTTCCGTGCTTCAGTTCCAGACCTACTACACCTTAAGGCAAAGTATCAAGACCTTAGGTACTCACTGGCCAGTATCAAGACGGTTCTACACCACGGAAGGAGGAACACCAATAGCTCTTTAGTGTTGTCAACACCAGAAAATGTCCAATACTTAGCCGCAGATGGCCAAGCAAGTGGACAGTCGATCAGGTGCGGTGGGGAAAGGGCCTAAACTTCAGCGGCGGGTGAACATCCCAACCAATCCATAACCGCTGAGCAGTCCAAGAGCTAACCAGTTGCCACGAATGGCCAAATCCGCTTCCTCTTATAGCCTTCTATGTCGAGATGCTCGCGAACCGTCTCCCGCACCAGCTAAAGAGCATCAAGTATGGTTTACGAGATGGTTTCCCGGTTGAATCGGCCTCTCGTAATCCATCGTCCGCAGCCTGTATCATCGAATCTTGGCGACCGCTCTAACATCCAGCCGCATTGAGACTAGGCCTAACTGGGCTGAAGTTTCGCTGTCCGCATTGCGCCACAATTTTCGCGTGGTTCAGCAACATGTCGGCGCTGACGTCACTGTTTGCGCGGTGGTGAAGTGCAATGCTTACGGGCACGGGGTGGAAGAATGCGCGCCCGCGTTGGAACAGGCGGGCGCCAAGTGGTTTGGCGTCACTTCGACCGACGAAGGGGTTGTGCTGCGCCAATGCGGGGTTCAAGGCCGAATTCTGATCATGTGCGGCCTTTATCCCGGCGAGGAAGACGAAGCGATTCGGCATTCCCTGACCCCAGCCGTCTTTCGCTTGCAGCAGACCGAAGACCTAGCTCGCGCCGCCGCACGCCTAGGTTTGACGCAAAGAGTAGCCATCCATCTCAAGATCGATACCGGCATGGCGCGTCTGGGACTGCCGCTGTCGGAGTTGGAGTCATTTGCCGAAGGCGTGAAGCGCCTGCCGCAGATTGAACTGGAAGGTGTCTTCAGTCATCTCGCCTCGTCTGAAGTTTTGGATGATGTGGACACGGCACACCAGATTGAGCGCTATGAGGCGGCATTGCGCACGTTGGCAAATTATGGACTGCACCCCCCGCTGCGCCATCTGGCCAACAGCGGCGCAGTCGCTGCCCGGCCGAACACCTGGCACAATTTCGTGCGGCCAGGGCTCCTGTTGTACGGATATGAGTATGCACCGTCTCGCCATGATGGTTCGCCGGTAACTGATGTGGCGGCCCTGTCGCTCAAACCAGTGCTTTCCTGGAAGACGCACATTTTGGGACTGCGTGATGTGCCCGCTCGACAGCCGCTGGGTTACGGCGGCGCCTACGTAACACCCGCGCCCGCGCGCATTGCAGCCGTCTCGGTCGGCTACGGCGATGGATTGTCGCGCAAAGTTTCCGTCCGTAACGGACACGAGCCAGCCCTGTGCCACATTCATCCCTCGGTCGGTCACGGCGAGGTGCTAATTCGCGGACAACGTGCTCCGATCGTCGGCCGTGTCTCGATGGACTTGACGCTGATCGATGTGACGCGAATCGCTGGAGTCGCCATTGGTGATGAAGTGGTCCTGATCGGCCGCAGCGGCGAAGAGCAGATCACCGCCTGGGATTTAGCGCGCAGTTCCGATACCGTGGTCTACGAGACACTGTGCAATCTCTCCAAACGTGTTCCCCGCCGCCATGCGGAATAGCAGAACCTTCGGCGTGACAGACCATCCAGCCTGCGCTCGGATTACCTATGAGTTGGCTATTCTCGGAAGCTATCGTGTTACAGGCTCGAAACTCGCCGTCAATCGACTGCGAATGTTTTTTCCCTGCGACCCCCCACACGGTAGACTTGCCTTGAGACGCCCAATTCTGTTTCCTAGCTGTCACCTCCCGGAGCGGCAACGGTCACTGACAAGCCGCAGCCCGCGCGTGTGAAATGTTGATGGCGCTGTGGAAGTGAGGATTTCGCGCACGAAGGGGAGCCCTATATGTTTCGCGCTACCGGCAGATGCTCGGCTTTCTTCCCGATCTTATTTGTGTTGATTGCCATCGCAACCAATGTAGCTGTCGCGCAGGGAGGACAGCAGTTCAGCAATGCTTCCCCCTACATTGGCACGGCACGGGCTAAGGTGATCATGTCCATGGTGTTGGACCGCTCAGGTTCCATGACTACGGATGGCGGAGAATTGGCAATTCAGTCGGCCGTCCCGACCTTCATCGGTCTATTCAACAATTCTTTTGACGAAGTTGCCCTGCTTAGTTTCTCTTCCAACGCGCGGATAGACGTTCCCATCGGTCACAACTTCATCACGCCAATCGATAGTGCTGTCGCATCAATGCAGTTCGTCGGCGGCACTTTCGGCACGGGGGCAGGTAGCCAGCCCATTCTAAGCCCTACCGTAGGCGCCCCAATGTCTCTCGCGGATTTGCAAAACAACAGCGTTGTCATAAACCCAGGGCAGAAGGTATCCAAGGTTCTGGTGTACTTCACGGACGGCCTGATGAATACCGTGCAGGACAACTTTCATTGCGGGGGTAAAAACAATAATAATTTAACGCTTATCAATTACGGAGGGTATGACTCAGGCAACTATGTCGGGTTCCTTGATCCCACCTGCAGCCCGAACTCATCCAACGGCTGCACTAACGAGTCGGGCCATGAGAGCCAGTGGGGCACGTGCAATAACGGCTGCCCAAACGGCTTCCCCTACGACATCAATGGCGACATTTGCCTGAATGCTCAAGGAAACCCCGTCACCACATTTCTATCTCAGCAAACGGGACAACAAACACAGTTTGTCCGGGCCGATGTCACGGCTGAAAGCCAGTATCGTGCCATTTATACCGCCAACTCCATGCGTACCGAGAGCCCGATCCCCACGTACATCTACACGATTGGGCTGGGCGAAAGCGTATCTCCGGCTACGCAAGCTTTCCTGGCACAACTGGCAAACGACCCTCGCTATCCAACTTACATTCCAAGCCAACCAGCAGGAGAGTTTTTTTATATACCGAACTGTCCCTCGCCCACCTGCACAGCTGAGCTAAATGCGGCTTTCCAAGCCATTGCCTCAAAGCTTCTTCACCCGTAAGACGGTAACGTCTCTCCGCTGCGCAGTCGTTCCAGCATTATTTCTGTCTGCATTGGGCATTCGGTCTATACTTTCATTCGCTGTCGGAGAGGAGCACTAATGAAGAAATGTTTGATTGCATTATCGTGCTGCGTCATCGTGACTGCTATGCTCGCCTATGCGCAAAGTGGGGACGAAGGTTATCAGACGGCCACGGTTGTCTCGATCGAAAAAGTCGCGGTTAGCGCGCAGCATCCGGAAAATGGAGACCAGTACAAGATCTTCATGCGCATGGCGGGTACGGTCTACGGTTGCCGGGCTAACGCTCCCGCTGCAGTTTTCATCGACTGGAGTCCGGGCAAAGAATATCCTGCCAAGCTGAACGACAAGGTCTTGCTGGTGAAAGGTCCCGGTGGCCCGGTGGAACTGAACATTTTCAAGAAAACGCCAAAGTAGATTTTGCTGAATGGCAACTGACAACCGACAACTGCCTACCGATCCATCTCGTACGCCACCCGCATCCAGCGCCTGGCCTCGTCGTCGAAATCCTCGACGCTGGTAATTTCGATCCGGTGGGTGATGCGGTCTTTCTTGGCAAACCCTCCAGTATCAATCAGGCGCTTCGGCGTTTTCGTGTCCCGCAGGTCCAGCCCAAGATCGATGCGTGTCCGCGTTGTCGGCTTGATCTGCGCGATCACATGGTTGCGATAGATGGGGACCATGGTCCGGCAGGGAGAGATTCCAATATCATCGCCTAGCGTCTTGGAGTAGGCCAGGATCCCGTCATAGACCGGCCGCAGGTGTGCCTTTGGCCCGGCGTACATTTTGTCGACGAAATCTTCGGCGTGCCTCAGATACTCACCGGCATCCTCGAAGGCATCGCTCTTGCCCACCGACTTGCCGGCAATCCATGAAGCATAGTTAGTGCCCAGGCCGTGCTCCTTCCTCAGCCAGGCAGCGCGCTCTTTCTCTGCGACCGGGCCGTTCTTCTTGATGTGTCGCACCCACTCGTCGATCGAGCGCCCGGTTTTTTCCTTCATCCCAGCGATGACCGAGTGCGCCATTTGCAAGCTGGGATGCAGATCATACTTCCACTTCTTGTGAGGGCCTAGTATCGGCATGGTGTGCTCCTTCCTTATTGCCACAGAGGTATGGGTATTCCGACAACTGACTACTGACAACTGTTTCTTCACCCCAGCTTATAGAAGCTCAACGCCGCGTCTCCCTGTTCCAGGCGCCGGTATCGCACCAGCGCCCCAAAGCGCTCGTCGAGATCGAACTTCTTTTCATGCTCGGCAATAACCACGCTGGAGGGCTGCAGCAATCGCGATTGCGACAGATAGCCGAGGGTCTGTTCGTAGGAGCCGCGCATCCGGTACGGCGGATCGAGAAAGCAGTAATCGCAAACCACGCCCGTCGTCTCCAGCAGCGGCAGCGCCTTCGAAACCTCGCGCTCGTGCAGTTCGTAACCGGTCTCGATTCCGAGGGCGGAAAGATTTTCGCGCAGCAGCCGAGCATGTTTCTTCGCCGATTCCACGAAATATACCTCGCGCGCTCCGCGGCTAAGCGCTTCAACTCCGACGGCGCCGGTTCCAGCATACAGATCGAGCCAAACGCTGTCCGCGAGGCTCCTCGCCGCTACGAGGACATCGAACAAAGTTTCGCGCAGACGATCGCTGGTAGGACGCAGGTCGAGGCCCGGCAACGATCGCAGAGGTCGGCTGCGGTATTGTCCGGCAATCACGCGCATGAGACAGCATAACTGATAGCCGATGGCCGACGGCTGATAGGCTATAGAATGAAGCTGGAGGCAGTTCGCAGCAATGAGAAGCTGGTCGATCCCGGCGGGACGTTTGTTCGGAGTGGACATCCGCATCCACCTCACCTTCCTGTTCCTGCTGGTGTTTGTGTGGTTCACGCAATCGGTCGCGCTGGGCGCCGCCGGCGCGGTCCGCGGATTGGCGCTGGTTGCCATCATCTTTCTATGCGTGGTGCTGCATGAATTGGGGCACGCGCTGGTCGCCCGGCGCAGCGGCGTAGCTGTGCGCTCCATCATCCTGCTACCCATTGGCGGCGTAACGCTGATGGAAGACACCGGCCAGCGTACAGCCGATCCTGCGCGCGACATCCGCATCTCTATCGCCGGCCCATTGGTGAACCTGGCCATCGCCGCGGTCTCAGGAGTAGTGATCTTTCTCTTTTTGCCGCAGGCCAATCTCTTGAGCCGGCCACTGGTCAATGCCAGCAACCTGCCGCGCGCGCTGTTTTGGGGCAACGTGTTCCTTGGCGCCTTCAACTTGCTGCCCGCCTATCCCATGGACGGCGGCCGCGTGCTGCGCGCGCTCTTTGCCGAGCGCATGGAGTACGTCCGCGCCACCCGCCTGGCCGTCACGGTCGGCCAGGGATTTGCCATGCTGTTCATCTTTCTCGGCGTGTGGAATACGTGGCTGATGCTCATCGGCTTCTTCCTCTTCGTAGGCGCACAACTTGAGGATCGCTCTGTTGTCTTCCAGTCGGTACTGGAAAGCGTCCGCATGGAAGACGTGATGCTGACCGGCTTCTCGACACTGTCGCCGGCCGATACGCTGGAGGACGCGTTGCACAAAGCCGTGCATACGCTTCAGGACGACTTCCCTGTCGTTCGCGGCAGCGATATGGTCGGCATCATCAGCAAGCAACGTATTGTGGAAGCGCTGCGCCGCAGCGGTAATGGCTATGTGCAGTCAGCTATGGTGCGGGCTTTCGACATTGCGCAGAGCACGGACTCGCTGGCTTCCGCGTTTCGCAAGCTTGGCCGGCAGGGGCTCAACATGATTCCCGTGGTCGATCAGCAACGGCTCGTGGGGATTGTCACCATGCAGAACCTGATGCACAGCATGACGCTGCTAGCGGAAACCAGAAGGCTAAGACGGCAGCAGGAGAGCGGATAAAAAAGGTCGAGCCGCGAAGCGGCGGCAACGCAGTTAGCCCGGGGCGTAGCCCCGGGTCGAGTGGAAAATGAGCCCCCGAGCCCCGGAGCGGCGACACGGTCTCTGCAGTCGTCCTCCTTCCTACCAGGTATCAGGCCGCCGAGCTCGCCATACTCCGGATTGCCAGCGACACCATCAACCGCGTTATGCCCGAGATGAAGATGCTGATGCCGAACAGAGTCCCGACTACCCACTCAGAGTTGATCGGCCAGTGCTTCCAAATAAGCGCACCGAGCAGGATGGTGATAATGCCATCGAAGAGCACCCATCCCCAACCATTGTGCGGCCGCATCCTGAACGCCAGCACCAGAGCGAAGATGCCATAGACGAGAAGAAAACAGGCCAGGAGCAAGGTCAACGCCAGCAATGACCCTACGGGATGCATTATCAGGTAAACACCCGCGATGATATAGATGATCCCAAGAATGATCTCCAGCGCAACGTGCGTGCCGCCGTGGGTGCGAAAAGCGTACATGATTTGGGCGAAGCCGTTAAAGATGGCGGACCATCCTACAATCAGGGCGATGAACAGCCCAGAAACGCCGGGTTCAACCATCGCGATGAGACCAGCCACGATCATCAGGATACCCAGCGCAATGGACCAGCCAGAGGCCTTCTTCATACCGCTAAGAACTGCTTCAGCCATAATTCCTCCATTTGTGTTTGGGCGCAGGCGGACACAAACTGCCGGCGCTGAAGCTGAACCGCAACAACGCAACAAAACCTTGGGACCAATTCTGATCGAAGAGCCGAAAACATTGTGCGCGAGCTGCGAGCGATATTCAACCGTTTAATCGCTCGGGAACCGGCTCGATTATGTCGAAAAGCCGCATATCGACGGCAACCTTGTCACCGTGGCGAGCTTTTTTCTTGGCGAAGTTCGCGGCCGCATCCGCCATGAAGGCATTGGCAAAACGAGCTCCCCATACTACGTCGTCAGAAATATAAGAGGTGCGCGTCTGGACGATGGTGGAAAAAGTTTCGTCGAACGCCTTTAACAGCACCAGGATCTCCGC
>Ga0181532_10002901_pt1 | contig 15785 bp, 17 predicted proteins | sample PEATcosm2014_Bin_33_FD_119768 | JGI IMG/M metagenome (GOLD analysis project Ga0181532, IMG submission 119768) | Peatland microbial communities from MTU Mesocosm Facility, Houghton, MI, USA - PEATcosm2014_Bin11_30_metaG | ecosystem: Environmental > Terrestrial > Soil > Wetlands > Peat | place...
CTATGCCGAGGCCGATGATCCGTCCCTGATTTTTCACGTGTTTCTGCCCCACGAACGCGATCACGAATACCAGATCGAGCACCTGGGGGACTGCTTCATCGTGCGCACCAATTGGCGGGCCCTGAATTTTCGCCTCATGCAGGCGCCCATCGGCAAGGCGCCGAACCCGGCCGACTGGCTGGATCTGATGGCCCATCGCAACGATGCGTTCATCCAGGACTTCGAGGTATTCGAGCGCTTCATCGCCGTCAGCGTGCGCAACGGCGGCCTCAAAAAAATCAGCATCCTGCCATTGCCGCCGGCGCCCGCGGGTGTCGCGCAGCCGGGCGCCCCTACGCCGGGCGCCCCTACGCCGGGCGCCCCTACGCCGGGCGCCCCTACGCCGGGCGCCCCTACGCCGGGCGCCCCCGAATTCTTCATCTCGAGCGACGAGCCGGCGTACGGCATGGCCATATCGGCGAATCCGGAGCTTAACACCGACGTCGTGCGCTACACCTATTCCTCGCTCACCACACCGACCACGGTGTATGACTACGACGTACGCAGCGGCCAGAGGATTTTGCTCAAGCGCGATCCGGTCGTTGGAAGCTTCGATCCCAAGGACTATCAAACCGAATTCCTGTTCGCGCCGGCGCGTGACGGCAAGCGCATACCGGTGTCGGTGGTCTACCGCAAGGGCTTCGTGCGGGACGGCACCGCGCCGCTGCTGCAATACGCCTATGGCTCGTACGGACTGTCCATGGATCCGACGTTTTCATCTGCCCGCCTGAGCCTGCTCGACCGCGGTTTCGTGTACGCGATCGCGCATGTGCGCGGCGGCCAGGAGATGGGCCGGGCTTGGTACGATGACGGGCGCTTGCTGCGCAAGAAAAATACCTTCACGGATTTCATCGACGTCACCCATCACCTCATCGCCGAACGCTACGCCGACAAGACGAAGATCTTCGCCATGGGCGGCAGCGCCGGCGGGCTGCTGGTGGCGGCGGTGGCGAACATGAGCCCGCAGGACTACCGCGCCATCGTCGCGCAGGTGCCGTTCGTGGATGTCGTCACGACCATGCTCGATGAGGGCATCCCGCTCACCACCAATGAATACGATGAATGGGGCAATCCTAAGGATGCGCAGTACTACGAGTACATACTGGCCTATTCGCCGTACGACAACGTGCGCGCGCAGGCCTATCCCGCAATGTTGGTGACCACCGGATTGTGGGACAGCCAGGTCCAGTATTACGAGCCCGCCAAGTGGGTCGCCAAGCTGCGCGCGCTCAAGACCGACCGAAATGCCTTGCTGCTGCACGTCGAGATGGAGGCCGGGCACGGCGGCAAGTCAGGGCGCTTCCAGCGATATCGCGAGACGGCCTTGGAATATGCGTTCCTGCTCTGGCAGCTCGGCGTCAGCGACGATTAGACGCCGGAAGCAATGCTGGACCACCTGCGGAGCGCGACAGCCGTTGATAGGCATCGATGCATCCAAACGCACGCGGGAAAAAAAGGCGCCGCGAGCGGGGGAAGCTGAATCGCGGCGCCAAGAGTCGACCAAAGGGGAAAAACACAAACGATCAAAGCATCAACTTCAAACATCAACCTCAAAGCATCGACACTCAAACCATACCGAAGCACTCATCGAAATCACGCTGATCCGCGCCGCGTGCACCCTCGCGATTCAGCCGCGCGGCCAAGCGGGCGGCCGCGGCCACTCGCGCGTCGACTCTCGCGAAGGCAAACTGGCCGTCGCCGCGCCGCATGAGCAAGGTGGCCCCGGCATTACCTTCCGGGATGAGCATCGCGATGATCTGCGATCTAAACTCCATGATGGGACTGAAGCAATCCGCATGCCAAGCATTTAAACAGTGAGAATTCAGATACTTAGAATTTGATGGAACGGGGAGAGCCGCCGTTTGGCAGCGCCGCACTGACAAGATTTGTCAGTCGGTGACACGGGTCGACCGCCGCGAACGATCGAGGTGCCAGGCGGCCCGGATTTTCCGCTTGTCTTGAGGAACAGGAGCTTCGATGAGCCCGCTGATTCGATCGCCGGCTTTAGGTGCGCGCCGGCCGGACGACGACGCAGGGCTGCGAGTGAGCCTTCAGATCCTTACAGATCGCGCGCGCGCGCTTCTCGGATACCCCGAATGCCTGCAATCGATAGAGCATTCCGGTCGCCGTCTTTTTCGGCGCCACCGTCGAGGATAGCCCGGCAAGGAGCTTCGGATATTCCTTCTGCAAGTGCGCCCAACGCCGGTTGGCGGCGGCAGCGCCCGATTTAAAGGCCCCGAGCTGAATCCCGTAGGATCCCGCCTTCGATGGGGATGCCGCACCGGCTGCCCGCGCCGGTGGCGCCGCCGCCGCGGGCGGGGGCGCTATGGGCGCGGTCGCTATGGGCGCGGGCGCGGCCCCAGCGGCGCCTGGCGGCGCACCCGCTGTGCCGCCCGGCGCGGCGCCCGCCGGAGTCTGCGCCAAGGTGAAGTTCTCCACGCGGATCCGCGCTTCCTCCGTCCATTTTCCTTCCGGATACTGCTTCAAGAACGCCTGGTAGGCTTCGAGCGTGTCGACATCCCGCGCTTTTTGCCAGTCGCGTTCCTCAACGAGCTCTTTGGCGCGAGCCTGGGCCTGGGCGGTGAATTCACCGCTCGGATATTTCTTCAAAAACTGCTCATACGCCTCCGGAGTATTGGTCTCCCGGGCCTTCTGCCAGTCGCTCTGCTGGCGGCTACACGCGCAAACTGCGAACAGCATCGCGCAGCCGATGACGAGTACGAATTTGTTGATGGCCATCTTCCCGCTCAAAAGAGCCGTTTCCCCCGAAAAGCGCCATTCTACTTCGATTTGCGGCCTGAAGTCGGCGCCGCCAAGCTCGTCACATCAAATACCGGCCCGGATAGGGTAAATAAGCTCCAATGAGCACACCCAAACGCCTGTTGAACATACCCAAACGCCGCTTCTTCGAGACCATCAACGCGACGCCGACCGTCATCGGCGCCGATTCCGTCATCGTCGGCAATATCAGCGGCGACGGTCCGTTCGTCGTCTCGGGCGAAGTGCACGGCGATGGGGATCTGGGAGGCGGCCTGAATCTGTCGGTGAACGGCAGTTGGCACGGCAACATTCAGGCCGAGCAGGCGATCGTCGCCGGCAAGATCTTCGGCGGTCTGTCGGTGAGGAACAGATTGGAAATCGGCTACACCGCGGTGATTCGCGGCAAGGTCAGTGCACGCACCATTGCGATCGCCAGAGGGGCGATCGTCGACGGGGAAATCGAGGTCACGTCGGGCGAGCCGATGCTGCAATTCGAGGAGAAACGCGACGGCAAATGAGGCCTCGAGCGCAGCTGTTCGCTAATGGCGACAGTGGCCGGAAATTTTGTGTGTTCGCGAGTATTCCCTCATTCTAGCCTCCATTCGCGCAACTTCTGGTCCAATGAACGAATACGATGTGATCATCGTCGGCGGAGGCATTCACGGAGCCGGCGTACTGCAGGCCGCTGTTGCTGCCGGCCATCGCGCGCTGCTCATCGAGAAGCACGCGCTCGCGAGCGGTACGTCGAGCCGCTCGAGCAAGCTGATTCACGGCGGGCTGCGCTATCTCGAGTCGGGTCAATTCGCGCTGGTGCGCGAGAGTTTGCGTGAGCGCGCCATACATCTGCGGATAGCGCCGGAGCTGGTACAGCTGAAGCCCTTTTACATTCCCGTCTACGCCGAAACGCGCCGGCGCCCCTGGCAGCTGAAATTGGGGCTCTGGCTGTACGCGCTGTTGGGCGGCTTCGATGCCAGCACCCGCTTCGGCAGCGTCCCCAAGCGCGAGTGGCCGGAGCTCGATGGGCTCGAAACGCGCAATCTCGATGCCGTGATCCGCTATTACGATGCGCAGACCGACGATGCGCAGCTGACCCGCGCGGTGGTCGACTCCGCACTTGCGCTCGGGGGCGAGCTCAAGATGCCGGCAAGCTTCCTGGCGGCCGACCTCACGGACAACGGCGTCACTGTGGTCTTTGAAAGCGCCGGTTCGCGGATCGAATACCGTGCACGGGTGCTCGTGAATGCGGCCGGCCCATGGGCCACCGAGGTCGCCCGCGCCGTGAGGCCCGCCATCTCGATTCCGGACGTGGATCTCGTTCAGGGCACGCATATCGTGGTGCCCATGCGAGTCACCGCGGGCATCTACTACGTCGAGAGTCCGAGCGACGGCCGCGCCGTCTTCGTCATGCCCTGGCAAGGAGCGACCCTGATCGGCACCACGGAGACCGCTTATCGAGGGGACCCCGATCGGGTACATCCCCTGCCGCAGGAGGAAGAATACCTGCTGGCGGTGGCGCGCCACTACTTCCCGGCCGTACAGGCGATGTCGCGCGCGGACATCTTGCAGCGCTTCGCCGGCCTGCGCGTACTGCCGGCGGCACATCAAGCGGCGTTCGAGCGGTCGCGAGAGACCATTTTTACCGCCGACCGTGATCCGCATCCGCGCGTCCTCGGCATCTATGGCGGCAAACTCACCGGTTGGCGCGCTGCGGCCGCGCATGTGCTGGAGCTTATCCGCCCCTCGCTGGCCGTAAAGCCCCGGCGGGCGGCGACGGATCAGTTGGTATTGAGGAGGGCTACATGATCAAGTACGGCATCGCAGCGAGCCTCGCGCTCCTGGCGACGCTCGCGCACGCTGACGGCGACTACATCAGTCCGACCAATGACCGCGTGCGTGTGTCGCTCGGCATCATGGACCTGTCCTCGACCACCACGCTGCAGGTTGACAGCACCACCGGCACGCCCGGCACGGTCGTCAACGGAGAGGACCAGCTCGGACTTTCCAAGGACAATATCGAGCCTAAGATTCAAGCCATGGTGCGCGCCGGCAGCCGCAACCGGATTTTCTTCGATTACTTCACACTCGACCGGACCGGCAACGCCACCCTGACCGAGCCGATCGTGTTTCGCGACGCGCTGCTGCAGGTCGGCGACCCGGTGCAGTCGCTGCTGAACTTCCGCGTGCTCGGCATCACCTACGCCTATTCCTTTTACCGCAGCGAGAAGCTCGAGTTCTCGGCGATGCTGGGGGCCGACAGCGTCGACATCCAGGCGCAGGTGAAGGTGCAATCCCCGGTCCAGCACGTGAATCAGATGCAAGACCTGGCGGGCCCCTTTCCGGCGCCGGGTCTAGATGCCACCTGGGTGCTGAGCAAGCGATTCTATGTCGATGCGCGCGTCCAGTACCTGAGCCTGCACTTCGACAACCTCGACGGATCGCTGGGCATACTGGAATTCGACGCTCTTTACCGGTTCCGTCCGAACGTGTCCTTCGCGCTCGGCTACACCGACGTCAAAGCTCATCTATCCGACGACCAGAGCACCTCAGGCGGCTATTTCGATCTCGACACCAAGGGTCCGCAGTTCTTCGTCCGAGTCGCGTTCTAGACATCATGGCGAAGCATTGGGCTCAGCCGCAAATTCCACGCGATTGTTCGCAGCGGCGGCCCGGTTCCATTCGCCGGCCGTGAGCGCCTCATTGCGCGGCGGATACTGGGCGGCCGTTCGCGACGCACCGGCATTTTCCGGGGCGACCGTGATGGCGCCCGAAGTCCGCTGCCGGACTCCGGCGATCAGATTGGCGAATGCGATCGATTGGCGCTGCTGTCCGGACAGGGATTCCTCGAATGGGTTGCCGATCAGATCGCATTTATTGGCCGGCAGATTCGCGCTGGCGGGCGCAAAGCCGTCGGTTGCGTTGCCGCTGAGACAGAACAGTCCCGCCGAGCTCGTGGCCTTGACCACCCCGCGAAAGCCCTGCGCCTCGAGCTTCGTCAGCAATTCGCGCAGCACGTCGAGCCGGCTGCGGTCGAAGGGCAATTCACCGTAGGGAACCGGCTCGGACCGCGGCAGCCCCGCAGCAGCGCCGGCCGGGGGCGCCCCGGAATTCGCCGCCCCCGCCGCGCTTGCCGCCGCCGCCGCGCTCAAATCCTTGATGGATGCGGCGAGCTGCTCCCGCGTGTGCATAAGGTCGGCGTTGGCGGCGCGCAGCGCCGCAACCTCACTGCGCGCCCTCTGCAAATCCCCGTGCGCCGAGGCCCAAAGCAGGGCGCACGCCGCCGCCGCTAGGCATGCCGCAGCGATGCCCGCGGCCCAGGGCCACATCGGCGGCTGCTTCGGCAGGGGCGGCGGTTCCGCGGCAGGGGTCGGCGCCGGGGCCGCGCGGCGCAGGTCGGCCACCAGCCGAGCGGCGAAGCTGTCGAGGCTCGCCACGACGAAGCGGCGCAAATCGACCGACTGCTGCTTGACGGCCGCCTCGACGCGCCGCCCCCAGTCGGCCGCCGGCGCCGGCGCCGGCTGGCTCGGCGCGGCCGCTCTCGCGAGCGGCGCGCCGGCTTCCAGCTCCACCGGCGCAAGCGCCGGTTCATCCAGGTCGCGCCGATCCGGCACCATATGCAGCTCGTACAGCACCTTCGATATATCGACCGGCCTGACCTGTTTCGGCAGCACGCCCATCGCGCCCAGCGCTCGCGCCTGGCCGACATACAGCTCGCCTTCCTGCGAGGTGTACATCATGATTGGGATCGTGGCCGTCTGCGGATTCCCCTTGATCGTCCGGACCGCCTCCAGTCCGTCCATGCCGGGCATCAGATGGTCCATGAATATCGCGTCGGGCCGGTCGTGTTGCAGATATTCGATGGCCTGCTCGGCGGATTCGGCCATGTCGACTTCAATGTCGTATTTCTCGAGCATGCGGCTCAGGATGACGCGCGCTGACTTGGAATCGTCGACGACTAAAGCACGTTTTCGGGCCATGGCAATGGTGTTACGCACTCCTTTGAATCTCATCCGCGGATCCGCGACGGCACTATATAACGCCGCCGCGAACCCGCGCGCACGGTGTCGCGCAATGGAAACACCGGATGATGCACCGGCCAATCAGGCGGGATCAGAGCTCTTCGATTCTTTGTTCTGGCCGATCCAGGTCAAAGCGGACTCGACGTCCGCCAGCTCGCTGGCCGTAAATCCTTCGATCCTCACGCCGGGCGCCTCGGCTTTCTTCCTGGCAAGTTCGGCGCTGGCGACCGAGTGTACCCACACCAGACCGCGGCGCACCTTGGCGGTGAACTTTTGCTGCTTTTCTTCGGTCATCAGTCATCTCCTTGAAATTGTCTCATTCGTCACATCGCACGATACACGACAACGGTGCCGATGAGGAACACGCCCTTCAGTCGCGAATGCCGGTGCCTTTGTTCAACAGGGTGACCGCGAGTGCGAACATCGATACCGCGGCTGAAAGCATGATGCCATAGGCCAGCCTTAAGTCCACGTCCGTGGTCCCGAGGAAGCCGTAGCGAAATGCGCTCACCATGTAGAGGATGGGGTTGACGTGAGATACGACTTGAGCCCAGCCCGGCAGCATCTTGATGGAGTAGAACACGCCACCCAGATACGTGAGCGGCGTGAGCACGAATGTCGGGAACCAGGAAATGTGATCGAAATTCTTGGCGAACAGCGCATTGACGAATCCGCCGAGCGAGAAGACCACACTGGTCAGCAGCACGGCGGAGCAAATGGCGGCGACGTGCTGCACGGCGAGCCGGGTGAAAAAGAGCGCGACGATGGTCACCACCGAGCCGACCAGCATCCCGCGCAGCACGCCTCCGGCGACGTAGCCGGACAGGATCAGCCAATTGGGCAGCGGCGACACCAGCAGCTCCTCGAGGTGCTTGCCGAACTTGGCGCCGAAAAAGGACGAGACCACGTTGCCGTAGGAATTCGTGATCACCGTCATCATGATCAGACCGGGCGCGATGAACTGCATGTAATCGTAACCGCCCACCAATCCAACTCGCTTGCCGATCAGGCTGCCGAAAATCACGAAATACAGCGTGGCCGTGACCGTCGGCGGCACGATCGTCTGGCCCCAAATGCGCACGATGCGGTTGAACTCGCGGATCACGATGGTGCTGAAGCCGACCCATTCAGTACGCGCGCGCGAGGCTGACATTCTCTTACGATTCCTTGACGGTGGAGCGGACGCTGTCGTCGACGAGGCGGATGAACAGCTCCTCGAGCCGGTTGACCTTGTTACGCATGCTGTTCACGCGGATGCCCTGCTGTGAAAGCTGCGCAAATATGTCGTTCAGGCTCTGCCCCTTAGAGACTTCGACCTCGAGCGTGTGGTCGTCGGTAAGATGCGTGGTGAATCCAGGCAGCTGCGGCGCAGCCGCTCTCGACTGGCTCAAGTTGAGCACGAAGGTCTCGGCCTGCAGCTTGCGCAGGACGTTCGCCATGCTGTCGCGCTCGATGATGCGACCGCCCTCGATGATGGCCACGTTGCGGCAGAGGTTCTCGGCCTCCTCGAGATAGTGCGTGGTCAAGATGATCGTCGTTCCCTCGTCGTTGATGTTGCGCAGGAAATCCCACATCGAGCGGCGAATTTCGATGTCCACGCCGGCGGTCGGCTCGTCGAGAATCAGCAGCTTCGGCTCGTGCATCAGCGCCCGCGCGATCATCAGGCGCCGCTTCATGCCGCCCGAGAGCGAGCGGGCGATGGAGTTGCGCCGATCCCACAGCTGCAGCTGCTTGAGATATTTCTCCGCACGCTGCTTCGCCAGGGGCCGCGGAATGCCGTAAAAGCCCGCCTGGTTCACCACGATCGTGAACAGCGTCTCGAACATGTTGAAATTGATTTCCTGCGGCACCACGCCGATGCAGGACTTCGCCACTTCGAGTTCGCGATCCAGGTCGTGGCCGAAAACCTCCACGACTCCGCTGGTCTTGTTGACCAGCGAGGTCACGATGCCGATGACCGTCGTTTTGCCGGCGCCGTTCGGACCCAGGAGCGCGAAAAAATCGCCTTCCGCCACTTTAAGATCGATACCTTTGAGCGCCTTGATGCCGTTTTTGTAGATCTTGGTGAGCTGACGAAGTACGAGGGCTTGCATGGAGCCGCGTAGACTAAACCGCACGAGGCTTCGCCCGCAACTTGGCGCTCGCCGGACCGCGGCTGCACCGGCCGCGGTCCGAAGCCCTACGGCAGGCGCGCAGCGGCCGCGAGCTGCAGGCCGAACAGCTGGACCCTGCGCAGCCGCGCTGCGTCCGCGCCCGACGCGGCGCCCATCAGGGCGCTCCAGTAGGCGCCGCTCGTGCACCAGCGCGCGGTCAGGTTCGCCGTTTCGCTCTCGGCGAGCGCCTGAAGTCCGTCAAGCGTCGCGCCTCGGAAAGCCGCCGCCGTGTGCGCATTCATGCCCAGCAGCAACTCGGCCGCCAATTTGCCGGTCGATGCGATGTGCCACGCATAAAAGAGCGCGAGCCGCACAAAGCTCGCCATGTCGTCGTCGACCATCGCGGCATCGGCGATGCGCCAGTGGCCCGCTCTGCCCAGGCGCGCCCGCCAGTGCGCTGTGTCGTGAAAGCGCAGGTCGAAAAGCGCGTAGGGACAATTCGCGGCCGCCGACCTCTGCGCCGTCGACAGCGGCGCCACCCGGCCCGACACCTCGCCGGGCAAATGGAGCGCCCCGGGCGGCCGCCAGTCACCGGCTCGCGCGCCGATCAAGTCCAAGAACCGGTGATTCAGATCGTGCAGCGAGCCGAGCATCTCGAGCGAGAGATGCGGCTGCCGCGCCCAGCTGCCGACGAATGCATCCTGCATGACGCCTCCCATTGGGATCCTCTGGAGTTTCAAAAAAGCGGCTGCGCTGCGTATTCCTGAGCAAACGCACCCGCAAATGCGGGCGGCAGCCACTTGGCAGGAACGCTAACTTTGTGATTAATTTCTGTCAAATTCTTTTTGAGGTCGAAACCGCACGAATTGCCCGTCACCTTGAAGGAGCCGCCCATGAGAGTATCCGATGACCGATACACCCGCGACCGCGAGCGTCTGGACTTGGCGCTGCGCCTGATCCACCACGAAGCGCGCACCTTTACCATTCGCCAGTGGACCGGCTTGAGCGATGATCGAATTCGCAAGCTCTACAGAAGTTATTGCCATGAGGGTGCGGCAGCCGCCGTGATGCGGCACCGCGGCAAGTCGCCGCGCCAGGCGGCATTCTTCTTCAGAAAACCGGAAGTGACTTTTCACGCGGCGCAACTGGCGAGTCTTTTCCTGATCTACGGCTTGGTGGGCACGGCCGGCGGCGGATTGGAATCACGCTATCGTGTCGGATCCCTGGAGTCCGGCACGCTGCTTTGCCAAGCGTACGAGGCCTATCTCGAGCTACATGCACCGGCGAGCATTTCTTTCGAGCACGCCTGGTTCTTGCTGCTGGCGTTGGCGCGACACGACGAGGTGGGCATGGCCCGCTGCGAGGATTGCGGCGGTTTGCGCTTGCGCGACTTGCTCGCCAGACGTAAACAGGCCTGCGGCAATTGCCAGCATGAGTTGCCTGGACGGACACGCTGAGGCTGTCCGCGGCCCAACGCATTTTTTGTTGGAAAGTCCCGCGATTGTCTACTGCGCGAGCGGCCATACGATTTCAAGTAAGCTGCCCTTCGGGACCGCTCGCTGCGGTGGTGACTTGCTGCGACTTGGCCGCTGCAGCGACGGCGGCGAGCCGATGGTGACCCAGCGCCTACCCCTGCGCGCCACTCCCTGCCATCATTGCGTGATCACAGCGCGCCGCTGCGGCGGCGCCAGGGTCCTCGAGGCAAACATCGGGCTATGCGACGCGAGAAGTTGCTGTTCCTGTCTCCCATCATGCCCGACGAGACTGGCAATGGACTCGCCATGCGGGCGGGCGTCGCCCTTGAAGCGCTTGCACAGCGCTTCGACGTTCATCTTGGCCTGGTCCCGGTTGCCGGGACGAGTGAAGGGACTTCGCCCCTGGTGGGCCGATGCGCAGCGTCGGTGCGATCGTTGCCGCTCAGCGAACATCTCGAACCGCACTTTGGGCTCATCGAGCGCATAGTCGATGAAGATGAGCGGCGCCGTTCCCGCCTGGCTTATCCCAAGCCCTTCCTCTGCCGATTCTGTACGAGTCGAAGTGCGGCTGCCGTAGCTGAGTGGTGTGACTCGGAGGGCATCCGCGCGGTACACGTCATGCGGCTCTATCTGGCGCCCCTCGTGGAGGCGCTGTCCGCAAGGGACGCCGCACAGCGTCCGCTCAAGGTGCTCGACCTCGATGAGGATGAGGTCGCGACGCGGCGCAGCCTGGCCGCGCTTCATCGACGGCAGGGCGACGCAGAACGTGCAGCCGAGGAAGAACAGGAAGCGATCAAATATGCGCGCTTGCTGGCGCGAGTGCCTGGCGCGTTCGATCGGGCCCTCGTCAGCTCACCCATTGAAGTCCAGCGGATCCGTTCGACTGTCCCGGATCTGCCAACGGTAGTGCTGCCGAACGCGGCGCCGCGCGTTGCCGTGTCGGCCCGACGTCGCGCGGGCGGTGCGAATCGATATCGATTGCTGTTCGTCGGAAATCTCAACTACGCGCCGAACCGCGACGGTGTCGTGTTCCTGTGCCGCGACATCCTGCCACAGCTGCGCGCCAGCCTGCCGCGCCCCGTCGAGCTGATGATCGCCGGCGGTGGAGTCTCGACAGAGGTTGCGACGATTGCCGAGACGGCTGGCGCGAGCTTGCTCGGTTACGTCGGGGATCTTGCCCCGCTCTACGCCGAAGCTGATGTCGCCGTCGTGCCGCTGCGGGCAGGCGGTGGCACGCGGATCAAGGTGCTCGAGGCATTTGCTCACCGCATCCCCGTGGTCGCCACGTCCAACGGCATCGAGGGAATTGCGGCCACCGCCGGCGAGCATGCGATGGTTGCCGACGGGCCCGCAGAGTTTGCCGCGGCGTGTCATGCGCTGCTCACGACGCCGGAGCTGGCCGACCGAACAGCGGCACGGGCGCTGGAGCTGGTGCAGAGTGTGTATTTGATCGAGCGTGTTGAGGCGATGCTACTCGCACTATATGATCAGCTCTGATCGGCGACCGCCGCACCTCGTACACCGGATTATGTCCAACACCTCACAGATCGAGAATCCCGCTTGGCGACCCACCAGAGTGAGCGACATCGAAATCAACGAGGTCGCGGATGGTTACATCGTCTATCAGCAAGCCGCTGACAGGGTCCACTATCTGAACCATACGGCAGCGATTCTTCTGGAGCTCTGCAATGGCAAGAGCGCGTTTTCCGAGCTGCCGCAACTGCTGCGCGAAGCCTTCGACCTGTCGTCGCCACCAGCCGCCGAGGTGCGCGAGTGCCTCGATCAGCTGCTGAGAGAGGGCCTGATCCGCTGAACTACGTCGAGACGTTCCAGATTCTCGCCTGCGAGTTCCGCATCGAGACCGACTCGGAGGCGATCGCCGATCGGTTGCGCTACGTGGTCCAGCACGCCTCCCAGGACCACGAAATCACCGATCGAGTGGCCTATCAGATCGCCTCGCAACGCAATGACCTGCTCCTTCGCGAGGACGGTGCGCTGATCGCCACCGAGCACAGCACCAAAACGCTCCTCGAGACGCTATTCAAGAGAATACAGGAGCGATCCTTTGCCGCGGTTCCCGAATATGTCCGGATTCATGCGGCGAGCGGCGTTTATGCCGGCAGCCTGTTTCTGCTGGTAGGCAACCCGCACGCAGGCAAGACGACGCTGGCGATCGCGCTGCTGGCGAGCGGGATGCAGATGGTGGGGGACGAGCTCGTAGTACTGCGCAATGGATTGGCGGCGGCCTACCCGCGCAAGTTCTATCCGCGCGAGATCAGCTTTGACCTGCTACCCGGTCTCAAAGATATCGCGCCGTCGCTGCCGCGGGTGTACGGCGCGGACGGCGGGCGGCGAATGGCCGTCGATCCACTGACGTTCAACCGCCCATGGCAGATCGCCCGACTTGCCGTCGGTACGATCTTCTACCTCGATCCCAATTTCGGCGGCCGGACAAGCGCCTCCCCGAGTTCCAAGGTCGACATGGCGCGCCTGGTCATGGAGCAGTGTGCACCGCCCCGGTCCGGACGCAGCGATTGGATCGGCGATCTCTGCGCCATGGTGAACGGTGCGAGTGTGCACAGGCTCGCCGTGGGCGAGCTCGGTTCAGCTGTAACCGTGGTCCGAGACTGTCTACGAACCGGTCCCACGAGCGGTTGATCCACGTGTCGATTTACCATAACCACCGTCCGAGAGTTGCCGCAATCGGATACGCTAAGCTATGATGTACGAGTCGACTCCGGAGATCGAGAATCATGAAAGAACATCAAATCAAGTCGGATCTTCTCGAACGCGTTGACGAGACCAAGCGTTCCTCGATCCGCACGATGGCAAAGCTCGCGTTCGCCGTTCCCGTAGTTGCCACTTTTGCAATGAGTGGGCTGAAGGTGAACGAAGCGCACGCGTCGAGCTACGTGGGCAACCTTTAGTTGGGCTGATTGCGGTCCAGCGAACGCCGATCCTCGCTCACCGGCGGCGAACCTCTTCTCTCCGCGACGCTGATCGTTCGCGATGAGGAGCGGGTTCTGGCTGCCTGTTTGCAGTCGCTCAAATCGTTGGTCGATGAGATCATCGTCGTCGACACGGGATCTGCGGACCGCAGCGCTGAACTGGCGCTCGAGCAAGGCGCCAAGGTGTTTCATTTCCCGTGGTGTGACGATTTTGCAGCCGCCCGCAACTTCGCCATCGAGCGGGCATCCTGTCCTTGGCTTCTCTACATCGACGCCGATGAGCGTGTGCGTGATGGCGATCACGCGCGGACGCGGGTGGCCCTCAGCGACCCGCGGGCGCTCGCCGCGAGAGTGCGCTTCTATCCTCGCTCGGGTTTTACTGCCTACCCGGAGTACCGCTTGTTCCGGCGCCATCCGCAGGTGCGTTTCGAAGGCGTGGTGCATGAGAGCATGCTGCCGGCGCTCAAGCGGCTGGTCGCCGCTGAAGGCGCGTTGATCCTCGATTGCGACCTCACGATCGATCATATCGGATATGACGGACCGCAGACTCACAAGAGCGAGCGTTACCTGAAGCTGCTGAAGCAGGCGCTGGCAAGCAATTCGCGGCGACTGTACCTGTGGTGGCACCTCGGATGCGTCCATCGCGATCGCGGAGAGATCGCGCAGGCGGAGAGCTGCTGGCGCCACGGTGCTGCATTGGCTGTCACCGAGCACCGACAGAGCGCTGATGCCAATCTATGCCATATCGAACTCATCGCGCTTGAGACGCAGCGCGGTGAGGATCCGGTCGCGCTGATCGGGGAAGGTCTGCGGCTGCGACCCGACAATCATCTGCTGCGGCATCTCGAGGCCCGGGAGCTGATGAAGCGCGAACGGTTCGGCGAGGCCGTGCAGCTCTTTGCCGAGCTGGCACAGATCGATCCCGACACACTCTTGGCCGACCACGCGTACGACAAAAAGATATTTGGTACAACGGCCGCAACGCATGCGGCGGAATGTGCATTTCGCGCCGGTCTGTACCACGAGGCCGCACGCTGGTACGGAGTCGCAGAACGCACATGCTCCAATGCGCTCGAGTTTCGCACGAAACGGATGCTCGCAGAGGCACACGAGCGCCGCGCCGCAACGACGCGCTGAGACGCGACCTCAGTGGAATCCATTTTCGCGGACGCTCTGTCCGAAGAGCTTCTCTCGCCGGAGCTGCGCCTGCTTCTGAGCGCGCTCAGAGCCGCGCTCGATCCCGGCTCGCCCCTGCCACCGACGTCCTGCTTTCAGAAGGTTCGGTGGATCGCCTTTATGCAGCTCGCTCTCGAGCACCACGCCGGTGGTGTCGCGCTCACCGGCCTGAAACGCCTTCCCGGCGTCGCGCCACCAGCCGTCATCATTCAACTCGATAACCACGCCAAATATATTCTGCGCCATCGTGCCGCCGGCCTCGAGGAGCTGCGACGCATCGGCCTGGCACTCGCGCAGCGGGGCATCGAGATCATCCCCTTGAAGGGACCGCTGCTCAGACGCCGGCTGTTCGGGGACGTTGCCGCCGGCCCGAGTCGCGATCTCGACTTTCTGATACGCCCCCGTGATATCTCACCGACACTCCGCATTCTCGCCGACTGCGGCTATCGTGCGGATCTGGACTTCTCGCCGCGGCAGACGCTCGCCCTGATGCAATTTCGGGGTCAGGACGTCCTGAAACGCGATGACGGGCGCTTCACCGTTGAGCCGCACGTCGCGCTCGCACCCGGCAATCTCGGCCTCAAGATCGACCACGTTGATCTGTGGCAGCGCTCTCGACCGTGCGTGCTCGACGGTGTGTCGATCCGTCAGCTGGAAACCGCGGACGAGTTCCTCATGCTTGCAGTGCATGGAAGCAAGGAGGGTTGGTCGCGATTGAAGTGGCTCACTGATCTTGCTGCGTTTGCAAAGCACGAGCCGCAGCTCGATTGGGCTCTCGTATCGCGCCGCGCGGAGCAGCAAGGCGTGCGGCGCATGGTCGGGCTCGCGGCGCTGTTGCTTGCCCAGAGCTTCCACATGCAGATCGGAGCTCTCGCGCTCCCCAGGCGCGACCGCTCCCTGCGCGCCCTGGCGCGGCGCATCGTTGCGATCTGGGAACGTCCTGAGAGCGGGGTCTTCGCAGGCTCAATTTTCCACTTGTGCTGGAGGCGCCGACTGTTATGCGACCGGAGCACGGCACGAATCTCGTACTTTTTCAAGACCGCGGTAACGCCAAGCGACGAGCACTATGGGCTAATCCGACTGCCCGACTCGATCTTCTGGGCCTATCCCCTGATCAAGGTTGTGGTCGATTATTTGCTACGACCCCCGTGCCACATTCTCAAATGGCTGGCCCGCGCAGTCGGTGTGTCCCGTGACGCACGTGTTCTGACCGGGCGCAAGTTGCGATAAATGAACCTCGAAAAGAACACGCGACGGATCGCGACCTATCGGCTACCA
>Ga0181532_10002902_pt1 | contig 15783 bp, 12 predicted proteins | sample PEATcosm2014_Bin_33_FD_119768 | JGI IMG/M metagenome (GOLD analysis project Ga0181532, IMG submission 119768) | Peatland microbial communities from MTU Mesocosm Facility, Houghton, MI, USA - PEATcosm2014_Bin11_30_metaG | ecosystem: Environmental > Terrestrial > Soil > Wetlands > Peat | place...
CCGGTCACGGCCAGCATCTCGCGCATCCCGGGACCGCCCTTGGGGCCTTCGTAGCGGACGACCACCACTGTCCCGGGCGTGATCGTGCCGGCGAGGATGGCCTCCATGGCGGCTGCTTCACCGTCGAAGACGCGCGCCCGGCCCGTGAAGGCGAGCTCGCCGTCGATTCCGGCCACCTTCACGACGGCGCCCTTCGGCGCGAGCGACCCGCTCAGGATCGCGATCCCCCCGTCCGCGTGGATCGGCGTGCCGAAGCTGCGCACGACCGACCCGTCGGGAGCGGGCGGGTCGAGCTCGGCAAGGTTCTCGGCCATCGTCTTGCCCGTAACGGTGAGGCAGTCTCCGTGGAGCAGGCCCTCCTGCAACAGCTCCCGGAGAATCACCGGAACCCCGCCGATCCGGTCGAGATCTGTCATGTGATACCGCCCGTGCGGCTTCATGTCCGCCAGGTGCGGAACGCGGCTACCGATCCGGGAGAAGTCCTCGAGACCGAGCTCGACCTGCGCCTCGTTGGCTATCGCCAGCAGATGGAGCACGGCGTTGGTCGAGCCTCCGAGCGCCATCACGGTGGAGATGGCGTTCTCGAAGGCCTCCTTGGTCATGATCTGACGGGGCCGGATGCCTCTTTCGAGCAGGGCCATCACCGCCTTGCCGCTGGCGTATGCGAGGTCGTCCCGGCGCCGGTCGACGGCGGGCACGGCCGCCCCGGCCGGCAGCGCCATCCCGAGGGCTTCGGCCACCGACGCCATGGTGTTGGCGGTGAACATGCCCGCGCAGGAACCTTCCGTCGGGCAGGCGTTGCGCTCTATCGCCTCGAGCTCGTCGAGGCCGATCGTCCCCGCCGAGCAGGCCCCGACCGCCTCGAAAACCGACACGACGTCAAGGGCACGATCGCCGAGGCGGCCCGGCAGGATCGTGCCGCCGTAAAGGAACACCATCGGCAGGTCGAGCCGACCCGCGGCCATGAGCATGCCGGGGAGCGACTTGTCACACCCCGCGAGACCGACGAAAGCGTCAAAGCGCTCCGCGTGCATCATGGCTTCGACCGAGTCCGCGATGATCTCCCTGCTCACGAGGGAGGCGTGCATTCCTTCGTGGCCCATGGCGATCCCGTCGGAGACAGCGATCGAGACGAACTCGAACGGGAACCCGCCCGCCGCGCGCACGCCCTGCTTCGCCCGCTGGGCGAGCCTGGAAAGGGGCAGGTTGCACGGCGTCACTTCGTTCCACGTGGAGGCGACACCCACCTGGGGCTTGTCGAAGTCGTCGTCGGTCATGCCGACTGCACGCAGCATCGCCCGCGACGGTGCCCGCCGGAAGCCCTCGGTCACGTCCTGGCTGTGGATCTTGAGCGAGCGGATCTTGTCGGTCATGGCCTCAAGCTAATGGCAGTCAGGCGAGCGCGTGGGTGGCTATGCGGGTTCGATCCGAACCCGGAGCGACTCGACGAGCAAGGCGATCTCGGACGCGCCGCCGCGGCGGGCTCCGTCCCATTCGTCCACGGCGTGCCACGGCACATCGTCGGGCGTTCCAGGCCAACGGGCAAGCAGGTGCACATGGAGGTGGCCGACGCGGTGCCCGATGGTCGCGACGTAGACGCGCTCGGTCCCGAGCCTTTTGAGGGCCGCCGAACAGGTCGCAATGGCCGCTCCGACGGCTTGGGCCTCGTGCCGGTCGAGACCCGCGAAGTCCGGGCAGTGCCTTCGTGGCGTCACGAGGAGATGCCCGAGGTAGCAGGTCCTGTCGGAAAGGGGCGGCACGTGGAAGGCGACCACGTCCTCGTCCTCGAGCAGGTAGCCGCCCGGGACCTCCACTTCCCCCGCCTGCTCCTGGCAGATGATGCAGGTGTCCGACATCGCCTCTCGTGTCCCGGTATTCGCGAAGCGCCTCGTCGTTGGCCCGGGCGTGCTCGAACGGAGCTCAGGCGCGCCGGGCTGCGAAGCTCGCCGCGACCAGCTTGCCGTTCGCCCGACCCCTCGATGAGCGCATGACCTGGCCGAGGAGGAACTGCGCAACCTTCTCGTCACCGTCGCAGTAGCGCTGCCACGCCTCGGGGTTGGAGGCGATGACGTCGTCGACCATCGAATCGAGCGCCGCCTGGTCCATCGCCTCGTAACCGAGGCGCGAGGCGATCTTCGCCGGGTCCCCGCCGTTCGCCAAGAGCTCGGCGAGCACCTCTTTGGACTGGGTCGCCGAGAGCTGGCCCGAGGACTCCATCTTCACCAGCGCCGCGAAGGCCACCGGGTCGAGCCTCTTGGCTTCAGCCGGGCTGGCAGCTGCTTCGTTCGCCGCCCGCGCGAGGGCGAGGCGCGGGTCGGCACCGGCCTTGACGGCGCCCATGACGAGGTCGTCGAGACCGAGATCGACCACGGTCACGACCTGGTCTGTCGAACCGTCGCGTCGCGTGGCCAGCTCGGTGTTGACGCTCAGCAGCTGCGACAGGCGGCGGCGGCGCTCTGCCGGCATCGGGCCGACGCCCTCGGCGGCGGCCGCCAAGAGGTGCTCGTCGGGCACGAGTGGTGTCAGGTCGGGCTCCGGGAAGTAGCGGTAGTCGTTCGCCTCCTCCTTGGAACGCAGCGCATGTGTGCTCCCGTCCGCCTCGTCCCAGTGCCGGGTCTCTTGTGACACCCGTTGCCCGGATTCGAGCAGCTCGATCTGACGTGCCACCTCGTAGTCGATGGCACGCTCGAGGGAGCGCAGCGAGTTCAGGTTCTTGACCTCGCAACGCGTGCCGTAGCTGGTCGCGTCCACCGGCCGCACCGAGACGTTGGCGTCGACGCGGAGGGAGCCCTCCTCCATCCGGCCGTCCGAGGCCCCTGTGGCCACGAGGATCGACCGCAGCTCGTCGACATAGGCGCGGGCCTGAACCGCCGAGCGGATGTCAGGGCGGGAGACGATCTCGACGAGCGGAACCCCGGCCCGGTTGTAGTCGACCAGCGAGTGGCTCGCCTCGTGGATGCGACCGCCGCCGCCGACGTGGGTCGTCTTGCCGGTGTCCTCTTCCATGTGCGCCCGCTCGATGCCGATGCGCGAGCCGTCGGGCAGCTCCAGAAAGCCGTCGAGGTTGATCGGCTCGTCGTACTGGCTGATCTGGTAGTCCTTGGGCATATCGGGATAGAAGTAGTTCTTGCGGTGGAAGATCGAGCGCTGCGGCTTGCAGTTGAGCGCCGCCCCGATCCTCAAGGCGAGCTCGACCGCCCGGCGGTTGATGACCGGGAGCGAGCCGGGCAGCCCGAGGCAGACCGGGCAGATGTTCGTGTTCGGGGCCTCGCCGAAGGCGTTGCGGCACCCGCAGAACAGCTTGGTGGCGGTGGACAGCTCGCAGTGGACCTCGAGGCCGACAACTGTTTCGTAGTCGGTCACGGCGTCACCGGTCCCCGCGCTCCGGGCGGCGCGGCCTGTTCCAGGCTCGCCGCTACGCGCATCATCTGGACTTCGCCGAGAGCGGGGGCCAGTACCTGCACCCCGATCGGGAGCCCCTCAGGGCTCAGCGCGAACGGCACGCTGGCAGCCGGGTGGCCGGCCAGGCTCGAGGGGATGGAGCACAGGTCGCACAGGTACATCTCGATCGGGTCGTCGACCTTGGAGCCGAAGGGGAAGGCCACCGACGGGGTCGTCGGCGTCAACAGCACGTCAAAGTTCCGGTACGCCGCCTCGAACGCCCGGATGACGATCGTTCGGGCCTTCTGCGCCTGGCCGTAGTAGGCGTCGTAGTAGCCGGCCGACAGTGCATAGGTCCCGATCATGATGCGCCGCTTCACTTCGGGCCCGAAGCCCTCGCCGCGTGTCCGGGCGTTCATCGTCTCGGCGTCGGGACCGTCCACGCGAAGGCCGTAGCGGACACCGTCGTAACGGGAGAGGTTGGAGGAGGCCTCGGCGGGGGCGATCAGGTAGTAGGCAGGCAGTCCGAGCAGCAGCTCTGGGATCTTGACGCGGTCCACCTCGGCGCCTGCCGCCGCCAACGCCTCCGCCGCCGCGATCACCGCGGCCCCGCACTCGGGCGACACGTCCGACAAGAAGTCGTCGATGATCCCTATGCGCAGCCCCGAGACGCCGTCGCCGAGCGAGGCGAGCAGGCTCGGCGCCGGCCGCTCGAGCGAGGTCGAGTCCATCGGGTCGTGGCCGGCGACGACCTCGAGGCCGAGTGCCGCGTCCGCGACGGTCGTCGCGAACGGGCCGATCTGGTCGAGCGAGCTGGCGAACGCGATCAGCCCGTAACGCGAGACCACGCCGTAAGTCGGCTTCACCCCGACGATCCCGCACAGCGCCGCAGGCTGGCGGATCGACCCGCCCGTGTCGGAGCCGAACGAGAGGGGAACCATGCCACAAGCGACCGCGGCGGCGCTCCCGCCCGAAGAACCGCCTGGAACCCGCGTGATGTCCCAGGGGTTCCGGGTCGGGCCGAAGGCGGAGTTCTCCGTCGAGGAGCCCATGGCGAACTCGTCGAGGTTGGTCTTGCCGATCGGGATCGCACCCGCGAGCCGCAGCCGGGTCACGACCGTCGCGTCGTAGGGAGGGAGCCACCCCTCGAGGATCCTCGAGGAACAGGTCGTGGGGACACCGACGGTGCAGAGGTTGTCCTTCAGCGCCACGGGCACTCCGGCGAGCGGTCCCGGGTCCAGACCCGATCTCACCATCTGATCGACGGCGTCGGCATCTGCCTCTGCCGCCTCGAGTGTCACCTCGTTGAAGCAGTGCAGATCTCCCTCGAGGTCGCGGACACGACCGAGCGATTGCGCCAGGACCGCCCGGGCACTGCGCTCGCCCGAACGGACCGAGGCGGCGATGTCGACCAGGGAAGGGAACTCGGGACCCCGGCTGGAGGTCACGGCGCTTCGCCCATTATGCGGGGAACCCGGAAGCAGTCGGACTCGGCGAGCGGAGCCTGGGCGAGGACGGTCGCCCGGTCCAGGCTGGCGGTCACGGCGTCGTCGCGGAGCACGTTCTCGACCGGGAACGGGTGGGCCGTCGGCGGGACGTTGGCCGTGTCGAGACGGCGCACGGCGTCCACGTGCTCGAGGATCGCCGACAGCTGCGAGGCGTAGAGCCCGATCTCGTCGTCATCGAGGGCCAGGCGGGCAAGGCGGGCCACATGACGGACGTCTTCGGGCGAGATGCGCCGCTCGGTCTCGCTCACAACAGCGCTCCCACCCTGGCCACGAAGCCAACGGCGCGCGCTTCGATCTCCCGGGCGTCGTAGTCGAGGGTGGCGACATGGAAGCTGCGCTCGAGAAAGACCCGCTCGAGCGGACCGGCCGCCCCCGCGGCGAGCACGTCGCCGGACTCGGGCGGCACCACATGGTCGGTCCGGCTGGACAAGAGCAGGACCGGGCAGCGGAGATCGCCGAGATGGGCGGCGATCTCGTCGACGCCCTCGAACATCGACAGCATCGGCTCGATCGGCGAGGCGTTGTAGGCGGATTCGGGGGAGCCGGGCATGGCGACGTCGGAACCTATCGCGGGAACCGAGACGCCGCCTTCTTCGACCATGCCTGACAGCATGTCGCGGAATGTCGAAGCCGGTGGGTCGACCAACGGGTTGATCACGATGATGCCGGCGATCTCCGGATGGCGCTCGGCGAGCCATATCGCGAGCGACCCGCCCATGGACAGCCCGGCCACGAAGACGTGCTCGCACCGGCCGGCCATGTCGCGGTAGGCGGTTTCGGCCGTCGCGGACCAGTCGGACCAACGTGTCGGGACCATGTCCTCCACGCTGGTTCCATGCCCTGGCAGCAAGGGAAGCTCGACGGTGAACCCGGCGGCCGCGAGCGCTCGCGCAAGAGGCCGCAGCGACTGCGGGCTCCCGGTGAAACCGTGGAGCACAACGACGCCCGTCTTACCGCCGGCGGCAGAGAAAGGTTCGGCACCGGCAAGGGTCGCGGTTGGCACGTGAGCATCGTACCCGGCCCTTCGGGCAGGCTCCCAAGCCGATAGTGTCCGCTCTGCGAGCCGACGGGGCCGGGAACGAGGAGCTGACGTGGACAAACTGCTGTTCTTGAGTGACGAGTGGACCGCCGAGGTAAAGCGCCTGCACGACGAGCTCGTGACCGAGCCCACTGCCCCGGCTCAAAGTGTGCGCATGAATCTCGTCCTCACCCAGTCCCCGCTCGGAGACGGGACCGTGGAAGCGCACGTGGACACGAGCTCGGGAGAACTCATCGTGGACACCGGTCACCTCGACTCACCCGACTTGACTGTGACCCTGGACTACGAAACGGCGAAGGCCATCCTCGTCGACGGGGACGCCCAGGCCGCCATGCAGGCATTCATGTCCGGACGTATCAAGATCGACGGGGACATGACGATGCTGCTAGCCCTTCAGACCACGCCGATCGACCCCGGGCACCAGGAGCTGGCGGCCCGCGTCCGCGAGATCACCGAGTAGCCGCCGGCTGGCGTACTCGCCGGTCGCTACCTCGTCGACGGGGTCCCGGTCGGGGCGCTCACGTGACCGAGGATCTTGGGCACCTCGGCCGCCAGCTCGTCCACGGTCCAGCGGGCACCCTTGTCGATCTCTCCCGCGAGCGTCCAGGGCTGGAAGTACTGCACCCTGCCGCCTTGGACGAAAAAGACCTTGCCTGTGAAAGGACAGAGATCGCTGCAGAGATAAGCGGCGACGGGCGACACGTTGCCGGGGTCCCAGGAGTCGAAGACGCCCGCGTCGCCAGGGGGCTGCACGATGTCGGACAGGCCCGGTGTCGACTGGGTGATCCGCGACCTCGCAGCCGGCACGATGGCGTTTACCCGCACGCCGTAACGGGAGAGCTCCTGTGCGGCTATCACGGTGAAGGCTGCGATCCCCGCTTTGGCCGTCCCGTAGTTCGACTGGCCGGGATTGCCCAAAAGCCCTGAGGTCGAAGAGGTGTTGACGACTGCCGCGCTGACCGGGCGGCCCGCTTTGGACTGCTCGCGCCAATAGGTCGCGGCCCAGCGGGTCGGGACGAAATGGCCGTTGAGGTCGACGTGCATCACAAGGTCCCACTCCGCCTCGGTCATGTTCACGAGGACCCTGTCGCGGATGATGCCGGCGTTGTTCACGAGCACGTGGAGGTCTCCGAACGCCTCGACGGCGGCGCTCACCAAGCGGCGGCCACCCTCCCAGTCGGCCACGTCCTCGGTGTTGGCGACCGCCTCGCCGCCCATCTCTTTGATCTCGTCGACGACGCGCTGAGCCACCGTCCGGTCATCCTCCGAGCCGTTGAGTGGCCATCCGACATCGTTGACAACGACCTTTGCGCCCTCGCTGGCGAACAAGAGCGCGTGCTCCCGGCCGATCCCGCGGCCCGCACCGGTGATGATCGCAACCCTGCCCTCGAGTGCACCCATGACCGTGCCCTTCCTTAGCTCGTAAACCTGCGATCGCCCCGCCAACTCGCGGCGCGCACCGCCACGTTGGCAGCACGCGACACCCGTGGTCAAACGGGCTACGGCGTAGGCAGCCGCAAGGGCGCCTAGCGGCCCCGCGTCGGACAAGGGCCCACCTCGCCGGCCGACGCGGTCAGCTCAGTATCAGCTCAGTAAAGGTAGAGAACCACTGTCGTGCCGACCCTCACCGAGGTCCCGGAGCCCGGGAGCTGGCTCAGCACGAAGTTCGCGCTCGGTGGACCGTAGAGGCTCCACTGCAGGCCGAGAGAGCTGAGCGACTGTTCGGCGACCGCCACCGAGTCGCCGTAGAGGGTCGGGACCGACACATACGGCGGACCTGCCGACACGAAGACACGCACCGTCGAATGACCCGGGACGACCTGGCCGGGGGCGGGGCTCGTGCTTATGACGTACCCGGCGGGGACCGACGTCGAGTACTGCTGCACGTTCTGCGGGGTGAGGCGCAGGTCCGTCAGCGCCGAGTCCGCCTGCGTGGATGTGAGTACGCCACCGCTCATGTCCGCCGGGATCATTTGGGGCGCGGGGCCCCTCGAGATCACGACCTCGAGAGTTCCGCCGTAGAACATCCTGGCACCTTGAGGTGCACTCGAGCTCACGACCGTCCCGCGGGCGACGACCTCGCTGTAGCGCTCGACGAAACGCGCCACGAGGTGGGCCCTGCCGATCGCCGCGGCGGCCTGCTTCTCGTCCATCCCCCCAAGGTCCGGCACCGCGGTCGGGTGACGACCCTGCGACATGACGATCTTCACGATCGACGCCGACTTGTCGCGCGTGCCGCTTGGGGGAAGCTGTGAGATGACCGTTCCGGAGGCGACGGTGCCGCTGTAGCGGGCGCCGGAGATCTCCGGGGTGAGGCCCGCCCTGGAGATGGCGGCTTCGGCGGCCCTGACATCGAGACCGACCACACGTGGGACCGTGTCGTGACGCCAGACGAGGCGGGACGCCGCCACAACGCCTGCACCGGCTGCGAGCTCGATCACCAGCAGAGCCAGCAGCCAAGGCAGCCAGCGGTGCCGGCGCCTCGTCCGGGGGGCCTCGCTCAACGGCGCGGACGGCGCGGGCACGGGGAGCACCCGGCGCACACCGGGCAGGGGCGCCGACGAAGGCGCCGACCCCGTGTGTGCTGTCCGGGACTCGCTTTCCTCCCGCGATGGCCGAAGCGGCGCGACCTGTGCCGGCGGCGGGGAGGTCTGGGGCGGCACCCCGGGCTGTGCGGGCGACACGGCGGACCAACCAGCAGGAGCCAAGCGCTCGGTCGGATCCTGATCGAGCCCGAGCGGCTGAACGGCCACGCCGAGATCGGTCCTGTTGAGCGGCAGGGGCTCGGCAGGATCGAGCTCCTGGACCAGCATCTCGAGCTCGAGCGCGAGCGCGGCCGCGTCCAGGCGAGCCAGGGGCTCCGAGATCGTGGCCTGGGCCAGCACCGGGGCGAGCGACCCGAGCTCCCTGGCCGGCGGGAGCACGGCCCCCACGCGCGCCATCAGGGTCGCCACCGCCGTGTCCCCGGCAAAGGGCACTCGCCCGGTGACCGACTCGTACAGGCTGAGAGCCAGCGAATAGACGTCGGTGCGGTCGTCGACGGGGCGGCCCTCGACCTGCTCGGGCGAGGCGTAGCGGGCCGTTCCCATGACAGCGCCGAGAGGCTCGGTCACCGCCGCCTCGGCGAGGGCGCGCGCAAGGCCGAAGTCGGCCACCAGAAGACGCCCGTCGTCGTCGAAAAGGAGGTTGGCCGGCTTGATGTCGCGATGGACGAGCCCCCGCCGGTGGGCGTAGGCGAGACCATGGGCGGCCTGGGCACCGATCGCGGCCGCCTGTTGGGGACTGAGCAGGCGCCCGGTGTCCAACAAGGACCTCAAGCTCCCGCCGCCGAGGTACTCGAGCACCAGATACGGGACGCCGTCCTCATCGCCCCAGTCGTAGACATGCAGGACGTTGGGATGGTTGAGCGATGCCGCCAGTCGGGCCTCGGCCTGGAACTTCCTCAAGAAAGTGGAGTCGCCGGCCAAGGCAGGGTGGAGCAGCTTGACTGCGACGCGTCGACCGAGCCGCGTGTCGTCGGCGGCGAAGACTTGGGCCGAAGCACCGGCGCCGACCACGGCGAGTAGTCGGTAGCGGCCGCCAATGACCCGGCCGACCTGTTCCACAGCGCTCGACATGGAGATCACGAAAAGGGTAACGGTTGGTGGCCCGCGACCGGTGGAGGGCACTTCGCGGGCTCTGCTATGGCAGCTCTCCTGTCTCCAGCAGCCTCACGAAACCCTGCTCGTCGAGGATCGGGACCCCTAGGGCCTCGGCCTTGGTCAGCTTGGCCGCCCCGGGATTGTCGCCGACGACGACGGCGGTCGTCTTGGCTGACACCGAGCCGGGCGACTTGCCACCGCGGTCGATGATGGCCGCCTCTGCATCCTCACGACTGAACCCACCCAAGGTGCCCGTCACGACGATGGACATGCCGACGAGGCCCTGGGGCAGTTGAGGACGCCCGGCGGCGCCGAAGCGCACGCCGCCCGACCGGAGCCGCTCGATCATCGCCCTATTGGCTTCCGAGGCGAAATACCGGGCCAGGCTCGCGGCGATCACGGCCCCGATGCCCTCGACGCGAGCGAGCTCGTCCTCGGAAGCCGACATGATCCGATCGAGGTCCCCGAAGCGCGAAGCCAGGCCGGCCGCGACGGTTCCACCCACGTGGCGGATGCCAAGCGCAGTCAGCAAGTTGGCGAGGGGCCTCGAGCGGGACTGGTCGACGGCCGCCACGAGGTTCACCGCCGACAGCTCGCCGAAGCCTTCGAGACCGACGAGGTCCGCCACGCCGAGCCGGTACAAGTCGGCAGCATCGGACAACAGGCCGGCGGCGACGAACTGCGCGACCCTTTGCTCACCGAGGCCTTCGATGTCCATGGCTCCGCGCGAGGCGAAGTGAACGATCCGCTGAACCGTTTGTGCGGGGCAGTCTGCGTTGATGCAGTAGGTGTCGCTCTCCCCCTCGAGTCGGACGAGCGGGCTGTTGCAACTGGGGCAGGTCTTCGGGAAGGCCCACGGCACCGAGCCGGACGCCCGGGCGCTCAGCACGGGGCCGACGACTTCGGGGATGACGTCTCCGGCCTTGCGAACCACCACCGTGTCACCGGGGCGGACGTCTTTCAGCCGGACCTGGTCCTCGTTGTGCAAGGTTGCCAGCTCGACCACCGAACCGGCGACCCGAACAGCTCGCAGCTTCGCGAACGGTGTCGCGCGGCCGGTACGTCCTATGGACACCAATATGTCCTCGAGCAGCGTGGCCTGTTCTTCGGGCGGGAACTTGTACGCCACCGCCCACCGAGGGGCGTGGGAAGTCGCCCCGAGCCGCAAGTGCAGCGCCCGGTCCTCTACTTTCACGACGACCCCGTCGATCTCGTAGCCGAGCCCGTGTCGTCGCGACTCGAGGTCCCGGCAGTACGCGAACACCGCCTCGAGATCGGCCACGACGGTTGTCTCCGGGTTGACGGGCAGGCCCGCGCGGCGGAGCAGGTCCAAAGCGCTCGACTGGGTCGCAAGACCAGCCATCCCGTCCACCTGGTAGAAGAAGGCCCCGAGGGCTCGACTCGCCGTGACCGCGGAGTCCTTCTGGCGAAGCGAGCCCGCAGCGGCGTTTCGTGGATTGGAAAAGGGTCGAAGTCCTGCCGCGGCCTGGCGACGATTCAGGTCCTCGAAGGCCGCGACCGGGAAGTAGACCTCGCCCCGGATCTCGATCATCTCAGGGGTCTCGCCCGCGGACAACGCGAGCTCGCCGGGGATCGCGCCAAGCGTGCACACGTTCGCGGTCACGTCCTCACCGACTCGTCCGTCACCACGGGTTGCGCCGCGCACGAGGCGGCCGCGCTCGTAGGTGAGCGAGATCGACAAGCCGTCGATCTTCGGCTCACAGACGAAGGGCGATCCGTCCTCGGGAGCCAACAGCTTTTGCAGCCGGGAGCCCCAGGCGAGGATCTCCTCGAGTGTTGTGACCTTGTCGAGACTCATCATGGGCGTGGCGTGGGTGACGGGCGCGAACAGCGCCGAAGGCGCGACGCCAACCGTCTGGGTCGGTGAGCCTGCCTCCACGAGCTGGGGATATCGCTCCTCGAGCGCGAAGAGCTCGTCCTTCAGCGCGTCGTACCCGGCGTCGGGTATCTCCGAGGCGTTCTCGAGGTAGTACTGCGCGTCGTAGCGCTTGATGAGCGCCCGCAGCTCGACGACTCGGGCCGACGCATCATCGGGCACTCCACTCGACTCCCTGCTCACGCCGAGGATGGTAGGGCGAGACCCGCGCCCACCGGGCGGATGGCGGGCCCGGCTTCAGGCTGGTCGTCCGCGCCACATACAATCGCAGCTGCCTGCGGTGCGCGCAGCCCGCGCCGCAGGCCCGCGACCACGGCGGTGCCACGACCCTTCCGCCGAGCGGGACGACCCCCTGACAAAGCTTCAGACCACATGAGGAGACAGCAGCAGATGCGTCCTGTCACCGCCTACGCCACACCGGGCCGCAAGGCTCCGTTCCAGAAGACGACCATTCAGCGTCGGGAGCTGGGGCCCGGAGACGTCCTTATCAGAATCGCCTACGCCGGGATCTGCCACTCCGACATCCACACCGCCCGCGGAGAGTGGGGCGAGGTCACCTTCCCATTGGTGCCCGGCCATGAGATCGCCGGCATCGTCGAAGAGATAGGCACCGGTGTGACCAAGCACGCCACCGGGGACCGGGTCGGCGTCGGCTGCATGGTCGACTCCTGTCGAGAGTGCGACAACTGCCTCGCCGGTGAACAGCAGTACTGCATGAACGGGCCCGTGTACACCTACAACGACATCGGCAAGGACGGTCGGCCCACCGAGGGTGGCTATTCCACCCACATCGTCGTCGACCAGGACTTCGTGCTCGCCATCCCCGACGGCATCGACCTCGATGTGGCCGCGCCGCTTCTTTGTGCGGGTATCACGTTGTACTCGCCGCTCAGGCACTGGGGTGCCGGTGCTGGTACCTCGGTCGCGATCGTCGGACTCGGTGGCCTCGGCCACATGGGCGTCAAGATCGCCCACGCCCTGGGGGCCGAGGTCTCTGTGCTCTCCAAGAGCCTTTCGAAGAAGGCCGACGGCAAGGCGCTGGGAGCCGATCACTACTACGCCACAAGCGACGCTGCTACTTTCAAGCAGCTCAAGCGCCATTTCGACCTCATCGTCAGCACCGTGTCGGCGCCGCTGCCCATGGGCTCGTACCTGTCGTTGCTGCGGCTCGACGGCACGTTGGTCAATGTCGGCGCACCGCCGGAGCCTCTTTCGGTGCCGGCTTCCTCGCTGATGTCGAACCGGCAGAGCTTGGCGGGATCGTCAATCGGTGGCATAAGCCAGACCCAGGAAATGCTGAATTTCTGTGCCGAGCACGGCTTGGGGGCTGATATCGAGGTCATAAGCGCGGATCAGATCGACGTCGCCTACGACCGGGTCGTCGACAGCGACGTCCGCTACCGCTTCGTGATCGATACCGCCACCTTCTGAGGCCGCGGGACGGCCGACCTCGCCGTCTCGGTCATGACCGCTCACGGCAGGGACCGCGAGCGCGAGGAGCGCGACCATTGACACGGCCTGCTGGCGAGGATCCGAGGCGACGCGGCCGACCAGGACAGGAAGCTCATGCGGCTATGCCCGAACCTACGACCTCGTCGTCTACGTAGAGCGCAACCGTCTGGCCGGGTGCGACACGACGCTGCGGGCCGTCGAGATACCGCAGCCCTGTGCCGGTGAGCTCGGCGGGTAGCGGGCGGCCGTGCGCGCTCAGCTGGGCGAGAACCGAGGCACCCTTGGGAAGAGGGCTCGCAACCCACGTGCGCCCGGTGAGCTCGACCCCGTCTGTGAGCAGGTCGTGCGCTGACCCGACGGTCACGGTGGCCGACCCCGCATCGACCGCGAGCGCGTAACGCGGTCCGCAGGCCGAGGCCCCGAGGCCGCGGCGCTGGCCCACGGTGACGAGCTCGAGGGCGGCGACGGTGCCGAGGACGGATCCGGACGCGCCGTCGACGACGCGTCCCGGGTGCAACTCGATTCGTTGGGCGAGAAAGCGCTCGCGCGGGCCCTGTCCGGGCCCTGCGGCGATGAAACACACCTCCTGGCTGTCGGGCTTGGCTGCCGTCGGCAGGCCCAACGCCGCGGCACGCGCACGGACCTGGCTCTTTGTGAGCTCGCCGACCGGGAGCAGAACCCGGGTGAGCTCCCTGACGGTGAGCATGGACAGCACGTAGGACTGGTCCTTTGCAGTGTCACGCCCACGGAGAAGTCTCGGGCGGCCGTCGTCGTCCTTAAGGACGCGGGCATGGTGACCTGTCGCCACCGCGTCGAAGCCGAGCCGCACGGCGCGGTCGAGAAAGCGGCGGAACTTCAGGTGCCGGTTGCACTCCACACAGGGATTGGGGGTGAGGCCCCGGGCGTGCGCCTCGGCGTAGGGCGCTACGACCTTGCGCTCGAAATCTTCGGCGAAGTTGAAGACGTGATGGTCGATGGAAAGCCGCGTCGCGACGCGCCGCGCGTCGTCGACGTCGCCCACCGAACAGCACCCCGAGTCGCCTGCGCCGCCCCAGAGCTTCATGGTGGCCGCCACGACGTCATGACCCTCTTCGGCCAGCATCGCCGCCGCGACCGACGAGTCAACTCCACCTGAGAGTCCTACGAGCACCCGCACGCCCCAATTGTCGCAGAGCGCCGGGGCCCGGGCGCACCGCGCCCGCAAGGCCTTCTCAGGCGCGCAGCCGCCCGACCGCCTCGGGGAAGGCGACGAGCGCCTTGTCGATGTCCGCAGCCGTCGTCGCATGACCGAGGGAGAGCCTCACGTGGCGTCTCGCCTCCTCGGCCGTCCGGCCCATCGCCAACAGCACGTGGCTCGGCTCGATGGCACCGCTGGCGCACGCCGATCCTGCCGAAGCGCAGATCCCGAGCTCGTCGAGGACCACGAGCAGCTCCTCGGCCTCGACCCCCTCGACACCGAGATTGCAGATCGCGTCGATGCGGTCCTGTCGTGGCACGGCCTCGTGTACGCCGGGAACCGCCGCCAGGATCCCGTCAACGAGTCGCGTGGAGAGCTCCCGGACGAGTCGGGCTGAGCTCTCGCGATCGCGTGCAGTGGCTTTTGCCGCCGCCGCCATGGCCACCGCGCCGGCGACGTTCTCGGTACCGGCCCGGCGTTCGTGTTCCTGCGGCCCGCCTCTCAAGATGGGTCGAAGCACCGCCTGGCGCCGGACGACGAGCGCTCCCACACCCTTCGGCCCTCCGAACTTGTGCGCGCTCACGCTCACAAGGTCCGCCCCGGCCGTGAGGCAGGCGACGTCGAGCCAGCCGAAGGCCTGCACGGCGTCGGTGTGCACGAGGGCGGACGGAGCACGCTTGCGGACGAGCGACACGACGCTGTCGAGGGGCTGGCGCACTCCCGTCTCGTTGTTGACGAGCATCACCGACACGAGGCGCACCTTGTCGTCGAGCACGGCTGCGAGCGCGTCGAGGTCCACGACACCGAGTCGGTCGACGCCGACCACGCTGGCCCCGACGGCCCGGCACGCCTCGAGCACCGCAGGGTGCTCGACGGCGCTGCACACTGACGTGCCAGGCCCGTTGGCCGTGCCGAGGACCGCAAGGTTGTCGGCTTCGGTGCCACCGCTCGTGAACACGACCTCGGAAGGGCTAGCCCCTAACAGCCCGGCGAGCACCTCCCGGGCGTCGTCGAGGGCGAGCCGGGCGGCTCTCGCGAGGCGGTGGCCACCGGAGGCGTTGCCGTAGGCGTCGGAAAGGAACGGCGCCATGGCCGCGCGCGCCTCCGCGCGCATGGGCGTGGTGGAGGCGTGGTCGAGATAGACAACCCGGTCGCGCTCTTGGTCGGTCAATCTGTCGGGGCTCCTGGAGGCGGGGAGCAGGCGCCGGGCAAAAAGGGCGGTGCCGGGTAGAACGGCACAGCGGCGGCGGTGGTGATCGTGCTCACTCCGGCCTCGTCGCCTTCGCTCCCGAGTGCCGCGGCCGTGACCTTGCCCCGGCCGACCTCGAGATCGAAAAACCCCCTCGTCACCTTCTCCACGACCTCGGCCGCCGCACCGTCACCGACGTAAGGACCGAGGTGAGTGGCGTCCGCCAGCGCAAGGAACCACTTGGCGCCCGTCAACATGTCGTAGAGCTCCGAGCTGTCGGAAGGGACGTTGCACGAGTCCGTCAAGCTCTGCACGACGAGCGCCGGTGGCCCACCGGCCCTCGTCGCCGAGTAGGCGTCCTCGGCGCGGGTCCACTCGGCGCCCGAGAGCAGGGCCACCGCTGTCGGCTGAACGGCCATCGTGGCGCGGACTCTCGCGTACGCGCGGTCGTAAAGCAGTGCGGCAACGGTGTCGGCGCCGTCGGACTGGCCGGCGAGGA
>Ga0181532_10002904_pt1 | contig 15774 bp, 10 predicted proteins | sample PEATcosm2014_Bin_33_FD_119768 | JGI IMG/M metagenome (GOLD analysis project Ga0181532, IMG submission 119768) | Peatland microbial communities from MTU Mesocosm Facility, Houghton, MI, USA - PEATcosm2014_Bin11_30_metaG | ecosystem: Environmental > Terrestrial > Soil > Wetlands > Peat | place...
CTCGATGTCGGTCTCGGTGCGGTCGCCGCTGACCTTGCCGTAATCTTTGCCGGTGGCGCCGAAGGTCTTGTCGAACTTCTTCAGCAGGTCGGTAAATTTGAAATGCCTGGGCGACTTGAAGGGATCGTAATTCTTCAGCAGCGCCAGGGTCATGCCGGCAATCGACATCCACTTGCCGCGGGATGCATCGTTCACCTTCGCGATGTCTTTCGCGATGGTGTCGCCGTTGAGGAACGCCGTGACCGGAACTGCTTCCTTGGTTTCCTTGTCGATCATGACGGCCATGCCGACGCCGCAATTCGGGTGGCAGCCGCAGCTCAACGAACCCCAATCTTTGTCGGGCCCGTGAACCAGGTCGGCCCAGTCGGAGAAGGTGCTCATGAAGGAAATCGGGAACCAGTCGCGTGTGGGCTCACCTAATCCGGTTTGATTCTTGACGTCGTGCGCCAGGTGCGACAAGGTGTAGCGCTGCGCCTGACGGCGCTCGTCGGTGATGGCCTCGTCGCGTCCGGTAAACGAAACCGGCTGGAACGAGAGGAACGAGATGCGCTTGGGATTGTCGAGCGCGAACTGAATGATGCGGCCAACCTGCTCGTTGTTGAGGTCGTTGACGATGGTGACGACCGGCACGATCTCGACGCCGGCCTTGTGCAAGTTCTCTATGGCCTGCAGCTTCACATCGAACAAATTACCGACCAGGCGGTGCGAGTTGGCGGCGTTGCCGATGCCGTCGAACTGCAAGTACGCATAACGCAGACCGGCTTCCGCGGCCTGCTTGGCGAACTCAAAACTCTTGGCAAACTCGATGCCGTTGGTCGCAGCTTGCACGCTGTTGTAGCCGACCTTGCGCGAGTACGCGACCGCATCGAGGAAATAGGGCGACAGCGTGGGCTCGCCACCGGAAAACTGCACCGACATCTGACGCCGCGGCTTGATGGTGATGGCGTTGTCGAGCATGGTCTTGATCTCGTCCCATGTGAGCTCGTGGACAAAGCCAACCTGGTTGGCGTCCATGAAGCAGGGATCGCACATCATGTTGCAGCGGTTGGTGAGGTCGATCGTGAGCACCGATCCACGGCCGTGCAGCACGGTGCTGCTGCCGTGATGATGTAGCTTCTCGTCGTTGTGAGCGCGGATGTCGCGGCCAGGGAAGACTTCCTCGAGGTGCTTGAAGAAGGCGGTGTCCATGGCCATCACATCTTCGAAGTGGCCATGCGTCGGGCAGTCCTTCACCATCAGGATTTTGCCGTCGCGCTCAATGATCTGGGCTTTGATCTCGCCCGCCTTCTCGTTCATCAACACTTCGACCGGCAGCTTGCCGTCGATGATCTGCTGGCGAATTTCGGGCACACACTTGGGGCAGAGCGAATCTGTGCTGCGCGGCCAGCCGAGCGGCGGCTTGGATTTCTGATAAGACTTCAGCAGTGGCTTGTCAGACCACTTGGGCGTAAACGAAGGGTTGGGATGGATGCTGTTCAGTTTGTCGAAAACTACCCATGCGCCTCTGGCGGCAACGGTGACAGCCTTTTCAACATACTTTACGGGTTTATGCATTTACGCCTCTCGAGTTTGGATGATGGTGCTGCTACCCCACGTTGGGCTAAGCCCCACACTTCTCTACTGTTACTAAGGTAATGACCAGAACGCGAATGGGCCAAGCAGGATGGGCTGAACGGACGGAATTAGCCCTTTAGCGGGACAATCTCACATTGAATGGTGACCTGCATCACAGGGCTATGTTATTGAAAAGGCTGGCATCTTGAGCGCTACGTCTGTGTTCGTCCGGCAGCTGGCGATAAGGCGATTTAGCAATACTTGGCGGACTGGGGCATCTCGCGCTTGACATGATGTCAGTTTGGATCACGCAAGGACTGCTCAAAGTTCGTTATTCGGTTGATCGCCCCAGACGCATCCCACACATAGATGCCCCATGGAGAACATTCCGCAAATACGTGCCCGTCCTTCGTGGATACCATAAATCGCTCGATCGAGAGGCCACAGCCGGAGAGGTCCCCTTCATACCTGCCGGTCTTTGCGTTCCACAACGCAAGGTTGTGGTCGGTGTAGAACACATCCGGCTGCACAACGGTGAGCAGGTGCTCGCTATCGGACCACCACGCCAGAAGTCCGGCAAGTTTACTAAATCCCGACAACCCAAGTGGCATGATCTGGTTCCAGGGCTCAAGTTCCGACACCGGCGCGCCATCCGTCCGCCAGATTCGTACATGCAGCCCACTGGTTTGTTCTTCGGTCTTGCGTTGCACCGCAACGGCTACCAACGAGTGATCTGGAGAGAATGCGGCGTCCATAAGTTCCTCGCCGCTGGCGAAGCTGGCGATCTGCCGCCGCGTGTGTGAATCCCATAGACCAATATCGCCTTTCGAAGAGGCGAAAACTCCAAGCTTCCAGTCCTTATCTGGAAAATAGCCCACCACATCAGGCGGAAGGCCGGGCAGAGTCTGAATCTGCTCCCAGGTACTAGTGTCGTAGATGTGGACCGCGGGATGGGTGCTCTGCACCAGAAGAAAGCGTCCATCGAGAGAAAAGAAAGGACCGAAGAGGGCATCCACGTGGCGGTTCACCTCCGGCTCTCTCAGCCAGCGGAAATCGCCTTTGGTCGAACTGCTGATAACGATTTCGTAAGCACCCTGAGTGGCCTCAAGCGAGCCATCAGGACTGGTCGCCCGCGGCCAACGCACCTCGATACCCGCTTGCGAGAATTCTGCCGGTGAACCCGTTTTCTCTGGAGGAAAGTCGATGCTCCATAGCGCAAAGCGCACGCGGACCAGTCTGATGATTTCGAGCACAGGATCGGGCGGGTTCGCACGATCGTATACTCGAACCCCAACTCCGCCTGCTGCCGCCGCCTGAATCACGAGCCGCCGCCCGGGCGGTGGCAGTCGTGAGTGATCGTCCGGCAACTGGTGCAGAAGTCGCATCAATTCCAGCAAGTCTTTTTTCGGCAGATTGAATCCTCCGAAACCGTTGAACCTGCCATCGAAATACGAGATTCGACCATCAGCGGATACGGTGCAGCCATAAGTCACGATGCGATAGCCATTGCCCGACAGCCGCGCCCGCTTCTCGTTAATTGGGATGTCGTCTCCTTTTTCGACGATGATGCCCAGCAAGGCGGGGGTGACGATTCCATGTCCCGAGGGATCGACACCATCCACAGATTGAGGAGGCGCCTGCCGGTATGGTCGGATCCAGCTCTCGTACTCCTTCTGGTCTCCATCCGACGACTCTGCAGAGGCAATCGAACCGCCTTGTTGCGCAGCTGAATGGTCTTCGGAATCGCCGACAAACTGTGCGTGTGCCGAGCCGACCAGCATGGCAATAAGAACTAGCGTGCGTGTCTTCATCTGCAACAAAGGACTGCTCTCCGCTTTAGAACGGACCCTGCGGGAATTCTTGCACATGATGATCGTCGCTAACAGGCGATTACAGTTCAAACTCTGGCCCTCGTCAATGAGGGTAACGGTCAGCATTCCTTTGGCGGTTGTTGACGCGGCGCTGAAAGCCTGCCCGGAGTGGAGTCCAAGGGCGTTCCCCCATCTCACTCCGCCTTCCAGTGATACGCGGCCGGCTGCGGCAGGCCGACGTGTGACAGCACGCGGTTGTCAAACTCGCGCGCGATTTCGTCGGTGGAGACAGGGTGAAAGTAGAAGGCCGGGATGATGGGGAAAATGGTCGCTCCGGCTTCGGCCGCGAGAGTCATGTTGCGCAGGTGAATACGATTGAAGGGCGTCTCCCGTACACAGAGAATCAGCGGGCGACGTTCTTTGAGGCAGACGTCGGCGGCGCGTTCGATGAGGTGAATCGCCATGCCGTTCGCAATGCGGGCCAGCGTTCCCATACTGCAGGGCAGCACAATCATGGCATCCGTGGCGTACGATCCGCTGGCGACGTTGGCCCCGATATCGTTGTTGTTCTGCTGCTGAATCTTGTTGGCGTCGCGGCCCAGCAGCTTGGCTACGATTTCGTTGCGGCCGGAGACGCCGAGCTCCTCGGCCATCACGCGCAGGCCACTGTCAGAAACGATAAGGTTGATGGTGCCCACGCGCTCGTCGCGCTCCAAAGCTTCCAACAAATGTTTGGGAAAGATGGAGCCGCTGGCGCCGGTGATGGCGACGGTGAGAGTGCGGGGAGTTGGATCGGGCATGGTGTCGTCCCTACGGGACTTCAATGATTCTATCCGGATTACCCAGCACTCCGCCTACGGCTCGGCGCCGGGCTGGACTATGCCGCGCCTGCGGCGCTGTGGGCGGAGCGTAGGTGATTGGGCAGGGAATCGCAGGGGCTAAAGCCCAGGGTTTTGACGACGCGTTTCGGCACGACTGAAACAGGCCGCTGAAAAACTCAAAAGCAGATCCCTCGTCGGCCTAAAGGCCTCCTCGGGATGACAAATTCAAAGGACTCGTGACGGCGCACCTAAAGGTGCGCCTCTTCAAAACTTGGCGAAATCGACTTTTTCAGCGGCCTGTTAAAGTCGTGCCCTGTTACAAACCCAAACCAATTCTGAGGGAAGGCATTGACCTAAGCCAATTCTGCAGGAAGGCGAGCTAAGGGTACTGGTTCTGGTTTGAACGGGTACCGAGTTGAGCTTGCACTTGAAACTTGAAACGCGAAACTGGAAACTAATCGAACCATGGATGCAGCGTCACTCAAGAAGCTCTTCGAGCAGGTGAAGCGAGGCAAGGTCTCGCCCGACGAAGCGGTGCAGCGATTGCGGCATCTGCCCTTCGAAGACCTGGGATTTGCCAACGTCGATCACCACCGTGCGCTCCGGGCGGGAATGCCGGAGATAATCTTCGGTCCGGGAAAAACTCCTGAACAACTAGCGACGATCTTTTCGCGCCTGGCGGAGCACGGCCACAATGTTTTGGCCACACGGGTTTCGCCGGAGCAGGTTCGCGCGGTGAAGCGCAAATTCCGGAAAGCCGAGTTTCACGAGTTGGCGCGCGCGATCACTCTTGACCGCGACGCAACGGTTTATGGCAAAGGCAAGATCGTCGTCGTCTCGGCGGGCACCAGCGACATTCCCGTTGCAGAAGAGGCGCTGGTCACCGCGCAGATCATGGGCAACGAGGTGCAGCATGTCTATGACGTGGGAGTGGCCGGCATTCATCGCCTGCTGGCGCGCCGCGAGGCGTTGACGCAGGCGCGAGTCGTCATAGTATGCGCGGGGATGGAGGGCGCGCTGCCGAGCGTAGTAGGCGGGTTGGTCGGCGTGCCGGTCATCGCGGTGCCGACGAGCGTGGGCTATGGAGCTTCGTACAAAGGAATCGCGGCACTGCTTGGGATGCTGAACTCGTGCGCGTCGAATGTTACCGTGGTCAACATCGATAACGGCTTCGGCGCGGGCTACGTGGCGTCGATTATCAACCGGCTGGAGTGAGGGGCAAGCGTTGAGCCCTGAGGGCACCTCGAACGAGCGTTCGTTCACGAGCACCAAGGTGCGCCAGCATCTTTGTTGTCATACGGTTAAACGGTTACTTTGTGATATTTCGCAATTGTTCCACGTGGGACATTTTCATCAGAAAAGGAAAAGGCCGACTGCGCGGAGCAGTCGACCTCTTTGTTGAATCGAATTTTTCTTCGGAGGCAGTTCTTCAAAGCTGCTCGACTACAGCAACTCCTCGTTCCAGTTTTGCAGGAACTTCTTCACCTCATCCATGAACTGATCGGCGACGGCGCCGTCGATGATGCGATGGTCGTATCCGATGCTGAGGTGCATCATCGAGCGGATCGCGATCGAGTCGTTGCCGTCGCGGTCGGTCACGACGACAGGCTTCTTGGTGATCCCGCCGACGCCCATGATCGCGACCTGTGGCTGATTGATGATCGGCAGCCCGAACTTCGCGCCGAAGATGCCGGGGTTCGTGATGGTGAAGGTGCCGCCCTGAACTTCATCGGGCTTCAGCTTCTTGCTGCGAGCCCGTTCGCCGAGGTCGCTGATGGCGCGTTGCAATCCGACGAAGCTGCGCTCCTCGGCATTCTTGACCACCGGAACGATCAGCCCCCAATCCAACGCGACCGCGATGCCGAGGTTGATGGAGGCGTGATAGTGAATGTTGTCGCCTTCGACAGACGAGTTGATGATGGGCCACTTGCGGATGCCGTGAATCACGGCGCGCGCGAAGAACGGTGTGTAGGTGAGCTTGTTGCCGGTAGCCTGCTCGAACTTGCCCTTCATGCTCTCGCGGAGTTTGACGATGCGGGTAACGTCGACCTCGAAGATCCCATGCACATGTGCGGAGGTGCGCTTCGACATCACCATGTGCTCAGCAATCTTTTTGCGCATGACGGACATGGGCACGACTTCGCCCGGAGTGACGCCGCCCACGGGCTGCAGAGGCGCCGTGACCGCCGGCGTCGCAGGTGCAGCAGGCGCCGCGGATAGTAGTGCTGGAGCGGGCGTCGCTGCAATGGGAGCCGCTGCAGGTGCGCCTGCTCCGTGCTTGGCGATGAAAGCCTCGATGTCATCTTTGGTGATTCGCCCGCCCACACCGCTGCCCGAAACCTTGGTGAGGTCAACGTTATTCTCTTTAGCCATGCGACGGACCAACGGACTGGAGCGAACGCGCTCCTGCTCGCCGCCTTCAACATCTTCCTCGACCTTGCCTTGCTGTTGCCGCTCCACCCCAAGCTTCTCGCCTTCGGAAAGATCCGCAGGAATCTTCTGCGCGGCCTTCGGCTCTTCGGCGCTGAGAGTCTGCGCAGCGGCGCTCTGGGTTGCGCCTCTTCCATCTCCGCCTGCTGCGGGCTTGGGCGGCTGAGCGGCTGCCGGGGGTGCTGCACCCGCCGCTGCTCCTTCTTCGGAGATGGTGCCAACTACGGTATTGACCTGGACCGTAGCGCCGGCCTGCACCTTGATGTCCTGCAAAGTCCCCGAAGCAGGGGCTGGAATTTCGGCATCGACCTTGTCAGTCGAAATTTCAAACAGCGGCTCATCGCGCTGAACCTTCTCGCCCGGCTGCTTCAGCCACTTGGTGATGGTCCCTTCAAAAATCGATTCCCCCATCTGGGGCATGATGATATCTGTTGGCATATTGTCCTTCCGCGGGGTCTCCAGCTGGAACTCGAAGTTGCAGCAAGCTATTGATTATATCGCGGACAATCGGCACGCATCGCCTGTTCCTATCCTGTATCTTAATAGCTGCGCGATGTTGGCTCCTGTCCAGATCATCTGTGTCGCCGTCTTCACGCTGGCCTGCGCGGTCATGTTCTACGCGCTGTTTGGCTATCCCCTGCTGCTCGATTTCCTGGCCAGGCGCGCCGACAATCCCGTCCGCAAAGACGGCAAGCTGCGCACCGTCTCCTTTGTCATCGCGGTTTACAACGGCGACAAATTCCTGGAGCGCAAGCTCAAGGACATCTTCGCGCAAAACTATCCCCGCGAGCTGATGGAAGTTCTGGTGGTCTCCGATGGCTCTACCGATCGTACCGATGAGCTCGCGCGCGGCTTCGCGAAGGAAGGCGTGAAGTTTCTGCGCGTTCCTCACGGCGGAAAAGCCGCCGCCCTCAACGCGGGCGTGCCCCTGATGTCGGGCGAGATCCTGGTGCTCAACGACGTGCGCCAGACGCTCGATCGCGACTGCCTGCGCAACGTGATCGCCTGCTTCGGCGATCCCAAGGTCGGCTCCGTCAGTCCCCAGACCATCATCGTGAAAGGCGAAACGCACGAGGAGACGACGACGAGCCTCTACTGGCGCTACGAGCTGTGGATCCGGCAGCGGATGACGCGCATCGACTCGACCTTCGGTTATACCGGCGCCTTTGCAGCGATGCGACGCTCGCTGTGGACGCCGCTGCCCCCGGGCACGCTGCTTGACGATGCCTATGAGCCACTGGTCGCGTTCTTCCAGGGCTACCGCATCCTGCTGGAGCCGACTGCCACAATGTATGACTTTCCAACGGCATTGCACTCGGAGTTTCGGCGCAAGGTGCGGTTGCAGGCGGGCCTGTATCAGATGTTGAAGATCATGCCCGAGCTGCTGAGCTCGCGAAACCGGATGCGATTCCACTTCGTCTCCGGGAAATATGGACGCATCGTCATACCATATTGCATGATCGCCGTGGCACTGGCGACGATTGGTTTGCCGCCCTACTGGCGAGCAGCTGCTGCGTGGGGACAGGTACTATTCTACGGCCTGGCGGCGGTCGATGGCATGGTGTCTGACAATGTGGGACTTAAGAAACTGACCTCGCCGATACGTACATTTGTCGTGCTGATGGCGGCTTCGCTCACCGCAGTGCAAGTTTATTTCGTGCAGCCCACCAGCTTGTGGAAGGACGTTTCGTATCGAGCTTCCATCGCCGAGCAAGCGCCTTCCCCGGAGCCCAAGGTGCCCAGCGGCACTGGAGTGTAGAGGCCGCTCGGTCCGAGATCAGGCTGGTCGATACATTGGCTCATGCGACAAGTTTGATAGCGAGCCACGCCTTGTCAGAAATATCCATAAGCCACTAGGCGTTGGCGGCATATCGCCAGCTCTTGATCTGTAAACAAAGGGTTCCACTTGGGGTGATCAATAATCGTGGCCTCTACGGTTAGATCAAGTCTCTTGAGCTGCCAAAGTGCCGTATACCCTTCCGAAACAGTGGACGAGTTGATTAGGATACGGGCCGTTTCCAGGCCTCCGTGTTCGACAACCATGCCAGGAAGCGAGTTGCATTGTAATGCGCCTCGGCCAGTGCACGTTTGTATATTCCTAGCATCTCTTCATCGAACTGGCTTTTCAAAGAATCTGTGGTCATGAAGTCCTGCATTCAACCTTTGTTCTTCGTTCTGCCCGAATCCGAGCAGCTTGCTTTCGTTTGCCTTGATTTGTGGCGAAGATTGTTAAAGCATTCCGTTCTAATTTCGCCAGCGGTCAAACAGCTGCCACCAGATCAGCTTCTGCCATTCGGTGAGGTAGGTCTTTGCCCATTCGCGATTGCTCCACCACGGTTGCCCGAAGAGGAAGTCATTCCTGGCTGCGGCCGCGCTCCATTGATACTGCGGCAGCCGATTGCGAAAAATCGATAGCGCGCGCCGCGTGTGATAGTTGTCGGTTGCCACGATGACGGAATGTGGCGGCGGCTGCAAGCGCTGTAGACAATCGCCCACCTGCGTTGCTTCTTCTTTAGTCGAGTCTCCGGTGATGCGGCACACGCTGACTTGCGAGACGTTTGGTCCCGCCGTGCGCGCCGCGAAGTCGGCCGCCAGGTCTGCGTACGAATGTCCATAAGTGACGCCAGTCGTGGCGTCCAATACCAGATGCTGCCCGTAGCCGGAGCGGAGCAACTCCATCCCCCGCCAATACCGGTTGTCGGCCGCATCACCCGCGAGCACGACAATTGCATCCGACTTCTCGGGAGCATTCACTACCAGGTAGCTACCGGCCTGGAAGAAAAACAAGGCGCAGATCAGGATGAGAACCACAATCACGACGAGCAGACGTTTCATGTTAGGTGGCGCCTTGGGACACTACTAACACTAGCACGGCTCGAGGCCGTGTTGAACTCGCCCTACAGGTGCGGCGGCAGAGGATCCGGCCACTGCACCACGACGACCTTCCCGTCAGCTTCGCGTTCCAGCACGGGCGCGTAGAGCCCCAGTTGCTTGCGCTTCCACCACGCTCCGGTGGCATGCTTCTCCGCCATCGTCGTAAACCAGTATTGCCACAGCACCGCGCGCACCTGTTTCGGCGGCGATTGCGGGAAAGGATTTCCTGCAAACAGCGCGAGCACATCCGGCGCGCCATCCAGTAAGCGCTCCTCGGTACTTGGCACAATAATGTTCTCGCGCCACGAGCCGAACGAGGCAAACCATAAGTTCCAATCGAAGCGCGGCTGGTACGGCGCATAAATGCGCGGTCTCTCAGCCAGCCCCTGCGGCTTATAGCGGAACGGATAAGGAGTCCAGTTCTCGCCGTCGTCTGAACCTTGAAACTCGATCTCGTAGCGGCCGCGCGTCATTACCGCAAACAACCCATAGCGGTTGGCAATGCGAAAAGGCTCCAGCGCGCCGACCGGCGAGACCGGAAACGGCGCCTGGGGCAATAGTATCCACACCATCTGCACGGTTGTTGCGTAGAAAATCCAGATCAACATCACGCTGGCGAGCGCGAGTCGGAATGCGGCAATGGGATGCGGCGCTTTTCGAATCGGTGAGATCTCGGGCCGGTCAGCTTCAGGCTCTGAGTCCGCGGGTTGAATTGCGACTTCCTGTAGCCGCAGCCGTTCCTTCCAGCGCACAGGCATGATCCGAAGAATGAAACGATCGTCCAACAGCAGAAATCCCAACACAAGGACAAGGTAGTTCAGAAACGTGTAGTTCGCTGTGAGAATAACCGGAATCTGCCACGCGGTCACGATGAAGAAACATGCAATGCGCCAGCGCCGCGGCAGAAACAGCATGAACACCAGGCCGAGCTCGAGCACTAGTGTCGCTCCGGTGGCGAACGCGTGAACTCCATGCGGCAGATGTTGCACATACCATCCAACCCATGTCGGCAGCGGACCGTTCTGGTAGTATTCGTCCATGGCGGTGAAGTTGCGCCACTCGATATCTCCGCTGGCCAGCTTCACTACGCCGGATTCGAAATAGATACGGAACCACTCCCACTGCAGCAGGAAAAGGCTGGCGCGCGAAGGCAGACTGCTTCTGCCCAATCCCGGCCAGAGTCCCGCCGGAGCAAGGAATAGCGAGATGCATCCCGCCTCCAGCAGCATGCCGTCCGATTGGTAGCCGGAAAAATCCTGCGCCGCCGCAACGAACGAGAGATAGCACACGAAGCAGATCAGCAGCGTCGCTCGCGGCCACACATTCAAAACGAGCAGCAGAGAGGCAATCATGCCGATCCAGCAGATGGCCGTGAGCATGTGTCCGCTGCTGGAGAGCCAGAGCACGGTGGGAGCGAACCAGAATCGGGCCTGGCCGAACTGCCGCGTCACGGCTTCAAGGTACTCGCCGGCGGGGAGAATGCCGTCGGGGCCGATCAGCCCGCGAATCTGGAAGGCGAGCGCGTAGAACGCGGAAAAATAAATTAGGCCGAGAGCACGCAGAAAGATCCAGCGAGGAATGAGCCGGTCGGAGGCGCCCACTGCAGAATCGAACAGCCAGCGGATCACGGAAGCGGGACTCCGACTCATGGGTAGTGAATTATATATTTCCCGGCGCTGGGACCACGCCAGGTTGAGCGTGGGTAGTGCATTACTGAATGCGCGCGAGTTCCGTCACGTACAGTTGATTGTTGGGGAATTCTTTCGCCAGGCCTGCGAGCAGCACCCGCGCCGTGGGCCGGTCCTTATCGCGCAACGCCGCCACCGCCAATAGCAGTCGCGCGAAGGGCGCCAGGTAGTGTCCCTTTTCAGCGGTAAGACGAAGCCGTTGCAGGCCCTGCTCCTTGTCAGTTTGCGAGCCGGTCACGCGCAGGAACCAGCGCACGGGCGCGGGATTGAGTCCCAGAAGATAATTCTCCACTCCGACCGCCAGATAGGCGTCATAGCAGGTCGGATCAAGAGCCAACAGCTTCTCGGCAATCGTTCGCGAGGTTTTCATGTAGCCCAGGCTGGCGAGATTCCGTTTTTCGATCAGCGCCGTGTAGTCGCCCCTTAATCCATTGGCGAGGACTTCCGAGAACAAGGCGTTCTTGTCGTTTGGATTCTGCGCCAGAATCTTACTTGCCGCGGCATCGCTCTTGTTGAGCTCGCTGTCGAACTGCGTCTTTACCGCCGGATCAGGAACCTGCTTGCCGCGCTGTTCGAACTTGTGATCGTCGGTGAACAAATCCGATTCCAGAATATGCAAACGATCGAACTCAGAGAAAAGATACGCTGCCGCGTTGGAAACGTATCCCATCGGGTCTTGCGGATTGACCTGTTGGTAGGCACGAAACGTCTCGTGGGCGGCAGGGAAGTCCAGGTTGTACATCTGTTGGAAGCCGCGATCCAGGTTAGGCGAAGAATCGGTTTGCTTAGGAGGCGAAGCGAATCCCACGCATCCGAACGTGAGCACCACGCTCACCAGTAATACACTCCTGCGAATTTGTTGCGATAGCTTCATCTGCCGGACGTTGGTCCCCATCATCTTTTGATGCATACTAACCCCGGTCTTGCGCCAGTGTTGTGTTGATTATGTCGCAAGTAGCGATGCTGCGATGTCAACGGAATGTGTCAGCGTCGCCAAAAACCAGTCGCAATTTCACAACACCGTTGCGCTAACTGGCCGCTGAGCTTTCAATGCACCGTCTTCGTCTTGCGCGACATGTAGTCCATCAACAGATACTGCCCCAGCGTGTAAGGCGTCGTGAAGTAGGCCTTGCCGCGGCACATCTCGGTGACCTTCTGCACAAACTGCACCAGCCCGTAATCGGACGCGAGCATAAAAGTGTTGATTAGCACGCCGGCGCGTTTGCACTTCGACACTTCCTTCAGCGTCTCGCTCACCACCAGCGGATCGAGGCCAAAAGCGTTCTTGTAAATCCGGCCGTCTTCCAGCGTCAACGCCGACGGCTTGCCGTCGGTGATCATCACGATCTGCTTCATGTCCTTGCGCTGGCGTTGCAGAATGCGCTGCGCCATGCGCAGGCCCTCGCGCGTATTGGTGTAGTACGGCCCCACCTTGACGCGCGCCAGTTGCGACAGCGGCAACTCTTCCGCCGAGTCGTGGAACAGCACCAGTGACAGCGAGTCGCCGGGGTACTGCGTACGAATAAGATGCGACAGCGCCATCGCAACTTTTTTCGCAGGCGTGAAGCGGTCTTCGCCGTAGAGAATCATCGAGTGCGAACAGTCGAGCATCAGCACGGTCGCGCAGGATGACTGATATTCGCATTGATGCACCTGAAGGTCGCTGTACTCGATATTGAGCGGCAGGCTCAAGCCCTCACGCTGAATCGCATTGGAGAGCGTCGCGGTGATGTCGAGATTCAGCGTGTCACCAAACTCGTAGGTCTTCGAAGCGCCGCTGGCTTCGATGCCAGTCGCAGTGTCGCGCGTGTCGTGACGGCCGAAGCTGGACTTGCCGAGTGAACCGAGCAGATCGCGCAGTGCGCGGAAGCCAAGAAAGTCGAGGCCTTTGTCGGTGATCTCGAAGCGCGTTTGGCCCTGTGTCTCGCCGACCTGGCCGCCGGCAGTCGACGATCGCGAAGGATCGTGCGGCTGATCGACGTTGATATAGCTTTCCTGCTCCATGCGCTCGATCAGCTGCTCGATCAGCTGCTCGAGCTGCTCGTTGCTCATGTTCTCGATCTGCTGGCGCATCTGCTCGTCCAGCATGTCGCTGTTCAGCAGCGCCTCGGCGATGGCCTGGCGCAGGTTTTCCAGCGTCTGCTCGGCATCGTTCAGATCGTAGAAATCCATGTACTGCTGCTGAAAGCCGCTCTGCAGTAGGTAGTTCGAGAGCGCGCTGAGCAGGTCCTCCATGCTCATCTCGGAGGCCGGCTCGGGAACGTATTTCTTGTACTTGATGAATCGCATAAAGAAGCAACTAGCCAATTAGCAACTAGCTTTTAGCTATCAGCTTTCAGCCATCAGCCAAGAATGCAACGCCCGGTTATGTCACCCGAGAAACCCCCAAACTCCTAGCCACTGACCCCTAGCCCTAATTAAATGGCCTCCTCTGTCTACGAAATTCCCGCTCGTCCTCTTCGTCGCGCACCCGCGGTTTCTCGCGCTGCGGTTGCTTCTCGCCGGCCGTGAAGGTCCGCTCTTCGGTGCGGCCGATGCGTTTGTGGGCGTATAGCCCTTCCAGGATGAACTCCGCTCCCGACACGATCAGTTCCGACGGCTCTTTGCCGCTGAGTCCGAGCGCGCTCAGCTTGTCGAGCAGTCCCTGGATGCCGCGCAGCTTGCCCAGCATCTCATGCGCACTGGCGGCATCGCGCAATTGGATCTCGCCGCCCAGATCGAACCACTGCACGACCTGGTTCACGTTGTTGTTGCCGTGAAAATACTTGTCGTAGGTGCGGGCGACGGCGGCGCGGATGATCTCGCGCACTACGTTGTCGGCACCCTTCAGCTCGCCTTCGTATTCCAGTTCCAGCTTGCCGGTCATCGCCGGCATGGCAGCGTAGATATCGCCAATGCGCGGCACCACCAGCTTCTCCCCGGAACGAATCGCGCGCCGCTCCGCATTCGAGATCACGTTCTCCATCGCGCTGATGGGCAGCCGCTGGCTCACGCCCGAGCGCTTGTCAATGCGCTTGTCCTCACGCGCCACAAACGCGATCTGCTCGATGACCTGTTTCACGAACTCGGGAACCTGTAGCTGATGGCCGTCGCGTTCCGTCCACGCTTCCTGTGCGGTAATCGCGATACCTTCGTCGACAGTCGCCGGGTAGTGAGTGCGAATCTCGGAGCCGATACGGTCTTTGAGCGGCGTGATGATCTTGCCGCGCGCGGTGTAGTCCTCGGGATTGGCGCTGAAGACGAGCGCTACATCCAGCGGCAGGCGCACTGGATAACCCTTAATCTGCACGTCGCCTTCCTGCATGATGTTGAACAGGCCAACTTGTATTTTGCCGGCCAGGTCAGGCAGTTCATTGATGGCGAAGATGCCGCGATTGGCGCGCGGCAGCAGTCCGTAGTGCACGGTGTACTCGCTGCCCAGTGCGTGACCGCCCTTGGCCGCCTTGATGGGGTCGAGATCACCGATGAGGTCGGCGATGGTCACATCAGGCGTCGCCAGCTTCTCGACGTAACGCGCTTCCGGTGTCAGATATGCAATCGGTGCGTCTTCAGGATTGTTGGCCAACAGCTCGCGGCAGCGGCGGCAGATCGGATCGTAGGGATTGTCATGGATCTCGCACCCGAGCAGGTAGGGCAGTTGCGGATCGAGCAGGGTGGTGAGCGCCCGGAGTATGCGGCTCTTGGCCTGCCCGCGCAATCCCAAAAGAATGAAATTATGACGGGAAAGAATTGCATTAACGATCTGGGGCACAACCGTGTCGTCATATCCGACGATGCCGGGGAAAATGGGGCCGCTGCCGCGCAGACGTTCCATGAGGTTATCGCGCATCTCGTCCTTCACGCGGCGGTTGCGCACCCGCTCTTCGGAAAATCGCTGGCTGCGGCGAAGCTCGGCCAAAGTCTGTGGGAGATCGCTCAAGGGCTGGTCACCTCCGGGGTCACGGCTGCCCTCGTCCAACGGCAGGCCGAAACAATTACGGATGTCCGTATTCTACGCCAGTCGCTATCACACGCGCGGGTGACAGAAATCACCATGAGGTTGGTTGAATGTCAACGGTGGCCGCGTCTATAGGGGGCCTTCGGCAAGCTCAGGGCAGGCTCTTCGACTCCGCACCGGCAGAAGCGGCCCGTGCTAGTGCTCCGCTCAGGATGACACTTTTCATTGAATTATTCTTCGCCTGCGGCGCCGCGCTTGGATTGATCCAAAACCAGGCTTGGTTTCGGCGCGTTACTGCCGTTGCTGGCCGCTAGGTCGCCGTTTGGCGATAGCAACGTCGCCGCCGCATCTGCGTCTACTGCACGCAGGCGGAGATCGCGTTGCGGGAAGGGAATTTCGATGCCGGCCTCGTCCAGCAGGCGCATCACTTCCAGAGCCACTTCACTCTTCACTTTGGTCGTGTTGCTCTCCTGCATCACCCAGAACTGCGCTTCGAAGTTGAGGGAGCTGTCGGCGAATTCCTTGAAGAAGACGGCGGGCGCTGGCGAGGTGAGCACGCTTTCGTTCGCGGTGGCGGCCTGTTCGAGCAGCTTGCAGACCAGCTTGACGTCGCTGCCATAGGCAACCCCTACCGGCAGGTCCACGCGGCGCAGTGATTC
>Ga0181532_10002905_pt1 | contig 15774 bp, 10 predicted proteins | sample PEATcosm2014_Bin_33_FD_119768 | JGI IMG/M metagenome (GOLD analysis project Ga0181532, IMG submission 119768) | Peatland microbial communities from MTU Mesocosm Facility, Houghton, MI, USA - PEATcosm2014_Bin11_30_metaG | ecosystem: Environmental > Terrestrial > Soil > Wetlands > Peat | place...
GTAGTCGGTGAACAACATCCCTTCCTTCGCCATCTTGTCGATGTTCGGCGTTGTGCCGGCCATCATACCGCGATGGTAAGCGCCTATGTTCCACATGCCGATGTCGTCGCCCATGATGACAACAATATTAGGTTGCTTCGCGCCAGCCGCCTGCGCCTGTAAGGTTGCACTCCCGCCCGCAAAAACGCTCGCGACGGCCAGTGCTCCCAGGGTGATCTTTCGAACACTTGCACCCAAATCCATACTTCTCCTTTTCGACCGGTCCCGGACATTCGCGCCAGGAGCGTCTGATACTGCGTCTGCCAGTTCACTACGATTACGAGTGTTTGGGAACTGTCTCTTGCGACAGGTGCTGCCACCAGAGCGAGATTTACAAGAATGAGCGGTCCGTCTTTATCGGTGCGATCCTCATCGGTGCGATCGTCCGCTACACACGGAAGTTAGGGAGGTCTTTGGGCAGGCCGGAGCGCTCAACCCGCTGCAGTATGTCTTTCATATCGCCGTCGATGTGCTGCCAGAACTTCATCAGGCCGCTGCACAGGTAATTCAGTCCCGGCTCGCCATCGCCGGTGCGAATCAGCCGGTTCTTCGGGCACTCGCCGTTGCAGGCGAACAGGTACTTGCAATCGCGGCACTGCTGCGGCAGATCGTCGCGCTTGGCAAAGCCGAACTTTCTCTGCCCGTCGGAAAAGATCATGCGCGAAATATGTTTTTCCGCAATGTTGCCCAGTTTGTATTCGGGATACACGTAGTGATCGCACGCATAGACGCTGCCATCGTGCTCCAGAGCCACGCCCTTGCCGCAGAAGTCGTTATAGATACATAGCTGAGAGGCCAAGCCCATCCACTGCGCAACCGCGGTCTCAAACAGGTTGACATGAACCTTTCCATAATCACGCCGGTACCAGTCATCCCAAACCTTGCAAAGAAAGTAGCCCCAATCATCGGGATCGACCGACCAGTCCGTAACCACGGAGTCGGGATTGCCTGGATGTGCGGCCGATGATCCCTGCACCGGCAATGCAGCGGGATCCCATTTTTGCGGTGCGGTGTTCTCGAAGACCTTCGGCTCTACGCAAGGAATGAACTGAAGCTGCCGCGGGCGAAGCTCGCGACTAAGGAAACGGTAAACGTCGAGCGGCTTTTTCGCGTTAACACGATTGACCACGGTCAACGTGTTGAATGGTACTTGATACTTCCGCAATAGCTGGCCGGCGGCAAAAACTTTCGCGAAGGTTGGCTGGCCGCCTTTGTCCACGCGGAACCGGTCATGCAACTCCTCCGGGCCGTCGATGCTCAGCCCAACCAGGAAGCGATTGTCGCGCAGAAAAGCGCACCACTCGTCGTTCAGCAGCACTCCGTTGGTCTGGAGATCGTTCTCGATGTTCTGGTTAGGACGCTGGTATTTCTTTTCCAGCGCAATCACCTTTTCGAAGAAGCTCACTCCCAACAGAGTCGGCTCGCCGCCCTGCCAGGAAAACACGACTTCGTCGCCCGACTGGCCTTCAATGTACTGGCGAATATGGGCTTCCAGAATCTCGTCGCTGATGCGGAATTTGCTGTCGGTGCCCAGCAGCTCTTCTTTGTGCAGGTAATAGCAGTAGGCGCAATCGAGATTGCAGATCGCTCCTGTGGGCTTCACCATGGCATGGAACCGCGGCTTCGTGCCGGGATAAATCGGCGGAGGCGACAGAGGATCGCTGGTGTTGCTCATGGAGCCTTTCAATCTGAGGAGACGCGCTTGTCTACCCCCTAGTTGACCGCGATTAGGACGATTTGAGAACTGTCTGTTGCGACAGGTGGCCGCCGCGAAGCCGTTCGAGGCCGGGACGCTTCACGGTGTTTGTCTCTGCAATTCCTGCAACGTGGCCCGTGCCCCTCGGTCATCAGGAGTCAACTCGACCAACTGCTGAGCATATACCGTTGCAGCCGGGATGTTCCCATTGTCGCGCTCGAACGCGATCAAAGCATTCAGTATCTGGCGGTCAGCGGGACGGCCCTCGTGAGCTCGTTGCAAAATACTGATCGCCTGGTTTACCTGCCCGCTGGATTGCAGGGCGACAGCGTACACATAGCTATAGCGTGCGTTGGACGGCTGCAGGGCCGACGCTTTGGCCAGCAGGGGCAATGCATCCGCGTATTGTTTCTGCCTGATCTTGAGCAGGCCGAGGGCATAGACCGGTTCGGCTGCATTCGGCTCCGCCGCCATCGCTTTTTCCAACCATTGCTGGCCTTCATTGTCGCGCTGCTGCTCACGATAGAGATCGGCCAGGTTGACCATCGCGGGCACGAATTTCGGATCAAGTCGCAGGGCGGTTTTCAGTTCACTTTCCGCATCGCCATTACGCCCCATCTGGGCGTATACGAGTGCCAGGTTCATGTGGCTCTCGGGACGTTCCGCCGAGACCATCTCGCTGGCGATCAGCTCGGCGATATCGTGGTCGAGGGCTGTCTTCTGGGCCTCCGGCAGGCCGGGCGCGGTTCCTGCCAGCAAGCGTGCTGCTTCGATGCGTACGGAGAGAGATGGATCGGTCAGCAATGGAGCAGCCACGTGAACGCGGTCCTGCGGTGGGAGCGGCTCCAGGGAACGCACGGCCTGACTCCGCACCTGGGCATCGTTATCTGCGAGAGCGGTTTGCACGGCGGGCATGGAAGCTGGGGACAGGTACGCCGGAAGCAGGCTCAATGCGGTGGCCCGGGCAATCGCAGGCTTGGCCGAGTCCTGGATCAGCGCGGTCAGCGCCCTCTCGGCATTCGGCAAGCCGCGACGGCCGGCATCGATCGCTTCCACAAAGTGCGCTTCCTGCCTTCGGTTAGGCCCATACCATTTCACGACAGCATCAACCGCCCAACCGTTGGACTTGTCCTTATGACATTGGTTGCAGGCGTTCGGAGTTCCGTAGGCCACGGAGAAATCCGGGCGCGGTACGCGGAAGCTGTGGTCCCGCCTGACGTCGACCACCATGTAGGTCTTGGTCGGCATGTGGCAGTTGACACAGAGCGTGCCCGCGCTCCCGGCTTGGTGATGATGGTGCTGTGGGCTGTCGAACTTCGCCGCCGAATGACACTTCCCACAGACTGCGTTCAGGCTGACGGACGGCAGCTTGGCCGTGTGAGGATCGTGGCAGTCCGAGCAGGTCACGCCCTCGTGATACATTTTGCTCTGCACGAACGAACCCCACTCGTAATCCTCCTCAAGGATCTGGCCGTCGGGATAATAAACGCCCTCTTCCAGCAGACTAGGCACATAGGCGTCGAGGAACGGCTGTCCTGGCTGGTAGTCAGCGGTGATGGGGTGGCGGCGCGCATGGCACGGAGCACACGTATTGATCTCATTGTGCGAGCGGGCCTCGCCCTTCCAGTGCATGGTTCCCGCGTCAGGTTCCGAAACCGCCCACGATCCCTTCGCAGGTTTCAAATCCGTAACCAGACCGTCCGCGCCGTTGCTCGACTGGTATGTCCCTTTCTTACGCGCCTCTGCCCAAGCCACATGATTTGAACCAGGCCCATGGCAGGACTCGCAGGAGACATCGATATTCGACCATGTGGTCGCGTAGCTGTCCTTGGCGAGGTCATAATTCTTGCGCAGGTCTGTGGAGTGGCAATCGGCGCACATGTAATTCCAAGTCTGGTTGCGACCCGTCCAGTGCAGAGGATCGCCAGGCGTTATTTTTTGTCCGGGATAGAGATGAAACCAGCGTTGGCCATCCTGTTGCTTGCTGCGTGAATCCCATGCCACAACGAAGCTCTGCATCCGTCCATTGGGAAATGGAACCAGGTACTGTTGCAAGGGCGAGACACCGAACGTGTACGGAAGCACGTAGTCCTGGGGCTTGCCGTCCGGTCCGTCCGTGCGAACGTAGAACTTGCTGTCTTTCTTGAAGAATCTGGAGGTCACCCCGTCCTGGGTGAATTGGGCGTCGTTGAAATTTCCCAGGACGCTCGCATCGCTGGCCGTCTGCATCGCCAGGGCATGATGCGACGTTTGCCATGCCTGCGCCTGTTCGGCATGGCATTGGGCACAGCGGGCCTCGCCTACGTAGGTGGCAACGGCTGCCGGCTTCATCTCCTGAGGGTGGGCCGAGGCTGACCAGCGCCAGACACCCACTCCGCATAGAGCAGCGACGACCAGCCCTACGCCGATCACCCCGATCGGCAAAGACCTCCGAAGTTTGCTCTTAGTTGGCGTGGACTGTTTGCGCACTCATCTACCCGGCAAGAACGGCTCTCGCAGTCGTCCTGGCCCGTGTCAGATAATCGGAATTTCTCTCAGACACTGGTTACAGCTCAGGCTGGATTGTAACCTTCCTCGGCGTAAACTTGGACACAAACGTGCGTCCCTGCATCGCTTCCAGAATTGCCGGCACCAGGTCGGTAGACAGGCGAGCTTTGGTGACGTAGCCGTAGGCTCCGGCGGAAAACGCAGCATCAACAAAATCATTATCTTCGTGAATCGATAAAAAAACGATTTTCGCCCGGCACTTGGCCTTCTGAAGATCTCTGGCGGCCTGCAAACCATCCAGCACTGGCATCGATATATCTATTACCACGACATCAGGATCGAGCGCGAGGGACGCGGCTACCGCTTGCTTGCCATCCTCCACGGCAGCGATGACATCGCACTCCTCGCATACCGTCCGCCGAACCTTCGCGGCCACCGCGGGATGATCATCTGCCAGCAGGACTTGGATTTTTGTCACGTTAGCCTTTGGTGGTCGCCCACTACAGATTGCGGACGGGTGCACAACCCAATTGTTGCTGGGGGGGCAGCGGTTGACAACTGTCGCTTGCGACAGTAACCGTGATTGGGCGATGCAGAGTTGAACCGTTAGAAAAGCGTTTCGACTTCCCGGAAACGAACGCCCATATCCTTGAATACACGGGAGAACTGGAGGGCCCGATGCGAACGCCGCACCGTGCTGTACTCATCAAGGGGCGTCTGAGGGTTCCCTCACGGATACTGTTTGAACATTTTCACGATGGCATCTTGCACCTGGCTCTCCAGTTTCTCTGGCTTGGTGCTTAGATTTTGTTGCGACATGCCACGCCAAACGAGTTTCTTGGCACTCGCATTGATGAGATCGACGACCAATTCTCCCTTGTGGATGGTAATCGTCGTATTGCCCCACGTGCCCGCCAGCAGCGGCCCGGAGAAGCTTGGGTCGAAGGGTGGAATGCCTCCGGTCGCGTTATAGAGCGGATCGTTAGAGGTGAACGAGGACTCCTGGTCGATAGACCCGTAAACCTGGATGATCAGGTCGGGATTACTGGTAACTTTCGTCAGACCTTTCTGGGTGAGTTCGTCCTCGATCGTGCCAACGATATCGGCCGCTAGCATAGGATGTGCCACTGCGCCGTGTGGCGCCCAGGCGTACGTTTTGAACTTGGAAAAATCGGCGGTGGGATCATACTTGTTGACATGGATCTTTTGCCCCTGCGCACCAAGTGAAACAACGACAATCAGGGCTAGTGCCTGTAATGAGCGCGACAAGAACAACACACTCCTACCAACCGCCATGCAACTCTCCTTCGAACCGTGTTGGGAGGCACTCTCCTCGATCCTTAAGAAGAGCGCCCCTTCGCCAATCTAGGCTCAGCCTCTTCAATCTACCTACGGCAAAATGACCAATTCTGGCTTAGTCCCGCCGCCCATCCCGTATGGCGCCCCTGAATAGAACGCGCCGACATCGTACTTGTAGCAGCCCGGCGTGGTTGCCTTCACGCTGACCTGCTTGTTCCCGCCGCCCATGATGGCGTCGTCCGGAGAGAAAGGCGAGTCCTCTGGGAAAGAAACCATGAACCCGATATTTTTGTTCGAAGACATCCATACGACCGTCGTGCCGGCCTTAACGCAGAAGAACTGGTTGTTCTTGGCGCCCGGAATTCCCGGCTTGACGCTGGCCCCGTTGCCTGCCCGGTTAATATCCACTGTGCAGGGAGCGGACGCCGATCCGCAGGTGTTGTCCGCGCTACACATAGACGCCGGAGCTGCCTCGCCACACACGTACTTGCTCCTCTTTTGTGCCTGGGCGGAGGTACAGTTGAGCACCACGACAGCGAATACCAACAGAGCACTCAAGGAAGCGAATCGCAAATTTATCTTCATGAAGCACCTCATACGAAGTCGGAATCGTGAATCGGAAAACAGGCCTGGGACAGCACTCGCCATCGAGGGTCGCAAGCCGAGGCAGCAGCGGAACATCCTGAAACCTCTGCTCTTTCCCAGTAAGAGTCGTCCGTCGAACCGTCCGCCGCCGGACTAATTCTCTGCTGTACCCTTCCAGTCGAGGAAGTTCCCAAGTCTCCATGGGTTCTGATTCAGATCGAGCTGCAGTTCGCCGTCCTTGTTGACGGTCAACTGGGCGGCGGGATACAGGACTCCGCTGCTCTTGCTCTTGTCCTGGTCATTCAGGTCAAGTTCACCAGCCGTGAGGTTGTAGGCCTGCGTCGGGCTGTCCGTGAAAGCCTCTCCAAACCTGATCGGACGGTTGGTGGCGAAGGTAATCTTCCGGCCCGTCGGTGTCGCAACCATGCGGATGAAGCTGACGTCATAGCCCAAGGTGCCGGGGATTGCGATACGCCCAACCGCTTTCATCTTTTGCAAGGCTAGGACCAACCCCGGGTTCTGTCCCTTCTGGAACGCCTGCACCAGGACTTCTCGATCTTCCGGAGTGGAGAACTCGTAGATAGTCAGCGTGATGCCGATGTTGTGCCCGAGCTGGGTGCTTGTGCCCCAGGCGGTGCAGTCGATGGTTTCATATTTGTCCCTGGAGTAACCGGGGATGCTGCCGATCATCATCAATCCCAGGACCAGCAGGCTTGGAATCGCGATTCTGACCAGTTTCGATTTGTTATGCATAGTCGTCTCTTCTTTCCGTTGAGGCTAAAGATGTTTACCGTCGGCAATGGCGACAGCGCATGCCCACCTCCGGATTGTTATCCCGGCGAGGAGGTTTGACTACTGTCACTTGCGACAGTGGTAGAGCGAGCGTCGCACGAAACTCGGTCCGTTAGACAGCGGAAATGACTCCGTGATTGATGGCATACCTCACCAGGTCCGAGTTGTTGGTAATTTCCAGCTCTTCCATAATTCTGGCCTTGTGAAAGCGAACGGTGCGGTGGGTAATCTGTAAAACGTTGGCGATCTCCATCATGGATCGTCCTTCCGCTACCATCTGCAGGACTTCGCGCTGCCGCGCCGTGAGCTGCTTTTGGCGCGGTCTCTTGGGGTCGCGGATGAACCTCTCACCCATGGCCCGTTTGACTGGCGGAGTCACATACGAATTTCCCTTCACCACGTCGTGAATCGCCTGCAACAATTCGGAGGGCTTTGAGGTCTTCAGCAGATAGGCCGAGGCCCCGATCCGTAAGGCTTCGGCAGCAATGTCGGCGCCCGGGTTCATCGTTAAGAAAACAAGTTTGACGTGCGGCATTTTCTTTCTCAGTTCCCGCGCCGCGTCCAAACCGTTGAGTAGCGGCATTGCCACGTCCAGCAGCACGATGTCCGGATTGAGTTCGGGCGCCGCTTTCAGCAGGGCATGGCCGTCTGCAACGCAGCCCACGACTTCGTAACGAGGTTCCAGCAACTTCTGGAACCCTGCCGCAATCATCGTATGATCGTCGGCAATCAGAATTCGGACTCGTCCCATATCGGCCTCCGCCGAATTGCTTCTTAAACCGTGGCTGAAAGCGTTTCCGCCTCGTCCATCTCTGCAACCAAGGGGATTGTGGCCACAATCTTCGTGCCGGAATTCACCTTCGATTCGACGGAGAAACGGCCTTTCACCAGATGGACACGCTCCGGCATACTGACCAGACCGAGTCCACCGTTCTGCATTGCTGTCTCTACGTTGAAGCCCACACCGGCGTCGCTGACCTCCAGCCGGATCTGGTGCGCAGCAGTCCGCAAATCCACCGAGAACTGATGTACGCCGCTGTATTTCACCGCATTTTGCAGCGCCTCCTGCGCGACTCGGAATAGGCAGAGGGAAATGTCCCCGGGCAAATGATCCGGGACATTCTCAGCCGTAAGTTCTACCGTCACATTATGCTTGTCGGAGAATTCCTCACAGCAAGTCCGCAACGCAGCTTCCAAGCCAAGATAATCCAGCTTAGACGAGTGCAGTTGATGGGATAACGCTTGAACATCGCCGGCAATTTCGCTGCAGCGCTGCTGTACTTCCTCGAATCCAGCCTTCGCCACACCTTTGACCCCTCGAGTCAGCATCTCCAATTCCAGCGAGAGCAGGGCGAGCCTCTGGCAGATGTCGTCGTGCAGCTCTCTGGCGATTCGGCTGCGCTCTTTCTCCTGGGCCTCGATCAGTCTGCCAGACATTTTTTCGAGAGCTTCCTGCGCCAGCTTCTGGTCCGTAACGTCGGTGGCTGAGCCAATAAAGCCGGCAAACAAGCCATTTCCATCGAAGCGCGGCGCCGCTACATCCAACATCCAGCGGTACACTCCGTCCCGCCGACGAAGCCGGTACTCCTTGGAAAATCCTTGTTGCTGCTCAAGCGCCCGGAAGTTTGCCGTCAGCACATTCTGGATGTCGTCAGGGTGAATAAATGCTGTCCAGACGTCGGCAAATCCAGCCTCCGGGTCGCGGCCCGTGAAGTTGATCCGTCTGTCGCTAAGATACGTGACTTTGCCATCCTTGCCGCAAATCCAGAGCAGGGACGGGGTCGTCTCCGCCAGCGCCCGGAAGCGCTTTTCACTCTCACTCAGTCTGGCTTCGGCTCTCCGTTTTCGCTCGCGTTGCCATAACAATCCGATGATCAGCATCGTTTGGACGACAATCACCAGAACGCCGGCTAAGACGTACTTCCGGTATTGTTGCCATACCGTCAGCTGCCGGTAAAGGACTTTCGTCCCCGATGGAAGTGCTGATTCCGGAATATTCCAGCGACGAAGTTGTCGCCAATCCACTTCCGGAAGGACATGCGTGGCATGTATCACCGGAATACTTTCCGGGCTTTCGCCGGACAGGACGCGGGCGGCGAGTTGACCCGCGTTTAGCACCTGCTCATCGAAATCAGGGTAGGACCCGCCAATCGCACCGTGATCAAAACAATAGTCGTGAATGCAATAGGTGGGAAACTGCTGGGAAATGGCCGCAAGAACGTCATAGGTGCCGATGGCGAGTTGTAGCGACTCTTGTGGCACCAGCTCGAAGATAACCACCGTATGGGGAGGAAGTGTAAATGCTTGGTGCAGTAATTGATCGGGAGTGAGTCCCACCAAATCAATCTCGTTCATTTGTTTCGCCCGAAGGCGAAGCTCCTGATGAGTTGCGTTCACCCAGTAGCTTTCGAATTCCGAGGTTCCCCCTACCACGGCTACATTTTTCGTTTCTGGATGGAGGCGAAGGGCCAGATCCAGAGTGCCTCGAACATCCCCACGCATGGTAACCCCAGTTACACCCGGCCACAGCTTGGGACTCGGCAACCGGTCCGGCACGACCATCATGAAGACGATTGGAACTCCGGGGAAAATGCGGTCGCGGAACTCGACGGCAAATTGCAGCGCGGGATAGACGGCCACGATGACTAGATCAAGTTTTTGTTTGGCGTACGTCTCGCGTAAAGTATCACTGACGCTTTTCTTGTAGTCGCGGTTTCCGAAGCGCTGCGCTTCCAGGTATTCGACGTAGAAGTTTACTGGTTCTGAGAGATTGGATCGAATGGTTGATTCGAGGGTCTGAGAACCGAAGAAGTCACGTTTCGAGAAGCTATAGAGAATCAGGACATTTTTGGCCGGCCGCGAATCCGCAGCAAAGCAGAGCCCGGCTGAGCATCCCCAGGCGAGCGCGCAAATCATCAATAAAAACGCAGCTCTCAGCCGTTTGGTTACTCCAAACTCGCGGTGTCCGCGAGGGCTAGGGCTTGCGTCCGGTTTCTCGTGCATGGACCACCCGACACAGTAATCCCCCCGCGACCGCCACCACAACGTTTTGGATTGGGGGAGCTACGCCCATTATCTTCGCCCACCTGAGGTGGCACAACCAGTAATTCTAAAACTATCGCTGTAAGTAGTTGATTCAGGAGTTGTCTACCATAAAAGTGGTAGAAGCCTGCAGCCCCACGGTAAGAGTGATTCATCAGGAACGTGGCGGCGCCGCGCTTACTTTGCCGACTGGAAAACGAGTAAACTCAGGTCGAGCTCAGGATCGTAAACAAACCGTCGGAAACACGCCGACGTCCCGCTTGCCATTCAACAAAGCGCCGATCACTGGCCCAACAAGACACTATTTTGCTTCCGCCCGGAATAGCTGTGAGTTATCACAAAAATTGCTGCTGCAAAGGCAGCACAGAGGAGAAGATGAAGACCATGCAGAGAAGCAGGTTGATGGCGATTACACTCGTCGCAACAATTTCACTGGCAATCCTTCTGGTGTTTTGCGGCACCGCTGCCGCTCAGTCCGCTAAAGCCCAGGGACTGATAACCGGACGCAGCGGCGATACCATGACAGTGCAGACTCCGGATTCGTCCACCGTCGTGGTTCTTCTCACCGACAGCACGCAGGTCGCCCAAGTACAGGGAGTTTTCAAGGCGCGCCGCAAACAAATGTCGATGGCAGCACTCATACCCGGTCTCCAGGTCCAGGTAGAAGGTTCCTATAACGCGCAAAACCAACTGGTAGCGAGTTCCATCAAGTTCAAAGGCAATGACCTGCAGGACGCGCAAACGATCCAGGCCGGCCTGCAACCGGCGAAGGAGCAGATACAGCAGAGCCAACAGGAGCTAGAGGCGCAGAAGGCAGCGCTTGCGCGGCAGCAACAAGAGATGCAAGAGCAACAACAGCAAATGGCTGAGGCTCAGGCGAAAATTGACGCTAATAAAGCCATGATCGAGGCCGCGAACAAACGCTTCGGTCAGTTGGCTGATTACAACATCCTCGACGAGGTGACGGTGTACTTCGGCAACGGCAAGGTGGCGCTGGATCCGAAATACAACGCACAACTTCTGCAATTGGCCGAAAAGGCCAAGACCATCACCGCCTACACCATCCAAGTGAAAGGCTATGCCTCATCGGTAGGCAGCGCGTCGCTGAATCAGAAGCTGAGCGATGAGCGGGCCAACAATGTAGCCCAATTCTTGCAGCAACAGGGTCACATTCCGCTTACCAATATGCTGGCTCCGGGTGCCATGGGCGAAAGCCGCCAGGTAGGCAGTGACAAGACCGCCGAAGGCCAAGCCCAAAACCGGCGTGTCGTGGTGAGGGTCCTTCAGAACAAAGGAATCGCGGGTACATAGTGGCGGCGCAAGCGATTGCTGCAAACCCCATCGGACAGAGCGCGCCGTCAAGGCGTGCTCTATCCGGAGAATCAGCAACTCTGAATTTGCATTAGGCGGGCGGTGCAGGCGCACCCGGACTGCTTTCCTGCTGACGATATGCCTTCACGCAGGTAATGAATCCGTCCATGTCCAGGCCGTGTGTTGTCTTGTCCGGCCGCTTGGTGATGGCCTGAATCATCCACGACCCCAGATGGCGGTAGCTCTCGAACTGCGCCTCATTGAAAAACTGATTGGCTGTGCTCTCGTGAGGAAAATCCTCATGGCTGGCATGGTAGGCCAGAATGTCGGGCGGTTCCGTACCATTCAGCACCGGCTTGATGATGATGAGCTCGCCTTTCTGGGCCCCTTCGTCCACACAGTCGTAGCCGATATGGCCTTCCAGGCAGTACACGTTGCCACCTGCGGCGCCCTTCTTCATCGGCACGCCGTGATGGTATCCGGAGAACGTTATAGGGACGCCGAGATCGATCTCGATCTTGCGAATGGCGTTGCCGAGGTCCTCGAACTCTAGGTCAGGATCGGCGTCAGCATCCACCACGACGATCGAGTGGCAGCGGCGCAGTACCATCTCATACAAGCCAAGATTTTCGAAGTGCCCGCCGTCGGAGAGCTCGATCCACTGATAAGTGTCGTTGGTGTTGCCTAGAGCCTCATCCAGCAGCGGCTTCAGCGCCAGAGTTGGCCCGTTCTTGCGCAGAAAGTTCTGGGCCTTCTTTTTCTCCGGGTTCCATTCCCGCAACGCCGGCCACGCTGGATTGGGCAGCCACCATCCCAGTCGGGTATTGAAAAACGTCATCAGCAGGGTTACCAGGGGCGACGAGTTGTAGCCCATGTTGGGATTCAGCGCCGCGCCGCTGATCGCCATCGCCGTTCCCAAGCGCACGCCCCTGCTGCCCCCGTATACGCTGGTGGGAACGTAGCCCAGCCTCCAGCTGCCGCAGCTCACCGGGCTGAAGGTGAACGATTCCGCCTTGCGCTGCTGCCAGGCCAGGTTCTCGGTTGCAACCATATTCAGCGCGGTGTTGATCACATGCAACGGCGCATCTGCACTGCACGGCATCGAGTTTTCATAAAGATTGTCCGCTGCGTCAAAGTTGGTAAAAGCGTCAGGATGCCGGGCGAAGTTTGAGGCGCCCAGATAAGCGCGCGTCAGCCGCATCCGGTACATGCCGTGCAGCGAGAAGGTGTTCACATTGACGAACAGATTTCCCATGATCGCCAGCGCAGCGGCTCCGAGGAAGACAATTGCTGTGGCCACCGCGTCCAGCTTCAGACGGTCCAGCACCGGCATGACATTCACGTTATGCAGTCTCAGGCCAGAAATCAGCAAGTGCTGAAAAGTCGTGGTTGAACTGGATCGCACGTCCTCGCGCATCAGCACGTAGAGACTGCGCCGGATTTCGCGGGTCAGCGCCGCCAGAGCAAATGTGATGCAGACCAGAGCAACGCCTGACGCCACGGGCGCCAGCATGTTGTGGCGAGAGAGCCATTGTTGCCACTTGCTGAGTTGTTCGACTTTCACCCGTTTCAAGCCGGAAGTAGTAGCTGCGCTCAATCCGGCCAAACTGCCCAGGTATCCTGAACCCACGCCAATCGCAGCCAGAAGCGATGCCCACAGGAATTTAAGAGTCTCGTCGGCAAAATAGGCGACGCCGTTGAACGCGACCCACGCCAGCACGCAGGCAAAGAGCAGCCCTCCGGCGCGCGCCCACCACTCACGCTCCTCTTCGCGCTCTATGTTGCTCAGAAGTCCGGAAAGCAGGCTGGAGGCGAGGGTCAGCACCGCCCAGACCAGCGGCACGACTGTGAGCACAAACCAGCGCGTCACCTGAAAGTGGTCGACCCGGGCAATGATCAAATGCTTGGTCAGATAGAAAGCCGAGACGGAGAGCAGAAGCGCGGCCGAAGCTGCTGCCAGCGCAGGCGCGATGAGAGACCAGATCAAGCGCCGCCATGCAATTCGGCCGCTGCCGTCATGTTTGTGAAATGGGGTCGGACGCTCCTTGCCGTCGTTGTCGATGAGCACCCGCAACCGCACCACCGAAATGGACAGCGGCGGTAATAGCGCAAAAACAAACAGCCACTTGGCGAGCGGAACAATCTGGTTCACCCGGCTGATTCCGGTGAAAACACGATTGATCGCAGCCCATGCCCAGGCCTCCCCTAACAGCCATGCGCCCACTATGAGCGGCAGCGCGAAGAGCCATAACTCCAACGATGTACTGCCCTGTTTGTTTGAGTCTTTGAACCTGGAGGCATAGGGAGGCCAGTTCATCCGCACTGCTGCAAATACCGAGGCCACCGTTACACATCCCACTGCGAGCAGCATGACTGGCTTGTACCAGTCGGTGTCCTGTTGTGTCGCGAAGGGCAGCCCGTAGGACACCAAATACAGAAACTCAGGCAGACACAGCAGGCAGATCATCGCCGGTATCAGCGTCAGCCAGTTCAGAATCATGTTCCGGCCCACGATGGCTCCCAAGGTCAGCGTGTCCAGAGTGAAGCCGTATTTCGGCGTCAAGTAACTGGTGTATTCGCGGAGATGCCGGATCGGTTCCGGCTCCGGATCGCCGGAAGTGGGCGCGGAGGTTGCCAACTGGCTGACAGCATCGCTATAGCGGCTGCGCTGCGCCCATGCCATCAGCCAGCTTCCGATATAGCCTCCGCCGGAAACCGTAGACAGATAATCCAGCGAGTCCATGACGGTCTTGTCGCCGCGCGTCCATTCAGAGGGGCGGCTGAAGCGCGCCAGCCCTTGCAGCACTCCCAAGGAAAAGCTGGCACTGCGAATGCCTCCGCCCGAGAGGCAAACGGCCGTAGCTTGCATATCGTGCAGAATCTGCTTCAGCGGAAGATCGCAAACTTGGCACTGCGTCTCGGCTTTGCGGCTCTCTTCATAACCGGTCGCCACCCTTTGCCGGAAAGTCTCGTCCGTCTCTCCCGGCTCCTGGCGCACCGTGGACAGCACGTCTTTCATCGCAGCTAGCGCGGAATAGGCATCTTCGGAAGCGGAGAGTGTCTTGTCTAGCGCGGTCCAGACGGCTTGCAGGTCCGCGGGTGGCTGGTCCACCTTCAGGATGTGTCGGGCAACGGCGGCTGCAAGATCGCCGGCACGGCGGGCGCGGTATTCGCCGCATATCGTGCGGAACGGCAGTGCATGATCTGGCGACGGATACGTTACCTGATCGAAGGAAATCACTTTGCCCCCACAATGGCGCGTTGGCAACAGATCCGACCGCTATCACCTTCTCTCCATCGGATCTCGACAGACGCTTTTGTGCAGTCGAGGCTAGCAGAGGTACGGGAAAAATCAAGTAACTGCAACGGTCCGGGCGAGGGCGAGAACTAGTCAGTGCTAGTGGAGTCTGCTTGTTGCTTCGGCGTTGGCAGCGCCAGGCGGCATTCTGGACGAATGCAGCCAACGATCCTTTGCGGCGGCCCTATTGGCTGTTCTTTGCCAGCACCATCTTTGCGCTCCGTAATGCGGGGCGGTCGGAGTATTTCCCGTCGTCGCAATTCTTCAACAGTTGCGCGTAGAAGGTGTTCGCCTTGGCGGGCTGATGAGACAACTCGGCAGCCTGGGCCGCGCCGGCCAATTCGTTGAAGCGGTTGGGATCAATCTTCATCGACTTCTCATATTCCGCCAGGGCTTCTTGTGGCCGGTTAAGTTCCAGCAGCATATCGGCCAGCATCTCGCGCGCAGGAATGTCGACTTCTGCTTTTCCCATCTCGTCTTGAGTATCTGCTACCTGGCGCATCTGCCGCAGCGCCTCGTCATTCTGCTTCTCGGCAAAAGCCAGCCAGGCGTGCACTTCGCCGCGCGATGAATTTGGCCCATCAAGGACATAGGCATCCTTGGTCTTGCGTGTGGCCTCTTCCGCTTCGTCGAACTTCTGCGCATTGCGGCGGGTCGCTTCTGCATCGCCCATGCGCGCGGAAGCTATCGTCCGCGCCCACCAGGTGATTCTCTGCAAATCCGGCGATGCTTTAGCCGCAGGTTGAAGTGCTGCCGCATCCGCCCAGTTGTGCATCTCCAGGTCGTAGAGCGCGGGGAAATGTGCGGCAGCAAAGCCGTAGTATTCCAGCATTCCTGTATCGTCCCCGTTCGTGGGTGCGTTCGCTATGATCTGCTTCGATTGCTCCAGCACTTTCCTGGCCGCTTCGTCCTGTCCGGTCTGCAGGTAGGCATAAAGAAGAAAATGCATGGCGTGAAGTTCGTGTCCTCCCATGTACATCGCGCCAGACTGCTGGGTCAAAGCCACGGACTTCAGGTTGGCTTGGATGTCCTCCTGCCAGAGCCCGAGTCGCGCGAAAATGTGTGATGGCATGTGGACCGCGTGGGCTGATGATGAGGCAACTCCCGCATAGCTGCGGGCGGCTGCGAGCCCCGTGGACGCCATTTGCGGCGAATCGCAGGCATGAATGATGTAGTGTGCCAGGCCAGGATGATCAGGCTCCTGCTGGAACAGAGGGATCAGCAC
>Ga0181532_10002907_pt1 | contig 15770 bp, 18 predicted proteins | sample PEATcosm2014_Bin_33_FD_119768 | JGI IMG/M metagenome (GOLD analysis project Ga0181532, IMG submission 119768) | Peatland microbial communities from MTU Mesocosm Facility, Houghton, MI, USA - PEATcosm2014_Bin11_30_metaG | ecosystem: Environmental > Terrestrial > Soil > Wetlands > Peat | place...
AGACCGGCGCGTGCTACACGACCGCGCAATAGTGCTGAAGATCGTCTGCGACCCTCCGCACGCTGAAGTGCAGATGGACGGCAAGATCACGGCCGCAATCACGATCCATGGCGGTAAAGGGCGTGTAACTCCCAGCCTGTCGCTCTGGGACATGAACCGCACCGTCGTGGACGTGATCCGCAAGCTCGTCGATGCCATCGGGCACCAAGACGACTCGATCAACCTCGCGGTCTGGAGCGCACCCAGCGTCGAGTAGCCCAGGCGTAGTAATCGTGGAAACCAGCGCAAATAGCACCCTGATGCTCACAGCAAGCTCAGGGTCAAGCCGCACCAAGCGTGCGGCGGCGGTGGGCAGCTCGGACAGCATGCCTGCGAGGTCGACCTCGACGCCGTGCGTGCGCCGCGGGTTCTTGACGGCCGACCGCACCCAAGCGAGGCGGAACGACCCACGAGTTCGTCAGCTCGTGTAAACCGTAAGAAGACCCTGGTCGCTGATTACGCCGGAGCGAGCTTCTCGCATCTTGAACCGCCCAAGATCATTGAGGACCGGCCCAGCTGTCACTGAGGTCGGGCTGGGCGAGCGCGTTCCAGTCGAAGTTGTTGGGGGTGTAGGTCTGGATGAGGGCGGCGTCGAGAATCCGCGTGGCGTCTGCGGTCAGGCGCGTGATGCGCGGCGCGTGGTCTAGGAGCGCCTGGCTGACGGTGGCTGGCCGGTAGATCAGGGCCGCAGCATGACCACCGTACTCGTCGTGGCCTTCGTCCTCATCGTCGAGCAGCATGGGCTCGACCTGTGGGAGATACATGAAGCCTTGCAGCGCGTATCCGTCCCGAAGCTTGCGCAGCTCGTTGTTCTTCATGCCCCACGCCTTGAGCGTCCTCAGCGAGACGATCGGTGCGAGGAGCCGGAACTCGTGGGCATAGCCCCTGGTGCCGGGAGGCTGTGCCGTGATGCCACAGGTGTAATGCAGCACGACTCCGAGGCCATGATGGGACGTGACGACCGCCTGGTCGGGGTCGGCGGCGCCCGGGCGCTTGCGAGCTCCGGCAGCCTCGAACTCGGGAGAGAACATCGTCGCGTGCACGAACGGCACGCCGGCGTGGATGTCGCCCTGCGCCGTGTGGGCCACGTCCCGCTCGGCGTAGTAGTGCTGTGGGTCGTCCAGCTTCACGGCGCCAAGGCTAGGCGCGGAAGCGGACGGTCTCGGATTCTCAGGTCAGGGCAAGCGACTCTGCGCTCGCTCGAGCGTGTCGAGCTGCCCGGGGGGAGCCGTGGACTTGCCAAGCTCGACCGCGTCGGCGGGCACACCGAACATCTCACGCGCGCGACGCTCGACGGAGTCCAGCAGCACCTTCCTGCGGCCCGTAGGGCTCATATAGCCCTTGAGGATGCCGCTGTCGAACCACGCCCGCACGGTGTTCTCATGCACACCCAAGCGCGCCGCCGCATCCTTGATCGAGATCGTGGGTGGAGCCAGAACGGTACTCATGATGGAGTGATTGTAGCTTATGTAGATGTCATAGTCAATGTAGATCTTGCTGATCGCGGCGCGAGGTGGCAAGCGCGCGAGAGGCTCCCCAAAGGCTCCCCATTCGAGCGTTTTTTGAGGTCTCCTGAGAGCACCTGGGGTCCCTGAAAACCGCTTAGGTAAGCGGAGCACAGGACTTCCGGGAGCACTGCAAAGCCGTCTACACCGGTTCGATTCCGGTCGTCGCCTCTCGGAGAGTTCTCCCTAGAGTTCTCAATTAGCCGGTGCGGCGCCCGATCGCGGCCAGGGGCCAGCTCGATTGCGGCCAAGACCGTGCGCCGAGGTTGCCGCGAGGCCGGCGGCCGTCGTTCGTGGCTCAGGAACGTCGAAGCCGCCCAGGGGCGATCCCGAGCGGCGGCTGGGCACTGCTGACGGCGCGGGCGGGACTGCCGGTGCTCAGCCGGGGGGCCGGGGCCGCGGTGGCGTCTCGTGGCCGGTCCCGGTCTTCTTCGCGCCAGGGCCATAAGGCGTGTACAGGCCGGCTCGGGCGCGCGTCTTCGCCACGCTCATCGCGGCTTCGCGGCCGGCTTTCTTCTTGCGCCTCACGCCGCTGTGCCGGCGCGCCGCGCGCGTTGAGCCGAGCCAGCCGGCTTTCGCCGCGATGCGCATCCAGTCAACGAAGCACGCGACGTTGGCGCGGAGGCGGTGCCAGTCGAGGCCGACACCCTTTGGTCGGTTGGCGAGCGTGTCAGCGGCGACCTTGTACCTGTCGCGCCAGTAGTCGTGAGCGCCCTCGTATTGCTGGTGGGACTCCTTCAACTCGTGGTAGAGCGCGTTCGAGCGCGGCAACGGGATGAGGACTCGCCAGTCTTCGCCGCATGAGATTGTCTGCTCGCCCGCGCAGGCTGGCGTGAGCTGGAACGTGCAGCGAAACCACATGCGCGGCCTCCCGCCGTTCGCGGAGAAGCGCGTCATGTACATGACGCCGCCGCAGTGGTCGCAGCGCTTCACGCCGTGCCGGTCGAAGCGCGTGGAGTCGTAGCGCGGACCGCCGCGCCACGGGAACACGGGCGCCGTGTCGTTCCTCGTCGCGTGCTCGTAGCAGGTGGACACCGCGAGGCCCTTGTCGGCGATCGCGGTGTCCGGGCGCCGGCCAGCCATCACCGACACACGGTCGTAGAGCCGCGGGAACAGGTGGCACTCCACGGTGCTCGCGGAGTCAACGCTGGGGATCACGCCCGACGTGTAGTGGTCGACTGCCTTGCCGGAGTAGTAGCCGTGCCAGAACCGCCGCAGGCGACCGTTCGACGTGTAGGCGCGCACGCCCGCCTCCTCGTCGCGAGTCCTGTACCAGCACCCGCCAACCTTCACGCGCTTGCCGCGCGTGAGCGCTTCCGTGGCATCGGGTTCGGCTTCGTGCGCGTGCTGCTCTGCTTCCGCGGGCTCCTCCTCGTTCCACGCCTCGCGGTGCTCACGGGCTACGCTCGTGGGCGCGCGCGGCGCCCTCGGCGCCGAGTTGCGGCCCCACCGTCGGCGCGACGATTTGCTCCACGAGCGGCGCTTGCACGGGTCGTTCGGGCCGCAGTCATGGACGAGCGCTGCGTGCGTCTCGTCCTCGGTCCAGTCGAAGTGGACGTGGGCCATGACGCGCGGGTCGTGCATGCGGCAGCGCTGGATGATGCGGCCCGCGGCCTCAAGGAACTTGTCGGCGACCTTCTCAAGCTCGTGGAGTCTGCGCTGCGCCGTTGATTCGGACGGCTTGCGGTTGAATCCGCACTCCCGCCAAAGCTCGTCGGTCGTCTCGTGGTACCACGGCTGGACGTCCACTTGGCCGGAGACGACGAACGCGACGGCGGCCAAGTCCCAGTGACCGGGTTTGCGTTTGCGTGCCCACTTTATTTCCAGTTCGCACGCCTTGCGCAGCTCGTCCCACGCCCACGGCTGACTCTTGACGAGCCGCACAACGTTCACGGAGCCGCAGAGGTCGGGGCGCTTGGAGAAGTCGGTGGCGCCGACCAGGCGGTCCGGTGGCTGGTAACGGTTCTTGGGCATGGGCTACCGAAGGGCTATCGCGGCCCTGGAACCCGGCACGCGGGCTCGACGTTTGATCGAGTCGACCCGCGGTTCGCCAGCTCGTCGGCGCGCACCGCGGCCCAGGACGCGCGCAGCTTGTCGCCGTTCGAGACGAGGAGTCCGTCCGCTTGGAGCGTTGCCACGGCGAGCCCGATTGCGTCGGCGGGGAGGCTCAGCCGCGAGGCGAGTTCGTCGGCGCGCCACAGCGAGTCCTCGGCGAGCAGGAGCGCGAGCACCGCGGCCTCAACGCGCTGCCTCTGCTCATACGGGATGGAGCTACTACGCTCGTCTTGCATGGGAGATCGTTCCTCCTGTGCCGGGCTTCGGTGCGGTTGCCGCCGCGCCGGAGCCACTATGCGCTTTCGTGGGCCGGGTTCGGCCCTGCTTACACGTCACATCGAAGCTCGATCAGAGCCCCACCACTCGAACATTCGTCGATCGTTCTACTGGCGGGCCGAGTTGTGTGATATTCGGCCCGGAACCGACCGTAGGGCTTTACTCATTCGCGCTCTTGTGGGTATCTTCGATGTGAATGGGAGCTGGTCGGGGGACACGGCGTCGGGTTGGGAGCCCGTTCGTTCGCGGGGCGTTGAGGCGGACGAAGTTGGAGCCGGAGCGCCGCGGCAGGGTCATCCACACCTGCTACGTGGAGGCGTTGCACTACCGCACCGACGAGGGGTCCGCTCACTGGCTCTACCTCGTGGACGAGTACGGAATGGAGGCGTCGCCGACCGTTACGCCGGACCCGTGGTCGAGCACTGGCGGCGCCGCGTCCACGGGCCGGGAGCCTGCCCGCCGCCCTCAGCGATGCGCAGCTACGCGATGCTGGTCAGCGAAGACGACCTGTTCTGGGCCGTCGGCGCCCGCGACCCCGACGCAGGCTCGCACGACGCCGGCCGGCCACGAGCACCACTCGATCCGGTGCCGTTCACGCACGCCGTCTACTGGAGCGCGTACAAGCGCGGACGACTACGCGAGCGCGACGGGGAGCGTTGCCGCGTGCACGCCGTGGAGGAGCGCAGCGCCGGCAGGGGCCAGCGCGTGCCCTCGCGGTACGGGATTCGCTTCCCCGGCGACGACTCGTACTGGGTCGTCCCCGCGAGCGAGATTGTCCTCGCGCCGGCGTATTAGGGCTCCCATCCTCGGTGCACAGCCCCGCGGAGGCGCTACCGCAAGTTCCGGTGTCGGCAAGGCGATGAGGTTCGCGCCGTGTTCCTTTGCTCGCAGTACTCAAGTACCGGCTGTTCCGTACCGACGAACCTGCCGAATATACAGGCGTATCAACGCGCCGAGCACTTGCGCCGACAATCCCACATGATGAAGATGAAGACACCGAGATTCACTAAAAACGACGCCCCGAAAGCGAAGGCAAGAGTGTTGTTGAATCCCGCAACGTGGTCCAGCCAGAGCGCGACAAAGATGAGCGCGAGTGAGCAGTTGGTGAGGGGGATTTGCCAGTGGACGCGCTGATCTTTGCAGGCGGTGGCTGGCTTTCGGCCGCGCTTCTCCTCTACGCCGTTTCGCCGTCCTTTCTCGCCCATCCGTATCGCAATTTCATTGGACTGCGCTTCGCCGTGGGCGTGGTCGTGTTCCCGGCGATCGCCGTGGCGGGTGTGTTCCTTATTACCGGACAGACCGAACTCGCCTGCGCCGTGGGCATACCCGCCGGCGGCTTGCTCTACGTCGGCGGCTCGAGCCTGGAGCGCTTGTTGATGGCGCGCGAGACGAAACCGCCGGGGCAGAGCGACGATGAACCCCCGCCGTTTACCCCCGTGGCTGCTGCGTGGCTCGGGAGTGCCCTTGCGCTGGCGATTGCTACTTTCGCCTTGGTGCTCTTGATCTTTTCTTAGCGCGCCCGCGCTGTCCCGAGCCTTCATGCCTGGACATACCACACGTCTTCACGTCTTTCAGCCTTGTTTGGTGAGCTTGTCGCGCTCCTGAGCCTCCCTCCTCGCCGCTTCCCAGCCGCCGAGGGCGAGGATCGTGGACATCGCGGACGCGGCGCCGCGTGGTTGCGTGGCGGCCCAGTCGGCGTAGCCGCGCTCCGTGGACCGCTCGCCCGTGGGGAGCTGGTCGAGGTAGCGGGCAACCGCGGCAGCGCAGTTCGCACGCGTCCACTTCGCCCGCCGCCGCTCGCCGGTGCGGCCGGCGCCCACGTTGGCTGAGTAATCGGGTGCGCGGTTGCCGAGTCTACCGGCTACGTAGCGCTGCCCTCGCTTAGAGTCCCGCCGATAGGAAGGCGGACTCATACCCTTGTTCCTGGCCTTCGGGCGTCGGATGGAAGCTGCCGGGGAATACGTAGGTAGCCTTTTTTGTGCTGTAGTTGTATTCGCCTTCGACTTCGTGAATCCATGTGTTTGAGGAGTCGCAAAGGCGGTGCGTTTCGAACTCCGGATTCGGGTCGACGAACGTGATCGAGACACCCGTCAACACCTGTGCCGTGGAAACCGCGTCTTCTAGCGTAGTGTTGAGTTCTTCAACGACCGAGTCGATCCAAGCGGCGTCTGCCGACGTGATCTTGACCGCGACGTATTCGCTTCCGATTACGGGCAGGTTAGTTACGAGGAACTGGCCGACGCCACACTCGCCGCTGAACGAGCCGAGTAGTCGTGGATACCCCGCGACGTAGATGCTCGCTTGAGGCGCCCTCGCGTGCGCTTCCAGTAGCAGCGACACCATCGACTGAATCGGGACGCCCTTCGGAGTCGTCGCAGAGCCGGAACCGCCCAGCGCGTTGATGCGGTTATGAACATTTGTGACTAGCGTCGCGTCTTTGGAGCAGCCGCTCTTTCCGTAGACCTTGATAATCGACCAGCGGGCGAAGAAGCATTTTTCGAGTTCAGCGAACCCGACATCGTTCCCCCCGATCGTCCACGTGACCGTTTCCGTCTCCGGCCCCAGCACTTCCAACTGGGCTGGTTCCAGCTTCTTGCTCACTTCGTTCTTGTTGCCCTCGTGGTTGGGCGCCACGAAGTCGTCGGTGATCGCGCCGGAACAGGCGACGAACGCGATCGGCGTGGACAGCACACCATCCGCGAGCAGCGGCCCGTAAGCGTAGGGCGAGCGGTCGCAGTGATTGTGCGCGCCTCCGCTGCCGTAGGTGTACGAGCCGTCCCCCTCGCCCGCGGAGTATGAGTCGCCAAGCGCGGCGTAGCGCGCTGACGCCGCGGGACTCGGTGAGCCGCCACGCACCGTGAACACGTCCGTGCCGGGCTGCGTGCTGCCGTAGCTCTGGTTCGACAACCCTGTCGTGGGGCTCGAGCTGAGCAGAGCGTTCGCCACCCCGGACCCTGGGAGTTCGTACGCGAGCCCGGTGCCACTCGCGTAGCCGGCGCGTGCAGGTACGCCTTCAAGACAGCTTTCATTGCCGCCGCTGGCCTGGCCGCTTTCCCATTCGATCGGGCCGTAGTTGAACTCAATGTCGAAGTCGCCCGTGCCGATGTCGCTGCGCGAGATCAGCAGCACCTGGAACGTGTTCGTAGTCGCATCGCGCTCTGCGTAGCAGCCGACGCCAGGCCAGTTGACGCCGAAGGCTTTGTGGCCTTCCACGGTGCCGGAGCCATAGGTCACGACGTTGCCGACACGCGTGTCCACGTCCGCCCAGAACGGCGCGATCATCGGCAACGTGATGCTGCCGAGCGGCTGCGGTGTGTACTGGGACTGCGACGCTCCGAACGTGAGGTTCCCGTTGTTGTTCACGTACACGCCGCCGTACGTTTTCCCGAAGTAGTTGACCTTGAACGGTAGTTTGATTTCTGCGGTGCTGCCGTCGTCATTCGCGGGGAGTTCGAAGCTGTTGAAGCCCGACGCCAACGCGACGCCGCGGATAAGCGAGCGCGCGCCAGCGTGGTGCTGCGTCGGCACGCCAGCGAGCGGCGCGCCCACGGGTTCCTTCCCAGCTGGAGCACCCGCAGCGAAAGCCGAGGGCGCAACTACGAGTGTGGCGACGACAGCGAGGATCGCAGCGCCGAGACGCCAGCATGGTAGGCCCCAGGCGAAGTGGATGATCGGCTCGCGCCCGCAGCTCGTTGCAAACACGTCGAAGTACCCCCAAGAGTCGTTGACCTCATCCCGCGGCGCCGAAGCATACGGGATTGTTCCAGTATGAAGACTCGTGGACTAGCTCAGCCGTGTTGTGACGATCTTGCGATCGTTGCCCACGAAGGCGTCGCCCTACGTTGACGCCGATCCACCGCCGACGGCGCCCGCCAGCCCGGAGGCTTTCGAGACGGTTTGATCCGCCGTCGCTGGAGTCCGGCAGCTGATAGCAGCCCGCTTGGTCGAAGCGCGGCAAACAAACGGATCGTCGGCGATCGCCTCGCGTCGCACCGCTTCCCAGCCGCCGAGGGCGAGGATCGTTGACATCGCGGGAGCGGCGCCGCGCGGCTGGGTTGCGGCCCAGTCGGCGTAGCCGCGCTCCGTGGAGCGCTCGCCGGTAGGGAGCTGGGCGAGGTAGCGGGCGACGCCGGCGGCGCAGCTCGCGCGCGTCCACTTCGCCCGCCGTTGCTCGCCGACGCGGCCGGCGCCGATGTCGGCTGAGTAGTCGGGCGCCTTGTGGCCGCGTCCGCCGGCCCGTGTGACGACGCGCGGCTGCGGCAGTCCGGCCTCGCGTCGTTGGCGCCTCCACTCCGTGACGGCGGCGCCGAAGCGCTGCGCGCGTTCGGACGGGTACGGCACGCCGTTCCCGCGAGCAAAGGCGCGCAGCTCGCGCGCGGACGGTTGGAAGCCGTGCGCGTCGTGGAAGCGCTCCAGCAAGTCAATGAGCGTGGGCGCTGCTGGCTGACGTGCTGGGCCGTGCTCCGCTGTCGTCTTGAGTTCGGCGAGGCGCAGCGCGGCGTCCCACGATCCGGCCGCGGCAATGACTTGCTCGTCGTCGGGGAGGAGCAGCCAGCGGCCGTGCAGCCACCGCGCGCGATCCACGGCGAGCAGACGTGTCCGCTCCGCGCGGTACGCGCCCGTCGTCAACGAGTCCTTCTCGAGCCTCGCGGCGACGAGCTGGAGCGCGCCGACGACGTGCTCCGCGGTGAGCCAGTCCGCGGCGGACGGCGCGCGCGTCTTCACGCCGAGGAGTTGCGCCTGGCGCGCCTCGGGTTCGTGGGCGAGGGCGAGCACGTCGCGCCACGACAGCCCGAGGCGTTCCGTGATCCGCCTCGCCGGTGGCAGCGCGGCGTGCTCCGAGCCGTGTGTATCGGCGGAGCGGAGCGCGTCGGCCGCGGCGTCAAAGGCGCGCTGCGTCGCCGCAGTGGGATCATCGGGGTTGGCGTGCGCCGCGACCTCGCGCACGCCCCGGAGGAGCATGAGCGCTTCCACGGCTAACGGCGCGCCCGCCCGGTCAGCGTCACCCGCCCGGCGGTCACTGGCTTTTGCTGGCGCTGAACGGCGGCACGACCCCGCTGGGGAGGATTTCGAACGCGAGCATGTATTCGCTCGGATGAATGTTCGTGGGTGGCTGCGCGACGAGTTCGGCGACGCTGCGCACGGGCGCGGGGAGGCGCCACGTGACCATTGCCCTGCCAACGCTGCCGAGCGCCGCGTTCGGCGTCGTCGCGGCGCAGACGGCACTCGCGGGCGCGGTGCCGGTGAGGTTCGCGGAGTGCGCGATTTTCCCGCCGTTTTCCTCCGCTTCGCGGTTTTCCGCTTCCGTCGTCCACCACAGCGTGAACGTCGTCGCCGGCCCGGTCATGACCGTGTACGGCTTTTCCCACTGGCCCGGGTTCCGCCCCCACAGAGCGCCCGTGTTCGCGTCTTCCCCGAACAACGTGAGGCGCGCGAGCTTGATCGCCGAACCCGCGCATGACGCGTTCGGGTGCTGCGTGCTGATTTGGCCTTCGGCGTAGACCTCGTACACGTAGCCGGCGCCCAGCGTTCCCACCGGGACGCGGCTCGGCCGCTGCTGGTGTTGGTGCTGGTGGTGGCGGCGGTGGACCGCCGCGGGCTTGCTCGCCGCAGGCTCGTGCTCCGGGGTGGCGCCCGCCGCGGGGCACGCCCCGGTTGCGCCGAGTGCGGCGACGCTCGCGCTCAACACGACTGATCTGCACCGTTTGGCCTTGCCCATCGCTGTTGCCTCCTTGCCTTGGGGTTCAGGGATCGGCTGGTTGTACCGCGCGTTAGGACTGATAGTCTCTAACATCGTCGAACGTTGTAGGCGAGGCTGCGGCGCGTGCCGCCCCGCCGCCAGTCCACGCCCCGCTCCGCCGAGCACGCCGCGCTCGGCGAAGCGATCCGCTTGGCGAGGGTGGAGCGCGGGCTCTCGCAGGAGGCGTTGGCGGACGCCGTGCCCATGCACGTCACCTACCTCGGCGGGCTGGAGCGCGGCGTGCGCAACCCGAGCTACGACAGTCTGGTTCGGCTCGCGCGTGCGCTCAAACTGGCGCCGGGCGCGCTCGTCGCGCGCGCCGACGAGTTGCTGAAAACGCAGTCGTAGCCTCGATTTCGAAATCTTTTCGACTGTTCACACAGGCATGCGTAGGTTCGACGCGCAATGCCGCGCAAGCCGAGAGCCGAGGAGTCGTTGCCGGGTCCGAGCGTCGCCGCGTTCTCCGCGGCGATGAGGGCGATGCGCGAGGAGCGCGGCATCAGCGTCACCGACGCGGCCGCTGCGACGCGCGGCGTCAGCGCGACGCGCCTCGCCGCCGTCGAGGACGGCCGACGCGAACCCGACTTCGTACTCATCATGCGCCTCGCCCGCACCCTCGGCGTGAAGTCCTCCGAGTTCGTGAGCCGCGGGGAAATCCTTGACCCGGCGATGCCGCTGGCTGACGACGTGATCCTCGCCGCGCTCGGCCGCGCCGAGCTGCACAAGGGCGACGACAGGCCGGGCGTCCTCTACGTCACGCTCGTTGAACACCTGGGGCTGCGCAAGGGCGCCGTGACGAGCCGCCGCCTGCGGCCACGACTGGCCGAGCTGGTGGCCGCAGGGCTCGTGGAGGAGTTCCGGCGCCGCGGCTACGGACTGCTCACGCTCACCCACAAGGGCAAGCGCAAGCTCAGGGACGCCGAGCCCGTCTCGTTGCCGGAGTCCCCGCAACACCGATACTGGCGCGAGGCCCGCGCCGCCGCGACGGAGCGCATCAGCGGCTTCCACGGGGACGTGCGCTCCGCGCTGGACAACGCGGCGGCGCTGCTCGCCGACGAGGACGCGACCTCGGATGCTTGGTATGCGCTCGCGGGGACGCTTGAGCGGGCGTGCAAGCGCGTTGGCTCGGCCACGCATTGCCTGCGCGAGTGGGCGGAGCCGGGCGACAACGCCGCGGACGCGCCGAGCGACGAGCACCGCGGGCGGCGTAACTACCGCTTGTGGGACCACACCGCCGACGGGTCGGGAAGACCGGACGACGCCGGCAATGAATGACTGTCACCGCGGACCCGAGGGCGACGGCCCCGACGAGGCTATGAGGCGCCCCGTGACGATGCGGTGGTCGGCGCGCCGGTCATCGTCCCCGGACTCGCGCGAGTTGGAGGCGAGGTTGACGCTGACGCTCACTGGGGGCCTGTGGTGGCGCGTCTGCTCCTGGCTGTTCCCCGCTCGTGGCGGCGACTGACGACCCGCCGTCGGGCAAGCGCCGCCACCCAGCCTCCGCCGAACCGGACGAATAACGCCGTGCCCGAAGCCGCTCCGTAGGCTAGGAGGCGAGGCAACGGGCACTGGAGCTACTACCCGTCCGGCACGGCCGTGGAGTTGCTTGCGAGTCGGCAACGAGCGTCGAGTGCGGAGCGTCCCACGACCCGCGGCGTAGAGTGCGCGGCGATGCTGGCACTGACTACTACAGGCGCTCTTGAACTGACCGCGTACGCGACGGCCGGCTTGGCCGTGGTTACGCTCCTCCTCGCCGGTGCGACTACGTGGATGGTTAGGCTCACCGGGAAAGCGCTCAATCAGGGGCAAGAGGAGATCAAGCTCTCACGGAGCGAGGTGGAAGAAGCACACCGCCCGGTCGTCGTGCCGGTCCTCGCGAAAACGTTCGTGGACCTCGGCGCCGACGGCAAATACGAAAAGCGGCCGCAGGTTCTCCGGGATGGGAAGCTGCTGGTTCACGTTGAGAACGTCGGCCCTGGCCCAGCGCTGAACGTTGAGGCGTGGGCGAGGCTGCTCGATGACTCGGGCGGACCCTCCGCCGGGTCAAGTGGGCCGCTGTTCTCGGCGCGCGCCGCCGGGATTGGCCCGCAAAGCGACACGCCGCTGCTGATCCAGGTCCACAACTGGACCGGCACGCCGAACTTTTCGCTGCGCATTGAGTACGAAGACGTGGCCTCCAACGGCTGGCGCACCAACTCCGTGTTCGTGGCCGGCGTCTACGAGGTCACGGGCATTGGGCACTGCGAGCGCAAGCGCCCCCGATCCCGCATGATTCAGCCGGTGGCGCCGGCGCAACTACCTACCATGAGCGAGGAAGCCCCTACGAGAAAGGACGACTCTTGATTAGCCCGCTCGCGAAGCGCATCGGCAAGCTCGCCGATGACGTAGAAAAAATCAAGGAGAGGCAGGTTGCCTGGGAGGTTGGCAAGGTCGCGAACGCGCTAATAGAGCAGGCGAAGCAGCAGGCGCCGAATGATCCGGTCCTCAACGAGGTTGAACCGTTCGTGAAGGAGGAGAACAACGAGAACATCGTTCGTCTCTCGCCGCCCGAGGTCGCAGCGATCCTTCGCCAGGTCGCGGAAGCGATCCCGCCCGCACCGATGGCGATGCCGATGGCGGTTCGCGGACGCACCGTCATGGGCGACATCGCGACGAGGCAGTGGTAGACGCGCGGAGCCAGTAGCAGGACTAGCACCGGCGACGCACTCAGCACTTCGCAGGGGTCGGCGAGGACACGCCGAAGTGCGGGGCGTGGCGCAGGACCCGCTCGTACTGCTCGACGGCGTCCGCGAGGTCGCGGCGCTCGCCAGTCCCGCCGATCCGGAAGCGGCGACGCAGCGCGCGTTTGACGCCGAGCGCGAACGCAGCTCCGAACACGCCGCGTTGCCACCAGCGAGACGGATCACGGAACAGCTCCGGCTCCCTTGGCGGGAGGTGCTGGCTGTTGCGCACGCGCCCGACGGGGAACAAAACAAGCTCCTCGCGACGAAGACGAGAGAGCCTGAGCAGGACTGGCTGAGCGACGAGCACGTCGCCGCCGTGCTGCAAATCGCCGCGACGCGGCTACGCACGGACACGCTCTCGCGCGGGGAGTACCGCACCGAGCGCAGCCGGATTCTCGAGGAGAATCGCCGTCGCTCCGTCCGCAAGGGGCTCCTCCTTCCGACGGACAATCAGATCGTTCTCTACGTCGGGTCGTGGGAGGCCGCCCTGGGCCTTGCGGGTTTGCGCACGACGTGGACGCCTGGGCCGACGACGCGGGGCAAAGCGCCAACGCTCGTTGAGCTCATCGACCGCTTCTACGACGCGCACGGCCTGGAGCCGTCCAATACCGTGTTGCAACAATTCGCGCGCGCGAACGCCGTCCCGTTCCCGGCGGCGCACACGCGCAGCCCCTTCAAGACGGCGCGCGCCGAGTGGAGGCGTCAGCGACAGGCTCAGGGTCTACCGGAGGCGCGCCGCGTGGCGCGAGCCGCGCGCGGGCAGAAGGCGACGGACTACTCGTACGACGTGGGCGACACCGTACGGCCAGAGGAGCAGCGCCGCAACAAGTGGACGCGTGAGGACTGCGTGGAGTGGGTCGCGAAGTACATCGGCCAGCTCGGCACGGGCGAGCGCTCAACTGCGGCCGGATACACCGATTGGGCAGCTACGCAGGAACTCGCGCCTGTAATGCGCACGATCCGGTACCACTGCGGAAGCTGGGAAGCGGCGCGACGCGAGGCGCTAAAGCGTTGAGCGCGGCTCGGCTGGACACCCTTGCTGGCCCCGCCGAAGCCGCCATGTAAGGGCCGCTACAAGGGTTCCGTCCGGAGCAAACGAATAAGATCAGGGAGCTTGGCAAAAGAAGACGCCGCCGGAGGGCAATCCAGCGGCGTCTCCCCTTCACGATCGAACAGATCGCTTATTTGCGTTTCCCGCGTTTCGTCGCTTCGTTGACTGTCGTGCGCGGTTTCGATTTCACGGTTGACTGCTTCACGAAGCGCCCGGTGATCGCGGAACGACCGCGTTTGCCGGGCGTTTTGCCTTTCGCTGCCATGCGTCTGTCCTCCAGCTCCGGGGGCGACGACTGCGAGCCCGACTAGCCCAACCCCCTTCGGGTCGCCTATTGACCCAGTTTTATGATTGCGGCGGCGGCGGACGGACATGCACCGTCTCGGACCCGCTTGAGGAGGGCGGGCAGGCCCGCTGGCCCACCCTCTGCATGCCGTCACGCGCGCGTGACGGACGTGGGCAAGCACGGACTAGAGACGGCCTCCCTTCACCTGGTTGCAGCGCGCACACAAGAGTTGCATGTTCTCCACGGTGGACGCGCCGCCCATGCTGAACGGGATGATGTGGTCGAACTGGATTTCGAAGTCGCTGCCGCACTCCACGCATTTCCCCTCGTCGCGCTCCCACACTGCGAGGCGCACGTCCTTCGGGATCGGTTCGCGCTTCCGCGCCGCCGGCGAGGTTGACGCGGCCAGAACGGCGTGCGCGTGCTCCAGCTCGCGTTCGTTCTGGCGCTGGCGCTTGAACAGCACAGCCCTCACGTCCTCGCCCTCGTATGCGCCCGCCGTGGACCAATAGAAGGCGTCGCCATACCACCAGAAGTCGCGGTCGCGCCACGTGGCGAGGTACTGCGGCGCGTCACGCTGAGCGGCGGCGACCTCGCTCCATCGGGCCTCGGGTATCGCGAACGGCGGCGTGCCCGAGCCCACGAACCAGTGGCGCCTGCGGAGCAGGATGCCGCCGCGATCGGCGAACACGCGCGCGTTGCCGTCCTGGCGGAGTTGCTGGCGCGTGGACCCGTTGGACTGCCACTGGCGTCCCACCCGCACGGCTGGAGGGCGACCCCGGACGAGGTCGACGCGAACCACGTGGAGCACGCTGAGCACCACCCACCAGAACCACCAGCCGACCGGCGAGAAGATGACGAGCGCGAGCAAGGCGCCACCGGGTTCATGGCTCCCGGCCGTGCCGACGATCACAACGAGGGCCGTGATTACGGCCGCAGCGATGCCACGGTTCGTTCGCAAACGACGACGCATACGGCCCTTATCGGGACTCGTTCCGTATACCTGAACCCCTGCGGTGATGAGGGTCGTCTTGACCCGCTTGCTCGCCCAGTCCGCTATACGAGAGGTGTGGAGTACCTGGACGAGAACGATCTCAACATCTACACGGACGGCTCCTCGTACGCCAGTCCTCGGCGTGGCGGCATCGGAATCCTATTCGTCACCGTGGATGACGAGGGCAACGAGCGAACCGACGAGTATCCGCTCCCTGGCTACGACGGGGCCACGAACAATCAGGCGGAGCTGGAGGCGTGTATCGAGGCGCTTCGCGCGATCACGAAGCGTCGACCATTCATCGATCCAGCGCCATTCCGGCGCATCGTGATTCGCACCGACTCGAAGTACGTGGTCGAGAACTACAGCCACGCGCTATACGAATGGCAAAGCAACAAGTGGATGAAGCGCGACGGCAATCCGGTCGCAAACGCCCAGCAATGGGAGGAGCTAATCAAACTCATCTTCCGCGCGGGCAAACGCGTCGAGATTCGCTGGGTGAAGGGACATCGTAAAAGCGCGCACAACAAGACAGCGGACAAGCTCGCGAAGGAATCAGCCGCTCAGCGGAGTGGGCAACGTCTCTCGATCGTCAAGGTGCGGCGTAAGAAGTCGGACCGTTCTGTTGAACCCGGCTCGGTTGCGATGCGCGGGCAGCGCATGACCATCCGCATCGTCACGGACGAGTTCCTTCGTACCCAGCGGATGAACAAGTACAAGTACGAGGTCATGTCGGCCCGCAGCGAGTTCCGCGGCTGCATAGACGTCATCTACTCAGAGCCCGGAATCCATCTGAGCGCCGGCCACACCTACTACGTTCAGGTTAATGCTGAGCCGCGCCGGCCGCGGGTCGTCAAGATGTTCCGCGAGATTGTGCCGGTTTGAGCGCCCCCAGTAACACCACGAGCTGGCACTCAGACCGCGACCTATTGCGTTAGCGGCAGTTCCTTGGCGTGAGGCTTTGGGGGTGTCTTTAGGCGGAAGTTTTTGAGGTTCTGAGGCCCGATCGCCCGTGTTTGCGGGGAATCGGGCCTTCTTTTGGTGGTTGGGCGTAGACACTAATATTGGGTTTTGCTGTCCGATGGGTGTGGCATTATATGG
>Ga0181532_10002909_pt1 | contig 15765 bp, 17 predicted proteins | sample PEATcosm2014_Bin_33_FD_119768 | JGI IMG/M metagenome (GOLD analysis project Ga0181532, IMG submission 119768) | Peatland microbial communities from MTU Mesocosm Facility, Houghton, MI, USA - PEATcosm2014_Bin11_30_metaG | ecosystem: Environmental > Terrestrial > Soil > Wetlands > Peat | place...
GGACCTTGCAAGACTGAATCCTCACAGAAGCCAGTGCCGGTTCATCCAACTGTTTTGGAGGAATTGGGCAAATGGAGAGAACTCTGCCGCTACAACAAATCGGACGACTGGGTTTTTGCAAGCAAGCGTCACCGCGGCCGGAAGCCGATATGGGGTCAGGCAATCCTGCGCAAATACATTCGCCCTGTCGCGCAGAGTGTCGGAATCCAGAAACGACTCGGATGGCATACTTTCCGGCACACATACTCGACTCTGCTGCGCAGCGTTGGGACAGAGTTCAAAGTGATGCAGGAGTTGTTGCGGCATTCCTCGTTGCGATCTACGTTGGATGTTTACACGCAGGCGATCTCGCCTGCAAAACATGCGGCGCAAGCAGCCGTCCTCGCGCTGGTCTTCGCATCTGAAACCAATTTCATCGCAGTCCCGTAACGCGGGCAAATCGTGAAAGCCGCGCAGCTGAAAATGGCTCTAATTGACAATACGGGGTGCAAAAAGGGTGCAAAATTGCACCCTTTTGCACCCTCCTTGGTTTGAGAGAAATCTGGACAACTCTCTTGGAATGAATGGCGGGGACGACGAGACTCGAACTCGCGACCTCTGCCGTGACAGGGCAGCGTTCTAACCAACTGAACTACGTCCCCAACCGTGGAATCAACAACTTACGCTAAATCGTTGCAACTAATGGCGTTGCAAGATTTGCATATAGCGCACCCTTCGCTTGCGGCGCATACGGTAGCAGCTGTCCCTGCCAAAACCGCCCATAAACCGCCCATAAAAATCGGTGCGCTCATGTGAGTTTCATACTAACACAGATGAGCTTCTTCGTCATGCTCTCTGCTGGCACGGATCCGCGTTTCCACCTCAATGCGAGTGTTGTTGGGCAGGGAATTGCTGCAGATGTGAAGGAGATGCATTCAGTGGACATCAGCGAAAAGCCGACCTTTCCGACTAAGTGTTGTGATGCGAATTCCGTAGCTCGACTAGACGTTCCTTCCTGAGTTACAACGGGTGTTTGAAACCGTTGCCTGTCCAAAAGATCTTAACGCCACATCTACGGAGAACCCACTATTCGATAAAGTGGTCGCCGACGCAAGGTATTCGCACCTCAAGTTCCTCTACGTCGGAAGAGAGCAGGCGTCATGTCACGAGCGGAATGTTGGTTTCTTCTAGCCGACGCTCCAACTCATTTCCCGCTACGGCCGTGGAACATACACCCTTTCGATCAAAATGAAGATCGCAAACTATCTTTCGACGCGACCGGGCATCTTGCCCAAGTCTAGAGGCCCAGTTCGCTCAGCCCAGGATGGTCGTCAGGACGTCGCCCAAGAGGCCAATGGTACTTGCGATCTGACTCCGAAATGGGGAGGTCGTTTATCGAAGCAAACCGGGTGGTCATAAGCCCGTCATCATTGAACTCCCAATTCTCATTCCCATAAGAGCGATGCCAGTGGCCCGAATCGTCATGCCACTCGTAAGCGAAGCGAACGGCAATCCGATTGCCAGCGAACGCCCATAGCTCCTTGATAAGTCTGTAGTCCAACTCCCTGATCCACTTGCGAGTGAGAAAGGCAATGATTTCGTTTCGTCGGTTGATGAACTCCGAACGATTCCTCCATCGTGAATCGATCGCGTACGCCAGCGCTACTTTCCCGGGATCGCGGCTATTCCAGCTGTCCTCAGCGAGTCGCACTTTTTGAACTGCAGTTTCCCGAGAGAATGGAGGTAAAGGAGGACGGGTCAAAATTGTTGCCGTTGCCATCACGGTTCTCCTCGATATCTGACTTCATGAGAGCCAGCAAATCGGGTCGGAACACGATTCGCTCGCCCAAAGCGCCCGCCATTAGGCCGAAACGCAGAAATCCAATCAATTGGACGATGGTATTGGCGATACCTTGGTATTGGGACGCCGTGGAATAGAGTGCGCACCACTCTGTGCCCATATGTCTAATCCATACTTTGGTGGTAATCGATACCATCGTCCAATTGCCTCGTTTTGACACCTCTGTTTTTATGCATTCAGCACATACGAATCAAACCGTTATGGGCGAACAGAAACTCCTCAGGAGGGCACTATGGCTCAAACCAGTGCTACTGCAGCGCGAGGCCGAGGAGGGAGTCTGCAGGCTGTTTCCTCCAGAGCGGGAAGCGACCTGCGGGACACCGCCGTCCGATCCCAATACAAAGCTGTGCGATCGGCGACGAGCGCTCTTGCCGCGAATATTTCGGCTGAAGACCAGATGGTTCAGTCGTGTCCGGAAGCCAGCCCGATGAAATGGCACCAGGCTCATACCACATGGTTTTTCGAGACCTTCGTGCTGCGGCCCTTCCACAAGGACTACAAACCTTTTCGCGAAGAGTTTCGTTGGCTCTTCAACAGCTATTACAACTCGCTCGGCGAGGAGATTCCGGAGAAGAGCCTGCGCTCGGTCTTCTCCCGCCCTACGCTCGATGAAGTTATTGCTTTCCGTGCACATGTGGACGAGGCGATGGACAGATTTCTTGCGAGTGGTGTTGATGAGGAAGCAGCACAGCGCACGGTATTGGGCTTGCATCACGAGCAACAACACCAAGAACTCGCCCTGACGGACATTAAGCACGCCTTTTTTTCCAATCCGCTGCACCCCTCGTACATCGCGGCCCCCTTCTCCGAAGAGAATGAGCGTCCAGTCTCCAAACTGAGCTGGCCCAGCTTTAACGGCGGACTGATTGAGATTGGTTATCCGCTTCAAGCAGCGGATCCTCTCGATTTTTGTTTTGATAACGAAACTCCGCGCCACAAGGTCTATTTAGAACCTTTCCAGATCGCAAATCGCAAAGTCACCTGCCGGGAGTACCTGGAGTTCATATCAGACGACGCATACACACGCCCCGAATTTTGGCTCTCAGAAGGCTGGGATAACGTGAAGCGAGCGGGTTGGCAAGCGCCTCTCTACTGGAGGCGTGAGGCTGGCGATCAGACCGGCTGGCGCGTGTTCACACTGAGGGGTTGGCACGGGCTTTCCGCACTGCTTGACACGCCCGTGTGCCACATAGGTTTTTTCGAGGCCGATGCGTTCGCACGTTGGAGAGGTCGCCGGCTTCCAACTGAAGCGGAATGGGAATCCGTCGCGAGCCAAACGCCCCCGCAGGGAAACCTACTCGAAACGGGAAGACTCCACCCCAAAGCAGCACGAGGTGAGGATATCCAGCAACTTTTCGGCGATTGCTGGGAATGGACGGCCAGTGCCTACACCGGTTATCCAGGATACAAACCCCTTCCCGGTGCCCTCGGCGAGTACAACGGCAAGTTCATGTCCAGCCAAATGATTCTGCGTGGAGGATCGTGTGTTACCCCTGCGAGTCATATTCGCGCGACGTATCGGAATTTCTTTTCACCGGGAACGAGATGGCACTTCGCCGGGATTCGCCTGGCGAACTGAAAGGACACGTATACATGGCAACCTACGCTCGCGTAGTTGACATCGAGCGCACCACAACAGTTGACGCGCGCCAAGCGCTAACGGACGAGGTTCGGCGCGGCTTGATTAGACGGCCACGCTCGCTCTCACCCTGGATGTTCTACGATGCAGAGGGGTCGAGTCTTTTCGAGCGCATCACGACTCTCCCCGAGTATTACCCCACCCGTACGGAGAGAGACATCCTGGCGAAACACGCGGATGCGATCGTTGCTGCGGTTCACAACGACAGATCGTCGCCATTGCGCCTCGTTGAATTGGGTGCTGGCACAGCCGCGAAGACCGTCATTTTGCTGAAAGCTGCTTTGCGCGCTTCGGAGGATGTTTCTTACATGCCAGTGGATGTCTCCGTCGACGCTCTGGAGGTGGCGTGCCAAAACATCGCCTGCGAGTTACCGGCGGTGCGCCTAGAGCCTGTCGTCCGGAACTATATAGCCGACCCGCTAGAACTCGAGCCCTTCGACGGCACCACACTCGCGCTCTACATCGGCACAAGCATCGGCAATTTCTCGCCGGAAGAAGCGCGGATGATCCTGCGAAATCTGGGTTCTCAGCTGCAAATCGGAGATACGCTCTTGCTGGGTACGGATATGGTGAAAGACGAACCCACCTTGCTGGCTGCCTATGATGACACCGAAGGAATCACCGCGGCGTTCAACTTGAATGTCCTTCATCGACTGAATAGGGAACTGGGGGCCACTTTTGACGCCAGTTGCTTCCGCCATCGCGCGCTTTGGAATTCCACGGAGTCTCGGATCGAGATGCACCTCGAGAGTACGCAAGACCAGGATGTAAGTATCCAGCACGCGGAGCTTGATCTTCACTTCAAGCGATGCGAAACGATTCACACTGAGAACAGTTACAAGTTCACGGACCAGGGCGTTCGAAGCCTTCTCGAGGACGCCGGTTTTGAGATCGGACGAGCCTGGAAGGACAGTCTCAAGTGGTACACGGTCACGCTTGCGTGCCTGTGAGAGCGATTGCGGTGGGGCGGTAATCCACGCGAGTGCCGCGCGTGAAGCCGCGTGGCCTTCGACTTTAGTCGTGAGAAAATGAAGGCCGATTCGCTAGCGGACTTGGTAAGGAGGCCGGGAGGCTCCGCCTCGCTCCGGTCCCGAAACCCTGACATTCGTCGCCCAGTCATTCAGTCGCTGGTGAAGCGCAAATCTGTTCACGCAAACGCTGTTACCGTGCTTCAAATGGCAGTCGCCGGTGTACTTGGCTGCTTTTGTGGAGGCGAGATGCAAAACATGTCTACTAAACTACTGGACGATTTTGGTCGCGGGAGGATGACGCGACGCCAACCAATCGAGAGTCTTGCCGTTGTCGATGTAGGCGCGGCAGGGACAACATTACGCGATCGAGAGCTGGGACAAGAATGCTGTGAAGGCTGAACTGGAGCTTCGCGTGCTTAACCCACAATTGTCCGATTGTTTCGTTCCCGTGCCCCTGGTGTTATCCTCCAATGCAATCGATTCAGCCAAGTCGGTGCGACGAGATGTTTTTAGAAAAAGAACTTCGCAATGAATCTCGAAACAACACATCACGCCGCCAAACAGCGTTCCGGCCCCGAGGAGCAGTTGAAAGAATTGAGCCAGTCGCACGAGAAATCGGCGGCGAAAGGAGCCTGAGACCATGGAAGATAACGAGCCTCGCATCAGCGAAGTGCCAAGCGGATTGGTCGTTGCTGTCGGAAGATTAGACAAGAGAGTTACGACAGAAGCATCTGATTTCGTCACTTCGCATGCCGCAGGTGAGTGGGGGATGGGACCACACACCGGTGGTCGACGGGCCCCTACCCACGACGAGATTGCCCAACTCGCGTTCCGTCTGTACGAGTTACGTGGCCGGCAAGATGGCCACGACGTCGAAGATTGGCTGCGCGCCGAGGAGGAACTCGGGCGCTACGCGTAACTGCGAAGTGCCGAGGAATATAAGGCCTCGCAATGGGGCTTCCTCTGCGCGGGCGTTTAACGTCGGGCGTGCGCGGCTCAACGCTTCTGATACGGGTGGAAAATGTAGTCCTTCGCCTTCACAGCCACATGGCACGAATGTCCGCAGTCTGCGAGGCTGTTGGGATCGGCCGTGAATTTGTCCAACGCAGCATCATAGTTGAACACCGCGTATCCCCACCCGCCGGTTTTCTGGAATCTCTTGCTGTCCTTTTCCATGACAAAAGCCTGCTTAAAGACGTCCGGCACATCCACGGCGAAGGGCGCCTCCGTGCTCTTCTTCGGCTTCCACTGGAGCTTCACGATCATGGAGCCTTCGGGGAAAGGCTGGCTGTTGCCCGGAACGCCGGCCTTGTAAGCATTGATCATAGCTGGGTTGGCGGCGATAACCTTGAGCACTTCGTCGGTCCGCGCGGAAGAGACGACAGACCAGTCCTCGTATCCCTTGAAATCGGAGAACGCGATTCCGCCAGGCGATTTCAGCGAGTACTTATCCTGGGCGTAAACGGCCGCGGCGACAAGGACGGCGAACACGGCCACGGCTGCGGCAATGAAGGTAAAGCGGGTCAATCGTTCCCCGGCAATGCCCTCCCCGGCGGTGCGTGTTTCGATCTTCTGCTCTTGTTGCGCTTGCGCTACAGATTCCGTCATACGTTCAGACATGGTGCGCTCTCCTTCACAAAAAAAGTTTTCTAAACCCGGTCGAGGTGCACCTTGAACCATTGCGATTAAGCCAGACGTGAGGGTTGTAAAACAATTGGACCATGGTATTGACGATACCTTCGTATCAAGTATGCGTGGGGAAGTTTCCTTCTCTTCGATCGATTTTCAGGACTAGCCGGATGGAGAAAGCCGAATGCCCCAGACATGAAAAGGTGCGGATGATTTCAGTTAACGGGCAGCTAGTGTAGGAGCGATTCCCAGTTGGTTGGCACCCTTCCTGCTGGTCCAGGTGCGGGCTGATTTTTTGGATGCGAATGCGGCGGAAGCAACTCCACACCCTTGATCATCCCCTGCTTCTCGTAATCGTAGAACCAATCCTCATCCGGCTCGAAGCTGGCAATGATTCGATGCCCCGTTGCCGCCGCATGCTTGGACGCATGCTGGCTCGGAGAACTGTCGCAGCATCCGATGTGCCCACACTCTGCACACCGGCGGAGATGAAACCACCAACCTTTCGGTGACGCCAAGCACTCCACACACCCGACGCCGCTCGGCTTGGAAGCGGGATTGATTCCGCGTAGACCCTTGCTCATTTCCGATTTTCCTTTCTTATCTGCTGTCGAAAAATTAGTTTCAAGCCACCAGCAAGATCGGAGAGTCACCAACGCTGGTTTTCACGCACAATGCCAGCCGCAGCTTTTCAAGCATCAAGCGCAGTATTTACTGAACGCCATCCATGGTAAGTACGATCTTTCCCCTCTTGTGTGGCGCACCGGCCAGCATTTCGTGCGCCATACGAGCTTCCTCGAGCGGAAGCACGGTGCCCACCTCCGAGGTCAGCTTTCGGCTATCGAGCAATCTCGCGAGCGTGCCCAGCCGGGTCGCGGTGACGTCTACCAAGAGGAACACTGAACGAAAGCCCACAGACTGCGGGGGTGGCGAAACCGACGACACGAGGATACCGCCCGGCTTTAAAACACGGAATGAACGATGCTGCGTCTCTCCTCCGACCGTGTCGAGTACCGCATCGACGGGGGGCACGGCATCTTCGAACTTTGCAGTCTCGTAGTTCACGACCATCTCGGCCCCGAGGCCGCGAACATACTCAAGATCGGCAGGCCCAGCGGTTGCGAAGACCTGCAGTCCTGCCTGCTTCGCAAGTTGCACCGCATACGCGCCAACATTTCCAGCTGCTCCGTGGATTAATACTGCTTGGCCTGCTTTCATCTGCGCATAGTCGAACAGCATTTGATACGCCGTCACTGCCACTACCGGCACAGACGCTGCCTCGACAAAGCTCAATGACCTCGGCCTCGCGGCTACCATCTGGGCTGACGCCACCGCGTATTCGGCATAACCGCCACTGAATTGTTTGTTTGTGACGCCGAAAACCTCGTCGCCCGGCTTGAACTGAACGACTCCTGCTCCCACGGAGTCGACAATCCCCGCCAAATCTGAACCGAGAATGATCGGAAGGGACAGTTGCACAACGCTCTTTCCCTCTCGAATGAGCGCGTCCCATGGGCCAACTCCGGCAGCAGCGACCCGCACGACCAACTCGCCTTCTTCCGGCGTCGGACATGACATCTCGTCGATCACAATCGCGTTCGGCGGGCCAAAGTAATGGATTCTTCCAGCTTTCATTCTTCCTCCCGAAGACGACCGCGCTCCGTGTCACGCGACCAGCAAGACCTTCCCGATACCGCCCGCCTCCGCGGCGGCTTGTGCCTCTGCCGCCTGGCTGAGCGGCAGCTTGCGGCTGATCGGGATCACCAGTTTGCCATCGCGGACGGCCTCGCCCATGAACTGAAGTGTTTTTGTATCTGGTGTCGCGTACACAGGTACCGCCTTTACGGTTGAGTACTTCTCGGAATTCCGTGGTGCCCCGAGAACCGATGCAAACACTCCTCCCGGCTTGACCTTGGCGATCAATCTCTCGGCGATCTTGCCGTTGACCGTATCAGCTATCGCATCGAGCATCGGAAGACTCGCAATCGCTTTGTCGTCATCGGTTGCAAGCAACTGATCTGCGCCGATAACCTTCGCTTCATCCATCTGGCTCTTCAGCACCCCTGCAATCACGATTGCTCCCCGTTGCTTCGCAGTGAATACCGCGGAACGCCCGACATTTCCAACAGCACCTACGACCAGAACGGTCTGGCCCGCTTTGATCCCGGTCGCGGAAGCCAACTGGTTGCCGGTCGTCGTCACCAGCGGCAGCGCCGCTGCCTGGATCAAATCGAGTCCCTTGGGAACTTTCGCCAGAATCGCGGCTTTCACAACGCAAAGTTCGGCGTACGTGTCCACAGCCATTGCAAACACCTGGTCGCCTCGGGAAAAGCCTTCCACTCCGGACCCAACCGTAACGACTGTCCCCGCAATGTCCACTCCAATCAGTCCCGGAAACTTGATTGGATAAAAGTCTTTCATCAACCCGGCACGTCGTTTGTAATCGATTGGATTCACACTCGTGGCAGCGACCCGCACCAATACTTCGCTGGGACCCGCCACCGGATCAGGGTATTCCTCGAACTTGAGCACTTCAGGACCGCCGTATTGATGGACAACAATTGCTTTCATATTTCATCTCCTGTCGAGGTGCGCAAGCAGTCACCAACAGACTCTCTGACCAGTGGATTCTTAGCTCCGGGCTCGGCGCTTGCGCGTCACAGCTCCTTTGGCGGCAGCCTCTTTTCTGCTCTTTTGAGGATGAACGCCCAGGTCATGCCATGACGTTTCCGCGAGGTTGACGTCGTAGTAGTTTGCGGCTTTCTCGATGTTCGCGAACGCCAAAGCACGGTCGGCATCGGAGACATCGATGACTTGATCGAACCGCGCGACCGCGTTACGCACATGTTGCGCGTCGGTCAGCGGCTCTTTACGCTGCTTCGGAAACGCGTAGACGCTGTCGGGTAAGTCACTGTGCTTCGTCAGCCGTCCGTGTTTCTCGTGAGGTTTCCAGGTCGCTTCAGCCATATCTTTCCTCTGAGTATTTGACTAGCGGGCGAGCACAGTGTCGGCCCGTGCCCCACGGGCGATCAAGCCATAGACGGCTTGCGGTGGTAGTTTCCCATGTCCTTTTCCCACCGAAGCGGCCGCGACGGAGGAATTACATCCGAGGTGCTCCGGCGAATCAATTGGACGATGGTATTGGCGATGCCTTGGTGGCAGGCCCCGTGGAATAAAGGACGCGCCCCACCAGCGCCACCACTTTAGCGCAATATCGGGGCTTTTCCTCGGCACCTAATACCAACCGATACCAAGGTCCAATTGTCTGTCTCACAGCCTTCTGGTGTCATGCCGAACAGGGAATGATTATCGGCGCAATCGCCGTTTCGGGAGGAACGGGTTCCCAGGACGAGATTGTCGGCGCGGCAGGCGCGGCATTAATCAACCAACTGCGGGCAGAGAGCAAATGATTTAAATATCGAGAAAGCGTTGGGGACAATCAACCGGTTTCCGAGACAAACAGAGAGACATGAGAATGCCATGACAACAGCAAGCGCACTTACGAAGCCCGCACAGATCCGAATAACCCGCCGGTCGCCCGCCTATTGGCGAGTGACGATCGACAACCCGCCGATCAACGTGATGGGCCCGGAAATGGTTCGGGAGTTCCAGGAAGTGATGGCCGCTCTCGAGGCCGACGAGCATGTCAGAGTCGTAGTCTTCGACAGCGCGGTCGACGACTACTTCCTGAATCACTCCGATTTTCTGGCCAAGCTTGAGGACCTGACCGGAATGCCGCCTGGTCCCACAGGCTTGCCGCCCTGGCCGGACTTTCTCGTGCGTCTGACCCGCTTGCCCGTCGCTTCCATCGCCCTCATCCGCGGCCGTGCGACCGGCAATGGCAGCGAGATTACGTTGGCCTGCGACATGAGTTTTGCCAGTCGCGAGAAGGCCATCATCTCGCAATGGGAGGTGGGCGTGGGCATGGTCGCCGGCGGCGGCCCCATGGCACGGCTTCCGCAACTCATCGGACGAAACCGTGCCCTCGAGGTGCTCTTGAGTTCGGAAGACATCAGAGCAGAGCAGGCCGAGGCTTACGGTTACATCAATCGCGCCCTGCCCGATGCCGATCTAGATGCGTTTGTAGAGTCGCTCGCGACGCGGGTCGCCAAGTTCGACAAATGGGCGATCGCTCAGACCAAACGCCTCGTAAACACCAGCCTGCCGCCGGACGTAGAGCTCGGCGCCGGGTGGGATGCCTGCATCGGTTCGCTCGGGCGGCCTGCCGCCCAGGAGGGAATCAAAGCGCTGATCGCGCGCGGCTTCCACAAACCGGGCGATGTCGAAAATCGGCTCGGATACTATCTGGGCCAAATCGCACGCTAGGCCGGCGCCTACGTGATTCCTAAGTCTGGGACGTGGAGGGTGGTAGTTGTTCGGAGCCGATCTTGGCGGGCATGCTTCGGGATTCTGTGGTGATATTTTCAGATTATCTGGACGAAGGAGGTTTGTATGCCTGAAAAAGTCAGCGCCGTAAAGCGCGCCCCGCAAAGCGAAGTCCGGCCTCACCAACTCGGGCAGGAAGTTTTCAAGACGATCTTGTCCGAAGATATCGATTGGAAACCATTCCCGGCGTTTCCACCTTCGGTCCGGTTGGCCGTTGTCGTGGGTCAGCCCTCTGAGCCCGGCCCCTACACAATCAGGGTCAAAACGCCGCGCGGCGAGAAGCTGATGCCTCACAAGCACCCAGAGGATCGAGTCTATACCGTGATTTCCGGAGTCTTTTATATCGGACTGGGTGATGAGTTCGACGCGAGTAAGTTGGAAGCCTATCCGCCCGGCGCCGTAATCATACTCCCTGGCAACACGTCCCATTTCCACTGGGCGAAATCCAGCGAGTACGTCACGCAAGTAACCGCGATGGGGCCGCTTGGACTGGAGTACCGCAGCGCGAAAGACGATCCGCGAAACAACAACACGTAGGAGGAGTTTGCTCGAGAGGAACGACCGTCACAAGCGCGGGCAGGATTCTGGACGCCGTATATTTGATGGGGGCTATATCGAAAGGAGTCATCAATGGACGCCGTAAAAATCGAACAGAAGAGTTATGAGATGCCCCCGCGCGAAGGGATCACCGTCGCGCATTTTCTCACCGTCGACGACGTCGAGCGATCGGCTCGCTACTACGAAAAGGTCTTCGGCGCTCGCATTCTGACCATGGGCGACGGCAACGCGCCTCCGTACCTTCAGCTTGCGAATATCTGGATGATTCTAAACGTCGGGGGCGGGCCGACCCCGGATAAACCGACGGTTACGCTCAGCGTCCCCGACCCAAATCACATCAACAGCTTTATGAATTTCCGCGTTGCGGATATTCAAGCGTGCTACGAGTTGTGGAAAAGCCGGGGAGCCGAGTTCCTCACGCCGCCGATTCCCAAGTACGGCGAGATTCGCTGCTACATTCGCGACCCTGACGGTTACATCATCGAGGTCGGACAGAGCACGTCTCTCAAGTACGGTTAACGCTTGGCGCGGATAGGATGCCGACCCTACGAGTAGCGTGAGCGTTTTCACCGCACCGGGAATGGCTATGGTCGGTGAGTACGACGCGTCGCTGGTAGATTCAATGATGAGGTCGCGGAGGCTCTCGCAAATTGGGTTGCTCTGTGCAAGCTAAGATTTCGGGAAACAGATTCGATTTCAGATAGGAGAACAAAATGACAACAAAAGGAAAGATCTTGGTGCTGGTTTCGAGCGGTCACGGCTTGCCATTGAAAGATGGCAAGGTTTATGCCGGCGCTGGCTACTATCTCAACGAACTGACGGTTCCGGTTCGGGCCTTGATGAAGGAAGGATACGAAATCACTTTTGCCAACCCCAAAGGCAACACGCCGCAATTGGATGTCAATTCAGCTATAGCCCAGTTCTTCGGCGGGGACGAGGCTAGGCTTCAGGACTATCTAAAATTCCGCGACAGCTTGACTGGGCTCAAAACTCCAACTCGTATCTCGGAGGTCATCGCATCGGGCCTGGCTCAATATGACGCTGTTTTCGTCCCCGGCGGCCATGGCCCGATGATAGATCTTCTCGATGATCCCGACGCTGGCACGGTGATGAGACACTTTCATAAAACATCAAAGCCTACGGCGGTGCTCTGCCATGGCCCGATTTCACTTCTCTCGGCTCTTCCGAATTCGACGGAGCTGGTCGGAGCGCTGGCTGCGGGCGATGCCGCTGGAGCGCGGGCAAAGGCTCAAGGATGGATTTATTCTGGATATAAGATGACCATCTTTTCGACGGCGGAAGAGCAGCAGCGGGAGCCGCTTGAGATTGGAGGTAAGGTTCTCTTCTATCCGGACTTCGCCTTGGAGACAGCGGGCGGTGACGTAAGTGTGGTCGCTCCGTGGAAGAGCTACGTCCTTCAAGATCGCGAGTTGATCTCAGGTCAGAACCCTTTCTCGGACGAAGCGCTTCTGAAACTTCTTATACCGGCGCTCAACGAGAGAAGAAGTCAAGCGGCTGGCGCATCCTGAGCCGGATCAAATCTTCGCTATTGAATGAGTGAGGCTCTGGCAGCGTACGCCAAAATCAAAACAGGTTGCTGTATTTCAATCCCTGCTTTCGTATGGATCGATACATTCGTCCAATAGGCTTGTCGTCACGCTACTGCCAATATCGCCTTGAGCGGTCAGTCGCTCTGACATCGAAAGGACTACCGGATGGACGGCACAAATGGATCGGAGGAGACCGCGCGCATGACCGCCCCTATCGCGTCTAACACGCTTGGTGTGAACGTTTTTACTGCCCCGGGAAAGGTGATGGTCGGCGAGCGGCCAAAGCCCTTCGGCGAAGCGCTCGGCTTTGACCCGATCACGTCCACTTTGATCTTCGGCGAGTACGACGCGGTGCTGGTAGACGCAATGATGACAGTGGCTGAGGCCGAGGCTCTCGCGGATTGGGTTGCTCTGCACAACCGCAACTTGGAAACCATCTATATAACGCACGCCCATTTCGACCACTTCTACGGTCTTGGCATTGTGCTCGACCGTTTCCCGGGCGCTCGGGCAATAGCGACGCCCAAGACGCTGAGCGCCATGCAGACGTATTTATCTCCCACGGTGGAGCGGCTAGCCCGCCGATTCTTTCCTGGGCAAGTGCCCACGAAGTTGGTTGCACCTGAGCCCTATGAGCAAGGCACGTTCACACTCGAGGGCCACGAATTGCGCATCATCGAGCAGGGCCACACCGATAGTGCCGATACGACGTCACTACACGTTCCATCGATCGGCCTGATCGTCGCTGGCGACGTGGTGTATAACGAGTGCCACATGTATGTCGGCGACACCACCCCCGAGAGCCGGAAGAACTGGATCGCGGCGCTGGACGGGTTGGCAGCGCTGAAGCCAGCGATCGTTGTTGCCGGTCACAAGAAGCCTGGTGCGCCCGACTCGCCGTCGGCGATCCAGGACACAAAGCGCTATCTGCTGGACTTTGATCGGCTGCAGCAGACCACGGCGTCCGACGAAGAGCTGTTCAACCAGATGACCGAGCTTTACCCCCACTGGGCAGCCAATCAGTCGTGGTTGATGTTCGGATTCCCGAGCGGCTGATGTGAACGCTCGCGTATGATCGGAATCGGAGTCGTCAATGAACAGCGTACAAATCGGACTGCCCTGGGTGCACAGAGCGCAAGTAACCGCGATGGGGCCGCTTGGACTGGAATTCCTCAGCGCGAAGGACGATCCGCGAAACAGCAGTGATCGAAGCAACAGCGCGACTTGACGAGTCCTACGCTCCGATTCCGCGAGAGCATTTTAGCTTCTCGTCGAATGGAAGGCTCAAGATGAACGCTCGACAACAGAAGGAGCAGTCTTCCGGAGTGCGAGATCAAGAGATCCGTGCGGCACTGGATCAGCATTGGGCGGCGTCCGATGCCGACGATTTCGAAACGGAGCACCTCATCTACCACGAGGACGCCGTGCTGGAATACCCGCAGTCCGGCGAGAGAACGCGCGGTCGAAGCAACATCCAGAACCAGCGCGCCAGTCAGCCGAACAAAAAGCGGTTTTCTATACGCCGAATCCTTGGCGGCGGCGATCTTTGGGTCACCGAATTCATCCTGACCTATGACGGCAAGCCGTCTTACACCGTCAGCATCATGGAGTTCAAGGGCGACAAGGTTGCGCGGGAAACACAGTACTTTGCGGATCCATTCGTGGCTCCCGCATCGCGCGCTCAATGGGTCGAACGGATGGACAACTAATCTCGACGCGTTAGGATTCGCCGGCCGCAGCGCGATTTGCGGTTTGCATATCTTGCGATGGAGGTACGAGCAATGGATTGGAAAGGGTTGGTCCAGTTTGCGCTGATGGGCAACGGTACTTTGGAACAATACGCCATCCTGCTGGTACGCGTTTCGATCGGGTTGTTCTTCGCCATCTCCGGCGCAAACAAATTGTTTGTCGCGGGGGGAACGAAGCCTGTTTACGACACGCTCGTGCAGGCCAAAATCCCGTTCCCCCACTTCACAGCTTATTTCGTGTCGGCTGTCGAGTTTTTTTGCGGATTGCTGGTGGCCGCGGGTTTGTTTTCCAGCTTCGGCAGCGTGGCTTTATTGATTGATATGATTGTCGCCACACTGACCAGCGCGGTTTCCACTCTACCTAAAGGACTTTCGTCTCTTAACTGGCTCGACGATTTCCTCTATCTTCCGGAAGTCCTGTATGTGCTCTTCTTTATCTGGCTGATCTCCTCTGGTCCGGGAAAGTTCAGTATCGATTACTGGCTCGCCGGCAAGTTACTGGAGTGATCGACTGAACCAAATCGATGCCGGTCTCTTGGAAGCGGCCGGCGATGTGCGGATCGCGTGTGAATTCGATTGGAGCGAAATAGAATGCCCGAAGAGATCAACCATGCTCGCCGCTTTCTTCTCAGTACCTTCTTTGCTGGTTCGGCCATAACTATTGCGGCTACCGACCTGGGCATCATCGGTCCAGCGGACGCGCGATCCTCCAAGGACGACCAAGCAGGTGCGACCCAGATTCAGCTGCCGACTCAAACCCAAAGAAAGGACCGCCGAATGGAACACCCGACTTTGTATCGCACGATGCAGATTGATGGGCTCTCCATCTTTTACAGAGAGGCAGGCCCGAAAGACGCTCCAACGCTTCTACTTTTGCACGGACTCCCCTCTTCCTCGCGGATGTTCGAGCCTCTTTTCGCCCGGCTCTCCGATAGCTTTCATCTCGTTGCGCCCGATTACCCGGGCTTCGGACACAGCGACTGGCCGGACCCGAAAAAATTTGCGTATACTTTCGATCACATCGCCGAGATCATGGACCACTTCACCGAAGCGCTCGGACTCTCGCACTACGCGCTTTATATGCAGGACTACGGCGGTCCGGTGGGGTTCCGCATGATATTGGCACATCCAGAACGGGCGCAGGCTCTGATCGTCCAGGACGCGGTCGCGCACAACACAGGCCTCGGCGAGAATTGGAAAACGCGTCGCGCTTTTTGGGCCGATCGCGCGGCTTATGAAAGCGCCCTCCGCGGAAATCTCCTGTCGCTTGAAACCACCAAGGCGCGCCATGCGGGCAACGATCCCAACGTGGAACGCCACGACCCGGATCTCTGGACGGATGAATTTTATTTTCTCAACCAGCCAGGCCAGGCCGATATTCAAAGCGATCTCTTCTACGACTACCGAACCAACGTCGACGCCTACCCCAAGTGGCAGGCGTGGA
>Ga0181532_10002911_pt1 | contig 15762 bp, 17 predicted proteins | sample PEATcosm2014_Bin_33_FD_119768 | JGI IMG/M metagenome (GOLD analysis project Ga0181532, IMG submission 119768) | Peatland microbial communities from MTU Mesocosm Facility, Houghton, MI, USA - PEATcosm2014_Bin11_30_metaG | ecosystem: Environmental > Terrestrial > Soil > Wetlands > Peat | place...
GACTGGAACGACTGGCTTTTCCTGGCTGCCCCAGACCACACGCGCGCGGATGAACTGAGCTGTGCGCAGGGCGTCGTTCGAGTTGGCGATGGTCGCTTTGGCGAGCACGGTTTGAGTCGTCGTGTCAACCTGTGGAGAAATAAACGTGATGCGGCTGGCGGCGAGCGAGTTCCCTGAGCCGTCGACGATCTGGACAGGGAGATTGAGCTTCAGCTGGGCAGATTTCTCGATGGGCACATAGATGTAAGCTTCGAGGCTGCCGGGTCGGTCGACGGTGGTGAGCGTAGTGGTGGTGACAACGCGGTCACCAACACGGACGGGAACATCACCGACGATGCCGGCGCGCGGCGCGACCACCTGGTAGTAGTGCAACTGGACCTGCTGCTCGTTGACCTGAGCGTCGAGCGAGTGGAGTTGCGCCCGAGCAGCGTCGAGAGTTGCGCGCGCCTGGTCGAGATCCTGCTTGCTGACTACGCCGGCATTGGCAAGACCGCTGACGCGGTCGAAATTTTGCTGCGCCCATTTGAGTTGCGCGTCCTGGGCGGCGCGCGCGTCCTCCTGGCTCTTGACGGTGGCCTGCTGTTTGGCGGGATCGATCTGCATCATGGGAGCGCCGTCGGCGACGCGTTCGCCGGAGTGGACGAATATCTGCGTAACGATGCCTTCGACCTGCGGCATGACCACGGCGGAGTCGCGGGATTTCAAGGTAGCGACATAGTCGGTGGTGTCATCGACTTTTTGGGCCTTTGCGGTTTGGACTTTGACCGGCATGGCTTGCGGGGCGGCAGCCTTGGCTTCTTTGCTGCTGCCGCAGGCGGTCGTGAAAAGGAGTGCGGCCAGAAGGCTGGCGGACATGAGAGGTGCCGTTTTTGAGAAGAATCGAGACATATCGTTAGTCTTAAGCTCTTAGTGAACCGTCCGCCTGATCGGGCGAGAAGCCGGGCCTGCCCTCAGCGGCTAAAGCCGGCGAAATTGGGCGTCTAAATCGCAGCGGTAAACCGCTGCGCCACCCAAAATCTCATCTTTTTTAGTGCGGTAACCCGGCCGCAGCAATATTAGCAACAATTAATGGATTCATGGTAATGGCAGGAGGCTCCGAAGAATTTTTGGTTCTGTTAAATTGTCTTGTTATGAAACCGAGCCGAAGCTTTGCGAGCGACAACAATGCGGTGGTGCATCCCGAAGTGCTGGAGGCGATTCGACGTGCCAACGAGGGGCATGTGGTGGGGTATGGGAGTGATCCGCACACAGAATCGGCGGTAGGAAAATTCCGGGAACAGTTTGGAGCCGAGGTGTCGGTTTTTTTTGTTTTTAATGGGACGGCGGCTAACGTATTGAGTTTGCAGGCGCTAACACGGCCGTTTCACGCGGTGCTGTGTCCGGAGCTGTCTCATATTTATACGGATGAATGCGGCGCGCCGGAGAAATTTACGGGCTGCAAACTGGTGCCCCTGGCGGCGCCTGGGGGGAAGTTGACGGTGGAAACGGTGACGCAGGCGTATCACGGAATTGGGGATCAGCATCATGTGCAACCGCGAGTGATTTCGATTACGCAGTCGACGGAGATGGGGACCGTGTACAATCCGGACGAAATCGAGGCGCTGGCGCGGTTTGCCCACGAGCGGAAGATGTTCCTGCACATGGATGGGGCGCGGATCTCAAACGCTGTGGCCGCGCAGCAACCGTTTCTCTCCCTGCGGCAGGCGACACGGGATTTGGGAGTGGATGTGCTTTCGTTCGGCGGGACCAAGAATGGTTTGATGGGGGTGGAGGCGGTGGTGTTCTTTCGTCCGGAGCTCACCGAGGATTTTTTGTTTCTGCGCAAGCAAGGGATGCAGTTGGCATCGAAGATGCGCTACATGGCGGTGCAGATGGAGGCGCTGCTGACGAACGATCTCTGGAGACGGAATGCGGAGCACGCGAACCGGATGGCGCGACTGCTGGAAGAGGAAGTGAAGAAGATTCCGCGAGTCAAGATTGTGTATCCAGTGGAGGCGAACGGCGTGTTCGCGCAAGTTCCCCGGGCGGCGATCGAGAAGATACAGGAGCGGTACTTCTTCTATGTGTGGAGCGAGGAGGAGTCAGTGGTGCGCTGGATGTGCTCGTTCGACACCACGGAAGAGGACGTCCGGGAATTTGCGAAATTTGTGGGGGGAGTGGTGAGAGACATCCCGAACTGACGCCTGAGAGTGTAGCCCTCACGGTGTCTATGCGGGGGCATCCGGCCGGTGGCGGAAGATCGGCGTGCTTATTTCTTTTTTTTGCCTGCCCTAACCTTTGCCCATCGCGCTCTCTGCGCGGCGGCGATTCTTCTGCGTCCTGCCGCCGAAATCGTTCGTTTCTTGCGCGTGAAGGCCGAACCACCCTTGCGCCCCTGCAGGAAAGCTTTCCCGAAGGCAGTCAGGGCAGCGGTTACGCGGTGGAGTTCATTCTCGAGTCGCGCACGTTCCTGCTCAAGTTGCTTAACCAGGGACTGAACTAAGGCTGTCGGCATGAAGAGATCTTACCATTTCAGTCGCTCTGTCGGTGTCTCAAGAGACCCCGTCAGAAGCTCGGGCCCAAAGCTTATGTTCAGCTCCATCGTGAGGTGCTGGAGCGAGATAGCTCGCGATGCCAAAATGCGGGTCATTGAAAAACCTTGAGGTGCACCACATCACATGTCGAAGTCAGGTCGTCCCGCGAGAACAATTTTCTTCCTTGCTTCCTGGCGAAAGGCGGACTTGTGTGCCACGTTAGTCAGACTGCGCTCCTGCGAATAGCCGTCCCATGTTTCGGCACGCTGGCGCTTCTATTCCTGGCCATGTCACTCCTATTGTCGAGAAGGGACTCTTTTGCGCAGCCGGGGAATTATGGACCTCCGGTTCGCGTGCCCTCGAACGTGGCGTGGACGGACGAAACGATTGAGTTTGCTTCCGGTGGCAACGCCTTTCGCGGAGCTGCTCATTGCCCGACGCTGCAGTCATTGTCATGGCGAGGAGGGATTTAGCTCAGTTCCCGCGTTTCCCAACCTGGCGGGCGAGGACCAGTTATCGTTCTGGAAACAGATGCAGGATTTTCGATCCGGGAAGCGAATTTCACCGTTGATGGACGGAATTGCAAACAAACTTTCCCCGCGCGACTCAGCCGACTTGGCAGCGTATTATTCCATGCTGCCTACCGCGAGTGATCCCCAAGAGAGCCGAGCGTTTCCCCAGGCCATGCGGGACCCTTTGCGGGCGCGGATTGCCATCCGCCTCATTGTTCTCGGAGATGGCCAGCGCGGCATTCCACCCTGTCAGTCGTGCCATGGTCCCGTCGCCTACGTGAAAGGATCTCCTCCGCTCGCTACTCAGAACGGAGGTTATCTGCAGGAGCAGCTCGAGCACTTTGCGAATGGATATCGCACCAACGACATTAACGTGCGAATGCGTAGTATCGCTGGGCAGCTGACGGAGGATGAGAAGACGGCTGTCTCCGAATATTACGGCGCGGGACTGGGGCCGGGAGTGAACCCAAGGTAGTAAAGGAGCGGGGACGCGTGGGACAGCTACTCGCACTTTCTGGGTTTTCGGCGATAAGGAGGCTTTCGCTGCTCAGAAAGTCTCGCAAGTCGACGGTGCCACAGTATCATCGGATCGTGAAAGCCTTCGCGGCAGGATGTCTCCTCTGTTCGCCGTAGCATCATTACCTTAGACAATAGCGGTACCACCTCTTATCCGATATACCTAATGACAGTCCTTCGCGTTACTGCCCGCTGCCGCTCAAGTGAAGGAAGAAACGGGCTCGGAAATCGAAGAAAAGGAAAAACAATGAAATTAGAAGTCATCGCGCGGCAGAAAATCCAGAGATCGAAGTTTGTTCTGCTACTCGCAACTATGTTCCTCGCCGGTTGTGGTGCACTAAACCCGTTCTGCGGGAGCGCCCGGCCGAAGCCCGTGCTGAGTTCGCTCGCACCGAACCCCGCGAGCCTTACCCAGGTCGAGCAAGGTTTAGTGCTCACCGTCACCGGGGGCCCCTTTTATTCCTCCTCGGTCGTCCTCTGGAACGGAGCGGCATTGCCCACCACCGTCATGAGTGCTACCCAATTGCAGGCCACGATTACCGCAACCCAGATCTCATCTCCCGGCACTGCCCAGATTGTCGTGCATACTCCTGCCAACCTCTCCGGAGACCTCGGTTGCGACAGCGGCGGCGATAGCCAAGCGTTGACCTTCACGGTCACCTAGCCGAGGCTGACCGAAGAATTGGCGACGGGAGTTATTACGGCGAACGCTCTTGGGTTCGCGGAAGTGGGAATAGCCGGAACGACTTCGCTGGACACGCTCGTCTTCGCCTGGTTTCAACAACTAAAGCTCCCGTCCAGTTCACTAATTCGTTTGTAGGTTGCTTGTTACTGGCTGGCACCAGAGGGCGGGGATAGCGCTGGCGGAGTTAAGCCCGCGCCGCGCGTGCCGATGCCGACATTCATAGCCGTATTCTTTGGGAACACGACTTCGTGTCCGCGGGTGAGGAAGTTCCGGTAGACCGACATTCCCGCTCCGTACGCGGCAGTCGCGTAGCCAACCGCCCGCGACCGGGCGAGCATCGTCGTGGCAACCCCCACGAGTCTGAATCCGCGAGAATTACCAGCCGTGATGCCGGGCCCGCCTCCGTCACCGTCTCGATCGCTAGCGCCCACCGCCGCCAGACCAAGCGCCAGCGCAACACTCGCGTAACGCGACTTGGAGTTGGTTGCCTCCGCCCCGCCCTCAGAATCCAGCTTCACATTGCCGTCCTTGCCAGTCTGTACCGCGACCAGAGTCGCCTGTACTTTCTGCTCAAGGCCTTCGGGTAGAGCGACCTGTTGGAAGGCGATCCGCAACTGTCCATTTCTTTTCATACGCCGGGCAGGCTGCACCCGCCCCACTGAGCCCACTAAGCGACTTCCCTGCGGGTAAATCAAGCGGTCGCCGTCAAACAGCGGACGCGAAAGTACGGCTTCGACTCCCTGACCCTTCCGTGCCGTTGCCGACGACAACGCGGTGAGCAGTCGGGCATGCACGACGCTGCCTTCCGGCAACGGGCCTCCGATAAAGGATGCTTTGTCGGCAGTAAGCGTTTCGCTTCCGAAATCCAGAGGATCTTCGAGCTCGGCGTAATAGATGGTACCGGTCGGGATGTATTGGGCGTGGATGGGAAGCCACGCTTCCGCGTAACGCTTAAGGCGGTGGATACGACCAGGGGTCCTCAGTTGCTGCATCGCGTTGTTCCACTGCTCCCTGGCCTGTTGCTTTGCTTCGTTGGTCTTCTCGGAAGCGACGTCATGGGCCGTGTTTTTCCGATCTTTCTCGGGCGCGCTGACAAACTGCAACAGCTGTCCGGAGCCGGGCGTCACGCTCGTATGAATTGGCACGTGTCTCCCGCCCGGCAGCACAAGGTCGGTAAAGGTGACTTCGACTTGACGAACCGGCGTGAAGTCCGCATTCAAGCCGGCGAGAATACGCAGGGTTCCGGAGAGGGACTCGATCTTCGTTATCTCGCCGCGTATCTCGGATCCGGTCGGCACTACGAGTTGATCAAAGGCATAGATGGGATCTACCAGTCGCGCGGAAACGCTCTGGCCGACCCGCTTCACGCGCACTTCCGCTTCAAGGGCGACCTGCAAAGACGCTTGCTTGGGAACGGTGAGCGCGACAACCTGGGGAGGCGCGAGCTGAACAGGACTCGCGGGGATCCTCTCCGGCTGGTGTGCGGATCCGGGGGACAGGAGGGGGATGGGCACTTCAGGGGACATGCCGGGGACTTCTTCCTGAGCGCGGATCTCTGCCGTACACGCCAACGCCAGCACCGCGCTCAACAAAATTCGGTGAATGCCCATGAGCTTCTCCTCCTCAGAAACGGGCGAGTTTCGCCCCCGCCGACTGTCCACTCGACGCCCGATCTTCAGGACTTAGATGCCGGATCTGGATACCTCTTGCCGAACACAAGAAAATAGAGACGACTGAGCAGCGCTGAGGGCAGATTTCAATTGTCGTCACGGCAGGACTAAGCGGCCAACATATGGTTCCTGATGGCAAACTTGACCAGTTCGGCGTTGCTCTTGGTGCCAAGCGCTTCCATCATCTTGTACTTGTGAAACGCAACCGTCCGGGGCGTCATGTTCAAAATGTCGCCAACTTCCTTCATCAACTTTCCTTCGGCCAGCAACTGCAGCACTTCACGTTGCCTTTCCGTCAGGAGCTCGCTTTCGTTGAGCAGATCCTTGCCTTTTCTCGGCAAGCAATCGATGTTGTCTCGCGAAAAGGATCGCGACAAATACGATTTGCCCCGCAACACCTGGCGAACCGCAGTCACCATCTCAGCCGCGGCGCAGGTCTTAAGCAGATAGCCGGAGGCTCCCAGCGCGAAAGCTTCGGCAGCCACCTCAGCGTCAGAATTCATGGTCAGATAGACCAACTTGACTGCTGGCAATACTTCTTTCACCCGCCGCCCCGCGTCCAGGCCATTCAGGATAGGCATGGCGACATCGATAACGATCATGTCCGGCTTCAGGTCGCAGGCAGCACGCACCAGGGCACGACCGTCGCTTACCACACCGACCACATCAAATTCCGTGTCGAGTAGTCTCTTGCACAATTCAGCCACCAGGTTGTGGTCGTCGGCAATCAGAATGCGGGAACGATTGGTCATTAGTCTTGTCCTCCAATTAGGAACTGCACATCGTTGCGATTGCCTGGAACTTCGTGGACACATGGACGTGGGCAATCCGTCCGATCGTGAACCGAAAAGTCGGCCGATGGTAGGCGAAATACCTGCGGCCGCACTTGCTGGACATCACCGCTACCATTACTTCCCCGGACACGGAATCGACTACTTCCCCTTTAATCGAAACCTTACCAACATTGAACCTGGGCACTAACAGGGCCACGCCCGGGGCTGCCGCATGGGTAGCAGCAACTTCAGCTCCCTTCAGGGCCGCATTCTCCGTGCCGCCGGTCGGCTCCACATTGGTGATTGCTACCCGCAACACCATAACGCCCGTTCCAGGCTTGGTCACGAGTTCGTAGTGTCCGGACTTGAGTTCACTGCTGATCGCTTTAGTAAAGTATTGAGTCAGCTTGGCCAATTGCTCGGGATCAATGCCGCGCTGCTGAGCCTCGGGTAGCAGATAAACAATTACCGGGTTAAGGATGAACTTGTTGGAATTCTTCAAAACGTCTTTATTCCGCCAGTAGATGAGCAAATCGGCGTTGTTGGGATCGGGCTGGAGCTTGGAATAGTAGTCACCTAGAAAGCCGGACTCCTGGCTCAATAGTTGATCTTGCTGTTTCGACATGTCTTGCGCTTGCGCGGTGAGGCCAATAAGCAACACGGAACTTGCCAGCAGGCTCAGACAGAAGACGAATCTCAGAAGAGAAGTCCCACCAGTGACACAGCAGTTCCGCGATTGAAAAGCGACACGCTCAATATTCTGCAGCATTCCCCCGGAAGGATGTTGATCGCGCATATCTACCTCGTGCAACCGTCGTTCAGATGGTAGGGAACCACCCACTTACCGTCCGGTAAACAGTCGTCGCCTGACTCTTGAAACGGGCTGTCGGTCAATTGCTTGTGGTTGTTGCCCGTCACTGTCCAGCCTCAAGTCTGCTCACTGCCCGTGGGATTCTGATCGGGCGCACCGAAATATGATATGTCCGGAATATTACCGTTCCCTTTCCGTAAGATGACAATTTGTTCATCCGCGAGCCAATCGTCCGCATTCCCCATAAGATTTTTCTATGCCAGTTGTTGGAGCGTTGAATCATGCCTTTGAAAACGCTATTTGCAAATCCTCCGTTTCCTTCGAGAATTTCGATGGAGGACTGGTTCACGATGGCCTGCAACGCGTGAAGTTGAGTCGTTCCGGTATCCCGTGTGCCTGGCGTACCCTGCTGGGATGTTGCCCCATCATGATTTGCAGGCTTCCGAGGACGGTGATCCAACAGAGCACGGCAAGGATTTCTCCCTTGTACCACTCTGCCACCACTCCGCTTGCAATCACGGTGACTTTTTCAACACTCACGCCTGTTCTCGACACTTAACGCGATCATAGTCGAGAATAGAGTCGCTTGATAAGCTGTAGCGATGAACGTGATGACAGATGACGAAGTACGCGGGTTTGAGCAGAAGCATTCATGGGCGACGTGGCTAAAAAGCGATGCGTGCGGGAATCTCTATTACGACTCACTTAAAGCTCGCTGCATTACTTCTTGCCAAGAACAACTCAAAAGTTGCCGTCATGCCTCCCCGACAGACAGTGCACGTCCCGCACTCGGAAGAAGGCATTTACAGAAGATGACAATTTGTTCATCAACGAAAAATTCAATTCTCCGTAACATTCCAGCGCAACGGCCTTGATACATTGCTGCCGGAGGTCGCGATGAAAAAGACACTAGCCTTACTTTCCCTCGCAGTTGCCTGTTCGATGGGTACTGCAATCGCCCAAAACAATGGCTTTCTAGAAGGCCGCATTAAACGCGTTTTGCTGATTAGCGTCGACGGTATGCACGCTGTCGATTTCTTGAACTGCGCCAACGGCATCAGCACGGTCAACAACGGCGCACCCTTTTGCCCGGCGCTTGCTGCTCTAGGCAAGAATGGCGTCAACTACGTCGCAGCCAGCACCTCAAGAACATCGGATTCCTTCCCAGGCCTGACCGCTATCGTCACCGGCGGAAGCCCGGCCTTTACCGGCGTCTACTACGACGTCGCTTATTCCCGTAACTACGATGCCCCCGCGAAAACCACTGGCAACGGCCTCGCGGCTGGTCCCTGCACCCCCTTCGCGCCCCCAACGGGCACCACTTCCGAGTACGAAGAAGGCATCGACATCGACCAGACCAAGTTGAATGGCGGTGCGCCGGGTGCCGCGCTGATCGACGGCGGCATCAACTCCATCGACTCCAAGAGACTGATCCGCGACCCAAATAATGGCTGCAATCCCGTTTGGCCGTGGAATTTCGTACGCGCCAACAGCATTTTCAGCGTCATCCACGGGGCTGGCGGATACGCGGCGTGGTCGGACAAGCACCCCGCGTACGCCTCGGTCGCCTCTGGTCTCGGCCCCATCGCGCTCGACGATTTCTACGGGCCTGAAATCAACTCCAACGTGATTGCTCTTAAGGGTATTACAACGCCCACAGGCATGTCCTGCAACCCAATCCCCGATCCAGGCTCGGACCTGACTGCCTGGACCAACAGCTTCCAGAACATTCAGTGCTACGACACGTTGAAAGTAAACGCGATCCTCAACGAGATTGATGGGAAGAACCACCTCGGCACTCAGCAGACCCAGGTTCCCACGATCTTTGGCATGAACTTCCAGGCGCTGAGCGTGGGCCAGAAGCTCATTGAGAAGAGCAACGGTGTAACCGGCGGATATCTAGATGCCGCAGGCACGCCCGGCGCGGCGCTGCTCGGCGAGTTCCAGTTCGTCGACGCCTCGATTGGGGCGTTCGTCAACGAACTGAAGGCGCAGGGCCTCTACGATTCGACCCTGATCGTAATCACTGCCAAGCACGGCCAGTCGCCGATCGATCCCAGCCGCTACGTCTCGCAGCTCATCAACGGTACTTCGCCAGTCACCTTGCTCTCGAATGCGGGCTATATCCCCTACTCGGAATCCACTAACAACCCGACCGGCATCGGGCCGACGGAAGATGACGTCTCGCTGGTCTGGCTGACGAACTCCTCCGATACTTTGGCCGCCGTCAAAATCCTTGAAGATAATGCCTCGGCCACCGGAATCGCGCTGGGTCAGATCTACTACGGTCCGTCGCTAATCCTCAACTACAACGACCCTACCGTAGACCCGCGCACGCCGGACATCATCGTGACCCCGAACGTTGGCGTTACGTATTCGGGCAGCACCTCGAAACTGGCGGAGCACGGCGGCTTCGCGCACGATGACACAAATGTCATTCTGCTGCTGTCCAATTCGTCCTTCAAAGCCCGGACAGTCCGCGCCGAAGTGGGCACCGTCCAGGTGGCGCCTACCATCCTCAAATTCTTGGGGCTCAGTCCTTCGGCTCTAAGTGCTGTTCGTGCTGAGGGAACGAGCGTCCTTCCGTAGTCACCGCTTGGTCCGAGACCGGGCAAACCGACAGTGGACGCTCCTTCGCGGGCGTCCACTGTTTCTTGGCCTTAGAACTCCTAATCCTTGAAGCCAGCGAGCGCTGCACTGAGCGCCCTGACCGGTCACTTTGGCCAGCCCAATATCGAGAATCTTCGCCTGCCCGCAAATCTCAGAGCGAAGGCATACCGATCAAAAGCTGATATGTCCACAACATTACGGTGCCCCGAAATCGGCATCAGCGAGCCGACCTGAACTTCAGAGCGACGTGGCGACCCAGCTTCAGGTCTTCTCCTTCGTACACCACACCCATGCCCCGCCGCCGATCTTGCGTAGGAGGCGGTAAATGGGGAAACTGTGACCCACGGGTTCGGAAGGCGTGGTCACCGGCTAGAAATGTAGGAAACCGCCCCACAGCAATCTGGAGTGACTCGTTGTGTATTCGCGCTGTAGGTCGGGGAGCGATACCGACAAAATTCCCCCGAAAGCGAACTCGCTGAGTTGCAAAGCTAGGCGGGTCACAGTGTTAAACTACCCTTGGTTTACACTCTGACATAACCATCAAACCGATACCGAACCCCGTGGGCGGGAAGATGAAGATGGAAACCCCGCTGTTGATCGCTTGGATCATTTGTAGGCCGGCGCCGGAGCCTGAGTGCGCGCCGTTGTGGCCTGCCGGAATCTTGAGGTGGTACCATCTTCCGCGGACAACATGACGAAGGCTCGCTGGTTCCGGTCATTACGTTGCCAAGCAAGTTGCAATGCAAGTCGCAACGCGCGGATGTTTTTCACGACGGTCACTGCTGTATCTTTGCTGCTGGTTGGGCTGCGTGGAAGTTCAACGTTTGCACAAGATCAGAGCGCAAGGCCCGCCAATCGATTCCGGCCGTCGGCTACGCTTCCGCTGACGAGTTTTTATGATACTCCATATCCGCTGCCAGCAGGCAAGCCTGGAAACCTGATCCGCTCGGAAGCGATCGACCAATACAACCTTCCTTATGAATTGTCGGCGTTGCGGATTCTTTATCACTCCCGGACGACGAGCGGAGAGGACGTGGCCGTGTCGGCCGTGGTGCTGATTCCGGATGGCAAACCTCCGGCAAGCGGATGGCCGGTGATTGCCTGGGCGCACGAATTCAGAGGAGCGGCGCGACAGTGCGCTCCTTCGCTGATGAAAAATCTCGGCGCGGGGCCGATTCTTGCGATGTACACGAATCTCGGCTATGCGGTGGTTGCGACCGACTATTCCGGATTGGGCGCCGATTCCGGCAAGCCGGTGCTGGAGATGGAGTCGAACGCGTTTGACGTCATGTATTCGGTTGTGGCGGCGCGCGCGGCTGTACCACAGATCGGACGCAAGTGGATCGCTGTGGGACCTTTTCAGGGAGGTCTGGCTGCAGTGGGCGTGGCGGAAAGCGACATACGCGATCCCGACTACCTGGGCAGCGTGGATACTTCGGGCGTGGCGGATGCGCAGCAGGCCTACGAACACTTCGCGCAGAGTCCTTCTTCCAATCGCCTTATGTTAGTCCTGGCATCCACCGTCAAAGCACGCGATCCCGAGTTCCAAGTGAGCGACATGCTGCAAGACAAGGCGCTTCCTGCGTATCAGCGCGTCGCGCAGACGTGTGGAGGAGAAACAGAGCCGGAATTCACAAGCGAAATGCTCAAACCGGGCTGGGAGAACAATCAGTTCGTGAAGGAGTTTTTTGGTAGAAACACTCCCGGTGAAAGGCGGGCGCACAGTCCGCTGCTTGTGATCAGTGGCGAGGCGGACCTTGCCGTGCCGGTGGAAATGTCGGAAAAGGCTGTGGCGCGTATGTGCAAACTTGGGGATCGAATTCTTTTTTTGAAGTATCCGAGTCTCGATGCCAGCGGCGTGATGGGAGCGTCGGTGGCAGACCAGATCAGTTGGATCAAGGCGCGGTTTGCCGGCTATGCTGCGCCTGGCAACTGTCGCTGAGTGGCCCCGGCGGTTCAGCTACCAATTACGCTCAGATTCGGGCGCGTCATCGTCCTGCCTGAACTGATTGCGTTTGCGATAGACAATGAAAATCATGCAAACCGACATGAACGTGGGAGGAACGATAAGAATCAGAATCCCGCTGCGCAGGGCCTGAATCATTCGAGCACCGGCGGAGGCGGCCTGCGTATAGCAGAGCGCGCAACTCTGGGAGAAAGCCGGGAGCGGGGCGGCGAGCATGACGAGCGCAACCAGAGCGATGCCGGCAAGCAGGAATGGCTTCTCGACCCGCATCTTTGCTCTTAACCTTCTTCTTAACTCTATTCGTAACTCCCTGTACAACATCGTTATCTCCACGCGCCGTTCTCTAAGTAAATTTTGAAAATGGCGCGGAGCCAACCAACATCCGGAAACTGTCGGTCCAGCCGTATTGCATGCCCAGCAGAACAGAGACGGTAAAGATCACGACAAACCACAGAAAGGTCCTCTTTTCTGACCAAAGATGCATGAAAAACAGCATTGCGAGTCCGGCCTCGACGCATGCGACGACCAGCATGCGTGTGAACATTCGCGTAGCGTCGATGTTCTGATAGGCAATGATGAATTGCACGCCTGCGAGCGCGAGCAGGCAAACATAGACTAGCAAATCTTTCCCGATTCCGCCGCTCTTGTTTTCTTCCGCTGTAGTCATAGATATTCGGCTCCCAAGCTTTCTTGATCTAGTGGGTGAGGTTCAAGAGATAGACCAACGGTACGACAAACATCCAAACCAGATCCACAAAGTGCCAATAAAGGCCCAAAACTTCGATGTCATCGGCATTGTAGCGGCCGCCCTTGTAGCGCACACCCACAGCGAGTAGAGCGATTACGCCACAGGTAACGTGGGTGAGGTGCAAGCCCGTGATGCTGAAGAACGACGCCCCAAACAACGGGTCTCCCCAGGGGTTCTTAAACATGGTCATTCCTTCATCGATAAGGCCCAGCCACTCACGAAGGTGCAGCAGGGCGAACACAATACCGAGAGCCGCGGTAATCATGATCCAGCGGAAAGCTCCGGCTTTGTCTCCCCCCCGCGCTGAGCGCAGTCCGATCAGCATAGTCAAACTGCTGGTCAGGAGAATAAAGGTCATCAGCGCGACATTGGTGATGCTGTGGAACGGTTGGGGCCAGTTGGGAGTCCCATTGCGCAGGAATCCATACGCCACCAGGCACGCGGCAAAAGTCATGGTGTCCGCGATAATGAACAGCCACATCGCCAGTTTTTTTGTAGGAATCGAAAACACTGTTCCTGCAGTAAGGCCCGCCGCGTGTCCTTCCATGGTCAAATCCGCTTGGCTCACAGCGCCTCCTAATTGTCGTCAGTTAAAGTTTCATCCACAGCAGCAAAAGCAGGTACAGCCAAAGAATGCCGATGAAATGCCAGTAGCGCGCGGTGGCAACCAGCTGGTACCGGCGCAGCACCGACTTATTCAACTTGCGAATGACATAGATCAGCCCGCCCAACCCGCCTAACACGTGCAGCGCATGTACGGCCGTCAGCAAGTAAAAGAAGGAGCTACTGGGATTGGTGGCCAGGTAGAGTCCCTCGGCCCTTAGCTGTAACCAGGCGACATACTGACCGGCCACGAAAAGCAGACCGAGAAACAGGGTTACGTAGAGCCAGCGCACCGGGTTCACAACCCGACTCTTCAGACCGCCCATGAAAGTCGCGACCCGACGACGCGAGACTTCCAGGGTAACGCTGCTGGCGATGAGTATAAGTGCATTGAAGTAGAGGATCGACGGCAAAGTGAAGCCCTGCCAATCGAGTGACGAACCTTTGCGAACGATGAGAGCGCTGGTTAAGGCCGCAAACATCATCGTAATGGCGAAAAGCACTACCCAGATGCCAGTCGCAGAGGGAGGGGGCGAGTAGTCCGACGCCACACGCAGCTCGCCGTCTGCCGGAACCAGGTTTCTCCAGCCGCCGTTTCCCGAGTCTTTTTGGACGGGCGAACGGCGCCGGTTGATTTGCGGCGGTTCATGTACCGTGGTTGCCATAACGAACTACACTCCCCTCGCGAGCCAGTCTCGCGCGTTACTTCTCTTCGTCCTCGGTCTTGACTTGCTCCGGCGAAGCCTGCATGACGTAGTCACCCACCGAACTCTGCACGCCGTATTGATAGGGATCGTGGTATACCACCGGGTGCTTGCCGCCAAAATTGTCGAAGGGCGGAGGCGTCGCCGTGCTCCACTCCAGCGAAGTGGCTTCCCACGGGTTATCCGTTGCGGGCGCGCCATAGAACCGGCTGTGAATCAAGTTGTAGAGAAAAATCAGTTGGGCCCCACCGGTGACGAGTGCGGCGACCGTGATGAATTGGTGCACCGGGATCAGCGGCTGCAGGTAGTCGTCGACGAAGCTGGAGTAGCGACGCACATTACCGGCCATCCCCAGGTAATGGAATGGCATGAAGATGCAATAGGCGCCCACGAAACTGAGCCAGAAATGAATCTTGCCCAGGGTTTCATTCATCATTCGTCCCACCATCTTGGGAAACCAGAAGTAAGTTCCGCTGAAGATGCCGAACATGGCGGCGACTCCCATCACCAGGTGGAAATGGCCCACCACGAAGTAAGTGGCATGGAGCATGATATCGATCGACGGTTGAGCCAGAAAAAAGCCGCTCACGCCGCCGCTGACGAACATTGAAATAAAGCCCAGGGCAAACAGCGAAGCTGAGTTGATCCGTAACTTGGAACCATAGAGACTGAAGGTCCATATCAGCACCACGATGGTGGATGGGATGGTTATCATCAGCGTCGGGAAAGAGAACACCAGCGAGGAAAAGGGATTCATCCCGCTGACAAACATGTGGTGACCGTAGACCATATAGCTGAGAACGGCGAGCGCGCCCATGGAATAGATGAGCACCCTGTGGCTAAGCATGGGTCGGCGCATGTTTGCCATCAGGACGTGGGAAACAATACCGATGCCGGGCACGATCGCGATGTAAACCTCCGGGTGGCCGAAGAACCAGAACAGGTGCTGCCAGAGGAGAGTCGAACCTCCAGAGTGGGGCACCAATTGGTCGCTGACGACGAGACCGGACGGGACGAAGAAGCTGGTTCCGGCCACGTGGTCGAGAATCGCGAGGATACATGCCGGCATCAACACCGCGAACGCTGTCAGACCCATGCACGAGGTGATGAACCACGCCCAGGCGCTGAGCGGCAGACGCATGAGACTCATGCCCTTGACGCGGAGATCGAGTGTAGTGGTGATGAAGTTCAGGGAACCCAACAACTGGCCAACGCAAAATAGCCCAATGGAAGCCATCCACAGGACCACACCCGTACCTTGGCCGGGACCCGCGATCGGACCCACCGCATTGAGCGGCGCGTATTGGGTCCAGCCTCCCAAGGTCGGTCCATCGCTCACGAAGAATGACGCTATCAGCACCAGGAAGGCTGAGAACGTGACCCAGAACGACATCATGTTGAAACGCGGGAACGGCATATCCTCGGCGCCGACCTGGATGGGCAGGAAGAAATTACCGAAGGCCGCGAAAGGCGCGGTCGTGAGCACGAAAAAGACCATGATCGTGCCATGCATGGTCATCAACTGCAGGTAGTACTCGGGCGTTATCACTCCCCCGGGAGCACCATTCTTCGAAAGCAATTGCAGGCCGGGGATGGCGGCATTGGTCCAGGCCAGGTGGATGCGCATCATCCAGGACAGAGCCATTCCGAC
>Ga0181532_10002912_pt1 | contig 15758 bp, 15 predicted proteins | sample PEATcosm2014_Bin_33_FD_119768 | JGI IMG/M metagenome (GOLD analysis project Ga0181532, IMG submission 119768) | Peatland microbial communities from MTU Mesocosm Facility, Houghton, MI, USA - PEATcosm2014_Bin11_30_metaG | ecosystem: Environmental > Terrestrial > Soil > Wetlands > Peat | place...
GCATGGGCCGCGCAGGCGGCCCGCACAAACGCGCACGCCGACAGCGCTCGGGATTGGATTCAAGTCTCCAAGGACAACCAAGGCTTCGCGTGCGCTGCCTCCGGGCGCCAATTCATTCCCTGGGGTTTCAACTATGATCGCGACTACAAATCGCGCCTGCTGGAGGACTACTGGGAAAGCGAATGGCCTATCGTTGCGAAGGACTTCCGCGAGATGAAGGCGCTCGGCGCCAACGTCGTGCGCATCCACCTTCAGTTCGCCCGGTTCATGGACGCCCCGGACCGGCCTAATGAGAAGTCGCTCGAACGCCTGTCCCGCCTGGTCAAGCTGGCAGAGGAAACAGGGCTCTACCTCGATCTCACCGGACTGGCATGCTACCGCAAGCAGGACGCGCCCGCGTGGTACAGCTCGATGAAGGAAAGCGAGCGCTGGGCGGCGCAGGCGCGCTTCTGGGGCGCGGTCGCCAAGCGTTGCGCCCACAGCCCGGCCATCTTCTGCTACGACCTCATGAACGAGCCGATCGTGCCCGCGGGCAAACGGGCCCCCGGCGACTGGCTCACGGGCGAACTGGGCGGGCTCGTCTATTGCCAATTCATCTCCCTGGACCAGGCCGACCGCCCGCAGGGGGAGATTGCGCGCCGGTGGATCGCCCAGCTTGTGGCGGCCATCCGCAAGCACGACAATCGGCACCTGATCACTCTCGGGCTGCTGCCTTTCAGCTTGGAAGGCTCGCCTTGGCTCTCAGGCTTCGTTCCGCAAACCGGCGCCGGGAAACTCGACTTCGTCTGCGTGCACCTCTATCCCAAGACCGGCCAGTTGAAGGAAGATTTGAAACTGCTGCGAGGGTTCAACGTGGGGAAGCCGGTTGTGATCGAAGAGACGTTTCCGCTGAGTTGCGGCGTGCCTGAACTGCGCCAGTTCCTGGAGGCCTCCCGGGCGTACGCGGCGGGCTGGATCGGCTTTTACTGGGGCCAGACTCCCGACGAGCTGAGTAAATCCGGGAAGATCACGGATGCGCTTACCGCAGGCTGGCTCAAGCTCTTCCAGGAGCTGAACCCATCCCCAAAATAGCTCGCGGGCCGTTGGCAGCGGTTCATGGTTTAGCCGGCAGAGCCCGAAGCGATTTAGATTGACATAGTCTCCGGCAGCGGGCGCAACGCGCAAGCGGGTCTCGCCGTAGTATAACCGGATACTCGCCGGATATACACCGGAGACACACCGTAGATAACAGGTGGACGCCCTCTGACATAACCTGCTGTTCTTCAAACACTTGCCATTGACCCCCTCCGGCACGGCCGCCACGCCCGCTGCACTCGCGCTAAAGTACTCATGAAAAGATCGGTGATCCATTTGAATTGACGCCGTGACGGGCTGAGCCGGTCTGGAGCTGAGCTCAAGCCGAGAAAAGCCTTGTTGCCGTGATGGCCTGCGTGTGGTACGCATGGCCTATGACGCCGACACGGCAAGGTTCCATCCGCTTGTTCCGCTTTGCGGGCATTGACGTCTATCTGAACTGGCTCTGGTTTCTGGCCGCGATATACCTGATCCAGTCCACCATGAAGTCGTACTCCACCATGCTTTGGCCGGTGCTGGAGGTGCTGGCGTTGTTTCTGATCGTGCTGCTGCACGAATTTGGTCACGCGCTGGCCTGCCGGCAAGTGGGCGGGCAGGCAAACCTGATCGTGCTCTGGCCGCTGGGGGGCGTGGCGTACGTGGCGCCGCCGCTGCGCCCGGGCGCGGTCCTCTGGAGCATCGCTGCCGGACCGCTGGTGAACGTGGTGCTGGCTCCAATCCTTGGCGTGGCGCTGGTGCTGTTTGGCGGCGCAGGCTGGGGAGCGGATATGCCGAACGCATACACGTTCCTCAAGTCCATCTTTCTCATCAACTGCGGGCTGCTTGTCTTCAACATGCTGCCGGTCTATCCGCTGGATGGGGGGCAGATCCTGCAATCGCTGCTGTGGTTTATATTCGGACGCGCCCGCAGCCTTATGATTGCGACGGGGATTGGATTCCTGGGCGGGGCGGCTCTGATCGCGCTGGCGATCTATGTACACGATGCCTGGTTCGGCCTGCTATGCGTATTCATCCTGATGAATTGCTGGCGCGGGCTGATGCAAGCGCGAGTGCTGGCAAAAATGGCCAAGCTGCCGCGCAGGAGCGGGTTCGCCTGTCCATCCTGCAAGCAACCGCCTATCGTCGGCCCGATCTGGCGTTGCGACAGATGCTTGAAGCCGTTCGACACCTTCGAAACGCAGGCCACCTGCCCCCATTGCGGCGCGCAGTTTGCCGCGACCCGCTGTCCTGAGTGCGGCAGGATGTTCCCCTGGGCCGAGTGGCTGGTGGCTCCGCCGCCCGTTGCGACTGGCGTGAGCTACCGAGGGGGCGGATGAACTCCACCGCAGCCAAAGCCCGCCACACCCAGCTCGTCGAGGAAATCCGCCGGCACGACTACGCCTACTACGTCCTCACGCAGCCGACCATCAGCGACCGTGAATACGACCGGCTGTATCACGAGCTGGTGGACTTGGAGAAGGCGTATCCGGAGCTCGCCACGCCCGACTCCCCAAGCCAGCGCGTCAGCGGCCAGCCGCTCAAGGAGTTCAAGCAGGTCCAGCACCTTCAGCCGATGCTCAGCCTGGACAACACGTATTCGCAGGAAGAGTTGCGCGAGTTCGTCAACCGCGTCCAGCGCCTCCTGCCTGGTGAGACGCTGGACTGGATCGTCGAGCCCAAGATTGACGGCGTGGCGATCAATCTGCGCTATGAGAGGGGCGTCTTCACCTCCGGCTCGACGCGCGGCGACGGCACGACCGGGGATGACATCACGGCCAACCTCAGGACCATTCGCAGCATCCCGGCACGGCTGCAAAGCAGGGCAGGCGTCTCGCCTGCCCCAGGGGACGGGGACAAGTTAGACGCCTGTCCTACGTTGATGGAAGTGCGCGGCGAGGTGTATCTGACCAAATCCGGCTTCGAGAAGCTGAACGCGGAACGCAAAGCCGCCGCCGAGGAGGAATTCGCCAACCCGCGCAACGCGGCAGCCGGCTCGCTCAAGCAGCTTGATCCGCGCATCGTCGCCAAGCGACCGCTCGACATCGTCCTCTATGGCCTGGGACTGGTCGAAGGCGCACCCCAACAGCCGCAGCGACAGGACCAGATGCTGGCCTGGCTGAAGGCGCTTGGCTTTAAGGTGCCCGAGAGGACCTGGCACTGCCGCTCGGCGGATGAGATGGTGGCTGCCATCGAGGAGCTGGATCGGGTGCGGAAGAACTTCCCCTACCAGACCGACGGCGCGGTCATCAAGCTGAACTCCTTTGCGCAGCGCGAAACGGCAGGCTTCACCTCGAAGGCGCCACGCTGGGCCATCGCTTACAAATACGCCGCCGAGCAGGCCGAGACGCGGCTCAAGGGCATCACCGTCCAGGTGGGCCGCACCGGCGCGCTGACACCCGTGGCAGAACTCGAACCGGTGTTCCTCGCCGGCAGCACCATCAGCCGCGCCACGCTCCACAACGAAGATTACATCCGCCAGAAGGACATCCGCATCGGCGACGTGGTAACCATCGAAAAGGCGGGCGAAGTCATCCCCGCGGTGGTGGACGTCGTGTTGACGAAACGGACGGGCAAGGAGACCGGCTTCCGCTTCCCGACGACCTGCCCCGAATGCGGCTCGAAGGTCGCGCGCGCCGCGGGCATCGTCGAAGGCGACGAGGGCGTCGTCTGGCGCTGCCTCAACCCCGATTGCCCGGCCCAAGTGCGGGGGCGCCTGGAACATTGGTGCTCGCGGGGCGCAATGGATATCGAAGGCGGCGGCGAAGTCCTCATCCGCCAGCTCGTCGAGAAAGGGCTCGTCAGCGACGTGGCGAGCCTCTATTCGCTCACGCTATCGGAAGTGGCGGGGCTCGACCGCATGGGCGAGAAGTCGGCCCGCAACTTCCTGGACGGCGTCGTGGCCAGCAAACAGCGGGACATGTGGCGCGTGCTGTTCGGGTTGGGCATCCTCCACGTCGGCGCCGGTGTGGCCAAGGCCCTGGGCCGCGGGTTTGCCACGCTCGACGACGTCTTCGGCGCGAGTGTGGACCAGTTGACCGAGTGCGAGGACGTGGGCGACGTCATCGCGCAGAGCGTAGTCCAATGGCACGGCGACCCGCGCAACCGGAAGCTCATCGAGCGCCTCCGCAAGGCCGGCGTGAACTTCAACTCGAAGCTCTACCAGCCCAAAGCCAAGGCCGGCCCGTTGGCCGGCAAGACCTTCGTGCTCACCGGCACTTTGCCCCACTTGAAGCGCGAAGAGGCCACTGCGAAGATCGAGGCGGCCGGCGGCAAGGTCAGCAGCACCGTCAGCAAGAAGACCGACTACGTCGTCGCCGGCGAGGAAGCCGGCTCGAAACTGGACAAGGCGCAAAAGCTCGGCGTGAAGATCATTAACGAGGCGGAGTTGTTGCGGCTGTGCGGTGAGTGAGGGCTAAGCAGCTTCTTGTCTTGCCCAGTGCTGAGGCCGCTTGCGGCCCTTTCCCGTCGGACGAGTGAGGGCGACGAGTTTGGGTATCTCCCAACCCATTTTCCCCTCGACGATTTCAGTCAAGGCAATGTCCGCGGCCCCGAGATTGCCGACGTCGGCAACGAGTGGCCGGCTGTTGCGTCCGCCGCCGGAGTTTAACTGGCGGACGCGGCGGGAAACCAGGTTAACCAGGACGTGGGGGTTGAGGACTTTCTCCAATGCCAATTTAACAAGTGTAGGATTCATATATTCTTAAGAGCCAGGTAGAGGAAAAAGACTCCTCTGGCGAACGGTGTTAATCCGGGGCGCCATTTCGCCTGGTGGCATACTTTCGGGCTTTGCCCAGCCCGGGAGTGCCCGGGTTACGGCGGGGTTTAGTTTGGGGGGGCGCATCGTGATCGCTCAACTTGGCGCGCATTGAGATATTGGCGTTGAGCGCGCGCGAGACTGGGCAGTTCGCCTTGGCCCGCAACGCCGCGTCCACAAAATCACACTGCGCCACCCTCGGGACCGCGGCAATCACATCCAGATCAATCTGCGTCATCGTCCATGCTGCGGCAACGTGTTCCATCGTGACGGTCGCCGTCGTGTGAATTTGGCGCGGGCTGTAGCCGGCTTCGCCCAGTTCATTGGCCAGGGTCAGCGAGAAACTGCCGGCATGAGCGGCCGCGATCAGTTCGGGCGGATTGGTGCCCCGTTGCTTGCCGTTGCCTGCGGCGGAGAGGACCATCGTCAGGTCAGCACCCGGTGTGGTGATGACGCCCTTGCCACGCTGACGCGTTCCCGACCAAAGGACTGAGGCCGTCCGAGCGAATGGTTTCATTACACCCCCAGTTTGACCCCTGGCAGGCACCCGCGCCAATACTTAGAAACTGCCCTGGCAATACCTTTAGACTATGGGTTCGGTTCAAGCGGCGAGCGATTGATTGCCAACGTGCATGAGCGTGCTAAGCTCCGTTCACGTTATGGAACTACGTCATCTCCGGTATTTCGTGGCGGTGGCGGACGACTTGAGCTTTACCAAGGCCGCCGCAAAGTTGCACCTGGCCCAACCCTCGCTCACGCGCCAGATACATAACCTGGAGGAGGAGATCGGCGTGCGCCTGCTGAACCGGACCAAGAGCCATGTGGCCTTGACCGAGGAAGGCCGCTCTTTCCTGGTGGATGCCCGGCGCATTTTGGCCCTGGCCACGGAAAGCATCCTGGCGGTGCAGCGCCTGAGCCGGGGCGAGTCCGGGCAGTTGAACATCGCCTATCTGTCCAATTCCGATTTCGAGTTGCTCCCCGAAACGCTCGGCGCCTTCCGCCAGGCCTTCCCCCACGTTGCGCTCAACCTCTTCGACATGGCGCCCGCCGAGCAGTTTCGCGCCCTGGAAGCGCGCAAGATTGATTTGGGCTTTGTGGGGCTGCCTCCTCCGGCCACCGCGGGGCACCTGAAATGGGAAAGCATCGCCCGCCATCGCACGGTCGTGGTGCTGCCGGCAAAGCACCCGCTGGCCCGGAAATCCCAAGTCAGCCTCCGCGAGCTCAAAGCGATGTTCTTCGTCGGCATGTCCGAAAAGACGCATCCGGGCTTCCGCAATTGGCTCATTGAAACCTGCCAGGAGGCGGGCTTCACCCCGAGGATACTGCAAGACGCCGAGCTGGAGCCTGCCCTCATGACGTTCGTGGCCGAAGGTTTGGGCGTCTCCCTGGCGCGCGCGCACATCAAGAAGCTGCCCCACCCCGGAGTGATCCTGCGCCCCCTGGCGCCCCTGGTCAAGAGCGACTATTGCATTGCCTGGAACCGGGACAACGATTCACGCGCCCTGCAGCAATACATCGAGATCGTCAAAGGCCTCGCTGCGCGCTCCCACTGAGCCGCCACCGCTTGAACCATAGATCTGGTTCCACCGTGCCCTGCCCCCGCCCCCGGAAGAAGGAACGTGCCCACTCGACGCCTCACGAAGGGAAGCGGCGGCGAATTCCCATCATTTGCATTTGACCATTCTTCGATCCCTTAGCCTTTCACTGTTTCCATCCGTTCGGCGCAACAGCTTGCCGGTGACTTCTCCCGATAGACTAAAGCTATCGCGCGCATACTAACAAAGTATTAGGCGGTTTTCATCGAAGACTGCATAATGTAATCGGTGGTGAAGGCGAAGCGCAAACAGCGAGACGGATTTGGCCTCGCCAGACCGCCGACCACATCGGAGACCGAATCGCCGGGAGGCAGCGGTTCGGCGCGTTTAGACCCCGACGATCTGTCCCGGTTCGAAGGAGAGGGTGGCCGGGAAGTTCGCGAACCTGCTGCGCCTGAATCACAGGAAACAATTGATGCCGCGCAAAACAGCGCTGCGAAGAAATGGAAAACCATGAGCGAAGGAAAATAACATTGTGAAACTTTTAATAATCATCGTCCTGATGTGCCTCGTCGGGCTGGCCTGGGCCTGGCCCCGGAAGCCGGGTTTGAAGCGTATGACAGCTCGTACCTGGCCGGCACGTCGAGGCAGGACCAGCCTCAAGCCCAAGCTCGCCCCGCGCTGATAAGACAACCGTCGCCGCCCGAGCCGTTGGCGGGCAGGCGCAACGACCCGCAACGCACCCGCCAACAAGAAATGACAACAGGAATGCATTAGCACAGTGGAATCAGTTGACCGCTAGACCAGGTTCCTCCAGGTCACGCTTTTATAGAACGACCGTCGCTGCCCGAACTATTGGCGGGCAGGCGCAACGGCCCTAAAACACACCCGCCAAGAAGAAATGAAATTATGAATACATTGACACGTTGGAATCAGTTAAGACAACTCGAAGCCCTGCAACACGGTTTGGGCAGCCTTTTCAGCCGGTCCCCGGCCCAGTGGCCCGAGGGCCAGGAGGAACAGATAGCGGTGCCCGAATGGGCCCCGTTGGTGGACATCAGCGAGGACGACAAGGAATATCTGATCAAGGCAGAGTTGCCTGAGGTGAAGAAAGAGGACGTAAAGGTGACGGCGGAGGAGGGAACGCTGACCATCACGGGGGAACGCAAATTCGAGAAGGAGGAGAAAGGCAAAAAGTATCACCGCGTCGAACGATCCTACGGCAGTTTTGTGCGCAACTTCTCCCTTCCGGACGATGCCAGCCCCGCGAAAGTCAGCGCCGAGTTCAAAGACGGCGTGCTCAGCGTGCATCTGGCCAAAACCCAGAAAGCCAAGCCAACGCATATAGAGGTCAAGGTCGCCTGAGCGGGCGCAGTAGTGGGACGGGCGACTTCGGCCGGGCCTTGCCCCGGGACTGAAACACGCGCCAATGATTCAAACAAGAACGAAAATACGAATGAAAACACGATTAATGAAAACACAATTACCCAACGACAAAACCCTCCCGGTGGCCAACCGCATGATCCAGTTCACCTTTCAGGCCCCGACCGCCCGACAAGTGTCTTTGGCTGGCGATTTCAACCACTGGAACACCAAGGCCGGCCCGATGCACAAAGGGCCTGACGGCGTGTGGCATTTGGGTGTGGCGCTCAGGCCGGGCCGTTACGAATACCGGTTCTTCGCGGACGAAGTCTGGTGCGACGATCCCGCCGCGAAGCAGAAGGCACCGAATTCGATGGGCACCGAGAATTGCGTGCGCATCGTCTGATCTGCTCGCTCTGAGATGCACGTCTGGGAAAGCCCAACCAGCTTTCCTGGACGAGGGCAGAGAAAGCGAAAGGCAATCTCTGTTCAAACCAAAATGGAGATGAAGGCAAAAGTATTCGAAGTCGTGCTTCATAAACTGCCCTCCGGCAAGTCGCCTGCGAGCGCCCTTGAGGAACAGCTCAACGATTTCCTCGGGCAAAGGCCCGACCTCCGCTTCGTGGCGACCCACATGAGCACTCTGGTTGCGCCCGCCGAACCGAATGCCATGCCGAGGTCGGAGGAGTCGTCCATTATCATTTTCTGCACCCTCTTCTATACCGAGTAAAGAGCCACCACCCTCTTTGTCCAAAGCCCACCTTCGTTTACTTAAGGCCCTGCCCGAGGCGCAGGCCATGCTGGCGCGCGAGTACATCAAGAAGCTGTCCCATCCCGGAGTCGTCCTCCGCCCCTTGGCGCCCTTGGTCAAGAGCGACCACTGCATTGCGTGGAACCGGGACAACGATTCACGCGCCCTGCAACAATACATCGAGATCGTTAAAGCCACGCCGCGCGCTCCCGCTGAGCCCGTTCGCATGGCGATCACGCTGCAGAATTCGGGCGCCAGTCACACAGCCGCCAATGCCTGCCAGCGCTCGTATAGGCGCGTCACCTCGGCCTTCGCGGCTTCCAAATCGGCGATGATCCCGTGGGCCTCCCGCGAGCGAGTGGCGTGGAATTCAGGATCATTCAAGGTGGTCTCCAGTTCCCCAACGCGGGTTTCGGCGGCCAGGATGGCGGCCTCCATGCCTTCCAGTTCGCGCTGCTCTTTGAAGGTCAGCTTCCGGGGTCGGGCGGGCTTGGGCGCGCTGACGGGCTCCGTCTTGCGGGCGGGGGTTTTGGCGAGGCTAGCCCAGGCTGCCTGGCGTCGCGCATCGCGCTCAGTCTTCTTCTCGAGGTAATACGAGTAGTTGCCCGTTTGGACGACCAGGCCACCTTCCTCGAACGCAACGACCTGGTCGCAGATGCGGTCCAGGAAATAACGGTCGTGGCTGACGACCAGCACGGTGCCGTCGAAGTCCGCCAGCGCTTCCTCCAACATGCGCAGGCTGGGCAAATCCAGATCATTGGTCGGCTCGTCCAGAACCAGCACGTTGCCGCCGCGCCGGAGGACTTTGGCCAGCATCAGCCGCGCGCGCTCGCCGCCGGAAAGCTGGGCGACCGGCTCGTTCACGCGCTCATCCGAGAACAGAAAGCGGCGCAGATAAGAGCGCGCGCTCAAGCGTTGTTCGCCGAAGAGGACCGTCTCGTTCCCGTCCGCTATCTCCTCCAGCACCGTGCCGGTGCCTGTGAGCTGCATACGGGCTTGGTCAATGTAGTTGAAGAGCACCCGTTTCCCAATCTTGACCGTGCCTTCGTCGAGTGGACGTTCCCCCATGCAGATGCGCAGGAGCGTGGTTTTGCCGGCGCCGTTGCGGCCAACGACGCCGGTGCATTGGGCCGGATTGAGCGAGAGGGTCAGTCTGCGAAAGAGCCAGCGCTCCCGGTCGTCTTCTCCGACCTTCGCCCCCGCCCTGGCCAACTGGATGGCGTGGTTCCCCAGGGCCGGCGGCGGAGGGATGAGCAGGTCCATCTCGCGCTCCTCGGGCGGGGCTTCGAGGCCCTTGACCTGGTAAAAGGATTCGAGGCGATGCCGCGGCTTGGACCGTTGCGCCCGGACGCCCGCGCGGACCCAATCCAGCTCCTCGCGCAGGAACCGCTGCCGCCGCCGCTCGGCCTGCTCGGCAATCTGCTGCCGGATGGCTTTGGCTTCCAGGTAGGCGGTGTAATTCCCCGGATGCGAAAAGCACCTGCCATCCGCCAGCTCAATGATGCGCGTGGCGATCACATCCAGGAAATAGCGGTCGTGCGTGACAAAGATGACGGCGCCGGGGAACTCGCGCAGGAACTCTTCCAGCCAGAGAATGGATTCGGCGTCCAGGTGGTTGGTGGGCTCGTCCAGCAGCAGCAAATCCGGTTGGGCGGCCAAAGCGCGGCAGAGAGCCACCCGCCGCATTTCGCCGCCGGAGAGCGGCCCTACGAGAGTGTCCAGCGGCGGCGCGGCCAGGGCGAAGGCGTTCGCCTTGATGCGGGCCTGCAGCTTCCAGCCGTCCGCGGTATCAATATGGTTCAGCAAGACCGCCAGCTCGGCGTCGGTGCCGTGTCCGGCTTCATAACGGCGCAGCCACTCCATCAGGTCCACCGCGCCCGCCTCGATGTTCTGTCGCACGGTGAGGCTGCCATCCAGCTCGAATTCCTGCGGCAGATAGCCGATGCGCAAGCCGCGGCGCCGCGCCACCTCGCCGGCGTCGGCGCTTTGATGGCCGGCCAGAATGCGCAGCAGACTGGTCTTGCCGCAGCCGTTCCTGCCCAGCAGGCCGACCTTCTCCCCCGGAGCGACCAAGAGCGTAACCGCTTCGAGCAATCGCTGGCGGCCATAAGCCAGGGCGAGGTCGTTGGCGGTCAATAAAGCCGGGCCGGTAACATTCATTCACGCAAAGAAAGGGAAGATAGCCCGCTAAAGCCCCTGAGCACAGCAAAAGACAATCGGGTTGCCGTGGTGCAACCTGTCACGGTCATCGGCCCCCATAGGTTTAAGGCATCGCGCGCATGTTAAGAATGGAAATACAATTACCCAACGATAAAACCCTCCCGGTGGCCAACCGCATGATCCAGTTCAGCTTTCAGGCCCCGACCGCCCGGCAAGTGTCCCTGGCTGGCGACTTCAACCACTGGAACACCAAGGCCGGCCTGATGCACAAAGGGCCTGACGGCGTGTGGCATTTGGGTGTGGCGCTCAGGCCGGGCCGTTACGGATACCGGTTCTTCGCGGACGAGGTCTGGTGCGATGATCCCGCCGCGAAGCAGAAGGCACCGAATTCGATGGGCACCGAGAACTGTGTGCGCATCGTCTGATCGGCTCGCACCGCAGAGCCACTCGCCTGGGCGGTTCAGCCGCAACAGGTGAGACTTCAAAAGAGGCAACGACATATCCCAGGACCAGTTTCCCCAACCTGCGCACAGTTCCCGTCTTCCTGAACTTCCCGCCCGCGGCCGTGTATTACGCGCGCAGGTAACTCCGCATCACTCAGGCAGTGAATTTGGCGATGAGGTAGGCCACGCCCGCCGCCAGGCTGCCGACCAGGGCCGTCAGCAACGCTCCCTTCGGCTTCGGAACTTTGCGCCCCCGCCCTTCGTTACGGCATGAACGTCTCGTATTGGGTTACGCCATTTACGAACGTGGGTTCGTAGTAAATCCCGTTGAACTGGTAGGCGACAGTCCCATTGACGGAAACCTGTATGGCACCGGGGGGGAGTTCGGGGACCACGACGCCTATGGGAGTCGGGGCTATGGCGTACGTGCCGTCGGGTTGCTGCAAGTAGAACGCGCCGCCGGCGTAATAATAAGTCAGGCCACCGGCCACGATCTCAATGGCGCCGTCGGGCGGTTGCGGAACCGCCGCGCCAATGGGCGGATACACTTCCTGATAGCCGCCATCGGCCGGCTGATAATAAATGCCGCCGCAATAATAGTAGGGCACTCCACCGATCTGCATGGCGAGGAACCCGAGCGGGAGCACCGCCAGGCGACGGCCATAAACGAAGTCATTCCAGAAGTGCGGGCGATGGACATCGGCTTCCACGTCGCGATGCACCACAACATCGTGGCGGGACACGACTTCATGGCGGACTTCGACGGTGTGCGCGGGTTCAGGGCGCACCACGACCTGGGGCCGGACGACGACATGAGTATCCACGTGGCGGATGCTGCCATGGCTGGAGCGGTCCACGACGACGGGTTGGGCGGCCACGGCGTGCGGCGCGCCGCCGTGTTCGGCGCAGATCAAGGGCAGGGCAATCAGCAGCGTCGGCAGCCCGAACGCGAGGCAGAAGCCGATTTTCCTGCGGGAAATGGATTGGGCCAAGCGAGTGTTCGTGTTCATTTTTCCTCCGTCTTGCGAGATTGGTTTTCGGCTTTTATTTCCTTCACCTTGATTTTGGCAGCGCCCGCGGGCGGCTCGAATTGGAACACAAAGTCGGGCAGTTTGGTCGCGAAATCCCAGTTCGAGAAAATGGCCGTGTACTGGGGTGAATCCGGTTCATCCTTGTAAGTGATGACAAATTTGCGCGGAACCGGTCTGGCGCCGCTCTCGATCCAGACCTGCCAGTCAATCTTGTCCTGAGTAAAGGCCAGGTGCTCGCAAGCTACCCCCATTACCGTGACCGGTCCGATGTCGGTGCCGGAAGTAACTTTTTGCAGCAAGTCCTTATGCGGATCGCTCCGGATGAAATCCTCGAGTGGCATGGCGATGCCGAATCGCTCGCTGGCGACGTCCATGGCTTCATCGAGGGAACCGGAAGCGCGGACTGTGCCGTAGAAATTCTGGGCGCGATTGAAGAGGGTAATGGCTTTGCCATCATAGACCAGCTCGCGATTGCGCCGGGTGGAATGGACCTCCGCGCGCAACCGGTCGGGCCGGCGCACCTGCAACTCGATCGTGCGCCCCGCCTGGACGCGTTGACCGGAAGACAGTTGAATGTCCTGCCAGACCTCGGCGCTGACCGAGAAGAACTGGGCCTGGCCGAGGTAATCGCCCATGCGTTTGAGCAGTTCGTCCGCCTGCGGATCAACCGCGGGTTTAGCGTCCGCCGCGGAGACGGACAGTGCCATCAGCCCCGAGAGCACGCCGGCGGCCAAGGCAAGGCCGCGCCGCGCGCGGGCGGCAGCCGGGAAACGACTTCGATCTTTCATATAATTAGTCCTGGTATTTCTCTGCGGGATTCATCCCGGCAACAACATATGCCGCACAAATCCCTGCGCAAGGCTTTCCGGCAGGGTCAAACGCAACGGCAAGTCCACTTAACCCGTCCGCCATGCCAATCACCACGTCGCGAACGGTATCACTTCCTGAGAAAATGCTCGATATGTTGCATATGTCATTAATCAATGGCTGATGACATCCAGGACACCGGTCCGCAGGGCGTACCACGCGAATTGCAGAAACTCCTCGTCAGGTTTCCTCGTGTAGTTTACCACCCCCTCCTTCATCGAGCCCGATGCGTCCGGCAAGTTCGCACTCCGGATCTTCAGCAAGTTGGCCAAGAACGAGGTGACGCGGTTGCCCAAGCCCTTTTCGGTGTCGGTTTGTTTGTCGAGAACGGCGATTTCCAAATCCTTATAGATCCCGCGCACATGGCCGCGAGCCTGGCCGGCGGTCACCTCGATGTCGAACGCCGCCTCTTGCGCGCTGCCGGACTTAATCCGCGTGCGTTCCGCAATATCGAGGAACGCACCAAGGCGGGTCAGGTCCATCGCGCTGAGCGAACCGGAATAGTGGAGCGAGAAGTCCCGTGGCGTAACCGGAATCGTCATCAGCACCTTCAGCGTCCCGGCGTTCATGAGGTCTCCCTGCCCCCGAAGTTGGATGGCGGCAGTCGCTTCGCCCCGGTTCGCGATGCCCTCGGCGAATAGGTTCACCGCCGCGAACGTCAGCACGCCGGGGGCGGCTCCGGCAACGACCCTCTCGCAGTACGTAAGGTGCCCGTTGGTGATGTTGAGGCTGTCAATCTGCAGCGGTTGGCGGATTGCGGCCAGCGCCTCGTGCACCATGAGCGGACTGTTGACGAATGCCTCCACCGGCTGGTCACGATTAACCAACGCATCGAAGGTGGGCCGGGAAATGTGGACCGACCTGGCCCGGTAGGATTTTCCCTGGAGCAGTTCGCGATACGCCAGGCCCAACACTTTGCACTCAGGTACGACCACATGAAACCGCGTTGCTCGATACGCGTGCGCCGCGAAGAATGCTTCGTCTCCGACCAGCGGCTGCAGTTCGGTCCCTTCGGCGATCAGTTCTGAGCCCGGCACCGACGCTCGCAGCCGCGTGCAGCGGATTCCGTAGTGTGACTGGGGGAATTCCACATCGAGATTCGTCGCCTCGAGACTGGCCTTGGCGAGGATATCAGCCAGAGCAGCCGTTCCCCAAAGAAGCTGCGCCCAGCGAGCGCCCGTCAGCGAAAGCCTGCCGATCTTGGCCGTCGTGTTGGTTGCACTCAGTGTGACAGATTGAGCCACCAGGCGATTGGCAACCGCCGAGTAATCCAGTTCGCCTATCCGCAACGCGCACCCGGGATTCGCTTTGGCAAATGCTCGCTCTATCTTCCCTTTGCCATAGCCGTTGAGGATCGCACCACCGAACATAAGGATGACCACCGCGACCACGAGGACGAGCGCACCAATGGACGCGCCCACGTAGGTCAACGGCCTCCTGCTCTCCTTCACCCCCCCACCTCCGCAACGCAAGGAGTTGCTCGCGATCGGAAGGATCTCACACTCGTTGTTGCTCCTACCCCTTGGGTTTCGCGCACGGGCTCTGATCTTTGACTCACTTCCCAGTTCGCCCGCGCGGTCGGCAGCCTATTTGCACCAGCCGGACGAGGCTTCCCTGACGGCCTTTTCGACCGCTTCACGGGTTTCGCCGGTGCGCTTCTGAATCCGGCCAAGCAATTCGTCGTGCTTGCCTTCGGCGCATTGGAGATCGTCATCCGTGAGCTTCGCCCACTTCTGCTTCAACTTGCCTTTGGTGATGTTCCAGTCGCCTTTGATTTCGAGTGTGTTCATAACCTGCCCATCAGAAGCAGGACAACCAGAATGGCCAGAACCACACCCAGTCCGCCGGTCGGACCATAGCCCCAATTCCGGCTGTGTGGCCAGGTAGGGAGTGCGCCGATCAGCATGAGAATGAGCAGTACCACTAAGACAGTTCCTAACATATATTTCCTTTCACGGTTTGGATGTAATTCGTTTTCGTGCTTTCTCCTTTAGCTAGTGGTGGGCCAAGCCGGCCCTGGCGCTCTAACCTATTCAATTCAGGCCAATTAGGAGCTTCTGAGATGGCCTTGGGTGAGCGCTGAGGGATATGGAGTCAGGGCACCTTGCACGAGCGCTCCTTCTGCACCGTGCGTTATGCACTCGCGTTTGCCGCGCGCGCAAGGCGGGAGTTGGCCAGACTTGGCATGCGGAGACGTGGAGGCGCGGAGGGGCGGGGATTAACAGCGAAGGCGGGAAGGCGCGAAACAATAGGAGAAAGGGCTTGATTCTTCCCGTCTTCGCGTTTTCCCTGTTCATCTCTCGGAAATGCACGCTCGCCCCCCTGCCGGCGGCTCAGGCGCTCAAGCTGTTGAGCAGAGACACGAATTACACGAATTGTCACCAATTCCCGGAGCGCAATCCGTGGGAATTCGTGAAATCCGTGTCTCCGGCTCAGGCGCTCAAGGGGTTGATCAGCTCATCCAGTTTGTCCGCCAGCGCCGCGTTCACGTCTCTCTCAACTATCAACCCTCAACCCTCAACCGCTCTGGCGGTTTGTTTTCCGTCGCCCCTGCTCTACGCCCGCCCGCCCGCCAGAACAAGCCGCGAAACGGCCCGCGCACGCACCGCCTCAACGAAACCGCTCAGTGGCGCGTCGCCAATGGCGCAGGAATGAAACTGGAACGTCATCGGCGCGTCCGCTGGAGCAAAAGTTAGGCGGCATGTCGGGATCGAATCGTCTGTAGGCAATAGCCAGCGCAGGCTATTGTCGCTCAGAGATTCGCCTTCTCAGTCGGCTGATGCAACCGCCAATGGTCAGCAC